>Ga0070698_100001799_pt1 | contig 23864 bp, 22 predicted proteins | sample KBSK1502metaG_FD_65477 | JGI IMG/M metagenome (GOLD analysis project Ga0070698, IMG submission 65477) | Corn, switchgrass and miscanthus rhizosphere microbial communities from Kellogg Biological Station, Michigan, USA - KBS K1-50-2 metaG | ecosystem: Host-associated > Plants > Roots >... | reverse complement strand
GGCAGGTTGCGGAAGAACTCAACGAAGCCGGTGCTCGCCCCGGCGATCGCGGACGAGCGTGACAGGCGCAGCAGCGCCAGCACGATTCCGCCCGGGACCGCGATCGCCATGGTCAGCACGGCCAGGAGGAACGTCATCGCCGTGCCATCGGCGAACGCCGCGCGATACTGCCAGATGACCGACCAGTCGTAGGTCACGAGCGACCCAGGTGCGCGACGCGCCGGTAGGCCATGTCGATCAGCCGCGTCACCGGAAAGAGGATCAGGAAGTACACGATCATCGCGAAGGTGAAGACCTCGATCGGGTGGTAGCTCTGGCCGGCCAAGGTCTCGGACCGCTTCATGTATTCCGGCACGGCGATCACCGTCGCGATGGCGGTGTCCTTGATGGTGATCGACACGATCGAGCCGAAGGCCGGCAGCATGCGCACCACGGCCTGCGGCAGGACAATCTTGCGCACGACCTCGGCGCGGCTCATGCCGAGCGCCAGCCCGGCCCGCACCTGGCCGGGGCGGATCGATTCGATCCCGGCGCGCACGATCTCCGCCACATAGGCGGCTATATGGACGGTGAGCGCCACCACGGCCGCCCAGAACGGCGGCAAGGACAGGCCCGACAGCAAGATGGGAACGGCGAAGAACGTCCACACCAGCACGACCAGCACCGGCACGGCGCGCATGGAATCGATGTAGAGGATGAGCGGCCAGCGCAGCCACGCCGGCCCGAATACGCGCGCGATGCCTATGCCGGTCCCGAGGAGCAGACTGGCGAGGACCGTGACCGCCGACAGCGCCAACGTCACGCCAAGGCCGCCCAGGAGATAGCGCCAGTTCTCGATGATCGGTGAGAAGTCGAAGTCCATGCGGGCCTGGAAGACGGCCGCGCCGAGGCACCGGCCGGTGCTTCAGCACGGGATGAGGCTTACAGCGTATCGACGATCTTGCGCTCCTCGGCATCGAGCTTCGCCTTCCAAGCCTTGGCCACCGCGCGCAGCCAGTCGCGATAGGCCGGCTGATTCTTGTCGATGCCGATGCCGACCGGTGCCGCCTTCTCCATGCTGCCCTGGCAGTTGTCGGCGCTGGGCAGGACGGCCAGGCCTTTGACCTTCTTGTTCATCCCGACCCAGGGGACGCGGTTGATCGGCGCCGCGTCGGCGCGTTTGGCCAGTACCTCCTCGACCGGCGCCGTGGCGCCCGAATTGGTGACGCCGCGCAGCTTGGCCTTGGGGAAGCGCTCCTTGACCCAGCCCTCTTCGCCGCCGCCGACGAAATAGGCGATGGTGATGTCAGGATTGTTCAGCTCGTCGACGGTCTTCGCTTTCACGAACTTCGCATTGTCGGCACGTCCGAACATGCACACGCTGGTCGTCGAGTAGATCACGAAGTCGATCGCCGCCAGACGCTCGGGCGTCTCGGCCAGCGGCGAGATCGTCATGTCGACCTGGTTCGAAGCCAGCACCGGCACCTTGGTCTCGTGCGAGACCAGGACCGGCGCGAGCTTCACGCCCAGCAGGCGGGCATATTCCTTGGACAGGACCCAGGCCGGCCCGGACCACGGTTCGCCGCCGTCGGATTTCGTGTTCTCGGCCAGCCATGGCAGATTGGCCAGCACGCCGATACGCAGGACACCCGCCTTGCGGATGGCGTCGATGCGCGGGCTCACCCCAGCCGGCGGCGGCTCCTGCGCCATCACCGACAGGGAGACAGTGGCCATCGCCAGGACGGCCAGACAACCCATGCGCAACATTCCGATCATCTGCATTCCTCCTTGTCGGGCGGGGTTCGGCGGCCGTTGATTTGTCAGGGGACTCCCAATCTGGCCGCCGCCTTTGACCATACTACCATACGAGTTTGGTCTTTCCAGGCCCTTCAGGCGCCGGATCCCGGCTACGCCGCGTTCACCTCGCTCGTCCAAGGCCACGCCGGTGCGCTCTTCGTCTGGACCGACCCATTCATCGACAGCCGGCGCGCCATTCCATCCGACGAATGATCATTTCTGAATCTGGCACTTCTCTGACTTTGCGGGGGAAAAGCGCTGCAAAGCGGACACGGATCAAGCCGCGTTCACCGACTTCGGAAGGGCCACCACGCTCCTAGTTCTCGCACTCGATGACCCAGGCTTCCTTCAGTACGGGCCCATTCATCGCGGCACTCGCGATCGCGGTCGCCACAGTCTCAATCTTGTCGCCTGCCGTTGCGCAGCGTTCGCCAGAGCCGCCGGCCGTCGGCGTGGTCGAGGTGACGAAGCGGCCGATCACCGAGTCGAGCGAGTTCCTTGGGCGCAGCGAGGCGGTCAACCGGGTCAATGTCGCCGCCCGTGTCACGGCCTTCCTGGAGAAGCGGCTGTTCACCGAGGGGGCTGAGGTCGTGGCCGCGGCGCCGCTCTCGTGCGGAGATATTGCGCCGCGAGAATATGCGGAAGTAGACTGCGCATCGTTGGTATCGAGGAAACGTGCCGTTCGCCGAGCGTCGGCTAGGCATACTCGCTGGCGCTCAAGGGCATTGGCCCCGTTTCGACCAGGGTGGAGCGGCGGGTCCTACTGCATTCTGGCTGGGCGGACACGGCGAGAGGGAGTTCGGTCTCGAGTCGAGGTTCGATCGTGCGGCAGCGAGACGGCCTATGCCGCGGGCAATCAACCTTTCGGTAAAAGGTTCCCGCCATGACCGAGCAGGGCAAAGAGACGACCGGCCAGGGGAACGAGCCGACTTCGACTCGCAGCGCCGATTCGGCGCCAACCCCACAGACGCCCCCCAGTTCCGAGGCCGTCTCACCAGAGAAGCAGAAGGTTACGCGGCGGCGAAAAATGCTGCTTGGAGCAGCGGGCGCTGTGGTCCTGGCAGCCGTCCTTGTGATTGGCATTCCGTGGATCCTGGAGGCTCTCAATACCGTTTCGACCGACGACGCGTTCGTGAACGGTCATGTCACCTTCGTTGCCGCGCGCGTCCGCGGTCAGGTTGCGCGTGTCCTCGTGGATGACAATAACCGCGTGCGCCGGGGAGATCTTCTTGTCCAACTCGACAAGGAGCCGTACCAGACCGCAGTCGCGGTCAAACGGGCGGCTGTCGATACGGCGGAAGCTGATCTGCGGGCGGCGATCGCCACTGTGCGGGGCATTGAAGCGGAGGCGAGAAGCCGGCGCTGGAACCTGCAGCACGCCATGGAGGGCGTCGCCAACCGGATCGCCGAATTGCACACGCGGGTGGCCGGCGTCGACAAGAGCAAGGCGGCGCTGAATCTGGCCGAGCTCCAATTCGAGCGTGGAAGGCAGTTGGTGGGGACGAATAACATTCCGCGGTCGGAGTTCGATCAGCGGCAAGCCACGCTGGCGACGGCGCGCGCAGAGCTGGTCCAGGCCCTGGCCGACGTCAACCAGACACGCGTCTCCCTGGGGTTGAAGACGCTACCACTGGAGAGCAAAGAACTTGGCGAAGTGCCGCCTGATCTGGATCAGACCTTCTCGGCTGTGCGGGAGGCGCAGGCGGCGCTGATCCAGAGCGCCGCTCAGTTGGGTGTTCTCGAGTCGTACAACCAGACGCCGAAGGAGATGGTCGAGACGTTCGAGAAATCTGGTTCGGGCGACATCGACCGCACGTTCGCCCGGCTCGCAGCGGAGGCGCCCACGGTCAAGCAGGCCGAAGCCAAGCGCGAAGCCGCCAAGCGCGATCTCGCCCAGGCCGAGCTCGATCTTCGCTACTGCGACATCGTCGCGGAGATCGACGGCGTCATCACGCGCCGAAACGTCAATCCGGGCAACAATGTCCAGGTCGGCCAGGGTCTCATGGCGATCCGCTCGCTCGATGAAATCTGGGTTGACGCCAATTTTAAAGAAACGCAGCTGCGCGACCTGCGAATCGGCCAGCCGGTCGATCTCAATGTCGACATGTACGGCAGCAGGCAGACATTCAACGGGCGCATTGCCGGCTTTACCATGGGCACCGGATCGACGCTGGCGCTGCTGCCGGCGCAGAACGCTACCGGCAACTTCGTCAAGGTGGTGCAGCGACTGCCGGTCCGGATCGAGCTCGTCGGCTACGACGCGGACAAGAACCCTTTGTTCATCGGCACTTCGGTCGTTCCGGTCGTCCATATCAACGAGCCGGCAACCGGACCGGATGCCGGGAAGTTTCTCCAAGCCTACATGCCGCGATCGCCCGCCGCTGGTTCGGCCGCGAGCGCGCCCGGCGCCGAAAAATGACAGTCCTTGCGGCTTCCAGATCCCCTGGCGCAGCGAACCCCTGGGTGGTGGCCGCGATCGTGGTGGTGCCCACCTTCATGGAGGTGCTGGATACGACGATAGCGGTCGTGGCACTGCGCTATATCGCCGGCGGCCTGTCGGCGACGGTCGATGACGGTGAATGGGTTCTCACCAGCTACCTTGCCGCCAACGCCATCATCCTGCCGATGACCGGCTGGTTGTCGGCACATCTCGGTCGCCGCAACTACTTCCTGCTGTCGATCGGCGTCTTCACCCTTGCCTCGGCACTGTGTGGAATGGCCACCAGTCTCAACCAGCTGATCCTGTTCCGCGTGATCCAGGGACTGGCCGGCGGCGGCCTTCAACCTTGCAGCCAGGGCGTGCTGCTGGACGCCTTCCCGCGCGAGAAGCAGGGCATAGCGATGACGCTGTTCGGCCTGGCGGCCCTGTTGGCGCCCGTCGTCGGCCCGACTCTCGGCGGGTGGATCACCGACCAGTATTCCTGGCGCTTGGTGTTCCTGATCAACGTCCCGGTTGGCCTGCTGGCCCTTGCTGCCTGCTACATCAAACTTCGGGATCCGGACTATCTCACCAGTGCGCGCATGGAGCTGCGCAAGGGACCGTTCAGTTTTGACTACATCGGCCTGTCGCTGCTGGTCATTGTCATGGTCTGCTGGGAGGTGATGCTTAGCAAGGGACAGGAATGGGACTGGCTGGGCGATCCATTCTGGCGCGTGCAGACGCTGGCGATCCTCTTTGGTGGAGGTCTGGTCGGGTTGATCCTTTGGGAATTGCGCCATCGCAGTCCCGTGGTCAATTTCCGCCCCTTGCGGGAACGCAACTTCGCCGCGTGCTGTCTCATCATCTTTTCTGCCTATGCGGTGCTGTACGCTGCCAGCACGGCGTTGCCCGGCTTGCTCCAGTCCCTGTTCGGATATGATGCCCTGAACGCGGGATTGGTCATGTCGCCGGGAGGCGTTTTTGCCCTGTTGGCCATGCCTGTGATTGGTCTCCTGCTTGGCCGCGGCACGGACGCCCGCTGGTTGATCGCGATCGCCCTGCTGGTGATGGCGGCCGGAAACTATTGGATGTCGCAGATGAACCTCGACATCAGCCCGGGCCAAGTCGTCTGGCCTCGTGTCCTGATCGTCCTCGGGCTTTCGATGTGCTTCGCGCCGGCGAACGTGGCGGCCTACCTCTACACGCCGCTGGAACTGCGGGGAGCGGCCATCGGCTTGCTGAGCCTGCTGCGCAACGAGGGAGGCAGCGTAGGCACGTCGATGGTGCAGACCCTGCAGGAGCGCCGCGATCAATTCCATACGATGCGGCTCGGAGAGTATCTCGATCCCTTCAACCCGGCCGTGAGTTCCTTCGTCGAGCAGGCACAGGCGCAATTGGATATGGGCGACCCGGCTGCCCTGCAGCAGCTGGCCTGGCAGGCGCTCGAGAATCTACGCCAGCAGCAGGCTTCCGCCCTTGCCTATTTCGACTGCTTCTGGATTCTCGCCATGGTGACGCTTGTGCTCGTGCTTGTGGTGCCGCTGATGAAACGCTCCGTGGCCGAGAAAGGCGCTCACGTCGCCAGCGAATGAGGCTTGGCGCTCCAGCCAAGTCCGCTTATGGCACCTCTCTGACTTTGCGGGACGTTTGACTTTGGTCCGCAAAGCGCTGCAAAGCGGACATGGATCAAGCCGCGTTCACCGACTTCGATTTATGAGTACAGGCCCTGGCCGAGTTTCTGGCGCATGCCCCGCTCGGCGGCGCGCGCCACAGCCTCGATGAGACGGGCATTGTGAAGGGCGTGGTCGAAGCCGGGCGTCGTGTCGCTGTCCTTGATGAGATCCCGGGCGAGATGGGCGTAGACCTCTCCGACGTTGATCGCCGCGCCCATCATGCCGCCCTCGACCGCGGCTTGCTCGGGCTTGTCGAAGGCGACATTGGCGGCGAGCCTGAGATCGCCCGCCTGGAAGCCATAGGGATGATGACTGCTCAGGCTGAGCCATCCCTCGGATCCAGTGACTTCGAAGCTGAAGCCGACATCCGTCGGCGCCACGACACCGGCAATTTCGGCCGTGAACACGGCGCCCGAATGCGTCTTGCCCAGGATGCCGGCGTGATCCGGAGTCTCCCGGGCACTTTTCTCGCCGGTGTCCGTCAGAATGACGGTGGGCCACAGGATCTCGGCGCGTGCGTCCACTTCGACGATCGGTCCGAGAAGCGCTTCCACGGCATCGAGTGTATGCCCCGCGGTGATGGTCAGCATGTTGGCGCCGGAAGACGCCTTGTTGAAGAGGTCGATCCTGGAAGCCATCTCCGGCCCGAAGCCCATGGTTTTGGAGACCACACTCGCGCTGAGCGGACGTCCGATCTTGCCCGAGGAAATGAGCTCCCGGGCGCGCCGCAGGCTCGGGTTCAAGCGGCCCTGCAATCCGATTGCCGTATGGCGGGAACGCGCCGCGCCGGCCATCTCTTCCGCCTCCGCGGTGTTGCGGCCGAGCGGCGCCTCGCAGTAGACCGCTTTGCCGGCCGCCAGTGCGGCCAGGACGAGCTCGCGGTGAGCGGGTACCTTGACGGCGACGGTCACGATGTCGATCAGGTCGTCGCGAATCATCGCGAACGGATCGGAGAACCAACGCTCGGCACCAAAGGCCTGAGCCGCCTCGCGCGCGCTCTCTTCGTTGCGCGTTGCCACGGCGGCGAACTTCAGGGCGGGAAGACCTGTGATTGCCGGAATGTGGGACAGCTTTGCCCAGCTTGTTTTGGTGTCTGCACCGATAACGCCGACGCGAATTGCTCTTTGGCTCACGACTGCTTCTCCTGCTTGTCCCGAGCCTTTCTGCCAAAGCGCGCCGTCGCGCATTAGTGAAAAATGTCGAACACGCCGTGCAACGCGCGGCGTCTAGTTGGACCGCGTGGGGCAACCTACCTTTCTGCGGACCCTCTTCGAGTAGAATGCTCACCGCGTCGGCGGTGTCCGGGGGTGGGCCGAGCCCTGGGTCGGGTGATGCTGATCGTGCCTCTCGTGCGCAGGTCGGCCTTTTAGAAAGTGTTACTTAACATGACATTGAAGCACGCAAACGTGCGTGGGGACCGACGCAGCGTGTGAAGGGGCGTGTTGTTTCCGATATGCAGCCACTCCTACATGCCGCGTTGAATTTCTGCGCGACATGGTGCGCAAAAATTCAGGTACTCATCCGTGTTAACAAATACTTGACTTCCGTCCAGTGTGACTTAGACTGGCTGCGTTGCCGCATCGAGGAGCATCGCCATGTCCGGCGGAAGACCCGCTGTCTGCAAAAACCGCCCGATCGTCGAGGGCGCGACAGGGGCTGGGTGGAGGAGCTGGAAGCCGCCTCCGAAGGGCGCCGGCCGCCTGCCGCTGCGCTGGGACGTCAATCCCGCCGTAATTGGCGTATCGCTTGCGGAAACTGCGGAAACCCCTCGCAGGCTTCCAGCGGTGACCAACGTTCGCCCCCCGTCCTGATTGGCGTAGCGCTTGCGGAAATTGCGGAAATTACCTTGGCAGGCTCCCAGCGGTGACTAACGTTTCACCCACCAAGGTTTTGCCGGGTTGGGAGCGCTCCCGCTCTTCCGGACCGGAAGAAAACGAGTCACGTCTGCAGCAGGTGCTCCGCCATCTCGCGCAGCTTGCCGCGCTGGATCTTGAAGCCGTTGGGCGAGGGCGTCTTGGGGAAGTCGTCGACCGCGAAGACGCGCAGCGGCACCTTGTAGTTGGCCAACCCGCGCCGGCAGTGGGCGATGGCGGCCGCCTCGTCGAGCGCCGCGCCGGGCGCCAGGATCACGAACGAGACCGCGCGCACGCCATCGGGTCGCGCCACGGCGATGGTCTGGCAGTCGGCGATGGCCGGCAGCTTCTGCAGATGCGTCTCGATCTCGATCGGATTGACCAGGAAGCCGGAGAGTCTGAGCACATCGCCCATGCGGCTGAGAAACGTGAAGCCGCCATGCTCGTCGAGCTCGGCGAGGTCGCCGGTGCGCACGTAGCCGTCGGGCGTCATCGCCTCGGCGGTCGCCTTGTCATTGCCGTAGTAGCCCACCATCAGCGACGGGCCCGCGCACTCCAGCGCGCCCGGCTGGCCAGGGCCGAGCAACTCGCCGCTTTCCGGGTCGCGCACCCGCACGTGAGCGAGCGGCGAGACGGCGAGGCCGCCGCCCCGCTTGCGTTGGGCGACCGGCGCCTCGATCGGCTGCCTGGCGTAGAGCGCCTGCACTTCGCTCATGCCGTAGAGGCCGCACAGAATCAGGCCCCGCTGCTCGGCACGCTCGGGCAGGTCTTCAAGGGCGGCATTGAAGGCGCCATAGCCCGCCCACTTGAGCGACGGGAACGGCCGCTCGCCCGGCACCATCTCGAGCAGGCGGGCGTACATGTCGTCACTGCCGAACAGGGTCGTCGGCCGGTGTTGCGCGATCAGGCGCGCGATCTCCTCGATCTCGTACGACTCGACCAGCACCGATGGCTGGCCGGCGGCGAGCGTCGCCATCGCCTGGTCGAAGCCGAAGACGCCGCACAGCGGCAGGATCGCCAGCGACAGCGTGTCGGCCGCGTCGAAGCCGAAGACACGCGCCACCTGCTGGGCGTGGCCCGCGATCGCGCCCTGGCGATGCAGCACGAACTTCGGCGCGCTGGTCGTGCCCGACGTCGTGAAGATGTTGCAGGGTGCACGGGCCAGCGCATGGTTGGCGGCGAGCGAGGGGCGCGACAGCAGGCGGTCGTATGGCACCTTGCGCAGCCGCTCGATAACGGGCGGCGCCGACGCGGCTTGTTCGCCGACCATGACGATCGCGGCGAGCCTGTCGAGCGCCGCCGGATCGACATCGGCCAGGATCGACAGGAAGTCGATGCGCCGAAAGCCCGGGGCACAGGCCAGCAGCTTGGCGCCCGAGCGGCCGACGATGTCGGCGACCTCGACCGCGCGGTAGCGCGTGTTGACCGCGACCGCGATGGCGCCCAGGCGCACGCAGGCGAAGTAAAGCACCGGATAGGCCGGCACGTTGGGCAGCCACAGCGCCACGCGATCGCCCGGTCCGACGCCGAGATCGGCGAGGCCCTGGGCGGCGCGCGCCGAGCAATCGAGCAGCTCGCCGAAGGACAGCGTGCGCTCGCCGTGAATGAAGGCGGGCGCCGACGGAGTCTCTTCTGCGATGTCGGCGAGCAAGGTCCAGACATCGGCGGCGGGATGAACGAGCGGCATGCGGCGCGGAGACTACCGCAAGGCTGTCGAAATTCCTCTCCCCTCATGCTCCTCTCCCCCGATAGGGGGAGAGGTTGGGAGAGGGGGCTACGCACGTCGACTCCCCCTCTCCTGGCCTCTCCCCCTCTCCTGGCCTCTCCCCCTATCGGGGGAGAGGAATATGACGGGAGAGGAGCTTGAGGGCATCGTGGGGAGGAATGTGAGGAGGGTATCGAATCATGCTGCGTAGAAGCCTGCTTGCTAGTCCATTGCTGCTTGTTACCGGGCCGGCGCGCGCCCAATGGGCGCCCAAGCAGCCGATCCATGTCATCGTGGGCTTCGCGCCCGGCGGCACCGCCGATATCGCGGCGCGGATCGCCGGCGAGGCGATCCAGCGCCGTACCGGTCATACCGTGGTCGTCGACAGCAAGACCGGCGCGCTGGGCTTCATCGCGCTCAAGGCCGTCGCCAATTCGGCACCCGACGGCTACACGGTGGGCATCGGCATCATGGGATCGCTCGCCGTGGCGCCGGTCGTGCCGGGATCGCAGATCCCGCTCGACCTCGACCGCGAGCTGGTGCCGATCTGCAACCTGGTCGGCGTGCCGATGGCGCTGATCGCGCGGCCCGGCGCCCCCTACAAGACCGTGGCCGAGCTGATCGCCTACGCCATGGCCAATCCCGGCAAGGTGACCTATGGCTCGACCGGCAACGGCTCGACCAACCAGCTCGGCGCCGAGTTGTTCGCGGCCGAAGCGGGCGGCCTGAAATTGCTCCACGTGCCCTATCGCGGCGGCGCGCCGGCCATCGCCGACGTGGCGGCGGGCCAGATCGATATCTTTTTCGCCAACGTCTCGGAGATCGTCGGACAGATCAACAGCGGCCAGGTGCAGGCGCTGGCGCTCGCCTCGTCGCGGCCCAATCCGATGGTGCCCGACCTGCCGCTGCTCACCCGGGACATTCCAACGCTCGACATCAACAACTGGTTCGGCCTGGTCGGGCCGGCCGGCCTGCCGGCGGACATCGTCGGCGGTCTCGCCAAGCTTTTCCTCGATGCCGTCAGCGATCCGGCCAGCGCGCCGCTCTTGGCATCGCGCGGGCTGGTCGCCGTTCCGCAGGACGGCCCCGCTTTCAGGGCGACCATCATGAAGGACCGCGAACGCTGGGCGAAGGTGGTGAAGCAGGGCAATATCCGCGCCGAATGAATTTCCGTCGTCTCGACCGAAGCGCGAAGCGCGGAGCGGAGAGACCTCGCCGGAAACAGGCAAGGTCCCTCCGCTTCGCTTCGCTCCGGTCGGGACGACGGCCATTTTGGGGTTGTCAATGACCGCACCTCTCTCCCTCGGCATCGACATCGGGGGAACGTTCACCGATCTCGTCATCCACGATCCGCGCGACGGCCGCGCCGTCATCTGGAAGGAAAGCACCACGCCCGGCGACCCGGCGGTCGGCGCGCTCGCAGGCACGCGCAAGGTGCTGGAGAAGGCGGGCGCGCGGCCCGAGCAGGTCGGACGCGTGGTCCACGCCACGACGCTGTTCACCAACGCGCTGATCGAGCGCAAGGGCGCCAGGACCGGGCTGCTGACGACGGCGGGTTTTCGCGACGTGCTGGAGATCGGCCGCGAGCGCAAGTACGAGCTCTACGACCTCTTCATCGAAATGCCCAAGCCCCTGGTGGCGCGGCCGTGGCGGCGCGAGGCGACGGAGCGCCTGGCGCCCGACGGCGCGGTGGAAATTCCGCTCGACGTCGATCGGGCGCTGGCCGAGGTCGCCGACCTCGTGAAGCAGGGCGTCGAAAGCCTCGCCATCTGCTTCCTGCACGCCTACGCCAATCCGGCGCACGAGCGCGCGCTTGGCGCGGCGGTGGCCGAGCGCTTCCAGAACCTGTCGATCTCGCTGTCATCCGACATCGCGCCGGAGATCCGCGAATATTTCCGAGCCAGCACGACCGTCGCCAACGCCTATATCCGCCCGCTCGCCGAAATCTATCTCGAACGCCTGGAGCAGACGTTGCGTGCCGAGGGCATTGCCGGCGGACTCTTTCTCATGTTGTCCAACGGCGGTCTCACCCATGTGAGCGAGGCCAAGCGCGCGCCGGTGCAGTTGCTGGAAAGCGGCCCCGCCGCCGGCGCGCTGGCGGGCGCGTGGTTCGGCCGCAACGCCGGCCTCGAGCGCGTGCTCGCCTTCGACATGGGCGGAACGACCGCCAAGCTCGCGCTGGTCGACGACGGCGAACCGCTGGTCGCCTACGGCTTCGAGGCGGCGCGCGAGAAACGCTTCCTGCGCGGCTCGGGCCTGCCGATCCAGATCGCCACCGTCGAGCTGATCGAGATCGGCGCCGGCGGCGGCTCGATCGCGCGCAAGTCGGAGCTCGGCACGCTCAATGTCGGGCCCGACAGCAGCGGCGCCCAGCCCGGACCGGCCTGCTATGGCCGCGGCGGCGCCGAAGCCACCGTCACCGACGCCGACCTGACCCTGGGCTACCTCAACGCCGACTTCTTCCTGGGCGGCGCCATGCAGATCGACCGGCCCGCGACCGACAGGGCGTTCGGCCACCTGGCCAAGGCGCTCGGCGTCGAGGCGACGCGCGCGGCGTTCGGCGTGCACGACGTGGTCAACGAAAACATGGCCGGTGCCGCCCGCGTGGCGATCGCCGAGCGCGGCCGCATTCCCGCCGAGTACGCGCTGCTGGCGACCGGCGGCGCGGGCCCCGTCCATGCCTGGCACGTCGCGCGCAAGCTCGGGATCAAGCGCGTCGTCTGTCCGCCGGGCGCAGGCGCCGGCAGCACCATCGGCATGTTGATGGCGCCGGCCCGGGTCGATCGCGTGGCGAGCTTCAACGTCGCGCTGAGCGGCGCCGACTTCGCCGCTGCCGACCGCGTGTTCGCCGGCCTGGAGAAGGAGTCGCTCGACGTGCTGCGTCTCACCGGCGCCGAGGTCGAGAGCTGCAGCGTGCGACGTCTCGCCGACATGCGCTACATCGGCCAAGGCAGCGAGATCACCGTCGCGTTGCCGCAGCCGGTCAGCGAGGGCGGCGTGAAGCAGGCTTTCGAAGCGGCCTACAAGGCGTTGTTTGCCCGCACCCCGCCGGGCGCGGCGAGCCAGTTCGTGGCGCTGCGCCTTTCGGTCAGCGCGCCGATGCCCGGCAGCGGCGGCGCGCTCGAACTGCCGCGTCATCCCTCTGCATCGGCGCTCAAGGGAACGCGGCCGGTCTTTTTCCCCGATGCCGGCAAGACCTTGCCGACACAGGTCTGGGATCGCTACGCGCTGCAGCCCGGCGTGCACATTGATGGCCCGGCCGTGTTCGAGGAAGACGAGAGCACCTTCATCGTCGGCCCCGGCGCCAAGGCGCGGCTGCTGGGCGACGGTTCCATCCTGGCGGAGATCGTTTGATGGCGCGCAGCTTCGATCCCATCGAGCTCGAGCTTTTATGGCGGCGGCTGATCTCCATGGTCGACGAGGCCGCGGCCGCCATGGTGCGCACCAGCTTCTCCACCCTGGTGCGCGAGAGCTACGACTTCTCCTGCGTCATCACCGATGCGGCGGGCCAATCGCTGGTGCAGGCCTCCGAAAGCATCCCGAGCTTCATCGGCACCCTGCCCGCGACGGTGAAGCACTTCCTGCGCTTCTTTCCGCCCGACCAGCTCGCGCCCGGCGACGTGCTGATCACCAACGACATCTGGCTGGGCACCGGCCACTTGCCCGACATCACGCTCGCCAGGCCGATCTTCAAGGCGGGCCAATTGGTGGCGTTCAGCGCCACCACCGCGCATGCGCCCGATATCGGCGGCAAGATCAGGAGCCCCGAGCCGCGCGAGGTCTTCGAGGAGGGCCTGCAGATCCCGCCGATGAAGATGATCGCGGCCGGCAAGACCGACGAGACCCTGGTCGCCATCATCCGCAAGAACGTGCGCACGCCCGACCAGACGATGGGCGATCTGTGGGCGCAGGTCGTGGCGCTCGACCTGATGGAAGACCGGCTGCGCGTCCTGATGGACGCTTACGGCTTGCCCGACCTCACCGATCTGGCGCGCGAGATCCAGGGTCGCTGCGAGGTGGCGATGCGGACGGCGATCCGCGAACTGCCGGACGGTACTTACCGCAGCGAGCTCAAGACCGACGGTCTGATGGACAAGCCCATCACGCTCAAGATGGCGCTCACCATCGCGGGCGACGAGATCGTGATGGGATTTCGCCGGCACCGACTCCCAGGTCGATCGCGCCATCAACTGCGCGCTTTGCTACACCAACGCCATGGCGATGTACGGGGTCAAGGTCTGCACCAGCCCCAACCTGCCCAACAACGAAGGCGCCTGGCGGCCGATCACCTTGAAGGCGCCGTCGGGCTGCATCGTCAATCCGCAATTCCCCGCGCCCGGCGGGTCGCGCATGCTGATCGGCCACTACGTGCCGATGCTGGTGTTCGGCTGCCTGGGCCAGATCGTGCCCGAGCGCGTGATGGCGGCCTGCGGCTCGCCGATGTGGGGCATGAACCAGTCGGGCGTGCGCGACGACGGCCAAGGGAGCGGGAAGGGGGGCGGCAAGCCCTACGCCAACATGTTCTTCTATAATGGCGGCATGGGCGGCAACACGCAGCGCGACGGCATCACCTGCCTGTCCTGGCCGTCGAACGTTTCTTCGACTTCGATCGAGATCAGCGAGCACATCGCGCCGCTGCGCTTCCATCACAAGAAGCTGCGGCCTGATTCGGGCGGGGCGGGGCGCCATCGCGGCGGCTTGGGGCAGGAGATCCTGATCGAAAGCCGCAGCGACACGCCGATCGCGGTGTCATTCCTTGCCGAGCGAACCGTGTTCCCCGCCTTCGGTATCGAAGGCGGCCGCGACGGCGCGCCCGGCGAGTTGCGCATCAACGGCGTCAAGACCGATCCCAAGAAGCAGTATGTCGTGCACAAGGGCGACACGGTCTCGCTGGGCACGCCGGGCGGCGGCGGTCACGGCGATCCGCGACAGCGCGATGCCGCAGCGCTCGCCGCCGATTTGGCGGCTGGGTATGTGTCGGATCGTAAGGTTTATGGGATATGAGGAACGTCGACATGGTTCCTGTCGCTGCTTCATCGAAAGCGAGCGCCGATCTCGGGCGTAACTATGCATCCTTCTGTCGCCGGCCGATGTGCGGAAAAAGAACAAGCGTCTGGAGTGATTCGACGATCGCGGCGCGGACACGCAGCGCGGCTTTCGGATTTCGCTCGCTGACGTAGTCGGCAATGTTGTTGAGATCTTGTGTCGCTTGGCGAGTGAAGCGAAGTTTCATCGCTCGAAGCGGCGGAACGCCGCTTCGATCTCGGCATCGGCGGCGAACTCGCGACGCTTGGCTTGAGCGAGGCCCTCTAAGATGGCAGGCAAGTGCGCAGCGGCGACCTCTTCGGGCTCGCCTTCGTTTCCGCTCAGCGTGAGCATGGCGAGCGCGATTTCATCCTGGCTGTCCGGCGGGAGACGCCGAACTGCTTCAAGAGCTTTTTCGAGGAGCTTCGTCATGCTCGTAAAGATAAGCGCTTGCCGCCGCAAAATGAAGACCGACACAGATGGCCATCGATTCAGCCCAGCGGAACACGACGATTGAACCTCCCGGCATCGGCCGTTACGCTCATTGCAACGTGTGTGAAGGGAGGAGTTCAATGAAAGCATTCGCTGCTGCGACGGCGGCCCTGTGCGCCATCGCCTGGGCCGGAGCGGCGTCGGCCGAGAACGGGGCCAAGCTCTGCGCCAAGCCCCGCCAGATGGAGGGTTTCAAGACCTGCGCCGACGTCGACAAGGCCGAGGCCGAGGGCGCCTTCGTGCTCTATTCGACCGATCCCGAGCAGGGCCAGGCCAAGCTGCTGGCGTCCTTCAACAAGATGTTCCCCAAGATCAAGACCAACTATGTGCGCCTGCAGGCGGGCGCGCTCTACGCCAAGGTCCGCACGGAACGCCAGGCCAAGTCCTACCTGGTCGACGTCATCCAGATCTCCGACATGGGCATGATCCTCGATTTCCAGAAGCAGGGCGGCTTTCGCCAGTACATCTCGCCCGAGATGGCGGCCTTCAAGCCGGAGTACAAGAGCACGCCCGAGGGCTTCTTCACCTGGGGCTCGATCATCATGGCGGGCATCGCCTACAACCCCAACAACGTGGCTGCCGCCGAGGCGCCCAAGAAGTGGGAGGACCTGCTCGATCCCAAGTGGAAGGACGCGATCAACGTAAAAGTGTCGAACTCCGGCTTGCAGCACGGCGTGTGGTACATGCTGAAGCCGATCCTCGGCATGGACTACTTCAAGAGGTTCGGCGAGCAAAAGCCGCGCGCCTTCGACTCCTACGTCCAGCAGTACGGCCGCCTGGTCGACGGCCAGGACAAGATCATCATGGGCGCGCAATACTCGGGCTACATCGAGTTCAAGGCCAAGGGCGCGCCGCTTGCCTTCGTCTTCCCCGAGACCGGCGTGCCGGCGGTGTCGGAGACTTACGGCATCGTGGCCGACGGACCGCATCCCAACGCCGCCGAGCTGTTCATGGACTGGTTTCTCTCGCCGATCGGCCAGCAGGCGCTGAGCGACGCGCTGCTGCTGCATTCGCCGCGCCCCGACGTGCCGGCGCCGGCCGGCAGCGTGCCGCTCAAGGACATGAAGCTGCTCGTCCCGGCCGACTGGAACGCCTTCGAGAAGGACCGGCCGGAGTTCGCCAAGGAATGGGACCGCATCGTCGGCGCGCGGCGCTGAGCCGGCCTTGACGTTGCTGTCCGAGGAGGCCCTGCGGCCGCGCCGCAACTGGCAGGCGATCATCACCGTCGTGATCCTGCTGGCCGTGGGCTTCCTCGTCATCCTGCCGCTGGTGTTCCTGGTCGAGGAATCGCTCAATACCGGCGATCCGATGTTGTTTCCGCCCGAGGCCTACGGGATCAGGAACTACCTCGCGATCTTCGACGAGGACATCAACGTCCTGATCAACACGGTGATCATCGCGGTGATGGCCACCGTGATGGCCATCCTGATCGGCTTCACGCTGGCCTGGATCCTGACGCGCACCAACGTGCCGGGCCGCGCGACGCTCGAGCGGCTGATGGAGCTGCCCTACTACATGACGCCGCTGGTCGGCGCGCTCGCCTGGGCGGTGATCGCCGGACCCAAGAGCGGCTTCGCCAACCAGCTCTGGAAAGGGGCCGGCGGCGGCGGCGACCTGGTCGACATCTACACCCATTTCGGCATCGCCTGGGTGATGGCGCTGTTCGAGGGCACCGTCGCCTTCGTCATGATCTCGGCCTCGATGAAATCGATGGACCCCGCGCTCGAGGAATCCGCCCGGGTGATGGGCGCCTCAAAGCTCCGCACCACGCTTACCGTCACTTTGCCGCTGGTCATGCCGGGCGTGCTGGGCGCCACGCTGTTCGTCTTCGCCGAGATGCTGGGCTCGTTCGCCGCTGCCCTGGTGCTCGGCATCCCCGGCCGCATCTACGTCATCACGACGGCGATCTGGGATTCGACGCTGTCCTATCCGCCCGACTATGGCCGCGCCTCGGCGATGGGCCTGGCGCTGTTCGTCGTCATGTTCGGCATGCTGACCTTCTACCGCCGGGTGATCGCGCGCGGCAGCTTCGCCACCATCACCGGCAAGGCTTTCAGGCCGCGGCCGATGGACATGGGCCGGCTGGCGTGGCTGCTGTTCGCCTTCTGCATGCTCTACGTCCTGTTGGCCGTCGTGCTGCCGATCGGCGCCCTGGTCATGACCTCGTTCCAGCGCTTCGCCACCGTGATCCTGAGCCAGGCCGAGTTCACGCTTGCCAACTACCAGACCGCCCTGTCGCTGGGGCCGGTGCGCACCGCGCTGGGCAACAGCCTCATGCTGGGCCTCGGCGTCGCCAGCGCGGGCGTGCTGGTGATGGTCATCCTGGTCTGGATCATCTACCGCTCGCAGCTCGTCGGGCGCGGCGCGGTCGAGTATCTGGTGATGTTCCCGCAGGCCGTGCCGCGCCTGGTCTTCGGCCTGGCGCTGTTGTGGGCCTGGATCAACATCCCGATCCCGATCTACGGCACGCTGTGGCTGCTGGCGCTCGCCTATTTCACGGTGATGCTGCCGCTCGGCGTGCGAACCCTGGCCGGCGTCGTGCTGCAGATCGACAAGAGCCTGGAGGAATGCGCCCGCGTCTGCGGCGCCGGCTGGGTCTACCAGATGCGCACCGTCACCCTGCCGCTTCTGAAGCCCGGCATCCTGGCGGCCTGGCTGCTGATCTTCATGGCCTGCGTGCGCGAGCTCGGCGCCTCGGTGTTCCTGATGGGCCCCGACGCCAAGGTGATCGCGCCCTCGATCGTCAACGCCTTCGCAACCAGCGGCACCGAGCTCACGGCGGCGATGGCGTTGATCCAGACCTTCACGGTGATCGTGGCGCTGGCGATCCTGTTCCGCCTGACGCGCGGCGTCACGAGGGAGCTGACGTGAGCGCCACGCGCATCGACGTCAGGGACCTGGTGGTGCGCTACGGCGATCAGGTGGCGGTGAATGGCGTCAGCTTCACCGTCGGCCGCGGCGAGCATCTGACCCTGCTCGGTCCGTCAGGCTGCGGCAAGACCACGACGCTGCGCGCCATCGCCGGCCTGGAACAGCCGAGCGGCGGCAGCATCAGCATCGACGGCCAGACGATGTATGACGGAGCCCAGTGCCGCAACATTCCGACCGAGCAGCGCGGTGTGAGCATGGTGTTCCAGTCCTACGCCGTGTGGCCGCACATGACGGTGTTCGAGAACGTGGCCTACGGCCTGCGCGTGCGAAAGCAGGGCGTGCCCGAGCTCAAGGCCAATGTCGAGCGCGCGCTCGACCTGGTGCAGATGCGCCATCTCGCCGACCGCGGCGCCTCCAAGCTCTCGGGCGGCCAGCAGCAGCGGGTGGCGCTGGCCCGCGCCATCGCCTTCTCGCCCACGGTGGTGCTGTTCGACGAGCCGCTCAGCAATCTCGACGCCAAGCTGCGCGCCGAGATGCGGGTCGAGCTGCGCGAGCTGCAGCGCCGCCTCGGCATCACCTCGGTCTACGTCACGCACGACCAGGAGGAGGCGCTCGCCATCTCCGACCGCGTCATCGTCATGAATGTCGGCGTGATCGAGCAGATCGGCACGCCGGAAGAGATTTATAACAAGCCGCGCAGCCGCTTCGTCGCCGACTTCGTCGGCTCGGCCAATCTGATCAAGGGCCGGCTGGCCGGCAACGGCTTGTTCGCGACCGAGGGCGGCCTGACCCTGAAAGCGACCGCCGGGCACAAGCCGCACGGCAAGGAGAGCGAAGTGGCGATCCGCACCGCCTACATCGATCTCGAAGCGCGGCCCGGCGACAACCACGTCCCCGGCACGGTGCGCCAGCGCCTGTTCCATGGCGACTTCGTGCAGTACATCATCGACAGCGCCCTCGGCCCGCTGATCGTGCGCCGCCCGCCGACCAATCTTTTGGACGAGGGAGCCGCCGTCACGATCTCGTTCTCACCCGAGCATTGCGTGCTGCTGGAAGCTTAGGTCCGTCGTCCTGAGCGTAGCGAAGGACCTCATCGCCGCTTGCCACGGGCATGAGATCCTTCGCTTCGCTCAGGATGACAGGCCGCCGGCAGGCGCGATAACGTGCGCCGATCCGATGAATCTCAAGAGGGGACCCCGATGAAGCTCGCCTATTCACCCGCCAGCCCATACGTCCGCAAGGTCAACGCCTGCGCCATCGCGCGCGGCATCGACGGCAAGATCGAGCGCTGGAAGGTGGGCACGACCGATCCGGCGCTGCTCGAGTTCAACCCGCTGTCCAAGGTGCCGACGCTGATCACCGACGATGGCACCAGGCTCTACGACAGTCCGGTGATCTGCGAATATCTCGACGGCATCGGCAGCGCGCCCAAGCTCTTTCCACCGGCCGGTCCGGCGCGCTGGAAGGCGATCTGCCAGCAAGCGCTGGGCGATGGCATCCTCGATGCGACCCAGCCGCGCCGGCGCGAGGTCGCCTTGCCGCAGGACGATGGACGCAAGGCTTATATCGAGCTGCAACAGGGCAAGGTGAAGCGTGCGCTCGACGTGCTGGAGAAGGAGGCGGGCAGTCTGGGTGAGCTCAAGACGATCGGCGAGATCACCATCGGCTGCGCGCTGGGCTATCTCGATTTCCGCTACCCCAACGAGCCGTGGCGGCCCGGCCATCCCAAGCTCGACGCCTGGTACGCCAAGGTGGCAAAGCTGCCGCCGCTTGCCGAGACCATGCCGGTGGGATGAGAGTCGCCGCACAGGTTGCGTCGTCCCGACCAAGGCCCGAAGGGCCGCGTGGAGGGACCTTGTCTCAGCAACGGCGACCCTTGTCGTCGAGACGAGATCCCTCGACTGCGCCGCCTTTGGCGGCTCCGCTCGGGATGACGGTGGGGATAGGAGCGGATGATGCCGGCACGCACGGGTGAGCAATTCCTGAAAGGCTTGCGCGGCGCGCGCGAGGTCTGGGTCGACGGCGAGCGCGTCGCCGATGTCGTCGACCATCCCAAGCTCAGCGGCGCCGCGCAGGCGCTGGCCGACGTCTACGATCTCCATCACAGGCATGCCGAGGTCTGCCTGATGGCGGACCCGCAGAGCGGCGAGCCGATCCCGGTCAGCCACATGATCCCGCGCTCGCGCGAGGACCTGGCGCGCCGCGGCAAGGCGCTGCGCCAGGTCGCCGAGTATTCGATGGGCCTGATGGGCCGCACGCCCGACTACATGAACGTGACCTACGCGGGTTTCGCCGGCCGGCCCGACGAATGGGGCATCAACGGCAACGAGGCGGGCGCCGAGCGGCTGGTCGCCTACCAGAAGTTCCTGCGCCGCGGCGACATCTCGCTCACCCATACCATCGTGCAGCCGACCGTCGACAAGGCGACGGGCGATGCGCCGTCGCCCGGCAACGTCCATGCCTTGCGCAAGGTCGCCGACACCGAGCATGGCATCGTGGTGCGCGGCGCGCGCGTGCTCGCCACCCTGGCGCCGTTCGCCGACGAACTCGCGGTCTATCCCGCCGCACCGATGCCCGAGGGCGCCGACGCCTATGCGCTCTCCTTCTGCGTGCCTCTGAGCGCGCCCGGCCTGAAATTTCTCTGCCGCGACAGCGTCTCGGCGCCGGCCAACCGCTTCGACCATCCGCTGTCGAGCCGCTTCGACGAGCAGGACGCCTTCGTGATCTTCGACGACGTCGAGGTGCCGCGTGATCGCGTGTTCATCGATGCCAACCGCGTCGCCTACAACACGGTGATGACCACGAGCTGGCCGCCCAACGTCCAGCAGCAGACGATGATCCGCGCCTCGACCAAGCTCGACTTCGCCTGGGGCCTGGCGCTGCGCATGGCGGCGGCGATCAATGCCCAGGATCCCGAGACCCAGCGCCTGATCGGCGAGATCTGGGCCTACGCCGAGTTCTCGCGCGCCGCCGTGGTCGCGGCCGAGACCGAAGCGCGCGAATGGCCGGGCGGCCTGTGGACGTCGGCGGCCGGCCCGCTGCATGCGTTGCGCTGCATGCTGCCGCTATGGTTCCCGCGGGTGAACGAGATCCTGCGCCTGATCGGCTCGCACAATCTCTTCGCCACGCCGAGCGCTGCGCAGATGGCCGACAAGGAGTTGCGCCCCCTGATCGACCGCTACCTGCCCGGCGCCAAGGGCATGGCGGCCGAGGAGCGGGTGCGCATCTTCCGCCTGGCCTGGGATTTCGCCGGCAGCGCGCTCGCCAGTCGCAACGAGCAGTACGAGCGCTTCTACCTTGCCTCCTCGCCGCGCAACCTCTCACGCCATGTCGCCTTCACCGACCGCAGCCGCGCCGACCGCCTGGTAGATCGCTTCCTGAAGGAGCCGTATTGAGTCTCGCACAACACGCCAGCGAAATTAGCGGCCCGTCAACGCACGTTCGAAGTCCTGTCCACCGTAGAAGATACGCAAGATGCTGACGCGAGAGCCGCGGACACGAAAGACGATGGTGGCCCGATGCTCGAAGCCGACAGTTCTCAAACCTGGCAGGATGTCGTCCCGCCGGGTACCCCGCAAAGGTGATGTCTCCAGTCCAAGACATGCTGCTTCGATGCGGTCGACGTAGTCGCCCGCACGGATGGTGCCGGCCTGGATCGCTATCGTTTCGTAGAGATGAAGAAGGTCGTCCTCTGCAGGGCCGAGGATCTCGACCTTATACTTTCGCATTCCGAGCAGCCCTCACGCGCTTGGCGTGATGTGCCCGCAGTCGCTTGAAGACATCGCGTGCGGGCGATGGCGGCCGAGGATCGGCGAGAGCTTCATTGACTTGGCGACGAAGCCATTCATTGAGAGCGGCTTCTTCGCGGTCAAGGGCGCGCACGGCTGCCCGCATGACCTCACTTGCCGACGCGTAGGCCCCCGAAGCAACGCGCGCTTCGACGCGTTCCTGCAATTCGCCGAGCGTGACAGTAATAGGGCGGCTGCTGCGTGGCATCGAGGACCCTTGAAATGTGACAGTGTCATACTATTACGATTGGGTTCCCGCGACAACGTCCTCAAAGATCCAGGCAACCACCATCCACTCTGCGCGTTCGCTGGGCATGAGCCCCCAACGCATGACGCACCGACCGTCCACCCGTCGTCGATCCTGCGGATGCCCGACCAGACGGCCCGTCACGCCGCCTTTGCCGCCCTGGTGAAGGACCTCAAGGCTGCTGTGGAGCAGGTGGCCGCCTGACGAAGGCGTTGCAATGCAACGAAGACTCGCCAAACTATGGAGCTGGCATCGACCAGGAGCGCAGGAGACGGCCGATGAGCGATATCGACGTCAAACCCGATACCATCGCCAAGCCGAAGATCGAACAGCCTCGACTCTATAAGGTGATCCTGATCAACGACGACTATACGCCGCGCGAGTTCGTCGTCGCCGTCCTGATGGCTGTCTTCCACATGAGCGAGGACCAGGCCTATCGCGTGATGATGACCGCGCACCAGCGTGGCGTCTGCGTGGTCGCCGCCTTCACCCGCGAGATCGCCGAAAGCAAGGCCACCGAAGGTACCGACGCCGGCCGCCAGGCCGGCCATCCGCTGGAATTCACGACCGAGCCGGAGGAGTAAGGGACTTCTTGCGGAGCGGGCGTCCGGCCTGCGTGTCGTCCTGAGCGAAGCGAAGGACCTCATCGCCGCTTGCAACCGGCATGAGATCCTTCGCTTCGCTCAGGATGACACCTGCTACAGACTCCCGCGCCCCCAGCTAACCCGTCACCAGCCCCGCCGCCTCGACGCCGGCGATGCACACCGCCTCGTCCTCGTCGCCGGTGCCGCCGCTTGCCCCCGCCGCGCCCAGCACGTTGCCGGCCAAGTCCTTGATCACCACGGCGCCGGTCTGTGGCAGGAACTTGCCGTGCGCGGTGGCGCTGAGCGCGCCGAAGAAGTGCGGGTTGTCCTTGGCCCGCTGCAGCAGGGTGCGGCTCGCCACGCCCATCCCGACCGACGCCCATGCCTTGCCGATGGCGACGTCGCAGCGGAACATGCTGGCGCCGTCCTCGCGCTGCAGCGATTTAACGTGGCCCGCCTCGTCGAGCACGGCGACGGCGAGCGGCTTGATCTTCATGGCGCGCGCCTTGGCCAGCGCGGTTTCGACGATCTTGTTGGCTTGGGCGAGAGTGAGTCCGGGCATGCTCGGTCCTGGGTGAGGTTGGGCGACGACGCGCAGTTGAGCACAATTTCGCATGGCATGCATTTTGCTGCTAACATCTGCGGGTATTCGGGGAAGGGGAGGAAGCGACACATGCTGAACCGGTTGTTGACGGGGTTGGCGCTGGCGACGGCGGTCGCCGGCGGTGCCGCCGCACAAGATCTGCCGAAGAGCCAGTTCAAGGTGATCGGCCTCAACAGTCCGACGCCGGTGTCGATCCACGACGAGCTGCCGTTCTGGCGCAAGACGATCCCCGAGGCGTCGAAGGGCGCCATCACGGCCGACATCACGCCGCTCGACCAGATGAGCATCGACGACAAGACCATGCTGCGGCTGCTCAAGCTCGGCGTCATGGATTTCGCGGCGATGGACATTTCCAAGATGGCCGGCGACGACCCCCGCTTCGAGGCCTGCGATCTCGCCGGCCTCACGCTCGAGCCGGACAAGGCACGCGCGGCCTGCAACGCCTATCGCGCCGTGATCGACCGCCAGATGCAGAAGAACTGGAACGTCAAGCTGCTGGCCTTCGGCGGCAACACGCCCCAGGTGTTCTGGTGCAAGGACGTCGCGACCGGGCTTGCCGGCTTCAAGGGCAAGAAGGTCCGCGTCTTCAACAACACGATGCGCGACTTCCTGGCCGGCGTCGGCGCCACCGCGGTCAGCATGGCCTTCGCCGAAGTCGTGCCGGCTCTCAGCGCCGGTGTGGTCGATTGCGGCGTCACCGGCAGCCTGTCGGGCAACACCGCGGGCTGGGCCGAGGTGACCAAGTCGATCTATCCGATGTCGCTCGGCTGGAGCATCAACGTGCTGGCCGTCAACCTCGACAGCTGGAAGCGGCTCGATCCCAAGAC
>Ga0070698_100001798_pt1 | contig 23864 bp, 20 predicted proteins | sample KBSK1502metaG_FD_65477 | JGI IMG/M metagenome (GOLD analysis project Ga0070698, IMG submission 65477) | Corn, switchgrass and miscanthus rhizosphere microbial communities from Kellogg Biological Station, Michigan, USA - KBS K1-50-2 metaG | ecosystem: Host-associated > Plants > Roots >... | reverse complement strand
CTCGATCGCGCGCTGCGCGTGGCGCGCGATGAGATCGCGATCGATTTTGCGCCTGCACCGTTCAGGCGCACGACGACGGCGCATGGCTTCGCCGATCACCGCGACATGCTAGAGCGCGTGTCGATCGCGGGCACGCTGTTCGATCGCGTCGCATCACCCGGCTCGCTCGCGCGCCTCGCGGGCACGAGCGCGGAGCTCGCATTTTGCGACGTACCGTGGACGCGCATCGCCGAGCTCGACGTGCGCGGCGAAGTGATCGAAGGCCCGCATCCCGTCCCCGCGCTCGCGAGCGACGTCGTCGGCAAACCATTTCCCGCGGAGCTCCGCGAGCAATTCGCCGAGCTCGTCGCCGATGCGGTGCCATCGCCGCTTGCGCGCGATGCGCGCGCCATCGTCCTCGCGCGGCCGATCACGTGGGCCGACCTCGGCACGCGCACCGCCGCAACCACGCGCGAAGGCTTCGCCGTTCACGCCGGCTACTGGACTCACCTCGCACCGCGCGGTCTCGCGGAATTCGCGCTCGCCGTCGCCGATGCACTCGCAACCGTCGTCACGATGACGATCCTGAGTCACGCGGTTGACGGACAGACATCCATCCGGTAACTCGATTTGCCACCGACGGACAACTCCTTGCAACGCCGCGTATCCGTCGTGGCATGTGCGCTGCAATCGACCGCGGCCATGATCGACATCGACCGCAGCCAGCTCGACGCCGTCACCGGTGGATGGTGGGAATCCGCAAGCACCTGGGACCCGAAGCGAGGCAGATACGTCTCGACCGACGACTTCAAGCGCGAGAATCGTCTCGACCGCGTGTGCCAGACCGCCAGCTGTTGGGACTCGAAATCCGGCCACTTCATCGGCGCCGACGAGTGGAACGAGCGCAACCGCAAAGAGGAGTAGCGCTACTATCGCGCGATGTTTCCGTCTGCACCCGACGTCGAGATCTTCGCGCCGAACGTGCTGTTCGTCGGTCACCGCGCGAGCCTCGAGATCGTCGTCACGGCGAAGAAGCCGACGAACGTCGATTTCATCGAAGCGCGGATGACGGGATCCCAAGGCTGGCGCCTGAGCAACGGAAAGACATCGATCATCGCGCGTGCCTCGATCCCGGATCTCGTCGCTGTACTCATGGACAAGGGCGTGCTCGAACCGGGCACGAAACGCTTCTCGACCACGTTCGAGCTTCCCGACGCGATGTCGCCGTCGCACGAGATAGAGCCGGCATGGGCGCGCTTCGACCTTCGCGTGCACGTCTCGATTCCGTGGTGGCCCGATGGCCGGTACCGCTTCCGCCTGCCCGTTCGACTACCCGCGCCGACGGAAGTCACGCGCAAACCATTCGCGATGCGCAGCACGGGCGCAGCAGCCCCCGCCGATAAACCGCGGCTCGAGGTCAGTCTCGCATCGACGCGGCTGATCGCCGGCGAAGTCGTCATCGGATCATGCGCGGTGTTTCATATCGACGATTCGCGACCGCGCGACGTCGATTTCGACCTCGTGCCGAGCTTCAAGCTGCTGCGCTACGGCCGCATACGCGAGCGTCGCGGTGATGCGCTGCGCTTCACGTTGACGATTCCGCAAGGCGGCGCCGGCACGAGCGTGCCGTTTCGCTTCCAGCTGCCGGCTACCATCGTACCGTCGTTCTCGACGATCACGCATCAGCTCGAATGGTGGTTTGTCGCGCGCACCGGATCATTCTTCGGAGGCAAGCAAGAGCTCGCAATCCCACTCGAGATCGTCGACGCGAGCGCCGCGGCGACAACCGCGCGCCTCGAGACAACGCCGCGCCTCTCCGATGCACGTGTCGAAGCCTCGTTCGCTGCATTCGCCCAGCAACACGGCTGGCGCGCGAGCAAGGATGACGACGACGAGACGCAGCTCGTGATCGAACGCGAGCATCGCGGCGCGCTACTTCGCATTGGCTACGATTATCGCGGCAAAGACGGCACGTTTTTGATCGCGCGCGTCGTCCACCCGCTCGGGCTCGGGCTCTCGGTCGCGCCGGTCTCGAGCTGGCGCGAGCTTCTATCGACAGACATCGAGATCGACCTCGAAGCGTGGGACCGCTCGCATCACGTCACCGCGCGCTCGATGACGCAGGCCGTGCCGTTTCTCAAGTGGATCGTCCCGTTGGTGATGAAGGCGATGCGCCCATTGGGTCCGCTCGCGCGCTGGACCGACGACGAGATCGTGTTCGAGCACGCGGTGACGACGGTCGACGAGCGCGACCTCGTTCGCACGAGCTCCGGGCTCGGCGAGCTCGCGAACGATTTACTCGCGGCCAAGATCCCGCCGCCGCCGGAGCTCGACGTCGATGTCGAGGCATGGCAGCGCCTCGCCCAGCGGCTGCGCGGCGATCTCGTCCTCGGCGATCTATCGATCGAGGGCGAGCTCGATCAGATGCCCGTCGCCCTGCGCCTGCAATTCGATGAAGAAGGTGTGCCACGGCGCATTCGCGCGGACGTCGGCGACCCGCAGAACACGAGCGAGCTGTTGCGCGCCGCGCGGCTCTCGAGCCAGCACACCGCCGATTGGCCGACCGACTTCATCGAGGTTCACTACGCCGACGGCATCGCGAGTGCCGCGATCGTCGTCGAAGAAACGGCCGACGCGAGCCGCGCGCTCGAGCTCGTGCAGGCGCTGCGCGGGCTACTCGCGCGCCTCGATCCTGCGCCTGGTCCGTACCGCTAATGCGCGTGGCCGTTTGATTCGACCATCGTGCCGCCGGTCTTCGCGAACAGATCCTGATCGAGGTCCATGACCCACTTGCCGCGACGAGTCGGCTCGTCGAGCGCGTGCGACAGCATTTGCAGATAATCGATGCGCGGGACCTCATACGCGCCAAAGCGCTCGAGGTGCTCGGTATGGACCTGGCAATCGATCAGCGTGATGTGCCACGCCTCGAATTGCCGCACGCTCGCCACGAACGCGACCTTCGACGCATCCGGCGCGCGCGCGAACATCGATTCGCCAAAGAACGCGGCACCGAGCGAAACGCCGTAGAGGCCGCCGACCAGCTCGTCGTCGCGCCACGCCTCGAACGAGTGGGCGAAGCCGAGCTCGTGAAGCTTCATATAGGCGTCGACCATTTCCGGGATCAGCCAGGTGCCGGTCTGGCCGGGCCGCGGCACTTCCGCGCAGCCCCGCAACACCTCGGCGAACGCGCTATCGGCCGTGAGCCTGTACGGCTTGCGCCGGATCATCTTGCGCAAGCTGCGCTGGATGACGAGGTCGTGCGTCGCCATGACCATCCGCGGATCCGGCGAATGCCACAGAATCGGCAGGTTCTCCGCGTACCAGGGGAAGATGCCCTGGGTGTAGCCGAGCAACAGGCGTTCCGGCCGCAAGTCCCCGCCGAGCGCGAGGAGGCCGTCCTCGGCCAGGTGGACCGGTGGGAACACGAGTCGATCGTCGAGCCGGAAAACCGGCATGAAACGAGTGTAGCGGATAGAGTCGGGCCATGACGTGCCGAGGTGCCTTGCCCGTCATCGCCCTTGTGGCCGCGTGCGCAACCGTCAGTCCACGGTTTCCGCCCGATGTCCAAACGGCGATCACGCATGATGAGATGCGGCGACTCGAGACCGAGCGCTTCATCATTTATTATCCGGCGGCGCGGCGCGCGCTCGTCGACCGCTTTCTCGCGCGCGCCGATCGCTGCGCGACGGTGCTCCACGAGCACGCGTCGATGAAAGGGCTCGAGAAGATCATCATCTTGATGCCCGAGGCCGCGTTCAACAACGCGTTCGTCGCGCCAGGCGCTGTCGGCTACGAGCAGGTGTCGGTCATCCCGACGTTCTCGACGCTCGACTTCGCGACGGCGTTCGGCCTACCGCCCGATCCGGGATCGATCGCGTGCCACGAGCTCGTGCACTACGTGCACTTCCAGCAGACGAAGGGCTTCTGGGGCTTCTTTAATAAGGTGTTCGGTCCAACGTACACATCGCAGCTCGGCTACGACCCGTGGTTCGACGAAGGCATCGCGACGCACTACGAAGCGCGTCTGGTGCCGGGCATGGGTCGCCCGGTCTGGCCGATCTTCACGGGCATGTTTGCGGCGGCGTATTCGGGCCGGCACATCTCGAGCGGCGAGCTCTCGATCTACGCGCGCAACGCATCGGTCGGGCATCATTATCTCGTCGGCTCGATGTTCGTGCGATTTCTCGTCGAGAAATTCGGCGAACGACCACTGTGGCGGGCGATCGACAACCAGGCGGGTTCGTTCACCGGATGGTTATTCCCGACGACGTTCAAGGCTGGCTTCGCAACGTCGTTCGGCGATTTGATGGACCAGTTCAACGATTGGGCGAAGGCGACGTTCCCGGCCCGCGCACGCCCACCAACGCAACGCGTGCTCGACAAGCTCGGCAACGATGCGCGCTACGCGCGTGGCCGCGACGGCACCGAGGCGTGGGTCACCGAAGACGTCGACGTGCCGACGAAGCTGATCATCCGCGATCCGACCGGCGCGATCCTGTTCGAGAAAAATCTCGTCGAGGTGCTGCCACTGCGCAAGCTCGTCATCGCCGATCCGTTGCTGTTCTCCGGCTTGTCGGTGACAGCCGATGGCCGCGAGGTCTGGTTCACCGTGATCGATCTCGGCGCGACGTTTCAGGTCACGCGGCTCATGCGCTGGCGGCGTGACGAAGGGCTCTCGGAAGTCACGACCGACCTCGGTCCCGGCGCGACGATCGATCCCAGCGGCGGCACGTACTACTACTGCGCCGTCGACGGCGATCGTTGGAGCCTCGCGGCGTGGGACACGCGCACCGAGCAGAAGCGCCTGCTCGTCGATATGAAGCCGGGCACGTTCGTGCTCGGTGCGCAGGCCTCGCCCGATGGTAAGCAGCTCGCCGCGAACGTCTGGGATGGCAACGCGTTCGTCGTGTGGATCATCGACGCTGCGTCGGGTGCGATCGCGCAGAAAATCGCCGGCGGCGGCACGCCCGTCTACGACGCGAGCTTCACGAGCGATGGCCGGCCGATGTGGCTTGGCGTCGTCGATAAGCGCTTTCAAGTGTTCATCGATGGGCAGCAGGTGACAGATGCGCCGTATGCGGTGCTCGCAGCCCGCGAGACGAACGGCACGATCCGATTTCTCGATCGCGAGCGCTGGAACTGGGAGCTCGCCGAGGTTGCAACACCGCCGAAGGCACCGCCGCCAGCGGCCGCACCGGCCGAAGCACCACCGGCGGAAGCACCACCAGCAGAGGCGCCGACGGCACAAATCGCGCCGCCACCGGCAGCAACGGCATCAGCGCAATCGGCTCCGACGACAGCTGCGCCGCCGGCGCCAGCGCCGACAACAAGTGGCCCGCCTGCAGCAACGCCGTCAGCTCCGACAGCTGGCCCACCGGGCACAGCGCCCGTGACACCGCCGCCGCTCTATCCGAGTCAGCCGCTTCCACCGCCTCCAGCTGTCGCGGTGCAATCCGACAATCCATATTCGATCTTCGATCATCTGTTCTACCCCGAGGTGCGATCGCCGACGATCGCGACGGGGGGAAGTGGCTTTCCCGCGTTCGGCCTCCTGCTCGCCGGCGGCGACCGTCTGTTCCTGCAGCGCTGGATGCTCGCCGGCTATGCGCAGCCGACGATCGACAACATCGGCACGCGCACGCACTGGGGCGCCGGCGCCGGTTACCTCAACAACATGCTCGCGCCCGCTATCATCCTCGCGCAGGGCGGCTTCCTCGATTGGGCCGCACCGGTTGCCACCGATGACCCGATGGTCACACTCACCGAAGAGCATCGCACGCGCGATGCATCGCTCGCGATCGGCTACATCTGGCGCGGCACGCTCACCGCGACCGCCGGCTTCGTTTACACCGATGATTACGTCCAGACGGATGTCGAGCCCGCCACGCGTGCGTACCTCACGGGCCCGCAGGTCACGCTCGATTGGATCGCCGGCGAGTCGACGCGATACACCGGGCTGCGCCGCGCGCTCATCCTTCGCGGGCAAGCGGCGTACTACCCGGTTCAGTGGTCATCGTTTCTATCGAACATCACCGATGTCGGCGGCTCGATCGGTACCGTGCTGCCGCTGCCATTTGGCCGACGCCACACGATCAGCGCAGTCGTGCGCGGGCGCGCCCTGATCTCGCCGATGGACACGGGCCTGTTGCAGGTCGGCGGCAATTCGGAGCTCGCGTTTCTGTGGAACCGCCACTCGACGACGACCGATCCGCCCGAATTCGACCTCACCCGGTTTCCGACGAACCTGCGCTTTCTCGAACCGCTGCGCGGCTACGAAGACTACGCGATCACCACGGATCGCGTCGGCATCGGTGAGATCGCGTGGCGCTACCCGATCATCATCGATCGCGGCACCGCGGCGCTCTGGTTTCTGCCCGCGCACTACCTGCGCGAGCTCGACATCGAGCTGTTCGCGGCGGGGGCGATCGATCAGGAGCAGCGCAAGCACTACGCCGTCGGCGGCGCGCTCACGCTGAAGGTGCAGCTGCTGCGCATCCCGTTCAACATCGTCTATCAGCTCGCGCGCCGGCTCGTCGACGATAAGGCGATCACGCAGTTCATCGCGCTCGGCTTCGAGCTCTGACGAGACCGAGCAGCGCGAGCGCGATGCCCAGGCCGGAGCCGCCGCTAACCTGGCAGCCGCCCGTGACGGTATCGCCTTCTTCGGAGGCATCGCCGCTCTCTTCGCCGGTCATGCCGGGTACGACGGTGAGCGCGAGCTGGATATCGCCGAACTTCGTGCCGGCGTCGTCGAGCACGAGCTCCTGGAACACCGGCAGCTCGGCATCGGTCGCCGGCGTCGTGACATCGAAGTCGATCGTGCCCGTGGTACCGGTGGCGATCGACGAGCCGAGCGTCGCGATCACGGTCTGCGAGACCCAGCTCGAATCGTAGAGCACGCTCGAGGTGCCGGTTGCGAGGCGAAGCTTCGTCGTCGCCGGCCACGCGACGGTGCCTGCGTTCTTCAGCGTGATCGCGTAGTGCACGCGCTGCTGGGGCCCGACGCGATCCGGGCCGTTGACCGCGACAACATCGAGATCGCGCGTGCCGACGCAGCCCGGGCCGATCGCGAAGCCTTCGGCCGGCGCCTGGCGGAGCCGCGATTCTGTCGCGGCGCCGTAATCGCCGTCTTCGGCGATCTTGTCGCCGGGGTGGTTGCGGTTCCAAAGCCGTTGGAACGCGAGCACGTCACGGCCGCGAATGTCGGCCGACGCGAGGTGATCGAAGTGGACGTCATCGCCGGGCACGTCGTGCGCCCAGCCGCGATTCGCCATCGCGCTGATCAGCGTGGAGTAGTTTGCGAGGTCGAGCGCGCGCCCGCTCTCGTGGTTCGAGCGGCCGGGTGTCGCCGCCGCGGTGATGCCGCAGCGGCCGAGCTGGTACCAGCGATAGAGCAAATACTGCTGCGCGACCGTGCGAAACGCGCTGTTGATCTGAACGACGCGCGTCTGCGCGACGGTGACGACATCGTTCTTCGCGCCCTGCTCGAGGTACGGCAGCACGGCGTTGCTCGTGATCTGAAGGTTGCCGCCTGCGCTGAACTTCACGAGGCCGGTTGGATTCGCGCAGCCGACCTCGTCGGCGATTTGCTTCGACAGCCCGATCACGGTCGCGGTCGAGCACGTCGAGGTCGTGTAGCTCGCGACCGTCGCGTACGACTCGACCTGTGCGTAGTGCTCGTCGTCGTCGGTGGCGCAGCCGGAGCCGAGGATCCCCACGCCGAGCACGATGCTGTGCAACATCGTGTTTGCACCCGCCGCCCCGTTTCGCGGAGTTGGACTCATTTGCCCCATCTCCCCGGTGCGTTCAGCAAGCGCCGGGCCGTACAGTTGCGCGCGATGCAGCTCCTTTATTGCGGCTCGGGCTGGCTGCCGATCGTCGATTACATCCGCGCGCGGCTGCCCGCTGGCGCCGCGATCGAAATCTGGGATCGCAACGTGCCGCTCGTCGAGCGCGTGCGCGACGTCGATGTGCTGTTGCCATCCGCTGCCGCGATCACCGCCAACGTGATCGCCGCTGCGCCGAAGCTGCGCCTGATCCAGCAGCCCGCGGCGGGCACCGATACGATCGATCGCGCGGCCGCACGGGAGCGTGGCATCCCTGTGTGCAACGCGCCGGCGATGTTCGGCGCCGTCGCCGAGCTCGCGTTGTTCCTCTTGCTCGCCGTCGCGCGCCGCATCCCGATCGCGCCGCGCGCGTTTGAGAATCGCGAAGTCGGCGTCCCTGTCGGGTTCGAGCTCGCCGGCAAGACGCTCGGCATCATCGGCATGGGCCGCACCGGCCGCGCTCTCGCCGAGCGCGCGCGTGCGCTCGGCATGAACGTGATCGCACTCGGCCGTGGCGCATCCCCCGACGAGCGCCAGGCGTTCTTTGCCTCCAGTGATGCCATCAGCATTCACTGCCCGCTCGATGCGACAACGCGCGGCCTCGTCGATCGCGCCGCGTTTGATGCGATGCGTCCCGGCGTGTTCGTCGTCAATGTCGCGCGCGGCGGCGTGATCGATCGCGACGCGCTGGAGTATGCTCTCGCAGCCGATAAGCTCGGAGGCGTCGGCCTCGACGTGCATTGGCACGAACCCGCCGATCCTGCGGACCCGCTCTACGCAGACCCGCGCGTGATCGCACTGCCGCACATGGGCGGCTCGACGCACGAAGCGTTCACGCGCATCACCGACGTCGTGATCGGGAACATCGAGCGACTCGAGCGCGGCGAGCCGCTCCTCCATCGCGTCGACGCGATAAGCTAAGCGCGCGTGGAGGTCTCCCGCGTTCGGTGCATGCTGACGGTTGCCGGCGGCGCGTCGCGTCGCGTCGGCCCGACAGGCGTGTTGATCGGCCGCGAGCACGATTGCGACATCGTCGGCAACAATCCCGCGATCAGCCGCCGCCACGCGCTGGTGAAACTCACCGCATATGGGGCCGAGCTTGTCTTGCTCGGCCGCTCGCCGATCGAGATCAACGGCAAGCTGTGCGAGACCGCGACACAACTCTCGAACGGCGATCGGATCGCGTTGCCCGGGCTCGAGCTCGACGTCACGATCGAGCTGCGCCGCCTCGACGAAGAACCCGCGCTGTTTCGTCTCGAACGCCGCCGCGGAGGCAGCTTCGGGATCTCGCAATCACCGTTCGTGCTCGGCAGCGGCGACGCCGCGGATCTGATCGTCAAGCGCTGGCCCGAACGCGCGCTCGTGTTTCATCTCGGCGGCGGCGAGCTGTTCGTCGAGGTGCTGACGGGCAAAGCGAAGCTCAACGGCGTCGAGATCGATACCAACGTGCTCGAGCCACTGATCATCGGCGACGAGCTGACGTACCGCCGCGAGACGTTCACGGTCACCATTCCGCGCGGTAAGACAGTCACCACCGTCGATAGCAGGTTCGCGCTACCGCGGCGCGTGACGATCGAGATGCTGCCGCGTGGTGGGCGCGTCGTCTTTTCGATGCCCGATGGCGAACACGCGGTGTTCCTCGCCGACCGTCGCCTCGATCTATTGATCGCGCTGCTGCGGCCACCGGCAGGTCACGCACCCGGTGACTTCGTCTCCGACGAGCGCATCCGCGAAATCGTGTGGCCGCGGAATCCCGAGATGACGCAATCCGAGCTCAACATGCTGATCAGCCGGTGCCGGCGCGATCTCGTGCAGGCGGGCCTCGCTGGGCCGCGCCTGATCGAACGAGCGGGCGCCGGTGGCAGCACGCGCTTCGTGCTCGCGCCAGGCGCAGAGATCATCATTCGCGATTAGATCAGCGCAACTCGCACGAAGACCATTCTAACCCGCCCGGCGAGATTGCCGCACCGCAGCGACTTGTGGTGGCATCCAACAATCGTGAATTGGCTCGTTCGTTACCTGCGATCCTCCGTAGGAGCCAAGCACGTCATGGCCGTGACGGGCCTGTTGCTGCTGCTCTTCGCGATCGTTCACATGCTCGGCCACCTTCAGATGTTCGGCGGCCGCGCGATGTACAACGCGTACGCGAACTTTCTGCAAGACCTGTGGGAACTGAAGTGGCCAACGCGCATCGGCCTGTTGGCGCTGTTGATCACGCACGTCATCGTCGCGATCGGCCTCGTCGCGAAGAACCGCGCCGCGCGCTCGGTGAGCTACGCAGTCTACCGGCCGCAGCGCTCGAGCATCGTCGGGCGCTCGATGGCTATCTCCGGCGTCATCGTGCTCGCGTTTCTGATCTTCCACATCATGCACTTCACGATCTCGCCGTCGCATCACCGCAACGCGTACACGATGTTCGTCACCGCGTTTCAGCAGCCGCTCTATTACGCGAGCTACTTCATCGGGATCCTGCTTCTGTCGCTGCACCTCGGCCATGGCGCATCGGCGTGGCTGCAATCGCTCGGCTGGCGTCATCCGAAATATCCGACCGACAAGCTCGGTCCGCTCCTCGCACTCGGCCTGTTCTTCGGGTACATGCTGCCGCCAACGGCGGTGCTCGTCGGGATCATTCGATGAAGCTCGACGCACGCACTCCGAAAGGACCGATCGAACAGAAGTGGGGCAACTCGAAGTTCGAGATGCGCCTCGTCAACCCGGCGAACAAGCGCAAGTTCAAGATCATCGTCGTCGGTAGCGGCCTTGCCGGAGGCGCGGCCGCGGCGACGCTCGCCGAGCTCGGCTACGACGTCGCGTGCTTTTGCTTTCAGGATTCGCCGCGCCGCGCCCACTCGATCGCCGCGCAAGGCGGGATCAACGCCGCGAAGAACTATCAGAACGACGGCGACTCGATCCATCGCTTGTTCTACGACACGGTGAAGGGCGGCGACTTTCGGTCGCGCGAAGCGAACGTGCACCGGCTCGCCGAGGTCTCGCTCGACATCATCGATCAGTGCACCGCGATGGGCGTGCCGTTCGCGCGCGAGTACGGCGGCACGCTCGCGAATCGCAGCTTCGGCGGCGCGCAGGTGTCGCGCACATTTTACGCGCGCGGCCAGACAGGCCAGCAGCTGCTGCTCGGCGTGTACGCAGCGCTGTCGCGCCAGATCGGCGCGGGCAAAGTTCGCATGTTCCCGCGCACCGAGATGCTCGATCTCGTCGTCGATAACGGACGCGCCGTCGGCATCGTCGTGCGCGATCTCATCACCGGCACGATCAGCTCGCACTCCGCGCACGCCGTGATCCTCGCGACCGGCGGCTACGGCAACGTGTTTTACCTGTCGACGAATGCGAAGGGCTGCAACGTCACCGCGACGTATCGCGCGTACAAGCGCGGCGCCGGTTTTGCGAACCCGTGCTTCACCCAGATCCATCCGACGTGCATTCCGGTCGCCGGCGAGTACCAGAGCAAGCTGACGCTGATGTCAGAGTCGCTGCGCAACGACGGCCGCGTCTGGGTGCCGAAGCGCGCCGATGACGTCAAGAAGCATCCCGATCAGATCGCCGATGCCGAGCGCGACTATTACCTCGAGCGCAAGTATCCGAGCTTCGGCAACCTCTCGCCGCGCGACATCGCGAGTCGCGCCGCGAAAGAGGTCTGCGACGAAGGCCGCGGCATCGGCCCGGGCGGTCGCGGCGTGTATCTCGATTTTCGCGACGCGATCAAACGCGATGGCGAAGATGCCATTCGCGAGAAGTACGGCAACCTGTTCGACATGTACGAGCGGATCACCGGCGAGAATCCGTATCGCGTGCCGATGCGGATCTATCCGGCGGTCCACTACACGATGGGCGGGCTCTGGGTCGACTATCACCTGCAGACGACGATTCCCGGCCTGTTCTGCCTCGGCGAAGCAAACTTCTCCGACCACGGCGCGAACCGGCTCGGCGCGAGCGCGCTGATGCAAGGCCTCGCCGATGGCTACTTCATCATCCCGTACACGATCGGTCACTACCTCGCCGGTGTGCCGGCAAGCTCGCTCGCCGATCCGGCGAGCACCGCATTCACGACCGTGGAAGCCGAGGTCCGCGCGCGCCTCGATCGCCTGGTCAACGTGCGCGGCACGTACTCGGTCGATCACTTCCACAAGGAGCTCGGCCACCTCATGTGGGAGCACTGCGGGATGGCGCGCAGCAGACAATCGCTCGAGACCGCGCTCGCCGAGATTCCGAAGCTGCGCGATCGCTACTGGGCCGAGGTCACCGTGCTCGGCGAGCGCGACTCGTTCAACCAATCGCTCGAGAAGGCGGGGCGCGTCGCCGATTTCATGGAGTTTGCCGAGCTGATGTGCCGCGATGCGCTCGTGCGCGAAGAGAGCTGCGGTGGCCACTTCCGAACCGAGCATCAAGTCGATGGCGAGGCGAAGCGCGACGACGACAACTTCTGTCACGTCGCGGTCTGGGAGCACGGCGATCCGCCGACGCGCCACACCGAGCAGCTCGTGTTCGAAAACGTCAAGCTCGCGACGCGGAGTTACAAATGAGCGACGCGCTCTCGCTGACGCTGCACATCTGGCGACAACGCGATCGCGCGAGCAAGGGCGCGTTCGTCACGTACAAAGTCCGCGACGTCTCGACGCACGCATCGTTTCTCGAGATGCTCGACATCCTCAACGAGCAGCTGATCGCGAAAGGCGAAGAGCCGGTCGCGTTCGATCACGATTGCCGCGAAGGCATCTGCGGCATGTGCTCGCTGATGATCAATGGTCGCGCGCACGGCGGCCGCCGCGGCACGACGACGTGTCAGCTCCACATGCGCCTGTTCAAAGATGGCGACGAGATCTGGATCGAGCCGTGGCGCGCATCCGCGTTCCCGGTGATCAAGGATCTGTGCGTCGACCGCAGCGCGATGGATCGCGTGATGGCCGCCGGCGGCTTCATCACGGCGAATAGCGGCTCGGCCCCAGACGCAAACGACATCCTCGTGCCGAAGGAATCGGCCGATCGCGCGATGGATGCGGCGGCGTGCATCGCGTGCGGCGCGTGCGTTGCGGCATGCCCGAATGGCTCGGCGATGCTGTACGTGGCGGCCAAGCTCGCGCACCTGCACAACCTGCCGCAGGGCCAGCCCGAGCGCATGCATCGCACCGCCGTGATGGTGAACGCGATGGACGCGGCCGGCTTCGGCAACTGCTCGAACCACTACGAGTGCGAAGCGGCGTGCCCGAAAGAGATCCCGCGCGATGTGATGGCGCTGCTCAACCGCGACTACGCGAAAGCATCGTGGGCGTATCGAGAACGCGTACACAAATCCGACGGAGGCGGGTAGCATATGCGGCAATGGGTTTCGAACACCGCATCGAGTCCGTCGAAGAGCTCCGTACGCTGATCGCGCCGCCCGAGCCGCCGGCCGCACACAAGGATGTCGATCGCCTCGATGTCCATTGCCGCACGTTCATCGCGAACGCGCCGTTCGTCGTGCTCGCCTCGGCGGGCGCCGACGGCACGCTCGACGCATCGCCGCGCGGCGGTGCGCCGGGCTTCGTGCGCGTGCTCGACGACAAGCGTCTCGCGATGCCTGATTATCCCGGCAACCGCCGGCTCGATTCGTGGTCGAACGTGCTCGCGACAAAGCACGTCCAACTGATCTTCTTCATCCCCGGCGTGCTCGAGACGTTGCGCGTGTCGGGGCGCGCGTGCCTGACGCGTGATCCGGCGGTACTCGCACTGTTCGACGAGCGCGGCAAGCCGCCGAAGCTCGCGCTCGGTGTCGATGTCGATGTCGCATTCTTGCAGTGCGGCAAGTCGCTGAAGCGCTCCGCGCTGTGGGATCCGGCGAGCTGGCCCGCGCGCGAGGTCGTGCCGACTGCGGCTCGCATCTTCGCCGATCACATCGCGCTGCCCGGCATCACCGAAGAGGCGGCGGTCGAGCACCTCACGCACGACTATCAAGATAATCTGTGGCCGCGTTAGCGCAGTAGCCGCGCTTCGGGCAGCTTGCGAATCTCGTCGAGCGCGCGGAGTTGTCGGCTGTAGCCGCGGTGCTCGACAGCGCCCGACACGAGCAGCGCGGACCCCGCGATGCCGGCGATCGCCGTATACGCGACGGTGATGAGGATCGCGATCAAGCCACCGTTCCAGCCGATCACGATCGCGGCGCACAACGCGAGGATCACCACGGCGGGAATCGACAGGATCATCACGGCACCGTGGTGGATGGACCGGCGCGCTTCGCTCTGCTTGCGTGCGAGCTCTGCTCTAAGTCCGCGCTCGGCTGCTTCGTCCACTGCTTCCAGTGTTGCACATGTTGCGCAATCGTCGGGCTGTTGTGACGGATCGCATGTAACGGCGTACTAATGAACTGGTGCGGCTCGTCATCGTCACGCTCGCGCTCGTGCTTGTGGGTCGGGCGAACGCACAGCCGCTCCTGACGTGGGATGCACCAGAGGCGTGCCCGACTGCGGCGAGCGTGCAATCGCGCATCGAGGAGCGGCTCGGTCGGCCAGTCGATGATGTCGTGGCGAACGTCCGCGTCGAAATCGCGTTCTTTGGTTCGCACTTCATCGGTCGCGTCGATGTCAGCGGCGACGTGCGAATACTGACGAGCGAGAGCTGCGAAGAGCTCGCTGATGCCGTCGCGGTGATCGCCGCGCGCGTGGCGCGCGAACAGACCCGGCCGACCGTTCCGCGCCCGGTGATCGAATCGCCAGCTCCGGCGCCACGCGCGTGGAGCGTCGATGGTCGCGTCGCGGCTGTGACGGGCGTTGGCGTCGTGCCGAGCGTTGGCGTCGGCGGCGAGCTCGCCGTCGCGCTGCGTGGACGCGCGATGTTCGTCGAGCTCGCGCAAATGCATTGGTTCCCCGAGACCATCCCGTCAGCGACATTTGATATCGAGCTCGATGTCACCGCGGCGCGCATCGGCTGGCGAGCGCGACTACCTGTGCGCGTGTGGGTCGTCGGCGAGGGCGGCACGATTCGCACCACGCAATCGCGCGACAGCGCGTCGCCGTCGGGCATTGCGGTCACCGTCGCGTCTCGCGTCGATGCAACGCAATGGCTCGCTGCGGGAGCTGGTGGCGCAGTCGAGCTCCGACTCGCGCCGTGGTTTCGCATCGTCGGCGCCGCAGAGACGACGTACAGCACGGACCGCGACATCGTCGTCGCCGGCGTTGTCGTGTACACGCCATCGCGCGTGTCGGCGCGCGCGAGCTGCGGAATCGAAATCGGCTGGTGACGGATTCGTTCACGCGGTCCCGGAAAACGCCAAGACGCCAGAAGACGCCAAGGCGCCAGCAAGAGAGGGGTTAAACCAGTAGCAATCGCATCTTGATTGCATGTGCAATTCGGTAGCTTATAGCGAACGCAGGCGGCCGGTTCGAGGGACCGTCCAGCGATACCGTATCAAGACGCGAGCAATTAAGGCTTCCGAAACTAACCCTTCTGCCTGGCGCCTTGGCGTCTTCTGGCGCCTTGGCGTTGATCCGGAACGAGTGGTCGGTCGGCGGCGTCAGTCGACGCGCGCGACGGTGCCGGGCCCGGCAACCTCGTCGATCGCGTGGAGCAGCAGCTGCAGCGAATCGGTCGGGCGCAGGTTCGCGCGCAGACCGTACCCATCTGCCACCCAGTACGCCTTCTTGTGATACGGGTAGAACGGCTCGCGCGCGATCACGGCGACGCGCTTCGCGCCTGACTTACGCGCGTCGACGAGAACGGCACGCGCTTGCGCGAGCGTCGTGTCGGGATGCAGGTGCAGCGCGATCACTTCGCCGTCGCCGCGCAACTCCTTGAGCACATCGATGCGCTGCTGGTTCGGGCCATAGCTGTGACCGCCGATCACGAGATCACCGCGCGTGGAGAGCTCGGCTTCGGGCACGTCCGGATCGTCATCGGCGGCACCGCCGGAGACCGGCCAGTTATCGGGGTCGGCGCGCCGCTCGATCTCGGTGATGGAGTCGGCGGCGTCGCGATCGAACTTCTCCCAGCCAAAGATGATCTGCTTCCAGGCATCGTCGCTGACGCACGGCAAACATTCACCGACGGCCGCGCGTGCGCGTTCGGTCGCGCGGCGAATCGCGAGCGCTTCGATCACCGGCCCTTGGTAGTCGGGCACGACGCGCTTGCACTCGCTCCCGAGCGGTCCGCCGCAGATGCGCTCGAGATATTGGTCCGGATCCTCGCCGGGCTTCGGCAAAAGCTGCGGCGCTTTCGCATCGTGAACCTGCAAGAGCGTGTCGGCGGAGATCTCGGGCGCGAGCAGCGTGGGCCAGACGGTGAGCGCGAGCGCATCGATCTTCTCGCGCATCGTCTTGCTCTGCATCTGCTGCACCGGCGCGAGCGCGAGCGTGACGAGCTTGAGCTCGGCCTCTTTGCCGACGGTCTTGTCCATCTTCGGCCGCAGCTGCAGCACCGTCGCAGCGAGCTCGCCGAATGCATCGGGCGTGCGCTTCGCGGCGACGAATTTATCGACCGCGGCGAGTAGCGCGGCGTGGCCATAATCGTCGGTCGCCTTCGACGTCACGCCGATCTTGTCGCGACCGCAACCAGTCGCGAGTACGAGCACGATCGTTGCGAATCCCCGCAGCCGCATCATCGAGTGTAGGGTGAAGCAAGCACGATGCCGCGATTCTAGACTACGACTTCACGTACGAGGCGCGAAGGCAATCCGCCAGTTTCTCGGTGCGAAGATCGCTGCCCAAGGCGACGAGCCGTCCGTGCTGGCCTAGCTTCTGCGCGACCGCCTCGCTTGAAACTCGCAATCCGACGCGGTGAACCGCGTACCAGGTGTCATCCGCGCCTTGCACGATACCTTTGATCCTCACGTAGTTGCCCGGTAGCTCGGCGAGCTGATCCTCGAGCTCCTCGACATCGAGTGGCGCCTGTACGTCTACCCAGGTGCTGTCGACGCCGTGAGCATGATGGTCGAGATGTCGACAGTTGTCGTCGTGGATGTGGTCCGCAGCGGCAGGCACGTGCTCGAGATCCGGATCCGCGAGGACCTGCTCGAGCCAGACCGCATGCTCCTCGGTCGTGCCGAGCGAGAGTTGCGCCTTCGGCGCGAGCGCACGCGCCTCGGCGATCGCCCGCGCGGTCTCGTGCTCGCCCGCGAGCTCGGCCTTCGTGATGAGCAGGACATCGGCATACGCGACCTGCGCGTCGACGGCGACCGAGACCGGCCGCGATGCGACGAAGTTCGTCGCGTCGACGAGCGTGACAACGGTGGCGAGTCGCACGGATTGCTGGACCGGATCGCGCCGCACCGCCCATGCGATCGGCAGCGGCTCGGCAACACCTGTCGTCTCGAGCAGGATCGCTTCGAGCCCCGGATTCGCGGCAACGAGATCGATCAGCGTCTTGTCGAGCTCGTCGCCGAGCACGCAGCACACGCAGCCTCCGGGCAATTCGATCTGCCGCGCCGATTCGCCGCCGAGCAGCGCGCCATCGATTCCGATTTCGCCGAGCTCGTTGACGATCACACCGAGCTTGCCTTTGGCATCGCGTTCGGCGCGCCGCGCGAGCAGCCGATTGATCAGCGTGGTCTTGCCCGCGCCGAGAAAGCCGGTGACGACGACAAGTGGAACACGTACCACGCGAGCAGCTTAGCTCGGCTTGCGCTCGCAGACGACGACGCGGCGCTTGCCCGCTTCGGTGAGCGGAATATCGTCGACGACCTCGATCGTGAACGGCGCGCCTGGCAGGTAGCGCTCGGCGTGGTTGCGCAGCATGCGCTCCTCGTGCGGCGGCAGCTTTTGCCCCTCGTACGGCACGACCTTGAACACGACGCTACCGTCGGCGCGCTGCACCGCCTGGAAGCTGCGTGCGACGTGGCCGATCGTCGAGAACAAGATGTTGAACACGAGCCCGCCGACCGCGTTGCCTTGCCCGTCGTACATCGTCTCGGTGACGCGGCCTTGGATCGGGCCGATGCGCGCGAGGCCGCGCCCGCACGAGCAACGATCGTCGCTGCGCGCCATTGCGAGGTCGCCATTGACGTACCGGATCATCGGGCAGGCCAGGTTGTGGAGGTCGGTGATCACGACCTCGCCGGTCTCGCCGGGCCGCGCCGCCCGCACGCGATCGCCTTCGCGCACGACGACCTCGACGATCAAATTCTCCATCGACGTATGCAGCCCTTCGTGCGCGGGACACTCGGCGGCCATCAGCATGACCTCGCGACAGCCATACGTATCGAACGCATCGCCAAATGCGCGCTCGATCTCGCGGCGATCGTGAGGCAGCAGGCCCTCGGCACCGGTGAGCACCGGGATGTTCTCCCAATCGCGCAGGTTGTGATCATTGATGAAGCGCGCGAGCGCGCCGGCGCCACTGGCGTACGCGACCATCACCTCCGGCCGAAACCGGCGGATGTGCGCAACGACGTCGGCGAGTGCTTCTTCGCCGCGCGGCGTGCAATCGATGTAGAGGTCGCGCTTGAACATGCGATCGACGGCGGTCTTGCTGCGCTTCCACCACGTGGTCTGCGACTGCGGCACGAAGCCCCAGTAGTGCAGCGCGCGCATGCCGATGCGATAGCCGCCCCAGCCGTACCCGCGCCAGCGAATCGCATCGCGCCAGTGGCGCGACTCTGCGTTGTACATGACCTCGACGGGCTGACCGGAGCTACCGCTCGTCACCTTGCGAATCACGGCGACGGGCGGCGCCTTTGCCATGCGCTCGCGCATCGTCGCGCGCAGCGTCGGCCGATCGAGCAGCGGCAACCGCTGTAGATCGTCGATCGAGGTGATGTCCTCCGCGCGCAGGCCGCGCTCGTCGAGAACGCGACCGTAATACGTGGTGTGCCGATACGCGTGACGCAGCAGCCGTCGCAACAAACCGGTCTGCAGCTCGCGCAGCTGGTCGGGCGACCAGTGCGACGTTTCCTCGAGGTAGCGCAAGAGCGGCACGGTCGGCCGCCCGCGCGCAGCTTCGAATGCGGGGAACAGCGCTTTCGCGAGAAGTTGTCCGTAAAGATCTGTCATGCACGCTCCACGACGACGACTTTGCGCTTTCCCGCAGCCGTCAACGGGATGTCTTCTACGTATTCGATCGCGAACGGTGCGCCGGGGAGATACTTATCGGCGAACGCGTGGATGGCGGCATACTTCTCGTCTGGTAACCGCGCGCCGGTCTGCGGCACGACTTTCATCGTAACGCTGCCGTCGAGCTTTTGCACGACCTGGAACTTCTTGACGACCTGCTCCATGACGCCGAACAAGATGTTGAACACGAGACCGCTGACTGCGTTGCCGCGGCCATCGCGCAGCGTCTCCGTGGTGCGGCCTTCGATCGGTCCGAGTCGCTGCAAGCTGCGGCCGCACGCGCAAACGTCGAGCGCGTGCGCGACCGCGAGGTCGCCGTTGACGTAGCGGATCATCGGGCAGGCGAGGTTGTGCAAGTCGGTGACGACAACTTCGCCGGTCTCGCCCGGCTGTGCGGCGCGCGTCGTGCCATCGGGCCGGCGCACGATGATCTCGACGATCATCGTCTCCATCGATGCGTGCATGCCGCCGTGGTGATCGCACTCCGATGCCATCAGCATCATCTCGCGACAGCCGTAGGTCTCGAACGCAGGCCCGAACGCTTCTTCGACAACGAGGCGATCGTGCGGCCACAAACGCTCGGCGCCGACGATCACTGGAATGTCGTGCCAGTCGCGCAGCCCCTGATCGACGACGAAGCGCGCGAGTGCCGCCGCACCAGCCGCATACGCGATGATCACATCGGGCTTGAAGCGCCTGAGTTGCGTGACCGCCGAGTGCAGCGCCTCTTCACCCCGCGGCGTGCAATCGACGTAAAGATCGCGCTTGAACCGGCGGTCGAGCCAAATCTTGCGGCGATGCATCCAACTGTTCGGCGCCGGCGCGAAGCCCCAATAATGAAGCGCGCGCATGCCGATGTGGTAACCGCTCCAACCATAGCCGCGCCAGCGCGTCGCATCGCGCCAGTGCCGCGACTCGGCGTTGTACCAAACGACGACGGGCTCGCCGGTCGTGCCGCTCGTCGACTTCTTGATCGCGACGGCCGGCGGCGCGCCCGACAGTCTCGTTTGCATCGTCGCGCGAACGGTCTCGCGATCGAGCAGCGGCAGTAGCGCGAGCTGCTCGACGCTCTCGATGTCATCGGGCCGCAGATCGCGATGGTCGAGTGCCTCGCGGTAGTACGCGGTGTGTTGATAGGCGTGGCGCAACAGGCGCCGCAACAGGCCGGCCTGTAGGTCCTGCAGCGCCGCAAGCGACCATTGCTCCGTCCGCTGCAGATAACGCAGCAGTGGAACGGTTGGCCTGCCGCGTGCTGCTTCGAAGGCCGGAAACAACGCTTTCTCGAGCAGCGGACCGTATAGATCCATCACAACGCTTTTTTTCTAGCAACCAGTCCACGTGCTGTCCCGTCTTCGCAAAAAGAACCTCCATCAATGGCTGCCCGATTACGCACGCCATCTCGTGCGCCGTGCGCGCACGCCACAGCCAGACGAGCCTCGTCACCTTTTGTTCGCACTGTGCGATCACTACGAGCCATTGTGGGGACGAGCTGACGATGATGTCGGCAGAGCGCGCGTCGCCGCATGGGTGGAGCGTTACCCAGCGCTCGCCGCGTTTCGCGACAGCAATGGCCGCCCGCCGCGCCACGGATGGTTCTTTCCCGGTGAGGAATATCGACCCGAGTTCCTCGATGGCCTCGCAACGCTCGCGCGCGCCGGCTTTGGCGAAGTCGAGTTTCATCTGCATCACGATGGCGACACCGCGCACTCGCTCGCGCCGCGCATTCGCGAGCACCTCGCAACATTCGCGCAGCACGGCCATCTGTCGCGCAAGAACGGCGGCTACGCGTGGGCGTTCATTCACGGCAACTGGAGCCTCGCGAATGGCCGGCCCGATGGAAAATGGTGCGGCGTCGACGACGAGCTCGTCATGTTGCACGAGCTCGGCTGCTACGTCGATCTGACGTTTCCATCCGCGCCCGATCCGTGTCAGCCGGATAAGGTCAATCAGATCTACTGGCCGATCGGCGATCTGACGCAGCGACGCGCGTACGAGAACGGTGAGCAAGCGCGTGTCGGCGCGAGCTACGACGATCGCTTGCTGATGATCACCGGTCCGCTTGCGTTCTCGCGCAAAGGCATGGGCGTGCGTCTCGAAAATGGCGCGCTCACCGGTAACGATCCGCCGACCGCGTCGCGCGTCGCGACCTGGGTCTCGCAGGGCATCCATGTCACCGGCCGGCCCGAGTGGGTGTTCGTGAAGGTTCACACCCACGGCGCGATCGAAAAGACCGCGGATGCGCTGCTCGGAGCCGCCGGTCGCGAGATGCACGCGGCGCTTCAGCGCTACGTACGCGATGGTTGGAAGCTCCACTACGTCACCGCGCGCGAGATGTACAACGTCGCGCGTGCCGCCATGGATGGCAAGGTAGGTGACCCGAGCGCGTATTTCGATTACGTGGTGAAGCCGCCGCCGATTGCAGCGTAAGATGGTCGTGCGTGCGCAGGGCGCGAACATGGCTGCGCGTTGGCGTCGTCACCAGCTCGGCGATCGCCGCCTGTCATTTCACCGAAGGCGTGCTGCCCGACGGTGCCGCACCACCGATCGATGCCGGCACGTGCACCGGTCCTTCCGTCGAGTGCTCCGGCGATTTTCTACGCACGTGCACCGTCGCCGGCGAGGTCGCTGTCGATACGCTCTGCACATGGGGCTGCAGCAACGCGCACTGCCAACAGCTCGTGCCGGCGGGCGGCGCCGTCGGAGCTGGTGATCTGACGCCGAACGCGACGCTCGGCGACGTCAACCTGACGAGCGGCATCCGCATCAACGGCGACAACGGCGAGATCGGGACCGAGCAAGACAGCAACTCGATTCGCGGCTCGGGCTCGGGAATCGATCACGGCATCGAGTACCGGCGAACCGGCAGCGTCGCGATCTTCAGATTCAAGTCGCTAACGATCAGCGGCGACGTCACGCTGCTCAGCGGGATGGCGATCGCACTCGTCTCCGACGGCGACGTATCGATCACCGCCGTCCTCGACGCGCGCGGATTCTGCTCGGGTCGCAGCGCAGGGCCCGGCGGCGGCGCGGGCGGCTCCGCGCAAGGCGGCAGCGGCGGCGGCACGGGCGGAGGCGCGAGCATCGACAACAACAACTTTGGCGGCGGCGGTGGCGGCTACGGCGGCAGCGGAGGCGATGGTGCAGGTCCCGTCGCCGGCGGCCCCGCGTTCGGCACGCCGGAGATCCCGATGCTCGTCGGCGGTGGCGGCGGCGGTGGTGGCGGTGGCGCCGGCAACTCAGGCGACGGCGGTGGCGGCGGTGGCGGCGTGCAGATCATCTCCGGAACCAAGATCGCGATCGATTCTGGCGGCATCAATGCCGGTGGCTGCGGCGGTCAAAACGGCGACGCGGGCAACGATGGTGGCGGCGGTGGTGGCGCAGGCGGCACGATCTTGCTCGAGGCACCGATCGTATCGATCCTCGGTGCGCTCGCGGTCAACGGCGGTGGCGGCGGCGGCGGCGAAGCGGGCAACCAGGGCCGCGCCGAAAGCGGCCGGCTCGATCGCACGCCTGCCGCAGGCGGTGTCGGCACCGCGATCGGCGGCGTCGGCGGCGCTGCTGCGATGCTCACCGGCGCAAACGGCGGCGCGCAAGGCGGGAAAGGTGGCGGCGGCGGCGGTGGCGTCGGCCGCATTCGCATCAATACAAAGAGCGGCTCCGCGAGTGTCGGATCAGGTGCTGTGCTCAGCCCGAGCTTCAACGACAGCCCCACCACTTGCACGCAGGCCAAGGCCAGCGTTCAGTGATCCATCGCGAACGTGCCGCGGCACGTCCTGCACGTCCCATACGATGCGCAGCGCCTCGAGCACCTTGAGCACGTACCAGGTGACATCGACCTCCCACCAGTAGAAGCCCTGGCGCGTCGAGCGCTGATAGTGGTGATGGTTGTTGTGCCAACCTTCGCCGAACGTGAGCAGCGCGAGGAGCAAGTTGTTGCGCGAATCGTCGCTCGTCGCGTAACGGCGGCTGCCCCAAACGTGTGCGAGCGAGTTGATGCAAAACGTGAAGTGCCACGCGAGGACGGTCGGCACCATGAAGCCCCAGATCAGCGCGGTCGATCCACCGATCACAAACGTAACGACGCCGAACCCGATCGCGAACGCGAGGTCGTGGTTGTTCATGAAGCGCAGCTCGGGATACTTCGCGAAGTCTTTGATGCGATCGTAATCCGTCGCCTTGTGGCGCTTCGCGAGGAACCACTGCATGTGCGACCACACGAAGCCGCGCTGCCGCGGCGAGTGCACGTCTTCGGGCGTGTCGGAATATTTGTGGTGACGGCGATGATGGGCGGCCCACCACAGCGGGCCCTGTTGCGCTGCCGCCATACCGAGCAACGCGAGCACGAATTGAAACGCGCGACTCGTCTTGTACGTGCGATGCGCGAAGTAGCGATGGAAGCCGCCGGTGATCGCGAACATGCGAATGGCATAGCCACCGATCAGCCACCACAGCGCAGCCCAGCTCCAGCCGACGGCGATCACGCCGATAAGTGCGGTCACGTGGACGGCGAACATCGGGAAGTTGTCCCGTGGTCGCAACCGATCCGCATCGGCGCCCGTGTGCTCGACAGATTTCATGCTGCCAGGGTTGTACATCCCGGCCGGAAGCGCGGTCAGTGCTCTGGCAGCTTTATGGCAGATTTGGCTGCAGTTGTGACGAGGTGATGACACGCCAGGTTGTTACGTGCGGGAGGGGGCGCAATCGCGGATAGTCAGGCGCAAAGATGACGCCGTTCTGTTTCGAGCATGACTTTGTTGCCTCGAGGGCGCGGGATGTGTTCGAGGCGTATTTCGACCCCCACCATCAGAGCGAGCAGGACCGCGTGCTCGACATCGCGCGCCGCGACGTTCTCGAGCTCGCCGATTCAGGCGATGAGCTCCGTCGCGTGTGTCGCGTCGTGCCGCGCCGGCAGTTGCCCGCGCTACTGCGCCCGCTGACCTCGGGCACGTTGCACTACGTCGAGAAGGCGATCTGGCGCCGGGCGGCGAACGAGATCGCGATCGAGATGCGCCCGTCGCTCGCGCGC
>Ga0070698_100001797_pt1 | contig 23874 bp, 20 predicted proteins | sample KBSK1502metaG_FD_65477 | JGI IMG/M metagenome (GOLD analysis project Ga0070698, IMG submission 65477) | Corn, switchgrass and miscanthus rhizosphere microbial communities from Kellogg Biological Station, Michigan, USA - KBS K1-50-2 metaG | ecosystem: Host-associated > Plants > Roots >... | reverse complement strand
CGTCTTGCAGGTGGGCGCGGCTGATCGCGATGGCGCGGATGTCGTCGTATTCCAGCTCGGTGGGTGGCATCCACCCGGCGGGCAAGTCGAGGCTCTTGACCAGACCGTGATAGTTCATCACCTTCTCCTCGTTGTCGGGAGCCGGGGAATACGGGCGACTCCAGCACATAGATTCCTGCCGGACCGCGTCCGCGAGCGGTGGCGGTCCCTGCGGCCATTTTCCGGCTATGCCATCAGTCACGAACGTGAATGTAATCTGATCGGTCTGCCTGGGTGCTTCCTCGGGAGGCTCTTTTGTTACGACAAAGATTGGCACCTGATATCAGGCAGCAAGTTTGTCTCGCGACCAGGAGGGCTTACGACCCTACGCGGCTGACGGGGCAGTTGAATCCGTCACGCATAGGTAACCGGGCCGCATATGGCACGCAGGGACCCGTGTTAGCGGACGAGCGTCGGTCGGCGGCTCAGTGCTGCCAGTCCGGCGGGGTGGCGTTGGTCCGGTGGGCGGTCCCGAAGAACTCGAACGAGAACAGCCCGTCACGCACCGACCCGTCTGGCCCGGCCGGCAGCTTCAGGTACCGCAGTTCCTGCGCGAGCCGCAGCCCGTGGCCGGGTTGATGACGAGGCGCTGCTGGACGAGGCATGAGGAGAATGTCCAGGGCGAGGAGTTCGTCCCGTTAGCCGTGACAAAGGCATCCGCACCCCCAGCGGCATGCACCGTGGAGGAATGCGTTCGGGACTTGCTCGATACGCTCACCCTCGATGCCGCCTCCGCTTCGAAAGAGACTTCGACGGTATCCGCACGTCTCACCGGTATCTAATGCAAGTGGCCAGAGGTTTCCACTCAGACTCTATAGGACCTATTAACTAACGGGGGCCAGGATCCGCCTGTTTCCAGTACACAGAAAACACGCGCAGCGGCTCGGAGCCGGTGTTGTGAACCTGGTGCGGGACCCTGGTGTCAAATGCGACAGCATCGCCAGCCCTGATCGTGGCTGATTGATCACGCCATTTGAGGCGGCCCTCGCCAGATATGACCAGCCACACTTCTCGTGAGACGTGCGTGTCGAGGTCATTAGCCTTACCTGGCGCGACCGACCAGCGTGCAACCTCGAATGGCGCGGGAGCATAGTGCGGGAAAGGCAGGGTGCCGGATTCGACCGGGCCACCCTCTGAGAAGGAATACGAGTACTCGAAGGACAGCATCCCGCTCGTCGAAGCTGCGGAAGCTTCATTGCTCATAACGCGATTGCACCTTTCGAAACCGCCGTTTACCCGTCGGCGTGTTTGCGTATCTCGGCTTCCAGTAGGATTGTCGGGCTGAGCGCCAGCCGTTTGAGCAGGTTGTCGGCATGGGACATGCGCCCGGCCCGGCGCCTTCGGATAGCGGTATGCCCGGCCGCGCCTGTCGTTCAGCCACATCGCCAATATTTATGCGCATTCGAGCCTGCGTGCAGTCGGTGTCCTCCTCTCGACGTCGCCGAGCAACCGCATGGTGCCACGAAAGTAGCGCAGCCGAAAGCTGGCCGTCCAGGAACAAGACCGGCAGTTTCACCCGCATAGCACTACGGCCCGCCTGGCAGGTCAGGCCGGCTTCGATCCCCGCGACTCAAGCTGGCGCCGCAGCCGCCCCGGAGCCGTACACGCGGCCGGTGGACTGTAGCGGGATGTCGCTGACCGGCAAGGTGGTTGCCGGCGTGGCCATTCACGAGGTCTGGACGTCGTCGCCTTCGCGGGCGCTGGCGTGCTGGGAGCGCGTTGCGGCGGGCGGACGGGGTTCTGCCGTGGCGACCCTGGGCCGGGCCGGGAGCAGGAAGATGGCGACGAGCGCGCCGGCCGCGGCTACGCTGCCAGCGACGAGGCAGCCTCCGGCGAGGCTGTGGAGGAAGGCGAGGATCGCGGCGTCGTTCAGGCGGGACCCGAGATGAGCGAGCCCGGTTTGGCTGACCTGCTGGGCGGCGATCACGGCACCACCGACTGATCCCCTGGCGGCGGTGACGGCTTGTGCTGGCAGCCCCGCGGGGAGCGTGGCGGACAGCCGGCTGGCGTACAGGGAGGCGGCGACGCTGCCGATGACGGCGACGCCGAGCGTGCCGCCGAACAGCCTGGTCGCGTCGTTGACGGCCGAGCCGACGCCGGCCTTCTCATCCGGGACGGCGCCCATGATGGCCTCGGTGGCCGGCGCCTGGGTCAGCCCCATCCCGGTGCCGAACACGATCATCTGCGCCGCGATCACGCCGTAGGAGGTCGCCTGGGACACCGTGGAGATCCACAGCAGGGCCGCGCAAAACAACGCCAGCCCGCCGCCGACGATGATCTTGTTGCCGATGCGGACGGCCAGCCTGGTCCCGATCACCGAGGCCGCCGCCACCGACCCGGCCACCGGCAGCAGCCGCACCCCGGTGCCCAGCGGGCCGAAGTCCTTGACGACCTGGAAGTACTGGGTCATCAAGAAGATGAACCCGTTGAGGGCGAAGAACGCGATGGCCACCGAGGCGCTGGCGGCGGTGAAACGCGGGTTGCGGAACAGCGCGATGTCCAGCATCGGGTGCATGACCCGGCCCTCGGCGGCCACGAAGGCGGCCAGCAGGGCCACGCCGGCGGCCAGGGCGCCGACGGCCCGCGGCGAGCCCCAGCCCCAGACGGGTGCCTGGATGATCCCGAGCACCAGCGCGCCCATCCCGGCCGCCGACAAGATCAGGCCCCGCCAGTCCGGCGGCGGGGTGCTCGGATCCCGGGAGGCGGGCACGGCCCAGGCGGCCAGGGCGGCGACCCCGGCCGCCACCGGGACCATGAACAGGAAGACGCTGCCCCACCAGAAACGCTCCAGCAGCCATCCGCCGACGATCGGGCCGGTGGCGATGCCGACTCCAGTGGTGGCGCCCCACAGGCCGATCGCGGCCGCCCGCTCACCCCGGCCGGTGAAGACGTTGGTCAGCAGCGACAGGGTCGCCGGGAACATCATCGCCGCGCCGAGCCCCATCACCGCCCTGGCCCCGATCAGCTGACCGGCGCTGACGCAGAACGAGCCCGCCAGGCTGGCGGCGCCGAATACCCCGGCGCCTGCCAGCAGCATCCCCTTGCGCCCCAGCCGGTCAGAAAGGCTCCCGGCCACCAGCACCAGCGCGGCGAAGACCAGGTTGTAGGCATCCACGATCCACTGCAGGCCGGTCGTGGTCGCGCCGGTCTCGCGGACCAGGGTGGGCAGGGCCACGTTCACGATCGTGACGTCCAGGCTGATGATGAACGCCGCCAGGCACAGCGCGAGCAGCGTGACGCGATTGTGTAGGGGCGGGATTTGTGGCGGCGAGCTCACGTGCGTGCTCCTCGCGGGCGGGACGGGCCGGGTCGGTTTGCGGGTCAGCGAACGGGAACTGGCGGCGGCCGGATGCGTCGAACGCGGCCGGGCAGCCAGCGGCGCACAAGGAACAGGCCGCGGGCCAGGACGCCGACAGGGTAGCGGAGCGGGGCCGGCGGCTGGTGGCGGCCCGCGTGATCACCCGGGCGACGTGATCGGCGGAGGCCGCGAAGCGCCCGGCGATGCGGTGCGGCGGCCCGGCGCAGGTCTGGGCGTGCCAGCGGGCCAGGTCTATGCGGAACCCGGCTTACCGGCTGGCAGCGCCATCGCCCGACCAGGCGGTGCTGGCGTTCAGCCGGGGGGCGGGCCGCGACCAGCACGACCCGAACGCCGGAGCCGTCCAGGCTCCAGCCGCACCTCCGGGATAGACCGCACCGATGGCCCACGGTCACCCAGAAGGCGGCGTGGCCCCGTCCTGCCGGGCGATCTCCGCGGCGGGCGGCCTCGGCACGGACGGATGGTCCGCTCGGACATGCTGCTCCTCCTTTCAGACCCGCGCCGGGGTCAGTCCCCAGTCGTGACGACGCCTGGCGGAGGGCGCGCCGAGGGCGTCATTGTGGAGCCTGAGCGTCTTGAGCGTGCCGACCACTTCCGCTGCGGGGGGGTGATCGGTGCCTCATTGCTTACTCCTCGTCGCTTACTCCTCGTCTCGCAGCTGGCGGTTCACGACGCTACGCGGCAGCCGGGGGCGCGGAATCCGTCACGCATAGGTAACCCCCGGCACGGGTCAACCGCCCAGCGGCTTGGGCAGGTCGCGGGACGTCCCGGACCGTGTCGCTGCGCGCCACTACACCGCGCGCACGTGCCGGCTGGCGGAGAACATCGCACGCCTCCATTGCGCAGCCCGGGCCGCGAAGATGACCGCAATGCCCTCGGCCTGACGCCGGAGCATGCGCGGCCGGTCATGCATCCTCGCTCGGCAACCCGGGTACGGGGCCGCAGCGCGGGGCATGCTGCTCCTCATTCTGGGCCGCGCGGGGGTCAGTCCCGGACTTCGGATGATGGAGCGCGGGAGAACAGCAGGGCGGCGCGGGCAGCGGTGTCGGCATCGCCGCTGACCTGGGCCCGGCGTGCTGCCACCAGATCCGCCAGGCCGGTGCGGCCCAGGCTGAGCTCGATGAAGGCGGCCTGGCCAGTCCGGATGACCAGGTCGGGAACGCCAGGCGCGGGCCCGGACCGCGCCTGGACGCCGGCGCCGGTGAGCACGATGTGCAGCACCTCGTCGTTTATGTGGACCTGGTAGGTCTCGCGCACTCCGGCCACCGCCTCAGCCGGCGTGGATACGGCCAGATGCAGCGCGAGCCAATTGGCGCGGACGGCCTCCCCCGGGCCCGGCGTCTCCAGCAGCCGGACGCCCCAATCGGCGAGTGCCTTCACCACCAGTCCGACCCCCAGGCCCGCGTCGGTGATCTGGTACACCCACGAGCCGGCCGGCGGCGGGAGCTGCTCGCGGCGGATCACTCCGGCCGCCTCCAGCTGCTTGAGCCGGCTGGCGAGCAGGCTGGTGCCCAGGCCGGGCAGAGCGGTCAGCAGGTCGGTGAACCGGCGGGGCCCGAGCAGAAGCTCCCGAACCAGCAGCAGCGTCCAGCGCTCGCCGACCACGTCGAGGGCCTTGGCGGCCGGGCAGAACTGCCCATAGGTACGGTGCGCCACCCCACCACGATAGAGCCTATGAAACTTCTAGAACAAGTAAGCGTTACTTCTAAAATAGAATAAACCGTATCAGGCTGCCGCTGCTGTGCCTGGCGTCGCAGGCGCAGCAGCAAGATCCGCGCCGCCGCGGCCAGGACCCGGGGTGCCGAGTCGTTCCCGGGCGCCGTCTTCTCGGTGTCACCGGAATGGTGCGGCGGCACGCCCGTCCCTGGCTCCAGCCGCATCAGCTCGGACCAGCCGTCCGTGCCGCCCGCGGGCCTCATCATCGGCTTCTGCGTCCCGGACGGGCCGATCATCCGTGGAAGAAGACCGGCAGTTACCAACGCGCCATTCGGTGAACCAAGGCGGAGAGGCGGTCGATGGGCAGCCGCTGCTCATCGTCGACGACTACCTCGGCGGCTACCTATGTGTGACGGATTCCGCCGCCGAGGGTGCCGGGTAGCGTCGAGAACCGGCTGACCTGCGGTTCTGTGGTGGCCTGGCACATGTCATGATCGGCCGAGCTTGCCCATGATTATGGCCGCCGGCCGATTGGGGAAGAGGTGTGGCAGCGTGCGACAGAGTGTGAGGGAAGAGGCTGGCGGAGGCGCGGAGTTCGGGCGCCTGCTGGCTGGTTTCCGGCTTAGTCGTGGCTTGTCGCAGGCCGAGCTTGCTGATCGGTCGGGCATGAGCGTGCGGGCGATCAGGAATCTCGAACGCGGTCAGGTAGAGCATCCGCGGCGCGCATCGGTTGCTTTGCTTGCTAGTGCTCTCGCGCTGGACGACACCGATCGAGAAGCATTCAAAGACGCTGCTGCCGGTTTGCCCGGAGTCACCGAGCGGCGAACGGAGGCGCGACCAGGCATGGAGCAAATTGTGCCGTGCCAACTGCCGCCGGACATCGCGGATTTCACGGGACGCGAACTTGCCCTGGAAGGGCTGCGCCGCCGGGTTCAGGACCGCGAACTTGGGTCTACCGCAGTGGTGATCACGGCAGTCGTCGGGAAGGCGGGGGTGGGCAAGACGACGCTGGCTGTCCATGCCGCTCACCAGCTGCGCTCCTCGTTCCCAGATGGCCAGTTGTATGTCAACCTGCGCGGCGTCGAGGCGCAGGCGCTGGAACCGTCTGATGTGCTCGGCCGTTTTCTGCGAGCCCTCGGCGTCGAAGGACGCGCCATCCCTGACGATGCGGACGAGCGCTCCGCCTTGTACCGCTCGCTGATGGCAGATCGCCGCGCGCTGGTCGTGCTGGACAACGCGGCCGATGAGCCGCAGATCCGCCTGCTGCTGCCCGGCGGTGCTGGCAATCTCGTGCTGGTCACCAGCCGTGTCCGGCTGGCCGGGCTCGCCGTCGCTGAGGTGATCGATCTCGATGTTCTTCCGCCGGGCAAGGCAGTGGAGTTGCTCGGCAAGATCGTCGGCACGCATCGCGTTGGCGGCGAACCCGATGCGGCGCGGAAGATTGCGGCCTTGTGCGGGTATTTGCCGCTGGCGCTGCGGATCGTGGGGGCCAGGCTTGCCGGGAAGCCGCACTGGCGGTTGCAGCGGCTGGCCGGCCGGCTCGCCGCGCACCATCGGCGGCTGGACGAGCTGACGGCGGGTGACCTGGAGGTGCGAGCGAGTGTCGCGCTGAGCTACCAGGGTCTGGGCGAGGTGGAACAGCGTGCTTTCCGGCTGCTCGGCCTGCTCGAAGTGCCCGACTTCGCGACCTGGATGCTGTCCGCCCTGCTCGGTATTCCCGCTCTTGAGGCGGAGGAGGTCGCTGAGCGCCTGGTGGACGCCCAGTTGCTGGACACGGTCGGTGAGGACTCGGCCGGGCAGATCCGCTACCGATTCCACGACCTGCTGCGCCTGTATGCCAGGGAACGGCTGGCCGCGGACGAGACGCTGGACACGCGGCGCGGCGCGCTGGAACGGACGTTGCAGACCTACTTCGCAAGCGCGCAGGAATCGGTGCGCCAGCTCCGTCTGCGACCCCCGGAACCGCCGGACCGGGCTGCACCAGCAATTCCGTCTGATCTCGTAGGCGAGCTGGCGCTGTCGTACCAGTGGCTGGCAGCCGAGCACACGGGCCTGGCGGTGAGCCTGGATCAGGCGTGGCGCGAGGGCCTGGGACGGCTGGGGCAGGCGCTCACCCGCCTGCTCGCTGACTTCTTCGAGGTGTACGCCTGCTGGGATGAGTGGGAGCGAACGCATGAGGTGGCTCTGCGGGCCGCCCGGCTGGCGGGCGACCGGCATGCCGAGGCATCGCTGCTGCGCGGGCTGGGCGACCTGCGCCGCTTTCAGGATCGCCTGCCTGAGGCCGTGACGCACTTCACCCGAAGCAAGGCCATCTTCTGCGAGTTGCGCGACATACCGGGCCAGATCGACAGTCTGATCGGGCTCGCGCGCACGTTCCGACGCCAGCACCGGCTGGCCGACGCAGCAGCCTGCTTCGAAAACTGCCTTGAGCTCTGCCGCGGACTCGGCGACCCTGATCGCGAGGCGAAGGCCATGCTCTTTTTGGCCAAAGTGCGCCGACGGCAAGGACAGTCGGCGGACGCTCTCGCCCTACTGGCACGATGCAGGGAGATATTCCGGTCAGTACGCAGTAGCGGCTACGTTGCCTACAGCGATCTCATGATCGGCATCGTGTGCAACGAGCGCGGTGAATACGACCGGGCCGCAGATCATCTCCAGGACGCGCTGACGTTCGCACGCGCGCTGGGCGACCCGCGCTGGGAGGCCTACGGCCTGCTTAACCTGGCAGTGACGGCCCAAGAACGCGGATTGCAGGACGAAGCGCGTCAAGACCTCGAACTATCCTTGGCCCTGTTCCAGCAGGCTGACGACCGGCAAGGAACACGTCGCGCCCGCCAACTGATCGCCCACCTCGGTGAAATAGCGGGCCTTTGTTAGTGAGCCGCTTCGGCCCTGTCGCAAACCTAGGTGTCGGACTTTGGCGCTATGGATAGACCGGCACAAGGCCTACCTAGCGCGACTCGGGCCATGCGCCCGGAGCAACTACCTATGTGCAGCGGATGCCGCCTTTCTGCCAGCCGCGTAGGGTCGTCAGCCGGGACGTTCCGCGCGGGCCGCGCGGGCGGTCTGGCCGCTGCCGGGCGCGCCCGCGTCGCGGGCAACCGCGGTCCGGACCAGCCCCGCAATGTGGACGCGGCAGGGCGCCGCTGACTACCGGTCGGCCAAAGCCTTCTCGGCGTGGCCACCATGCTGCGGCCTGAACGCCGCGTGCAAGACGACACGTGGCGCAGGGAGGCATGTTATGTGCGGACGCGGAGCCGGACGCCCCGAATCTGACGCCGCGCCGGCCCTGGTGGCCGCTGGCGGGTCAGGAAACAGTCAGGCGCCGCGGGCCCGCCTTGCGCGCCGCTGGAAGGTCCTGATCGTCACGTCAGTGGCAGTGTTCATGGCGCTGCTGGATGTGACGATCGTCAACATCGCGTTCGCCGACATCCGCAAGTCGTTTCCGCAGAACTCGCTGGGCGACCTGTCCTGGGTGCTCAACGGCTACAACATCGTGTTCGCTGCCGCATTGATGCCGGCCGGCCGATTGGCCGATCGCCTCGGCCGCAAGCGGCTGTTCGTGACTGGCGTCCTGGTCTTCCTGGCGGCCTCGGTGTTGTGCGGAGTGTCGGGTTTGGTCCAGACGCTGGTCGGAGCTCGCCTGTTCCAGGCGCTCGGTGGGGCGATCCTCACGCCGACCTCGCTGAGCCTGGTGTTGCCCGAGTTTCCCCCCGAGAAGCGGGCTACGGCCACCTCGCTGTGGACGGCGACCGGCGCGGTAGCGGCCGCGGCCGGCCCGTCGCTGGGCGGAGTGCTCGTGTCCTGGCAGGGATGGCGCACGGTGTTCTTCGTCAACCTGCTGATCGGGCTGCCCGCGCTCGTCCCGGCAAAGCGGCTTTTGCGGGAGAGCAGGGACGCCGAGGCTGCCAGGCGGCCAGATGGGATCGGGGCGGCCCTGCTCGCGCTTGGGATCGGGGCGCTGGCGCTGGCGATCATCAAGGGCCCCGGGTGGGGGTGGGCATCCGGTGGCGTGCTCGGCGCCTTCGCAGGCGCCGCACTGGCCTTGGTGCTATTTCTGGTTCGCTCCGTCAACAATCCCGAGCCCGTAATCGAGCTTGGGTTGTTCCGGATCCGCTCGTTCAGCGTCGCCAATGCAGGGGGGTTCGTGTTCGCGATCGGGTTCTTCGCGTTGCTGCTGTGCAACGTGTTGTTCCTGACGACCGTGTGGCACCTTGTTCCTCGAGAAGGCAAAGGCCGAACCTGAACGGCCTCTTTACGAGGCCCTAGCCGGGTTTTTCCAAGCCCGCACCGGCCGCGGCCTGGATCAGGCCATGGCCATGCTCGATCGCGCAACCGAGCGTGACCTCGGCTTGCCGCACTACCTGCGCGGCCTGGCGCTGGCAGATCTGCCCGGCTTTGCGGGTAGGGGGACACCATTGTGTCCGATCTGGAGTTCGTGGTCGCCGTCAAGGACCAGTTCCCCACCGGGTTCCTGCGCGCAGTGCGGCTGGCGCTGGCGAAGGCGTATGCCGCAGCAGGAAGCGATCAGGACGCGAGGCAGGCGCTTGAGCTTTCGGGATCTGCGCGGGTGGCCGATGACAGCCCTGTGCTGACCACCGACTGGTCAGTAACCGCCCGCGACGGGGCCCGGTTCGCGCCGCCCAGGTTCATCGAGCCGGTGCCGGGCGTTTACCTCGCCCAGGGCTACGATTTCTCCGATTTTGCCTTCGTGGATACCGGCGGAGGCATCGTTGCCATCGACACCAGCAGCAACATCCGTCACGCCCAGGCGGCACTGGCTGAGTTGCGCAAGAAGACCACGGCACCGATCACCCATGTGATCCTCACGCACGCCCACTGGGATCACGTTGGCGGGCTCGAGGCCATCAAGGGTGCGAGCGCTCAGGTCATCGCTCAGGGCAACTTCGCCGAGGAACTTCGGCTTCAATCCTCTGTCCCGGTGATCTCACCGTATTTTCTGGCCGAGGGCGTATCCCAGGAGCAGCACATTACCCCGGATCGGCTTGTGACTGGGCAGGAGACACTACGGGCTGGGGATATGGATTTTGTCCTCTATCCGACTCGCGGGGGGGAGACCAGCGATGGGCTAATGATCCATCTGCCCGACCAGGGCGTGGTCTTCACCGGGGACATGATCATGCCTTATATCGGCGCGCCGTTCTTGCCCGAGGGCTCCGCGGACGGCCTGTTCGAGGCGATGCGCCTGGTCCAGGACCTCGCCCCGCGTCTGCTGATCCACGGCCATCCTCCGCTCACCGAGCTATTTACCATCGAGACCTTCCCAGCACTCGAGGCGGCGTTGCGCGACCTGTTCGACGTGGTTGTGGCTGCCATCCACGAGGGGCGGGTCCTGACCGAGATCCTCCATCTCAACCACCTTCCCGGCGTCCTGCGGGATCACCCGGAAGCGGTAGTGCCGTATGTGGTGACCCGTGACAATCTCATCAAGCGCGTCCATCACCAGCGCACCGGTTACTGGAAGTCAGGTGGTGAAGGCGTCGAACACTTCGCCCCCGCCGCCTGGGCGGCCGCCCTCGACCTGCTCGGCGGCGGCCGCGAGGATGCCTTCATCAAGGCGGCCGGGCAGATCCTCGAACGTGGCGATGAGGCCCTAGCGCTCAAGTTCGCCGACTACGGCCTGTTGAACTATCCGGACAGCGGCCCGCTTAACGCGCTCCGTCGATCCATCCTGCTCCGCCTCGCCGAGCGTCACCAACAGCTTGACCCGTTCAAATTTGTTTACTACTCCGGACTCGTGGGCCTCGAAGTACCCCCTGCCCAGTGACTCGCCGCTGCCTTGAGAGACTGCGGATGCCTTCTGTTGCCACATGGTCAGCGTCCCGTCAGTGCGTTGGCGCCCACCGTCAGGGGGGTCTAGGGCCGCGTTACGCTGGATGGCCCGGGCTCAATGATGTTAGGGAAACTCGGCTTTTACGATCTTCCGGCGGCGCGCGCCGAGCCCTAGTAGCACAGCGCCGGGCACGGACGGTCCAGCGGCTCGGCGGAGGCATGCGCCCGTCCAAGATCCTTAAGCGCCCCGATCATCGCTCACCCGCATCATGAGTTCGGGTCTGGCTGGTAGCGGAGAAGAACGGCGCCAGACGCGAACTCGCGCGTCCCAAGGAGCCGCCGATGCACCTTTGCTATGAACAGCCTTGTCCAGGCTGACCACCAGGCCGGGGCGCTGGCGGAAGGCGAGCCCAGGAGACCCGCAACTCCCAGGCTGCATCCAGCCACCTGGACTCGTGGCGAAGCTGCCGGTCAGCTGCCGGTTGTTCTGCCTTGCCGATCGCCGGGCTGCCGTCCACGATCTTGGGCGGGTGAACTGCAAGTGTTCCTAGTGTGTCCATGCCGCCGTCGCGGCCAGACGACTGACCGCGACGTAGGACATCAGCGGGCGGCTGCCTGAGACGGTCGCGGTGCCGCGGATCTTGGTGGTACGCCTGCGACGCCTGGTCCGACAGCGCTGTTCAGAATAACTGACTAATTATTTTCAAAGCTTAAACTACTTGTTTTAGAACTTAATTTGCTTTAACGTGCTGGTGTGACACATCGCAGCTATGGCCAGTTCTGCGCGGCCGCCAAGGCCCGCGACGTGCTCGGCGTGCGCTGGACGTTGCTGCTGGTCCGCGAGCTTCTCCTCGGGCTCCGCCGGCTCACCGACCTGCAGGCCGCGCTGCCCGGCCTGAGCAACAGCCTGCTCGCGAGCCGGCTCAAGCAGCTGGAGGCAGCCGGAGTGATCCGGCATGAGCAGCAAGCACCGCCTGCCGGTTCCTGGATTTCCGAGATCACCGGCGCCGGCTCAGGGCCGGCCTGGCGGTGAAGGCGCTCGCTGACCGGGGGCTCCGGCTGCCAGAGACGCCGGGCCCGGAGGAGGCCGTCCGCGCCAAGTGGCCCGCGCTGCATCTGGCCGTATCCGCGCCGGCCGAGGCGATGGCCGGGGCGCGCGAGACGTACGAGGTTCATTTCGACGATGAGGTGCTGCATCTCGGGCTTGCCGACGCCGGCGCTCCGGCGCGTCCCGGGCCGGAACCGGGCGCTGCCGACCTGGTCAGCCGCACCGGCCAGGCCGCCTTCGCCGAGCTCAGCCAGGGCCGCGCCGACCTAGCTGACCTGATCGAAGAAGGGCGCCGGGCCCAGATCAGCGGCGATGATCGCGCGGCCGCCCGCGCGGCCCGGTGTTCTCCGCCGCTCACTGTCCAAGATCGAAGACTGAGCCAGGTACGGCCCGGATGGAGGGGCAGCCTGACCGACGCTGCGATCCCGCGGCGCGGTTACCTGAACAGCGGGCGGGCTTTCCGCGCCGTGGCCGCTGTGGGTTTCTAGGTATTCCATGACACCCACCACGAGCACGGGCCATGGCGAAGCGGGTCTCGTGCACCACTCTTGCGGCCAGCTCGTCTTTCGGGCATCGGGCGGGAGGCAGCACTGCGCTTGCACCGCGCGGGCCTGGTGGTGCAGGAGACGGCTGCGGGCCGGACATGCTTAGCGGAGCTGAGAAGTTGCTCGGGAGAGCGGTGGAGCAGTCCATCCTCGATCGGCTGCTCGCCGACGCGGATGCGGGGCGTAGCGGTGTGCTAGTTGTGCGCGGCGATCCGGGCGTCGGCAAGACGGCGCTTCTTGACTACGCCGCAGCGGTCGCTGGCGCGGCGGCCCATGGCCATGGCGCGCCGCCGGGAGCAACTGGGGCCGGCGTGGCGACCCCAGGCGTAGGCAGCTTCCAGGTGATTCGCGGCGCTGGTGTCCAGTCCGAGGCTGACCTGTCGTTCGCGGGCCTGCACGTGCTGCTCGGGTCGGCGCTGAACCGGCGTTTCGCGCTCCCGCGACCGCAGCGGAACGCGCTGGACGTGGCGTTTGGGCTCAGGCGCGCGGGACCTGGCGAGCGTTTCCTCGTCGGCCTGGCGGTGCTGTCGCTGCTCGCCGAACTCGCCAAGGACGGCCCGTTGCTGTGCCTCATGGACGGCGCGCACTGGCTGGACCGATCGTCGGCCGAGGCGCTGCTGTTCGCGGCCCGCCGGTTGGACTCCGAGAGGATCGCGATCATCTTCGCCGCCCGGGACCACGACGCGCCGTTCCCCGCCCCCGGCCTGCCCGTCTTGCGGCTCGGCGGGCTGGACGCGGCTTCGGCGGCCGAGCTGGTGAATGAGCACGGGGCCGGGCTGTCTCCGGACGTGCGGTGCCGCGTCCTCGCCGAGGCACGGGGTAACCCGCTTGGCCTGCTTGAGCTGTGCGCGGCATACCACGATCATCCGCCCGCGGCCGGCCCGGGTGGCGCAGACCCCGCGCTGACCGACCGACTGCGGCAGGCCTTCGAGGGCCAGGTCCGGCGGCTCCCCGATAACACCCAGACGCTGCTGCTCGTCGCGGCCGCGGAGGGCAGCGGTGACCTGGGTGCGGCGCTGGATGCGGCCAGGCTGCTCGGGGTGGTGACCGCGGACATAGGGCCGGCCGAGCAAGCCGGGCTGATCCGCATCGCCGGCGGCACCGTGACGTTCCGCGATCCGCTGGTGCGCGCCGCGGCGTACCAGGCAGCTGTCGTGAGTCGGCGGCTGGCCGTGCACCGTGCGCTCGCCGACGTGCTCCGCAATCCGGCGGACGCCGACCGGCGGGCGTGGCACCTGGCAGCCGCGGCGACCCGGCCTGATGATGAGGTGGCGGCCGAGCTGGAGCGAACGGCGGCGGAAGCTGGGGTCCGGAACGGGTACGCGGCTGCGGCTGCCGCCTACGACCGGGCGGTGCAGCTCACCACGGATCCGGCGGTGCAGGCTGGCCGGCTCACGTTGGCCGCCGCGGCTGCGGCGGAAATTGGCGAGTTCGAGCGGGCAAGTGACCTGGCCGCCCGGGCAGCGGCCCGGGCCACCCACCCGATTGTCCAGGCCAGGCTGGCCAGCGTGCGCGCCCTGGCCGACTTCGCCCAGGGCCGGGTGGCGGCCGCCTACCGGCTGCTGGCCGACGTGGCGGCTCGGATCGCTGACTCGGATCCGTCGGCGGCGGCCCGGATGCTGATGCACGCGATGCTCATCGCCTGGCTCCTCGGCGACCGAGGGCTGATAGACGAGACCGCCGGCCGGCTGAGGGTACTGTGCGGCACGGTCGCGGAGTCGCTCGCGCCGCTGGTTCAGCTGACGCTGCGCGCGGCCGCGCAGGCGGCCGAGCGGCAAGGTGACGATCTGCCCCGGCTCGCCGAGCTGGCGGCCAAAGCCCGGAGCTCCCGGGCCGACCATCGCGGCGACCTGGCGGTGATCGCGATAGTCAGCCTGGCCACCGGTCTGAACGCAGACGCACGCGACCTCCTGGCCGAGCTGGCCGCCGACGCCCGCGCGCAGGGCAGGATCGGCTGGCTCCCTACTGTGCTGACCTGCCTGGCGCAGGCTCAGCTCTTCGACGGGCGGCACCGCGACGCGCAGGCCAGCGCCACCGAGGCGCTGCGGCTCGCGCGGGATACCGGCCAGCCGCAGTGGGTCAGCGAGCTGAGCGGGATCATGGCGTACCTGGCTGCCGTCGAGGGCGACCAGGAACGCTGCCGCCGGTTGGTGGACGCCGCGCTGGCCGAGCCCGCCACCGACCTCACATCGGCGGCCAGGCCATGGGGGCACTGGGCGCTCGGCCTGCTGGACCTCGGCCGTGGCCGCGCGGACGGTGCGCTGGCCCAGTTGGAGGCGATCGCGTGGGGACCGGTCCGCTACCACGCATCCGCCCTGCGCAGCGTCCCTGACCTGGTCGAGGCCGCGGTCCGGCTCGGCCAGCGGGACCGGGTGCACGCGCCGCTGGCCAGGTTCTGCGCCTGGGCGCAGCGCGCTGGCGAGCGGAGCACGGACGCGCTGGCCGAGCGATGCCGCGCCCTGGACGGCGCCGACGCGGACGCGGAACGGCACTACCTCGCGGCGCTCAGGCTGCACGATGAGTCCTTCGAACAGGCCCGCACCCAGCTGCTCTACGGCGCGTGGCTGCGCCGCGCCCGCCGCAAGGCCGAGGCCCGCACCCAGCTGCGCGCCGCCGCGGACTACCTCGACCGGACCGGCGCCGCGCCGTGGGCAGCGGGGGCCCGCGCCGAACTCATTGCAACCGGCGTCACCACACCCCAGCCAGGCCGGGCTGGTCTTCCCCGGCTGACCCCGCAAGAGCTGCAGGTCGCCCGGCTCGCCGCCCAGGGCCTGTCCAACCGCGACATCGCCGCCCAGCTCTTCCTGAGCCCGCGGACGGTGGGCTACCACCTGTACAAGGCCTACCCCAAACTCGGCGTCACCTCGCGCCGCGAACTCGACCCCGGCGCGCTCGGCAGCTGATGACTCGTCGCGCGGATCGACGAGCGCAGCAAGTCGTTGGCGCGGCTGGCCCGGCGGCTGGGCATGCGGCAGGGAGCCCGTAGATGCTGGACGTGCCCGCAGTCGCGCGACTGGTGCGGCATCACGATGCGGGACTGCCCCGGATTACATAATGCCCGCCAGGGCTGTGACCGGTGCGGCTACCTATTCGTGACGGATTCGGCCCGCCGGACTGCCATGTACCGTCGTGAGCCGCCCGATCTGTTCGCCGAGCACCCCGCCGACCAGACGACCTACGACGCTCATACGGGTTCCGCTGCGTACCGGGAGCTTATCGCCGGTCGTTCGCCGATCTGATCGTCGAGTTCGTCGAGATCGACCACGAGCTGCTCGTCAGCATCTGATCGGAGACGCCAGCAGAGGGTTACGTCACCGCGGCCAACGCCCGGCGAACCAGAAGGGCTCCAATGAAGACGCTCGATCAGAGGGCACAGGCGCGTGTCCTGCGTGCCCTGCATGCGCAACCTCCGCTGGTGCTGCCGAACGCATGGGATCCGGGCTCGGCGGTACGGCGCGACCGCTGAGGAGGTGGGTCGACCATTGCCGAAGTCCTCGCCGCGGGAGCGGTGGGTATCAACCTCGAAGACAGCCCCGGCGTCCACGGGGCGCCTCTCCTCGAGCCGGACGCACAGGCGGAGCGGCTCGCTTCCGCCCGGGAGACCGCATGGGCCGCGGGCATCGATCTCTGCATCAATGCCCGGACGGACACCTACCTCGCTGGAGTCGGGCCGGAGAGCGAGCGGCTTGCCGCCACCATGGCCCGCGCCGAGCGATACGCCGCCGCCGGCGCGGACGTTCTCTTCGTGCCCGGCGTCGTCGATCCCAAGACGATACGAACACTCGTCAGCGGGCCACTGCCGATCAATGTGATGGCATACCCAGGGGCACCGACCGTCGCAGAGCTCGCGGCGCTCGGTGTAACGCGCATCAGCGTTGGCTCGGCTGTCGCCCAGGCAGCCTACGGCCTGGCAGCGGCCGCAGCACGAGAGCTGCTCGGCTCGGGCACCTACGGCTCCCTCGGGGCCGCGATGGCGTACGAGGAGCTCAACAAGTTGTTGCGCTGACGGCGCGCTCAGCGCGGCTCACCTCCGCCGGCGAACGGGTCTAGCCGGATCCGCCGAACCCTGACCACCTCTCGACCGGATCAAACGCTGGTCGGTCGCGCCGGGCAAAGCCAATGACCTCGACACGCACGTCTCACGGGAAGTGTGGCTTGTCATTTCTGGTGAAAGCCGCGTCAAATGGCATGATCAATCGACCACGATCAGCGCTGGAGATGCTGTCGTATTTGACACCAAGGCCCCACACCAGGTTCACAACACCGGTTCCCTCACACCAATGACCAAGCCGAGGCTGGCCCGCGCCAGCGCGCTCAGCCCGACGGCGGTTACTCTGATGACCGGCGGCCCGTAGCCGCCCTGGTATTCCACCTGCCCTCTGATTGTGGCCGTGGCTTCGGAGGTCACCGCGTTCCAGCTGCATTCTGGCCAGCTCGCCGCCCCACCCGCAGCGGCGCGGAGTCGGTCAATGCAGCGGCGAGTGTGCCGGGTCGGGTTCCGGCTCCCGGCCATACCGGTGCCGGTAGAGCAACGCAATGACCGCCATGACGGCGGGGATGACCAGTACCACTCCGGCGAACGGAACGAGAGCGCAGGTCATCAGTGTGGCGAGGCCGGCGATCCAGCGGCGCAGCCCACGCAATAGCCGGATCGCGGCTACCGTTGCGGATAGATATACGATGATCACCAGTGAGTCGGGCACGACCAGCAGGGTTTCCGCGTCCCAGCTGGCGAAATAGCTGATGACCAGGCAGAGCAGCGACCATCCGCCGACCGCCAGCACCGACGTTCGGGGCACCGCGTTCTTGTCCAGCCGGGCCAGCGGCCTGGGGAACACGCCATCGCGGGACAGCGCGTAGCCGAGCCGGGACGTCGCGGCCACGAACGCGTTGGCCGTGCCGAGGGCGATGAGCAGCGCGATCGTCGAGGCGACCGCCCCGGCGGCTCCGCCGAGTGATCCGGCCAGCATCCGGGCGATGGAGGTCCGGTTGACCTGGCTGTCACCGTAGGTGCCGGTGCAGACGGTGACCAGTGCTATCCCCACGTACAGCAGCGTGATCAGCGCGACGCTCATCGCGGTGCTGCGGGGAACCGCCCGCGCCGGGTCCTTGAACTCCGCGGACAGGTGGCAAATGGCCTCCCAGCCGAAGAACGCGAAGAAGATCGTCACTCCCACGGTGCCGATCGCGCCGATTCCGTGCGGGGCAAATGGTGTCCAGTTCGCTGCGCGCATGTGGGGAATGGCGACGATGATGGTCAGCAGCAGCATCACCGTGACGGTTCCGCTGAAGAACAATTGCAGCCGGCCGCTGACCTTCAGGCCGCGCACGTTGGCCGCGGTGGCGACCAGCAGGATCAGCCCGCCGGCAGCGAAAATACCGGCCCGGCCGAGGCCGAGGTACGGCGCGACATAGTAGGTGCCGGTCAACGCGACCAGCGCCTGCGCGGTGGCCGCCGCGACAAAGTAATACCAGCCGACTACCGTGCCGGTGGCCGGGCCGAACGCGTGCGTTGCGTAGGTCAGCACGCCACCCGCATCCGGGTCTTTGGCGGCAAGGGCGGCAAAGGTGAGCGCGAGCGGGATGCCGAGCACGCAGTCGAAGGCCCAGGAGACCAGCGATGCGGGGCCGGCCTGGCTGGCGCCGAGACCCGGCAGCAGCAGCACGCCGGCGCCGACCACCGCACCCAGGTACAACGCCACGCCCTGCGGAACCGAGATCGTGCGGCGCAACTCACTGGCCACCCGCGTCGCCCCCTTTAAAGTGGGCAGTTTGATATATTCCGGCTATTAGCTTCGCGCCACGCAGGCACAGCCGCGCGTGGCACAGACGCCAACCCTCGCTCACTGAAATGTCGGCAGCCGAGCTCATCAGTTTGAAACCCCTTATCATTCACGCCTACTGATGTAGAACGGTTGTTGAATCATCCTGTCGATTGCAATATCAGCCTCGGCGCTTCTATGTCTTATCAAGTCGCCATCATGGTTTTCAGTGACAGGTGGAACTCGCGGGTGATGCAGCGCCCAGCGCGGGGTCTTGTAGGATGTCTGGCCCTCGGCGGCGCGACGGGGCGACCTCGCCGACGGTTGCGCCTTTCGGATATCCGCCGATGAACGCCTCGGGGAACACCACCAGTTCGGCTCTTCCAACGGTGGACGGGCCAGCAGGCTCTCGAAGAGGCGGCGTGTCTCCGCGAGGCGGACAGGCGGGAGGCGGCTTGGACGACCGCGATGCGATGGCTGTTCATGGCGTCATCCCTCAACGGTCACGTCGAGGCCAGGTACCCGGCAAGGCCGGGATCAGCAGGACCTGCGAATCTCATAATTCAGGCCCATCGGTGCGGGCATGGTTCAGTCTTGATCGGCTGGCGCGGGCGAGCCGGTCAGCCCTCCGGCGCGGGAGGCTGTCGGCGTCGGCCTGGCGGTTCACGACGCTACGCGGCAGCCTGGCGCGCCGAATCCGTCACAGATAGGTAGCCGCACCAGTCGCAGCCAGCCGCCCGTGTGGGCCTGGGGCAGTCCCGCACACCGTGATGCCGCCGCTCCCGCCACTACACCGCGGGCACGTCCGCCAGCCAGCGAGAACACCGCACGCCTCCCCTGTGGTGGCCGGGCACCCTGTCCGGGTGACCGCACCGGTCGCGGGATACCCGCCCGCGGCCCGGCCGGCCTGCCGGTCGGCTGATCCGTGTTCCGCGGGTGGGTGTCCCGCGGTTGTGCCACGGGGGTGGTGTGTGGCTGGTGCGGCTACTTATGGGTGACGGATTCGGCCTGCCTGGCTGCCGGGTAGCGTCGTGAACCGCTCCAGCTGCAAGAACGAGGAGTAGGCGATGAGACTCCGATGCCGGCCGGCGGGGTAGGTGGTCGGCGCGCTGCGAGATGTTCAGACTCGGCTGTGACGCCGTTGGCGCGCCCTGGGATGTGGTGTGACCGGAATCTCGCCATGTCCGGCGGCCCACGTGGCGCCCGGCGCGGGAGGGCTGGAACTGGTGGCCTGGTGTGTTCTGCCGCGCGCCCGCCTGGCCTTGTCGGCGGCTGGCCTGGCGGCGGTTTTGGACCCGCCGGCCTGGCCGTCCCCCGGTCCCACCTCGGCCGCCGGCCAGTTCTTCGGCCGCGGCTGGGCTGGCCTTGGCCGTGGCGGGCGGCAGGCCGGCGAGGTGCGCGAGGTCGCCGTCGGCGTGTTCCGCGCTGGTCTGTTCGGTCGCCGCGGTCGTCCCCGGGTAGGGGCGGGACGCGTCCGCGCGGTGGCGGTGCGGGGTCCGGGCGGCGGGGCAGCTGCGCCTGGCGAGGTTATGGGCGGGGCGGTCCAGCCGCGGCTTGCGCCCGGAAGTCAACTGGAGGGATCAGCTGATCATGGCCCGGAAATGGTGGACGCTGACGGCGGTCGTGGCCGGCTTGTTCATGCTGCTGCTGGACGTGACGATCTCGGCCGGGTTCGTGCTCGTCGCCGCCGGGCTGCTGCTGATGCGCGGGGTGAGCACCGGATCCGGCTGGACCCACCTGATCCCCGGGCTGATCACTGCCGGGGCCGGCGCCGGGCTGATCAACGTGCCGCTCGCGTCCACGGCCGTCGGCGTGGTCCCGCCCGCGCGGGCCGGCATGGCCTCCGGCATCAACTCGACGCTGCGCAGCATCGGGCTCGCGGCCGGCATCGCCGCGCTCGGCGCGATCTTCACCGCGCAGCTGCGGCACACCGCCGAGAGCCGGCTGGCCGCCACGCCGCTGGCCGCGCACGCGCACGCGATAGCAGCCGGGATCGGCGGCCCGAAGGCCAGCGGCGTGCAGCCCGGCCTGACCGCCGCAGCAAGGCACGCCGTCGCCACCGCCACCCAGGCCGGCTTCGCCGACGGCCTGAACGCAATCCTGCTCATCGGCGCCGCGGTCGCCGCGGTCGCGTCCCTCACCCTGATCCGCGGCCGTGACTTCGCCGCCGAGCCCGCCGCCCCCGGCACCGCGGGCGCCTACCAGGGCGCCGCCGAACCCGCGACGACATCCCAGCAGATCACCAGGAGCCCTGATGACCACCGATGACCGCCGTCGGCGTCCCCTCCAGGGGAAGGTCGACTTCACCCTCATGTACGCCGCGCACGACGCCTTCCGCCGGGATCTGCGGTGCCTGGCCGCCGCGGTTGAGGCGGGTCAGACCGCGGATCCCGCCGTGCGCACAAGCTGGGCGACCTTCAAGAACCAGCTGCGCGTCCACCACACCGCCGAGGACACCTCGCTCTGGCCGCCGCTGCGGCAGAAAGTCACCCGGCCCGAAGAGGCGGCCGTGCTCGACGCGATGGAAGCCGAGCACGCCCGCATCGACCCGCTGCTCTCCCAGGTTGACGCCTCCCTCGCCGCCGACGGCGCGGGCCTGGCCGGGAACGCCCAGGCGCTGGCCGCGACGCTGGCCGCCCACATGGAGCACGAGGAGGACCAGGCGCTGCCCCTCATCGAGTCGCACCTGGGGCCGGCGGGCTGGGCCGCGTTTCGCAAGGCGGTTGGGAAAAGCCAGGGCCTGCGGGGCGGCGCCGAGTTCTTCCCCTGGATGCTCGACGGCGCGCCCGCCGACACCAGCAAACGGGTTCTCAGCATGCTCCCCGCACCCGCCCGGCTCCTCTACCGGGCGGTATGGCGCCCCGGCTACGCCCGCACCCCGCGCTGGACAACTAACCCGCACAGCAGGTGAACATCATGGAACTCACCATCCTCGGCGCCACTGGCGCAACCGGAACAAGCCTCGCCGGGCAGGCACTTGCGGCCGGGCATGAGGTCACAGCAGTCGTCCGCGACCCGGCCCGCCTGGCAGTCCCCGTCCAGCAGCGGCTGCGGATCGTCACCGCCGACGTCATGGACCCGGCCGCGATCAGCCCGGCAATAGCAGGCGCCGACGCCGTGCTGTCCGCGCTCGGCCCGCACGGTTCCGGCCGCACCACGATCAGCCAGGACAGCGCCCGCAGCATCATCGAGGCCATGCAGAAAACCGGCGCCCGCCGGCTCCTCACGGTCAGCGGCTCCGTCGTCACCGACGCAGGCGAAGGGCCCGTCATGCGCTATCTCCTCAAGCCCCTGGCACGGCGCACATTCCTCCGCCACGTCTGCGCCGACATGCGCGCCGCCGAAGCCAAGATCCGCGCAAGCGACCTGGACTGGACGATCTTCCGCCCGCCCCGGCTGACAGGCAAGCCAGCCGCCGGCACCTACCGCACCACGATCGACCGCAACCTGCCACGCGGATACACGATCTCCCGCGCGGACCTCGCCGCCTGCATGCTCACGCTGCTCGACGACCCGGCCACCGTGCACAGGCATGTCTCCATCGCCAACTGACACCCGTGATCGCTGCCACCCAGGTCCCAGTTCCCGGCCGTCCGGTGGGCAGGAGTCCGGAAAGGCACGCAACAGCCAGCTTGTAGCATGCTCGCGATGACCGACCTCACCGGTGAGCGCATTCAGGCGTTTCATGTCGACATACCGCAGGACGACCTGGACGATCTCCGCTGCCGCCTGGATCGCACCCGCTGGCCGGACGAGCTGCCGGACTCTGGCTGGGCATACGGCGTCCCGCTCGGCCACCTCAAGGCGCTCGCTCGATACTGGCGGCATGAGTACGACTGGCGGGCGGCCGAAGCCAGGCTGAACCAGTGGCCGCAATTCACTACCTCGATAGACGGCACCAGCATCCACTTCGCGCACCTGCGGTCAGCCCACCCGGACGCGATCCCGCTGCTCATGACGCATGGATGGCCTGGATCATTCGCGGAGTTCACCGAAGTCGCCGGGCCGCTGACCGACCAGCAGGGCGATCCGGCGTTCCACCTGGTCCTTCCCAGCATCCCCGGATTCGGCCTGTCCGGTCCCACGACGCAGCAGGGCTGGGAACACTCGCGGGTGGCAGCGGCGTTCGCCACGCTGATGGAGCGGCTGGGCTATCCGCGGTACGGGGTGCAGGGTGGCGACTGGGGCGCGGCGATCTCCCGGGAGCTCGGCCGCGCGCACCCGGACCGGGTCATTGGCGTCCACTTGAACCTGCTGCCAGGAGCGTTCCAGGATCATGAGCCTTCCGCCGCGGAACTGGCGGCCCTGGACCCGGCCGAACGCGAACGCACGCTGGCTTCGTGGACGCGCTACCAGCAGTGGCGCCGGGACCGGCAGGGGTATGCGGGGCTGCAAGCCACCCGGCCGCAGACACTGGCGTACGGGCTGACCGACTCGCCGGTCGGCCAGCTGGCCTGGATCGCGGAGAAATTCAAGGAATGGACGGACTCCGGCGACGGGCCAGCGGACGCCGTGGACCGGGACTGGCTGCTCACCAACGTGATGCTGTACTGGCTGACCCGGACGGCCGGGTCGTCCGCCCGCATCTACTACGAGAGGGCCCACGCCAGCTATCAGGACTGCCCGCCCCAGCCGTCCACCGCGCCGACCGCGCTGGCGGTCTTCCCGCGTGACAACTTCATCTTGCTGCGGCACATCGCCGAACGCGCGGACAACATCGTGCAGTGGACCGAGTACGACCGAGGCGGCCACTTCGCCGCGCTGGAGCAGCCGGAGATCCTAGTCAATGACATCAGGCGCTTCTTCCGCGGCCTTTGCTCCTCCGCGGCCTCCGGTAGTTAACCGCCCGCCCGCCTGACCTGTGGCATCGACGTGGAAGAAATCGGCGGCGACGCCCCCGCAGTGATCGGTCACCGATCACACGGTGTCAGACCGAGCATCCTGTGGGGCTCGAATACTCGATCTGGCGTGGCCTGCGGACTGCCATCATCGCTGGATGATCTACGTACTCGTTCGCTGTCTGCTCGGCTGTGTTCTGGTGACGGCCCGGCGTGACGCGTCCAAGGACGCCGGAGCACCAGCAGCTCGGCATCTTTGGACGCCTCACGCCGCGCCAGCACTGTCAGGCAGGTGAGGAGACAGCGCGCAAGCAGGTAGCCGACCGAGAAGATCATTTAGGGATGATCTCAGCCCGCAAGCCTGCCCAGGCCGGGCCAAGCCGCGCCAGATCGAGTAATCGAGCCCCACAGGCCCTGTACCGCTTCAAAACTCGACATAGCGGCTGTGACCTGCGGTTTGGCTGGAAGAGCAGGTTGGGGCAGGATCGCGGTCTGTGTCCCTTCGCCTGCTCTATCTGATCACGATCCGGGTCTTTGGCTGGCTGCTACTGCAGGGCCGCAGCCAGGCGTCCAAGGACGCGGAGATCATGGTGGTGCGGCATGAGGTCGCGGTGCTGCGGCGTCAGGTCGCCCAGCCGAAACCGGACTGGGCCGGCCGGGCGGTCCTGGCGGCGCTGGCCCGGCTGCTGCCCGCCGTGTCGCGTACCCGCCGGCTCGTCACACCAGGGACGCTGCTGGCCTGGCACCGCCGCCTGATCACACGCAAGTGGACGTACCCGGGCCGGCCAGGCCACCCCGGGACCGGCCGGGAGATTCGCGACCTGGTGCTGCGGCTGGCGCGGGAGAACCCGGCCTGGGGGTACCGCAGGGTGCACGG
>Ga0070698_100001795_pt1 | contig 23876 bp, 22 predicted proteins | sample KBSK1502metaG_FD_65477 | JGI IMG/M metagenome (GOLD analysis project Ga0070698, IMG submission 65477) | Corn, switchgrass and miscanthus rhizosphere microbial communities from Kellogg Biological Station, Michigan, USA - KBS K1-50-2 metaG | ecosystem: Host-associated > Plants > Roots >... | reverse complement strand
GCAATTCGACTTCGCGCTGATCGTGCTCGTGCTCGAGCATCTGCCGACGCTCGAGCCGATGCTCGTCTCGCTCGCGCGCGCGGTGCGGCCCGGCGGTCGCGTGCGCATCGTCGATCTACATCCCGATCGGATCGCCGCAGGTTCGGCGGCGCATTTTCGCGAAGGCTCGCATCAGGTGTGCTTCACGAGCTTCGCGCATTCAGTGCCGATGCTGTGCGCCTCGTGCGAAGCGGTCGGCTTCGATGTCGTGCGGCGCGATTGGCTCGCGACCGATACGATGGTTGCTGCGGTCCCCGGGCTCGGCGCCCATCGCGGCCAGCGCATTCTCTTGGATCTGAAGCTCACGCGTAGGCAGCGTGATCGGCGCGGTTCGGGGCAGCTCTAGAGCTCCCCTTCGGCGAGACAGCTCGCGTAAAACTGCCCATCCGGCGGTAACACAATGCCGTCGACGCGCAGCCTCGTGCAACCGACGTCATACTCGAGCCACCAGCACGGTTGATTTGCGTGCGTGCCGTTGCACTCCGGCAGAATGGTCTCGGTCTGGTTTGCCTTGCCGAAGTTCGTGATGAACGAGACGGCGCAGTCGGGCTGAACGCCCGGCGTATTCGGATCCACATCGGCAAGATGGAACGGCAGGCAGCTCGACGGCAAAACCGTGCGCAGCAGTTCCGCGAGCTGAACGAGAGAGCCGGATTGATCCTCCTGGCAGATCGTCGAGAACGTCGAGCGGTTCGGAAACGCATTGACGAATTGCTTGAGGCGCAACGGCGGATCGGCCACCTCGAGGCCACCCGCCACGCTGTATGCGCACGAATGTGCGACCGCCGGAATTGCGGTGCTCCCGTCCTGTGGCGCGCGTAGCTCGACCGCATATGGCGTCGTCGGGCCAGCGATGCCGGCGACGATGACCATGCTCGAATCAAAGGGCTTCAGGCCCTTGAAGAAGTCGACATACGATTGGACCGGCGAGAGGTACATCGAGCTCTCGTTCGAGGCGCAGCCGCTCTTTGCGCCGACTTGATTCATCTGATCCGACGTCTGGCCTCCGGACGAGCACGTATGCCCGAAGCGATTGCAGCGAAACGACTGCAGCGGACCGAGCGTTGATGTGTCAGTGCTGAGCAGCGTCGGGTTCCAGAACGAGCAGTCATCCTCGTCGGTCACGAACAGGAGCGCGAGATATGCGTCGTACCGCAAGAACCCCGCGTTCATCGGATTAGCGTTGAGCGCACGCTTCGCGGCGTGCAGCGGTTGTTCGAATCCGCAGCCGTCGCTGCCGACGCTGGCGATCGATGCGAACGCATCCTGCAGCGTGCCGGAGTAGTTCGTCAGTCGGCCTGTTGTCGTCTCTTGATCGATGATGAAGTTGCCGTTGACCAACGCGCTGGTTCGAAGGTTGCCGCCTTTGCCGTTGCCGCTACACGCGCCGGGGCCGCTGCCAATGCCGGGGCCCGGGAGACGAGGGGAATCGGGCGTCGTGCCCATGTCCGTCGTCACGACGCCGATGTGGAGGTTTGGCAACCCACCTTCGATGGTGCTGAGCACGTTGATGAAGTTTGGGAAGCTCGCGATGACGCTCGCTTGTTTCTCCAGCGTGCTCGTCGGCGAGTCATCCATGACGACGAGGATGTCGAGGTTGCGTTGGTACGCGCCCGGAATGAGCACGTCGCGATAAAGCCCGGGCGGATATTGCGGCGACGGTCGCGATAGGTCGTGGTCCGTGCACCCTACACAGGCGACAATCACGGCAATGCCAATAGCGGGTTTCATCCTGCTGGTAGGAGCGGTGCCGTCGTCGGATGTGACGCGTCACATCGCGAGTGCGGCTATCTGGCCCGCCTGCAGCACGCCATCGTAGATGCGGATGTCGTCGATGATCCCGATGAAGTACTGCGCGATAACGCCTGCGTTGAGGTCGCAGCCGATCAGGATGTCATCGCCGCTGTACCGCGCGGCGCCCACGGTGTCATTGAACCCGATCTCGGCGCCATCGATGTACGAGACGTAACCGGTCCCATTGGAGGTCACGGCGACGTGGTGCCATTGGTTCTGCGCTTCGCTCCGCCCGACGTAGCTCGTGTTTATCCCGAGGCTCCAAATATCGAACGTATCGACAAAGAGCTCGAACGTGTTCTCGACCGTTGTCGCGCCATTGTAAGGCCGCCCGAAAGCCGTGCCGTATTGCTGCCCGGTGGCCTGCGCCCACAGCGCGAAGGTGAATGTAGATGGCGTGAGCGATGCCGTGTTCGGCACCATCAGACACTTGGTGCCATCGAACGCCGCGGCAAACCCCGTCTTGCCAACGACGGGCAGCGGGCATGCCGTGCACGTCGCGTCGTGCCCGTACTCCTCGCGGAGCAGCATCGTGTCGAACGTGAAATGGATCAGTAGAGTCGGTGTGCCGCCGTCGGCGGATCCCGCATCGCCGCCGTCGCCTGTGTCGAGTAGTGGATCGAAAGCGATCCTACCGCACCCGCAGAGTACGAGCAGCGCGATGCACCTCACCTCTCGTACGTAGCACGATGCGCTCAGCGCAACGCGAAGACGATCACCAACACGACCGCGACGATCGCGACGAGCATCGCGAGCGATCGCGCGGACGATGACGCCGCAGGTTGCGCGGCCGCCGCTGACGGACGCGATGGTTGTTTGACGCCGCCGCTGACCGACACGAGCCAGCTGTGATGCTGGCGACCAGGGTGCGTGTCGCTGCGATGCAGGTTCGCGGCCTCGAGGTGAAACTTGTTGCCGTCGCCTTCATTCAGAGCGACGCCGAGCCAGGGCCACGGCCCGAAGTCGAGACCCTCGACCGTCTTCTCGAGATACTGCAGCGAGCCGAGCGTGTCGCGCGACGGCCAATCGAGGACCGCAACCATGTGACGGTCCCACGACACCGCGACTGCGCGGTCGCTGCACGCAACATGCTCGAGCTTCGCGTTCGGCGGCAGATTCGTGATGTGCGCGAGCTCGCCGCTGCCATCCCAGCGCACGAGCTTGCCGGCGAGGCCGATCACCCAGAACCCGCGCGGGTGGTGGGCGAGGCCGCAAACGCCTGGCACTGCTCGCGTGGTGCGGCTCTTGTCGCGACCCAGTAGCACGAGCTCGCTCTCGGTCGCGACGAGCACGCTGCCGCTTGGGCCCAGCGCGATCGCGTGTGCGCCATGATCGGCGAGCGTGGTCGCGACGCCGCCGCGCAGCTCGACGACAGCGCGTTTGGTGATCGCGACAACGCGATTCGCCGCAATCTCGACACACGCAGCTCGCACCGGGCCATCGAGCTGCCCGCTCCCGCGCGGGTCGCCCTTCGTCGCGTGAAACGAGGTCACGAGCCCCGATTCGGTCACCGCAGTTACGACCTCGGAGTTGATGCCAAGCCCGACGATCGGTGCATCGAGCGTCTTTCGCCACAGCGGGCCTTCGCTCTCGCCGTCATGGAGCAGCAGCTCGGCGCCTTCGGTGAGCGCGAATACGTGGCCATGTTTGTCGTACGCGATCATGCGACCGCGAACAGCAACCCGCGTGCCGCCGCTAACCGAGCGAGGTTGCTCGTGTCGAACGTGTGCTGCACGGGTGCACCGCGGAGTGCACCGGCGCTGCACTGCCAGCCCCGTGGTCCCTGGCGCTCGCGCTGACGAGAACGCGATCGCGCTCGGTGGCTGGCGCTCGCGCTGATGAGAACGGGAGCCCCTATCCATCGCGCCGCCGCGCTCTGACGAGATCGCGAACCCCGCCACGCATCCAACGGCCAGAGAGGCACTGGGGCGCGTTAGCGACTTACTTCATCGGTGGTTCGTCGTCATCGTCATCGACGACGATCTCGATCTTCGATGGTGCCGAGCCCGCAGGGCTGGCGCTGAGCATCGGCTCGGTGCGCATCGCGGGCTGCGAGCCTTCGGGGCGCGGCGATTCGACTTTGAACCCGGGCGAGCTCTCGCGCAGCAACACGCCGGGAGGCGGAACGCTCTTCCCTTTGTCGCGCTGGATCGCGTTCGGCGCGATCGCCGAGGCTGCGATCGGCGGCGAGAGACGACCCTCCGGCGAACCGGGCGGGTTCGATGGCGGCTTTGAGCGCGGTGCTGTCAGCACGAGCGGCGGCGAGGTGCGCGGCGCGGTACGCACGTCGCTGAGCTTGGCCTCGGGGCGAGCCTCGACTGCATTGGGCTCGATCGGTTTGAACTCGGGCGGCTTGGTATCGCGCGTCTTGCGCTCGCCGGTCTCGGGCGGACTGCTGTCGCGCGAGCCGGTGCGTGCGCTGCCGTCGCGGTTCTTCAGATCGAGCGGCCTCGTATTCGAGTGCTTGACCTCGACAGGCTTGCCGTCGCCGACATCATCGTCATCGTCGTCGTCATTTTCGTCGGTCCACTTCGCCTCCGCGATCTTTGCGTCGACGAGCGGCAACTTTGGCTCGGAGCGCTTCGTTGCCTCGAACGGTTTGATCTCGACCGGCTTGGCTTCTCCACCAAACGGAGATTTTGAATCGGGCGCCGGCACGCGAACATCGGATCGCAGCGGCATCGACATGGCGGGCGACTTTGGCTCGCTCACCGCCGGCTTGGGCTCGGGCTTGGGCTCGAACGCCTTGGCAGGGGCGGGCGCGTTGCCGCCGCTATCGATTCCGATGCCGAGCCCGAGCGGCGCGAACGCAGCGCGCGCGTCTTTGGGGAGCACCTCGGCCTTGCGCGCGAGCTCATCGATCGGCACGTAGATTTCTTCGCGCCGATCGTCTGCGAGCTTGCGGCGCAACACGAGCTCACCCGGGCTGCGGCTGTGACGGACGATCTTCTGCACCGTCGGTGCGATCGCCGAGATGAAGCGGTCCGCGATCACGCGCGGGTGGGTGATGTCGGTGATCGGCCGGCCCTCGAAATCCGCCGCTACGAGCGCGGAGCGCTTCTCGAGTGCGCGCAGCGCAGCCACGAGCTTGTCGATGAGGCCCTTGATGCCGGGACGGTCGCGTTCTTCGACCGAGAATTCTTTGTTCGCGTTGCTGCCGCTACCGACGATCGCGATCTGGCCGTTGCGCTTGACCGTGATCGTCAGGCCGGTACCGTTCGTATCGGGGTTCGCGCGCAGTTTGATCGTCGTCGTGTCGGCATCGACGGAGACCGCGATGACCTGATAGCGACCGAGCTTGTGCGCGACGAGCTTGTCCGTCTTCTTGAGCCAGCCGCCCGATTCGACGGCGTGAACCTCGACACCCGAATCGATGCGCTCGACGCGCAGCTCGCCGGCGTAGATCGAGTTCGCCGGCACTTCGAGCTCGACGGCAACGTCGAGACCGAACGCAGCGTGTTGCCGCATCAGCGCCTTTGCGGCATGACCCGACGACACGATCTCGTAATCCTTTTCGGCACCCGGCAAATCGTGCGTGCGCAGCAGCTTCTCGAGCATGCTGTACGCGCGCAGGCGCGCTTGGTTATCCTCTTCGTCGACCGCCGAGCGTGCGTTCGCGAGCTCGCCCTTTGCCTGCGATGACTCTCTCGCCACCGCATCGCGGATCGCGCTCGCGATCGCCGCGGCGCACCGACCGACGGGCGCCTTCGATTGCTCCTTCGCGATCGGTTCGACGACCGCAGCGGCATCTTTACCGAGCTCTTCGACGGCGCGAATCATGCCGGCGACCTGTTGTTCGCGCACTTTGCGCCGTTCCACGTTCGCAGCGAGCGTGTGCTCGGCTTCGAGCATCACGACCACGCAATCGAAGACGTCGCGCAAAAACGCTAGAAAGTTCGTCTCGAGATCGGATTCGGTGGAATCGCCGTATAGATAGCGCACGAAGGTACCCCCGAAGATCATCATACGCCCTTACGCGCGCCGGATCGTGAGCGACGAAACCAGAGAGCGTGCTTACAGCGAGAGGCTCCGAAATTCGACCATGTGACGGGTCTGGCGCCCTGATTGCCAGGTATCGTTGACGGTGTGCTAATCCGCTGTCAGCAGTGTGGGGAGAAGGTCGAGGCGGAAGCCCGCTTCTGCGGCCACTGCGGCGCGACGATCGTGGACGCAAATATCGGACGCGTGGTCGGCAAGCGCTATGTGCTCAAAGAGCGCATCGGGTCGGGTTCGCTCGGCATTGTCTATCGCGCCGAACAGCTCGGTATGGGGCGCAAGCTTGCGATCAAGCTGTTACCCGCAGACGCCGATCGCACGGCCGAAACGGTCGCGCGATTTCGCCGTGAGGGCCAGCTGCTGTGTCGCTTGCGGTCCAGCCACACGATCACGACGTACGAGTTCGATCAGGAAGAGGACAACTCGCTCTACATCGCGATGGAGCTCTCGCCGGGGCGAAGCCTCGCCGAAGTCTTTCGCCACGAAGGGCCGCTCGAGAGCTCGCGCGTGCTGCGGATGCTGATCGATCTGTGCGATTCGCTCTCCGAAGCGCACGGGCTCGGCGTCGTGCATCGCGATCTCAAGCCCGAGAACATCTTGATCGAGGATCGCTCGGGCGGTCGCGACTTTGCGAAGCTCTCCGATTTCGGGTTAGCGAAGCTTCTGCCGGCGAACACGCACCTTTCAGCACCGGGGCAGGCAATCGGCGCCATCGAGTTCAGCTCGCCCGAGCAACTGCTGCATCACACGATCGATGCTCGCAGCGACCTCTACGGCCTGGGCGTGCTCGGCTACTTGCTGATGACCGGGCAGCATCCGTTCCACGGCGTGCGCAGCGTCGCCGAGATGGTCGAGGCGCACGTCAACCGCCACGCGCCGCCTGCGTCGTCGCTGCGCAGCGACATTCCGCCCGACGTCGATGCAATCCTCGCGCGCCTGCTCGCGAAGGAGCCCGAACGTCGCTTCCCCGATGCGGACGCGCTGTCGGCGTTGATCAACATCCTGCTGTCGACCGTGTTGCCGATCGATCCGACCGAAACCATCCGCGAGCCCGATCTGGGCGAAGAGGACACGGCGTTCGCGGACCTGCCGAAGCGCGACGAGTAGCGCTACACTGGATGAATGCTGTGGTGGGCGGCAGTTCTTGTGGCGACATGCGCCTGCAACAGCATTTTGGGTATCGATCCGACGGACCTGACCGCCGCGGCGGGGCGACCGCCACCGGCGTGCCCAGCACTCGGCGGCACGCCGACGTTTTACGGCGAGCTGCACCAGCTGCCTGCGGCGCGCGATTGCGTGTCCTATTCGCCCAATGTCGATCTGAAGCTTGCCGCCGCTCGCTGCAATGACGTTCTCTCCATCGGCCCGCTCGACGAACCGCTAGCGCCGATCACCGCGAGCCCGTTGGTCAGCTATTACAAGGATGGGCCTCACCTCGAGCCCGATGGCGATCACTTCATGATGGTCTGGTTCGACACGATCGTCGGCCAGCATGCGGTCGCTGAATTTGCGCGTGGTCCCGACGACACCTGGACAGGCGGCACACCGCTTCACATCGCCGTCCTTGGAACCGCCGGCTTCTACATCAGCAATCCGACGGCAGGGACCGACCGGCGGATGGTGTATCAAGACTACGATTACTCACTGCAGCGAGGCTCCGTCGTCGAGCTCGCGGATCGCGGCGCCGGTTGGAAAGAGCTATGGCGCTATTCGAACGCCGAGCTGTTTCCGGCGGAGCCGACGACCGAGCTCTACGAGCAGAGCCTCAGTCCCGATGGCCTTCGCATGGTGTTCACGGCAGCGCAAGACATCACGCGCCCGGATGGCACGACGAAGACGGTGTGGGGAACGTTTTACTCCGATCGAGCGACGCTCGACGATCACTTCACGGCGGCTCGCGAGATCCCAGCAGTTCCGCCCGACATCTACGATCCATACCTGACGCCCGATTGCGGACGCGTGTACTTCGAGGGCCTCGGCACGATCTTCTATCTCGAGTAGGCCGAAACTCGTCACCCCGCTGTGGCGTGCGTGCGCCGCAGAGAGTGGCAGCCAGCAGCAGCTCGCGGCACGCGACAGCACGAATTGGATGGACCAGCGGTTGCTGTTACGCCGGTCATGACGAATCTCTCGCAACTCATGTCCGTCACGTGCGGCGGCGACGCCCGCGTGGAAACTCGTGCGCACCAGGTGATGTTGACGATCACCGCGCTGTTCGCCGCGCTGCTGCTGTCGTCGCTGTGGGGCCTCGCCGCCGGCAGCACCTCGGCGACGCTCGCGCTCTCGAACGCCTACAAAGTGCCGATGGTGATCTTGCTGTCGGCGCTCACCGCGCTGCCGGCGGGGCTCGTCGCACTGCGCCTGCTCGCGTCGCCGCTTCCGGCGCATCAGCTCGTCAGCTCGTTCGCGACATCGATCTTCGGTGGCACGCTCGTGCTCGCGACGCTCGCGCCGCTCGTCGCGATCTACTATCACACGAGCTCGAAGGCCGGCTTGCCGCTCGCCCTTGGCTCGGTGTTTGTCGCGCTCGCGACCGCATCGCTGCTGTTCGGTCGCGCCGTCGCACGACGTGTTGGCGGCCAACCAAAGCGCCTCGCGTCGCTATTCGCAGTCGGCCTTCTCGTCGTGCTGTTTCTCACCGCGCTGTTGCAGTTCGTCGCGATGGCATCGCCGATCATCGGCAGCGTGACGCCGTTCGATGGCGGCTTTGACTCGGTGTTTTCGCGATGAACCCGACGCTGTGGCTCGTCGCGACGTCGATCGGCACGGTCGTGCTCGTCGCGCTCGGCGTCATCTATCGTCGCGCGGCTGCGCAGCGCGAGCTCGAGATCGCCGAAGAAGTCATCGAGGATGACTACCGCGCACTCGATCAGCGCCGCGTGAACTCGAACAAGTGATACGCGCGCGTCGTCTTGCCGCTCGGGCTCTTCGGAAACTTGATGCCCTTGATCACGTCGCTGATGCAGTTGACGACGCCGTCGTCGGTGATCTGGTCATCCTGCATCCCCTGCGATGTCTCGATCACGGTGCCATCCGGATCGATCTTGAAGTTGATGATCACGCGGCCTTCGCCGATAGTCGGCTGTTTCTTGATCGCCTTGTCGTAGCAGGCGCGCGTCGCTGACTTGCGCTCCGTAACGAGGCGCGAGATGGCGGCGAGGCATCGCTCCTTCGAGCAATCGCCGGAATCGGAGCCGGCGGCCTCGGAATCGGACTCCTGCTGCGCCGGCGGCGGTGTCGGCTCGGGCTTGGGCTTGGGTCCACACCCCAAACAAAGCACCACGAACATCAATCGGTTCACGATCTTGAGCCTACCGCAGATTATTGTCGGCTCGCGGTCTGCACGTTCGTCTTCCAGGTAAAGGAGAACAGCATGTCACGGATCACCACATTTCTTACGTATGTCGATCAGGCCGAAGAAGCGACGAAGCACTACGTCTCGATCTTCAAGAATTCGCGGATCGTGAGTGTGTCGCGTTATCCCGAAGGCGCGCCGTACAAGCCCGGCAGCGTGATGACCGTCGAGTTCGAGCTCGAGGGCCAGCGCTACATCGCGCTCAACGGCGGTGACCACTTCAAGTTCACCGATGCGTTCTCGCTATCGATCGAATGCGAGACCCAAGAAGAGGTCGACAACTACACCGACAAGTTGATCGAAGGCGGAGGCGAAGAGGGCCCGTGCGGCTGGGTCAAGGATCGCTTCGGTGTGTCTTGGCAAGTCACGCCGAAGATCTTGATGGACCTTGTCTCGAGCAAGGATCGCGACAAGGCCCAGCGCGCGATGGACGCGATGATGAAGATGAAGCGCATCAACATCCGCGCGCTCAAAGAAGCGGCCGGTCTCTAACGCTTCGCATGCCAGCGGCGGTGGTCGGTCTGCACGCCTTTGCCGCCCGTGCGCTCGAGCTCCGCAAGCTTCTGGCGATGCGTGATGTTGTGCGCCGTGGTGATCCAGAACGAGCAGATCGCGACGAGCACGAGGCTGATCAGCGACAGCGCCCCGACGCTCGTGCTCCACGCGAACAGCCCTAGCACGACGACGCCGAGCGCCGCGAACACGATCGCGAGCCGGCGCTGCAGGCGCTTGGTCTCCTCGATCCACGCGAGCAGCTGTTCGCGACGCTCCATGACCAAAGCGTACCGCATACTTCGACGAACGCGATTTCGGGACATGATAGCGTCGCGGCGTGGTGATCGCGTTCAGCTTGCTCGCGATGCTCGTCGCGTTGGTGTTGATCTGGCGCGGCTGGGACGTGCGGATCGTGCTGTTCGCGGCGGCGCTCGTCGTCGGCGCGCTTGCCGGCGAGCTGGATACAGTCTTTCGCGCGACCGTCGAGACACTCGGCGAAAAGAAGTTCTTGCTGCCGATCTGTTCGGCGATGGGCTTTGCGTACGCGGTGCGCGATGCGGGCTGCCTCGAGGCACTCGTGCGCGTGCTCGTGAAACCGATCTCGCAGGTGCCTCGCCTCGTCGTACCGGGCTGCGCGGCGGCGGCGGTGCTCGTCAACTGCGCGATCCCGAGTCAGACGTCGACGCTGGCGGCGATCGGCGCGCTGATGCTCGCGTTCATGGCGCGTCTTGGCACGCCGCGCGCGCTCGCCGGCAGCACGCTCATCTTCGGCGCCTCGATCGCGGGCGCGCTGTTCAATCCGGGCCTCGCAGAAATCACGAAGGTCGCGGAGGTGACAAAGCAGCCCGCACCCGTCATCGCCGTCAGCTTCGCGCCCGGCATCATCATCGCGTACGCGATCGGCATCTCGGTGCTGCTCGTGATGCGCCGCGTGCTGCGCGAAGACACGCCGCTCGTCGCGCCGACCGACGATGCGACGGCCGCGCCGCCGCCGGCATACAAGGCGCTGTTTCCACCGCTGCCGATCGTGTGGCTGTTGCTCGCGCATCCGCTGCTGCCGTGGCACTCGTACCTCGCGCCGGTTCTAATGAAGGACCTCGAGGTCGTCACCGCGATGCTCGCGGGCACGTTGCTCACGATCGCGCTTGCGTCGCCAGATCGTCGTCGCACGACGCGCGCGTTCTTCGACGGCATGGGTTACGCGTTCGCTCATGTCATCACGATCATCGCGGTGAGCACCGGCATCGCGAAGGCGCTCGAGCTCGCGGGCGTGCTCGGCGCATTCGTCGAGCTTGCAGGCGGTAGCCCGGTAGCGACGCTGATGGCGGTGTTCGCGCTCGCGTTCGTGCTTGCGATGATCAGCGGTTCCGGTACAGCATCGAGCGTCGCGCTGCTCGGCGCGGTTGGCGCGCACGTCGCGGAGCTCGGCGTCGATCGCATGGCACTCGGCGGCGTGATCTTGTTTGCCGCCGAAGCAGGTCGCACGACGTCGCCAGTGTCAGCCGTCTTGCTATTTGGATCGGCGTTGGTCGACGTGCCCCCACGCACGCTGATGGTGAGGCTCGTCCTGCCATGTTTGCTGGCAGCGATCGGCGGTGCCGTCTTCATCGCGTTGCGCTTCCAATAACGCACGAGCGTGAGCGCACACGTGACGCGTTCGCACGAACGCGGGGTCGCTCAAGCGATGTGTCTAGGTCTTACATATGGTTCCGGAGCGGGCGCACGTCTCGCATGGACGGGCAAGGTTATGTCCCGCCCTGCTCTGGTGAGAGGCGCCCCGCGATTGCCCGAAGACAGTCTCGAGAGGGTCGCCTTCGACGAGATGCAGGGATTCGTCTGCCTGCTCGATACCCAGGGCATCGTGCTGAAGTGCAATCGCGCCGCGCTCGATGGGGGAGGTCTCACGCGCGCGGAGGTCGAGGGCAAACCGTTTTGGGAAACGTTCTGGTGGACGGTGTCGCCCCAGACGCAAGCCGACCTTCGCGATGCGATTCGTCGCGCGGCCACCGGTGAGGAGATTCGCTACGACGTCGAGGTCTACGGCGGCTCCGGCGGCAAAGAAACGATCATCATCGACTTCACGCTAAAGCCGGTGCGCGATGAAAGCGGCAGGATCGTGTACCTGTTGCCGGAGGGCCGCGACATCAGCGAGAAGAAAGCGCAGGAGCGCGAGCTCCAGCAGCTACTCTTGCAGATCAACGCACTTCGCGAAGACGCCGAGAGCGCGAATCGCGCGAAGGACGAGTTTCTCGCGATGCTCGGTCACGAGCTGCGTAATCCACTGGCGCCGATCCTGACGGCGCTGCAGCTGATCAAAATGCGGGGCAGCGACGGGGCGGATCATGCGCGCACCGTGATCGAACGCCAAGTCGCTCACCTGAGCAGACTCGTCGACGATTTGCTCGATGTCTCACGCATCGCGCGCGGCAAGGTCGAGCTCAAGACCGAGATCGTCGACATCTTCGATGTCATCAGCGAGGGGATCGAGGTCGCGAGCCCGCTGCTCGAGCAGCGAGCACACGTGCTCAAGGTCGAAGTGCCGCGCGGGCTGTTCGTCGATGGCGATCCGACGCGCCTGAGTCAGGTCGTTGCAAATCTATTGACGAACGCTGCGAAGTACACGCCTGCGGCCGGTCACATCACGATCTCGGCCGAGCGCGAGCGCGACGAGATCGTGCTGCGCGTGCGCGACACGGGCATCGGCATTCCGGCGGACGTGTTGCCGAGAGTCTTCGAGCTGTTCGTGCAAGAACATCAAGCGAGTGATCGCTCGCAAGGCGGCCTCGGTCTCGGCCTCACGATCGTGCGCAGCCTCGTCGAGCGCCATCACGGCTCGGTCGAGGCGTACAGCGATGGCCCCGGGCATGGCAGCGAGTTCGTCGTGCGGCTGCCCGAGGCGCGCGTCGATGGCGTCGTCGCACATCCGGTCAGTCGCACCTCGGAGCTCACCGCGGTCGGACCGAATGGCTCCGCGCGGATTCTTGTCGTCGATGACAACGAGGATGCCGCGCAGATGCTCTCCGATGTTCTCGAGCTCCGCGGTTACGACACGCGCATCGCGCACGATGCACCCGAGGCGTTGCGAATCGCGAATGACTTTTCCCCGCACATCGCGTTCCTCGACATCGGTCTACCCGTCATGGATGGCTACGAGCTCGCGACGCACCTGCGTGCGATTCCGGGGCTCGCGAACATTCGTCTGATCGCGGTGACCGGTTATGGCCAAGATGGCGATCGCACCAGGTCACGACGCGCTGGCTTCCAGAAGCACCTCGTCAAGCCCGTCGACATTCGCGCGATCGAGGCCGCGATCGAGGATGACGACAGCACCGCGACGGCGACGCCAGCCTAACGGATGGGGTAGATCACGTCGGTCTTCCATTCGGCCGGGTTCGGCGTCGTTCCCGGATCGGTGACGTAGACCTCCCACGGCGCGCCGCGCGTCTCGATGCGCTGCTCGTCGAGCCAGCGCTCGACCGCGGCGTGCGTTTCACCGAGCCGATCGTACGGGCCCGTGTGAACCGCGACAGCAGCGGCACCACCGGGCAGCTCGCTCGCGATGATCTCGCCTTCGCCCTGCGCGGGCCCCGCGACGGGCAGGCCGGCTTCGATCGTCAACGCGCCGAGCCGCACGTCGACGTACCGCGTGAACGGTGGACCGACGAGCGCGATACCCTTGCGCTGGGCGTACGCCCACACGGCGGGGAGGCACTCCGCGAGCGTGGCTGCGATGCGCGCGGCTTGCGTCTTGCGACGAACGACAAGCGTAAGCTGCGGCTCGAGCTGTTTACGAACGACGGTGATCGACGACATGGTGACGTTCCTTTCCGAGAGGTGATGAAGACCGATGCACGGTCCAGCACTCGCGATGATCGCGGCGTGGCGAAGTGCCTGCGCGCGCCCGCCGAGGAGCCCGCGTGCGCGATACGCGCGCGGCGACATGCGGAACTGACGAAGGAACGCGCGCGTGAAGACTTCGTGACTCGCGAATCCGCTGGCGAGTGCGATGTCGAGGATCGCGCGCTCGCCGAGTAACAGCTCGGCCGCGGCGCGCTCGAGCCGCAGGCGCGCGGTGTAGCGCTTCGTTGTTTCACCCGTCACGCGACGGACCGCGCGGTGCAGCTCGCTTGGCGAGCGACGCGCCCTGCGTGCGAGCGCCGCGAGCGAGAGATCCGCGGCAAGATCGCGGCGCATGTTGGCAAGCACGGGCAGGACAACGGCGGTCGGGATCGGCATCGGTGCCGCGCACACTAGTGCAGCGACTTTCCGGATACTTGATGTTTCTTGCGCGATCCGCGCAACCCCGCGGCGTTGTGTCGTTTCTCATGGCACATGGGGCCTCGCCATATCAGGCTTTCGCGAGCACCATGAGTCACGTCGCTCGACTTGTCGCGGGCGTCCTGCGCGCGACCGGTTCGTTTACCGAAGTCGAGCTCGCTCGCGCGAACGAAGCGCTGTCTGCGCTCGGCCGGCCGCCGCTTGGCGAGCACGACTTCGTGAGCGAGACGCCCGAAACGCTCGCGCCGCACATTCCGCCAACGCTTCGCGCACCGCTGCTCGAGCTCGCGTACGAGCTCGCGGGTGACGAGCCGATAAGGCGTCGACTCGCAGATGCATACGCGGGCCTGTGGCACGAAGACGCCGACGAGCCCGCGCCCGCGCGCAGTGGCTCGCGCGTGGTCCGCTGGCTGATCGGCAAGCTGCCAAACCATCAGGTGGGTGATACCTCGGAGGAGTCCGTCATGAACCAACAGGGGCCGTATCGCGGTGAGCCTGCGCCACCACAGCAACTCGCGCCGGTCGAGCGCTCGCCATTGCGCGCGCGCGTCGAGCGCATTCAGGAGCAATACGTCGCCGTCATCGATGCAGTGGAGTCGGTGATCGTCGGCAAGCGCAACGTGATCGAGCGCGTGTTGTGCGCGATGGCGGCGCGCGGCCACGTGCTGCTCGTCGACGTTCCCGGCGTCGGCAAGACGCAGCTGTGCAAAGCGATCGCGGCCGCGATCGAGAATCGCTTCGGCCGCATTCAGTTCACGCCGGACCTTTTGCCGATGGACATCACGGGCGCGAACATCGTCGACATGCGCGACAAGCAGCTGCGGTTTCGGCCGGGTCCGGTGTTCACGCACATTCTGCTCGCCGACGAGCTCAATCGCGCGACACCGAAGACGCAATCGGCGCTGCTCGAGGTCATGGAAGAGCGCTGCGTCACCGTCGATGGCGTGACGTATCAGCTCGAAGAGCCGTTTGCGGTGCTCGCGACGATGAACCCGATCGAGCACCACGGCACGTACGCACTGCCGGCGGCGCAGATCGATCGCTTCATGGTGATGCTCGAAATCGGCTATCCGGCGCCCGACGACGAAGTCAAAGTGCTCGACTATCACCTCGGCGCGACGCCGCCGCTCGCCGCTGTGAAGCCTGTGATCTCGCGCACCGACTTCATGATGTGGCGCGACACCGTGCCGTACATCCATGTCACGCCCGAGATCAAACGGACCGTCGTCGAGTACGTCACGAAGCTGCGACGCAGCAGCGAAGATGGCCAGGTGATCAGCCCGCGCGCGACGATCGCGTGGGTGCGCGCCGCGCAAGCGCGCGCGATGCTGAACGGCCGCGAGTTCGTCACAATGGAAGACATCCTCGATGTCGCCGCCGACGTGCTGCGCCACCGCCTATGGACCGATGCGCAGACCGTTCGCGAACGATTGCGCGCGGTCGCCGTGACAGGAGCGCGGTGATGTCGGCGAGGGCGCTGCGCATCTTCGCGCTGATCGTGCCTTCGCTCGTCGTCGCGCTCGTGACGTTGGACGCGGGCCCGGGCATGGTGCACACCGCGGGTGAAATCCTCGTTTGGCTGTGGCTGACCGCGATGGCCGCTGTCGCGATGCTCGCGATCGCCGCGCGGCGATCGGGCACACCGGTGCTCGCGCGCATCGACGTGCTCAGCGCGAATGGCGCCGCGATGATGTCATTCGGCGCGGTTGCGCTGTTCTCGTCGGCGTTGCTCGGCTGGGCGAGCCTGAGCGTCGTCGGAGTGCTCGGCGTCGGCATCGTCTATGTCTCGGTGATCTGGGCCGCGCTCGTCGCGATTGGCGATGCGCCGTGGCGACACGCGACGATCACCCGCACGATCATTCCCGAGCGGTCGACCGAGGGCGAACCGCTGCGCGAAGAGATCCGCATCGCCGACATGCACATCCCGCTCGGCATGCGGCTGTTCATCACCGGCCGCGCGATGCGCCACGGCCCGTTGTCTCGCTACACGCTCGACTCGAGCGCATCGCGCACGGACACGAAGCTCGAAGGCGACCTCGGTCCGGCGCTGCGCGGCGAGCATCACGCACCACCGCTCGAGATGTGGCTCGGCGACGTGCTCGGGCTCACGCGGATGCCGACCATGCATCGCGCCGATGTCTCGTTCACCGTGCTGCCGCGCGTGATGAAGGTCGATAACACGCGCCAGCTGCTCGGCACCGGTGGCGATGCCTCAGAGTCCGTCCCGACGACGACGATGCCAACCGAAGGCGTGTTCCGCATTCGCGAGTACGTCGACGGCGACGACACGCGCCGCATCCACTGGCTACGCTCGCTGCAAAGCGATCGGCTCATCGTGCGGCTGCCCGACGAGATACCGCCTGCGGATCCGAGCGTTCGACTCGTGCTCGACAACGAGCTCGCCGGCATCGAGACCCTGACGTGCCGCGCACCCGATGACATGCTCGACGTGCTCGTTCGCCTCTGGCTTGGCATTGGCAAGGCGCTCGCCGACACCGGCACGCGCGTCACGCTCGTCGCGGCGGTCAAAAACGGCGACATCATCACGCCTGTCGAGCGCACGCTCGTCATGCGCTCGCCGCGCGAACCGGTGCAGCTGCTCGGCGCGCGCGTGACGTGGCAATCCGCGCGCCCGCTCGCGTCGCTTCTCGCCGATCGGCGCGAGCGACAGATCGTCGTGTCGGCGCGGCCGCGTTATGTCAGGCCGGGCATCACGTGGATTGCCGTGCCCGAGGTCGCGTGGACGACGTTCGAGCCGCAGGTCTCGCGCGAAGCGGCGCTGACCTACTCGTACCCGACGGGTGCCGTCGAGAATCGCGCGCAACGTCGCAGCATCGCGCACGCGAAGGCGTTCACGCGCTGGCAAGATCGCACGCTGTTCAGCCAGGTGCTGTGCTGGACCGATTGGTCGCGGTTCTCGGGGCAACACATCGCCAGACCCGATCGCGATCGCGCGGTGCTGGAGGTAATCCCATGAACGCGCGCGTAACTGGCCTCGCGATCATCGCCGTGTACTGGGTGATGTTGATCATCGGTATGGCATCGTGCCTGGCGATCAAGAGCGACCCCGCGGTCGCGGCGATCTGGACAGGCACGGTCGCCGGCACTGCGCTCGGTCACGCGCTCGCGCTCGGTCGCGTGCGGATCTGGTTCGCGCTGCTCGCGGTGCTGACGCTTGCCGTCATTGTCATGCCGCTCGTCATGCCGCACGAGCTCGGCGACAGCGCGAAGCTGATGCTCGCGTTCGTCCCCGCATCGATGTGCGCGTACTGGAGTCTCGGCGAGCGCACGACGCTCGTCGCGTTCTGGTTCCCAGCCGTGATCTGGATGCTGTCGATCGTCGATCACACGAGCGCGAAGGGTATGCCGGACGCGACGGGCATTCTCCTGCTTGGTGCGCTCGCGCTGATGTTCATCGTGTTCTTGCGCGTGCGCGAGAGCCGGCGTGTCGCGCTGTGGAGCACGGTCGCGGCGATGCCGCTCGTGCAACCGCGGCCGCGCATCGTGCTGCGCGAGCGGCCGGGCTCGCAACTCGGTCGCGCCGCGTGGGCGCTACTCGCGAGCGCGATCGCATTTGGTGCGACCGCGTGGGTCGCGCCGCGCCTCTGGCAATCCGAGGGCCTGCGCGGCGAACGCGCGCGTGTCGCCAGTCGCGAAGGTGGTGTTGGCGTCGGTGTGCCGTGTTGCCCCGCCGTCGCCGAAGCGAAGACGCACCGCCGACGCGTGAAGGAGTACTTCAACATTGGCCGCGGTCACGACGCGGGTGCTGAGGAGGAGCAGACCAAGATTGCCTGCGATTGCCCGCAGCCGGTCGTCGCCGATGTAGCACCGCACGAGAGCCATTCGTGGGATGCGCCGAGCGGTGTCGATGTCGATCCGTGGGCCGTCGATGGCACCACCGTCGATGGGACCATCGATACGCGTCCCGACATCAGCGGCGACTATGCCGATGGCACCTATCGCGTACAGCGAGGTCGCGGCTACGTCGTGCAGGGTCAGGCGACTGTCGCCGGCGGCGGTTCGGTTGGTACGCCGAGCTACGCGCCGGGCTCGCCGAGCACGAGCACGGACTACGCGCCGGGCTCGCCGAGCACGAGCACGGACCATGTGCCGCGGAGTGGCGAGCCATCGAGCTACGAGCATGTCGGTCGGCAGCATGTCGATCGCCACGATGTCGATCGATCGCATCGGCACCATGTCGATTCGCCATCGAGCCCGCGCGATGTCGATAGCCCGGACGAGAATGTCGACAGCTCGCGATCATCGCATGTCGACAGGCCGCGACCGTCGCGCGCCGACACGCCGCGACCATCGCATGCCGATACCCCGCGACCGTCGCGCGCCGATACCCCGCGACCGTCGCGCGCCGACACGCCGCGACCATCGCGCGCCGATACGCCGCGACCTTCGCGCGCCGATACGCCGGAGCAGCCAGCGATTGTCGATCCGCCGCCACAGCCCGTCGCTCCGCCGCCGGAGCCCGTCGCTCCGCCGCCGCAGCCCGTCGCTCCGCCGCCGCCCGCCACTCCGCCGCCGAACGACAGGCCATCGACGGCGAACGCGCCGCAGCCTCCGGCGCAGCCGGCGGCGGCAACGGCACCGCAGGCATCGCCGACGGCGGCGCCGCGCGTAGACTCGCCCGTCGCATCGCCATCGGCCGAACCGGAGCCGGCGGCACCCATGCAAGCGCCGCCGATGCTCTCGGCCTCGCTGCTGCAGTGGGCCGCGCTGCTCGTCGCTGCTGCGTTGTTCTTCCAGCTCGCAACGCTCGTGCTTCGTCCGCTTCGGCGATTGGTCACGCTGCGCCACCTGCGCAGCCCGTTCTGGGATGAAACCGTCGCGCAGCGCGTTTCCAACGCGTGGCAGCTCGCGCTCGTCGGTCTGCGCGATGCTGGCTGGCGCTCGAGCAGCGACGAAACGCCGCGCGAATACGCGCGCCGCGTCGGCAACACCAATGTCGAACGTTGCGCCACGATCCTCGAGCGTGCACGTCATGGCATCGGCATCGACCACGACGATCTCGCGACCATGACGAGCTCGGCGCAGTCCGCCTATCGCGAAGCGCGCCGCGGGCTCGGTTTCTTTGGCCGCGCGATCTCGTGGCTGCGCTGGCCGCTCACCTAGACAGCAGCACCTTGAGCACGCCCGGTGCAGCCGCTTGCTGCATCGCGTGCTCCGCGCGGTCGAGCGAGATGACCTCGCTGATCAAGCTCGTGACATCGATCTGATCGAGCACATCCAGCGCTGGTGCAAACCGGCCGCAGCGCGATCCGATCACCGTGATCTCCTCGACGACGACGCGCGCTGCTTCGATCGGCGTCGCGCCGTGAAACGTCGACTTGAGCACGAGCGTGCCTTGCGGTCGCAACATATCGAGCGCCAGCTCAAAGCCACTCGCGCCACCGGATGCTTCGACGACGACATCGAACGCGCGCCCGCGCGCCTTCGCTTCGTCGGGACCGCAGGTCTCGATGCCGCGTGCGAGCGCGAGCTTCGTGCGGTGCTTGCCAACGAGCAGCGGCGCGAAGCCTTTCGCGGCGAGCACCATCGCGCACAGTAGGCCCAGCTTGCCATCGCCGATCACGGCGACGCGCGTCGCTGGCTGCATCGGGCAGCGCTCGAGCACGCCGCACGCTGCCGCGAGCGGCTCGACGAAGACTGCCTGCTCGTCACGCACATCGTCGGCGATCGGCATCAAGTTCTGCGCCGGCAAGCGCAGCAGATCGGCGTGCGCGCCATCGCGACCGACGATGCCGAGCACCGTGCGCGTCGCGCAATGTCGCGAGTCGCCACTCGCGCAACGCGCGCACGTGCCGCAGCCGGCGTTGATCTCGCCGACCACGCGCTGGCCGCGCGCGAGCGGGCCACCGCCCGGATCCTCGACAACGCCGACGAACTCGTGGCCGATCGTGCCGCGAAATCCGGCGTAGCCGCGCGCGATTTCGAGGTCCGTGTTGCAGATGCCCGACAGCGTGACGCGAACGAGCGCTTCGCCATCCGGATGTGGCGCGGCAATGTCGCGCCTCATCCGCAGAGGCGACGTCGAATTGTCACCGACGCGAAGCGCACGCATTCGGCGCGCATGGTAGCTCACGGCCATGGCGAACACGAACACAGGCCGCTTTGTTTGGTACGAGCTGCTCACGAGCGATCCGAAAGCAGCGATCGCGTTCTACACCGAGGTCGTCGGTTGGAAGACGGAACCGTTCGGTGGCGACATCAGCTACATGATGTTCGTCGGCAGTCAGGGCGTGCTCGGCGGCGTCACGACACTGCCCGAGCAGGCGAAGCAGATGGGCGCACAACCGTATTGGCAAGCGAACGTCGAAGTCGCGAACGTCGACGAGACGGTCGCGCAGGTCAAAGCGCTCGGCGGCAAGGTGTACGTCACGGAGAACGTGCCGAACGTCGGCCGCTTCGCCGTGATCGCCGATCCGCAAGGCGCGGTGCTCGCGGTGTTCACGCCTGCGAGCGAGATGAAGTCGCACGACATCACGAAGCAGGGCGAGTTCTCGTGGCACGAGCTCTACACGACCGACCACGAAGCCGCGTTCACGTTCTACAGCAAGATCGTCGGCTGGGAGCGCATGGGCGAATTCGACATGGGCGCGATGGGCAAGTACCTCTTGTGGGGCCGCAACGGCACGCAGCTCGGCGGCATGATGACGATGCCCAAAGAGATGAAGACGCCCGATGGTCGCACGGTGCCGCCATCGTGGATGTACTACGTGACGATGACGGACTTCGACGCGGGCTTCGAGCGCGCGAAAAGCAAGGGCGCGAAGGTGCTGAACGGTCCGATGGAAGTGCCTGGCGGTCAGCGCATCGTCCAGCTCATGGATCCGCAGGGCGCCGCGTTCGCGCTCGTCACGCCACCGAAGACCTGAGCGCCGGCATCGGTGCTTCGGGCACGAGCTGGCGCAAGCGCCACGCTTGGATCCGCAACAGGTAGCGCGTCGCGCGTTCGCGGCGCGCATTCGTCCACGCCATCCCGGCGGCGACCGCGACGAGCGAGGCGGTCCACAGCACGAACGTCATCTCGATCAGTCCCGCCCGCTGGTGGACCGCACGTGGGTAGATCACGAGCGTGTCGCCGATCCAATCGATCGTGCGCGAGAGCATGCCGGCGAGCTCGGCAAGAAACGGCGCGAGCATCGCGAGGATCACGAACGCGACCGCGGCGATCATGCGCGAGCGCTTCGCGTACGCCGGATGCGTGACGAGCGTCATCAGCGTCACGGCGGTCGCACCGGGCGCGACGATCACGATGCTGAACATGCGCGTCAGCAGCGCGGCCATCACGGCGTGCACGGCAACGGCGAGGATCGTGCGCCATGGTGAGATCCAGCCGCGCATCGCAAGCCATGCGATCACGGCGTTGATCGCGACAAGGCCGAGCAGCGCGTAGACGTAAAACCAGTCGCGCACGCCGAGCAGCAGCATGATCGGTACGAACAGCAGGTACACCAAGTACCCGAGCGCTGACAGCCGCGCGAATTGGCGATACGCGAGCGCATCCGACTCCACGATCTCCTGCCGCACTTCGGGCGGCGTCGTCGACGGTGGCTCGGCCATCATCCGGCGCAACAGATCCGCGGCATCGGTGAATGTCGGGTCGAGCACGAGCGCGCGGCCCGCTTCGCGCATTGCCATCGCAGTGCGATCCGGATCGTTGCTCGGCAGCTCCAGCGCGCTTGTCGCGCGTATCATGTGCTCGCGTGCAAGCTCGCGGCGGCGCGCGAGATCGCGATCGCCATCGAGGAACTGTTCGACGCGCTCACCGAGCTCGCGTGCGGTTCGCAGGCGCTGCTCGCGATCGTGCATCGTCGCCTCGACGCAGAGCTGCTCGAGCTCGGGCGCGACGTCGGGCGCGTATTGCGACGGCCGCGCATCGCGCCCCTCGCTCGCGCTGATCATGCCGCTCGGTCCCGAAGGATGCAGTGGCTTGCCCGTCAGGATCTCGAACAAGATGCAGCCGAGCGAGTAGACGTCGGCGCGCGAGTCGAGCTCCGATGGCCGCTCGATCTGTTCGGGCGACATGTAGCCGGGCGTGCCGAGCCGCTTCTGCGCAGGTTCATCCTCGCCGACGACGAGCGCGATGCCCCAATCGATCACGTACACCTCGCCGAAGTCGCCGAGCATGATGTTTGTCGGCTTGAGATCGCGATGAATGACGCCGTGATCGTGTGCGAACTCGATCGCGAGGCAGACATCCGCGAATGCGCGCAGCAGCCGCTGGCGCGGAAAGCGTTCGAGTAGATCGCGATCGCCGCTCTTGTGCGCCTCGATCACTTCCTGCAGCGTGCGACCGGAGAGCCGCTTCATCGCGAAGAACGGGCGGCCATCTTTATCGCGGCCAAGCTCGTACACCGGCACGATCGCCGGGTGATCGAGGCGGCCTTGAATGCGCGCTTCGCGCACGAAGCGTTCGACATCGGCGTCGGCGGGGGCCGCGTCGATCATGCGCTTGATCGCGACGGGCCGATCGATCTGTTCGTCGCGCGCTTCGATGACTTCGCCCATACCGCCAACGGCAATCACGCGGCCGACCTCGTACCGCGCACCCGCCTTGAGCGGCCCGGAGACGCGCGGGCGGCGCTCGCGCTCCGCCACCGTGGGTGTCGCGTCGCGAAACTCGCGCAGCGTCTTGTCGTCGGTGTTCTTCGGGGCCATGGCCCGATCGTACTAGGCGGACTAGCCGAACGGGCGGTGACAACGGGTTACGGATGGTTACATAAGAGGTCGTGTCGAACCGAATCAAAGACGCGAGTGCGATCGAGGCGCGCCTGCTCGAGCTCGCACACACGACGGATGTGAAGATCACCGCCGCGGCGCTCGCCTACTTCGCGCCGTGCTCGCTCGATGATGCGAATGCCGTGCTCGACGATCTCACCGCACGCGATCGGCTGAGCATGGACATCGAAGATGATGGCACCGTCGTGTATCACCTCTACGGTCGACAGAAGCTCGCAGTGATGCCGCCGCCGATGACGAGAGCACTCGTCCCGGTCGCGCACGCGCCCGTGCGCGAGGCGAGCCCACTGCTCGCCGCCGTGCTCAGCGTCTTCGTACCGGGCGCCGGTCATCTCTATGCCGGGCGATTCGTCGCCGCCGCGTTGTGGTTCATGGTCGTCGGGCTTGGCTACGCGCTGATCCTGCCCGGCCTCATCCTTCACCTGTTCAACATCGTGTCGGCCGCATCGGCTGCCAATCGGCTAAACGTCGCCCATCGCCCGCTGCTCGCGAGCTAAGCGCCAATCGCGCGCGCCGACCGCACGCGCAGCGACAGTGCACCGGCGCTGATGCCGATCGCCGACGCGATCCACGCCACGTACGCACTCCATCCGACGGGCACGAACCCGCTCGGGAACGAAGCGACGTAGATCAGGCTGAGGCCGAGGAACGCCGTCGACACGCCGAGCGCGACCGCGCCGATCGCGCGCACGTTCGCTGGCGAGAACATGATCGCGCCGGCAAGCAGCGCGAGCACCAGCACTGCGCCGATGCCGAGGAAGAACGCGATCGGACCCACGGTCGACGCGGTCGACCGGCCCGCCGTGCCTTTGACCTCCGACCACGTCGCCGACTCGCACTCGCCCTTGTAACACTCCTGCCACGTGCGAAGCCCGATGTTGAGCTCGCGCGAGCGATGCTCGGCGTGACGCCAGTGCCGCGTGAACGTGCCGACCGCGGTGAGAGCCGTGGCCAAGATTGCGAGGATGAGGATGATGCGAGCTGGGCTTTGCATGGCGCAGCTCCTCGTGCAGCGTTCGTGCCCGCGCAACTGCACGATTCGGCGTGCCTCCGCTGCGACTGCACCTGCTGCATGCATCTGTGCACCTCGGCCGTTCGCGGGCGGGCTAGGCTCGCCGCGTGCGAGAGATTTCAATCAACGGACCCGTCGACGAAGCGACGAGCC
>Ga0070698_100001793_pt1 | contig 23880 bp, 20 predicted proteins | sample KBSK1502metaG_FD_65477 | JGI IMG/M metagenome (GOLD analysis project Ga0070698, IMG submission 65477) | Corn, switchgrass and miscanthus rhizosphere microbial communities from Kellogg Biological Station, Michigan, USA - KBS K1-50-2 metaG | ecosystem: Host-associated > Plants > Roots >... | reverse complement strand
TGCACGGGCATAACAGCACGGCACTCATATCAGTTTTGAATTGAAAATGGCGGGGGCGCGACGGGAACGATCCGTCCGTCGACATCGCCAAGGATGCCGACCAGCGGTTTTGAAGGTGGTGCCAGAAACGTCCGAAGCGTCCACACGCAACCACGTCGGTCCGTTGTGAATTCGGCCTAGGCGATCGTTTACGGGAAGCCGTCCGCCGTGGTCCGCGCTGGGCCGATGGCTATGCCGTCAGTTGTGCCGTCATTCGCCAGCTGTTTCACGGTGTCGTCTGCCAAAACGAACGCCCAAGAACAAGAGGCGCGACTACGGAAAATGCCCGGTAAATTGACGCTCGCCTTAGCGTCAGGATAAGAACAGCGGCAATTCGGCGGAACCAGATAGTGAATTACTACGGTCACGTTTCCAGTGGGCAAGCGAGAGAGTGGAATGGCGGCTAGCGCATAGCCGCTGCTGTCGCAGTTGGGAGACAAGCCGCCGAATGAACCCGCAAGTTCATCGTTTATGGTCAAAGTTCGTACGGTCAAGGCCGCTCCTTTCAGTGTTCCGTAGACGCACCCCCCGTGGGGACTGAGCAGTACAGCAAGTAGCAAGCTATTCGAAGGGAACCTCGCTGATATCGCAGCACCAGGCTTTCCCTTCCCACGCGTACTGCGGGTGTCCGCATTCGTTGAAGGTCGGCTGCGATGGGACCGCCTGAACCAATCCTGGTGCAGGCATTCTCGTTATGCTTCACTCCCGTTTCGATTCGCTTTCGGTTCCCTTTCGCTTGATGTTCCGAGCCGGCGCGGAACCATAAGAATGCCTCAAATCAGTTGATCCACTCGATGGCAATCGTTTAAGAACATGATCTATCGCTGGCACGCAGCCAGCGGCTCAGATCACCGCCGGTGCGCGGCAGCGGACGACCGGAGCGGGCGATAGAACAATTGCGCGAAAGTCACTTGATCCACGGGAGGCGAACGATTGTTCGTTCCAGCGCTTCGCGCGGACGACCCGTGTCGGTGCATCCTTGTCCAACCGTCTGCGGTTGTTGCCTCAGGTGGTATCGGGTGACCATGAGTGGTTTCAGCCGGTGAGGTGTCAAGTCCTGTCTGAATTTGGATCGCCTTTTGCCGTCCTACAAGACCATGATCTTCCCTTCGCGGATTGTGAACACGGTATGGCTGCTATCGTCCGCCTTCCGTGCGCGGCTGGAATCCGCACGGTCAGCATCACCCGGTAGTCCGTCGCTGCGACCTCCTCCATGCCTGCAGGCCATGTGCGCGCCGGCGCTCGAGAGCGGCCTCAAACTCATGGCCACCGTGGGTTCCCGATCCTCGAAATTGGGATCGAGGTAGCCGCCAATGATCGCGCGTCCGGCATAGTCGACAGGCAGACGGCGGTGGCTTCGAGGAGGGTGGCGGTCAAGGACTGGCGGACTCCGACCCGGTTGCGGTTCGGGAGTATGGGGGCTTTCCTGGACGGCACGCGTGATCAGGCGATCGCATCTGAATCAACTCAGATTTCTCTTCTTGTATTGGCCGGCGAGATGTTTCGGTTGACTCGGAAGAAGTTGTCGGCGTCGTAAGCGGCCTTGACCCGCGCGAGGCGGTCGAAGCTGGCACGATAGGCTTCATGCAGCCTATCCTCACCGTCGTCCGCGTTCTGGGCGTTCACGTAGTTGCCGCCCAGCGAGTAAGGCCGCAGCGCCTGCCAGGCGGACCGAACCCGCCTCAGGTGGTCCGCCGCGTGCAGGTCCTCCGCACGCCACGTGCCCGCGGCCAAAAAGATGTAATGGGCGTCCCGGTTGCCCATGGCCACTGCGTCCTCCAACCGGTCCGAGACGGCTCCCCCGAGTTGGAACAACACCAACTGCGAAAGTGGCGATTCGAGCGCGGCGGCCGAGCTCCGATAGGTCTCGAGGAAGCTGTCGCTCAGCGTCCCCAGGAATTCCGACTTCCAGTACTGGTGGAATCCGGCCGGTTGCGGAAACCCGAGTACGAACTGCTGCTCGACATACGAGCGGCGAGTGACGGCGCCGACGGCCGCGGGGATCTGACGCAGCGGCGCTAGGTCGCGCGAGGCCGCGCTCGCCTCACCCGTGTGGCAGGCCAATATGCCGACGACCGGACGGCCGCGCAGGGCGGGCGGAATCCTCGCCGCCTGGGGCGCCAGTCGCATCGAGAGCGCGACCGAGAGTTCACGCGGCGCTGTCTCCGTCACCCGACGATAGGCCTCGAGCACACGCTCCGCGTCCGCCGCCTTCCACATCATCAGGCCTCCGGTCACGGTCGGTCCGACCTCGTGCAGCCGGAAGGTGAAGCGTGTGACGACACCGAAGTTTCCGCCACCCCCGCGGAGGGCCCAGAAGAGTTCGGCGTTCTCGTCTTCTGCTGCGCGGAGGAGTTCGCCCGAAGCACTGACTATCTCTACCTCGACCAGGTTGTCGACGGCCCAGCCGAAACGCCGGCTGAGCCAGCCGAAGCCTCCTCCCAGCGTGAGCCCCGCAACGCCGGTGTCAGCGTCCGAGCCGAGCACGGTCGCGAGGCCGCGAGCCTGGGTCGCACCGTCGACATCGCCGAGTCGGCAGCCGCTCTGCACGTGGGCCAACCGGCGGTCGGGATCGACGACGACCTGGCGCATGCGAGACATGTCGAGCATCAGGCCGCCCTCGGCGGTGGCCGTCCCACCCAGCCCATGGCCGCCGCCCTTGATGGACAGCAGGAGCCCATGCTCGCGGGCGAACCGGACGGCTTCGCTCACATCGCCCGCGAATAGCGGTTGAACCACGAGAGCCGGACGCTTGACGATCATCCCGTTCCAGAACAACACGGCCTCCTCGAAGCCGGGGTCGGACGGGAGCAGCACTCGTCCGCTCAGCCGCGAGGACATCTGCGCCAAGGTCGCGGCCTCCAACGCCACCATGCTGCCATCGAGGCCACTGATCTGAAGCGCTGGCCCGCCTACCGAAGTGGTTGCTGTCTGAGCCATCTGGCCCTCCTTCTTCTCGGCTTCGAGAACAGCAAGGAAAGTCTCACGAGCTCGGCTCGCTTCGCTAGCGGGTGGTCACCCCTGTCTTTTCTCCCTCCAGCCCTTGCCGAAGCGCGTCGCGGCCGCTGATGTCGAGCTTCGTGTAGACGCGAGCGAGGTATCCCTCGACCGTCTTCGGTGTCACGTACAGCACCTGGGCGATCTCGCGATTTGTACGCCCTTCGGCGGCCAGTCGGGCCACTCGCAGCTCGGAGGGCGTGAGGGCCTCGACTCCGGTGCGCCACTCGCGTCGTGGACGCGCGCCCGTCGTCCTCAACTCTTCGCGCGCGCGCGCCGCCAGCCGGCGGGCTCCACAGCGGGCGGCGAGGTCCAGCGCTTCGGCCAAGGGCTCCCGCGCGGCGGAGCGCCTCCCGGCGCGGCGTAGCGCTGCGCCGTATTCCGTCAGCGAGTGGGCCCGCTCCAGGATGGCCGGCGACCTGCGGTGCACGCTCACCGCCTCTTCGAGCAGCGTGAGCCCCTCGTCGCTACCGGCGACCAGCCCGGCGACCCGCAGAGCCAACCCAAGCGCCCTGGGCGCCCCGAATGCGCGGGCATCTTGCAGCTCCGAGCGGGCCAGATCCGCGGCCTCGCTCGGCTGCCCAAGGGCGATGAGGCCCAGGGCCATGCCGGAGCGCAAGTGCACGAACCCGTTGTCGTACATCCGAGCCCCCCAGGAGGCTTGGCTGAACATCTCCTGGCCGAGTTGGAACTCTGCCAGGGCCTCGGCCGGACGGCCTTGGGCCAGGCGGAGCCGCCCTCGAGCAGGCGGCACGTGAACGGTGCCCAGTCCCGGCGGGACGGCACCCTTCGGCAGGCGGTCGAGCAGCGCCTCGGCCTCGGCCAGATCCCCCGCCTCCACAGCCACATCGGCAAGGACGTGCATTCCGAGCGCAAGCCCCGGTGCGAAGTCCGCCTCTTCCATGACACGCAGTGCCACGCGCGCGTTGGCGTCGGCGTCCGGCAGGGCCCCCAGCCGGAACTGGAGCAGGCTCAGGATCGCATAAGTGACGAACATCCCGCGTGCGCTGCCGGAGCGCTGGACCTCGGCCAGCATGCCTTCGAGGATCGTATGCGCGGCCTCATAGCCCTCGGCAACGATCAGAGCCCAGAGCCCTGGAGCGCGCAGGTCCCAGTTCGCGGGCCGCGGGCCAGCCTCTGCAAAAGCTTGGGCCAGCGGCCGCGCGACCTGTTCGGCGGCGAGGCCGTTGAACCAGAGTCCCTCGATGCCGCGACCCACGGCGTACGCCTCCGCAGGGCCGCCGTCGAGCGGGCACGTGGCCAAATGTTCGAGCACAGGGACCGCTCGGACGGCGCGCCGCGCATCACGCAGGCCGCAGACGACCAGGTTGGCCTCCAGCCGGGTCGCGAGCGCCGGGTCAGCATCACCTAGCTCGGTGAGCGCGCGCTCGCAGGCGTCGAACGCCTCGACCCATCGAAAGGCGCTGCCGTGGGCCTCGGCCAGCTCGAGGCCGATCTCAGCGCGTCCCCGTGCATCGCCGGCGAGACCCAGCGCCTCGACCAGCAGGGCTACGGCCGACTCGCGCCCCGTCAGCGCCTCGGCGACACCGGCTGCGCGCAGCAGCTCTATCCGCTCATCGGGAGCGGGCGGCTCCGCCAAGGCACGTCTCAGCAGCTGGGCACCGGTCGCGGGGGCACCGCTCTCCACCGCAGCAGCGGCGGCCTCTCGCAAGCGGACCACGATCCAGGGGTCCGCGGCCGGGCGCAGGCGCAGGAGGTGAGCCGCGATGATCCCGGGCCGAGCGCCATCGGCATGCAGGAGCCGAGCGGCGGCCAGGTGTTGGGCGTCGCGCCCGTCGCGGCCGAGCGATGCCTCGACTGCCTGCCGGACGATCGGGTGCAGAAAGCGAGGTGGATCGTCGCCGGCGAGGACCTCGGCCCGGAAGAGACCGGCCGCGAGCCGCGCCGCGTCCGGGACGGGGACGCCGGCCAGGGCCGCCGCCAGGCGGAGCTCGCAGCCGTCGCCGAGGATTGCCAACGACTGGGCCACCCGCAGCGCCCGCGGATCGAGTGCGCGGACGCGGGCGGCGACGTGCTCCGCCACGCCCTCGCCGGCGTAATCCAGCAGTGACATGGCGTCGACCGGCACGCCTGCCCTGTCGAGCGCGCCTCGCGGCCGCAGCAGCTCGCTGAGGTAGAACGGATTGCCACCGCTCTCGCGCCAGATCGCGGTGCACAGCTCGTCGTCGGTGGCATCACCCAGCGCGTCGCGCACGAGCACGGCGGCGGCGTCACGGCTGAGCAGCGCCGGCCGGACCGTGGCTTCTAGACCCTGCAGCGCTCGCAGCGGCGGCTCCGTTGAGGTGCGGCCGGTGGGCCTGAGGCCCAGGAGCAGGCTCAGCTGCAGTCCCTCGACGCGGGAGGCGACATAGGCCAGCCAGCGCAGCGACGGAGCATCCGCCCAGTGCACGTCGTCGACGCACAGCACCAGGTGGCGGCGCCCGGCGAGATTGGACGCAAGCCAGTAGAGACCGTGCAGCACCGCGAAGGAGACATCGTCTGCCGTGGTCGCGATGAACCGACCCGAAAGCAGAGGTTGGGCGGCGGCCGCCGGGCCCGCGAAGAGCGCATCGCGCTCCGCAGGTTCGGCCCCGGCCAGCCGGCGTTCGAATAGCTGGCGCACCACGCCGAAGGCGAAGCCCTCCTCGAGCTCCGAGCCCCTGGCGCGGAGAACCTCATGTTGCAGGTCAGCCGCGCGCTGGAGCGCCGCGTAGAGCAGCGCCGTCTTCCCGATGCCGGCGCCGCCCTCGACGACCACCACGCCGCCGCGCTCGACGACGCCCGCGATGGCCGTGAGCTCGGCTTCACGCTCCAGGAGGGGCATCTGCCTCTCGCTCAGCCGCCCCGCCGTGAGCGGGAGATGTCGGTGTTCATCGGCTAAGCCATTGTGTGGTCGGCGCCCGTGAGCAGGCGTCAAGGTAGCCCGCGTTGACAGCCGCACGGATCCAGACCGGCGGCCCTGACAGATCGAGATCTAGCCGTTCGCTTGCGAGAAGCACAGTGCCGAACAGGGAAGGCGATGGTGCCGCCGGGCGGCAGAACCCGCCTTTGTAGAGGTCCTGCGCCAGCGCCGGCTGGTCAAGACAATCCTGCAGGACGTGCTGGCGACAAACAATCGTCGACGGATCCCTGAGGCTAGAGAACAGCGCCCTCGTGGGAATGTCGAAGAGAAACCTGTCCCCATCGGCCATCGCCTGGAGGAGCGTGTTCAGCTCCACATCTTGAGTCAGATCGTTCTGGTTAGTCGGCAGCTCTCCTTGGAGGTCAAGGTCGCGATCCGGATGGAGGACAAAGACCTTCACGGTGCGATTCGCTCCCTTAGGCGATCGTAGGTCACGCCGTACTTTCTTGCCAGGGCTCCCGCATAAGCGATGCCCTTTGGCAGGTTTAGGTTGGAGGTGTGCTAGCTGCGTGCTTCCGCCGACTGACCAGGCGCCCGGACAGCCCCGAGCTGCTGCATCATGCTCCAGATGTCGGTCACACCCCAGTGTTCGACGATCTTACCGCCGGCAAAGCGGACAATATCAATGACGTCGTAGGTCACCTGCTTGCCGGTCGCCGGCTGGCCCATCAGCGATCCGGTATTGGTGCCGCGAGCGGTCAGCCGGGCCCAGATCTTGTCGCGGTCTGCGGTGATGTCCTGCAGCTTATGGGTCAGGTCCGGAAAGGCCGTGTGAATAGCCTGAATTAGCGCCTTGACTCCCTCACGACCTGACGGCAACCCTGGCGGCAAGTTCTCGTGCTCGGCGAAGTCGGCCGAGAGGAGTTCGTCGACGACCGCGACGTTTCCACGGTTGAAGCCCTCTTCCATGAGCCGCCGATATGCCTCTTCGTTCGTTTGAGCTGACATCTTTCTCCTCCTTGCCAGTCGGGGCATCCAGTAGTGAAGCAGAACGTGTCTAATATAGGCCGCCATTTTTCCCCTGGAAACTTTCACGGACTTGTCCGCGGTCGACGTTACGCCGATCCCGTCACATGGACCGTGGCGCCATCCCGGTGGCGTGGTGCTTATGCCGCCTGCGTCAGGATTGGCGTTCTGGATGCCGAGAGGCGAGGCGCCTAGAGTGAAAGAACTCGGCAAGGGAGGTAGGTCATGGGAAAGGTAATCGCCGGGTTCTCGATGTCGCTCGATGGCTGCGTCGCTGATGCGACTGACGGTGTCGAGGAAGTCTTCAAGTGGTACTCCGCGGGAGGGGCCGACGCCGAGGTAATGGCCGGCGACCACGCCATCAAGATGTCGCGCGAAGCGGCCGAATCCATCGAAGAAGCCGGCAAGGCTGCGGGGGTGCTGGTCAGCGCGCGACGCACCTTTGACATTGCCAACGCGTGGGGTGGAAAACACCCGATGAACGTACCGGTCGTGGTCGTCACGCATACTGCTCCGAAGGAGTGGGTCAATCGCAAAGGATCGCCGTTCACCTTCGTCACCGATGGGGTCTTGAGCGCCATCGAAACGGCGAAGAAGATCGCCGGCGATAAGACCGTGGTGGTCGGCGCCCCCAGCGTGATGCAGCAGTGTCTGCAGCTCGGACTGTTGGACGAAATCCACATCGATCTGGCACCTGTCGTGCTGGGAAAGGGGATCCGACTCTTCGACCACCTGGAGGAGCCGATCGAGCTCACCGTCACCGAGGCATCAGGGAATGCCCACGTCACGCATCTGACCTACCGCGTGGTCAAGTCGCCGGTGGCCGCTCGGAGATAGATCATCTGTGAGGAGCCAGATGGTGCTAGCCGGTGCGCCCGAATGGCCAGATGACGCGGCTCACCTGTCCGCCTCCGCATGACTCAAGGGGCCATGAAGGTTTTGCCGAGTGACGCGATCATCTGGATCTACCTGGCGGCGGATCTTTACAGGTCTCACGCCGCCGGTCCTGGAGTGAGCTGCTTCCGCGCTTACTTGCCCGGCCGTCGAAGATCGAAGGCCAGCACCGGGCCCGCACCGATCAATTCAGATGGAGCTCGCATGAGCGGCTCCAGCACGCGTCGAACCTCGGGACCAGCATCGACTTTCACCAGCTTGGTCCGGCCGCGGCCGCCTGCGCGCAACCTGACCGCAGGCGCGGGCACGCCTGTGATTTTCAGACGTGGTACTTGCGCGGGAGTCTCCCGTCTCCCGCCGCCCGTCTGTCAAACGTCCACTAGCCGTCCATGCCACGCGCATGAGACGGTAGAAGCAAGCTTGTCGTAGGGGGCGGACGTCGAGCTGGGATGGACGCCTTAGTGAGCTGCCGCGTACATCACACAGCCTACCCATCGGTCGGTTCGTCTTCGAGCCATGTGAACGCCATCTCGCCGCTCGGCACGACGTTGATCGAGCGGGATGACACTGCGCCGGTGCTGCGAAACCGATGCCGTTTGTTCGCGGGTGCGATGAGTATCTGGCCAGCCAAGGCGGTGATCTCCTCATCATCGACGGCGAACACGGCCTCGCCACTCTCGATGATGAAGACCTCAGGACGAGGGTGCACATGGAGGCGAGCGCTGGTTCCCGGTGCGTAGTCGACAAAGAATATCGACAACCCGACGTCATGCGGACCGCCCTCGAACAGGGACGTAGTCGCGCTCAGCCGGAGCGACTCTCGATCAATCAGCATCAGGCCATCTCCTTGTGGGACCCCGTACCCAGGACGAACGATCGAATCTCAGCGAGAGCCTTCTCTGTTTCATCGTGCACGACGCCGTGCCCAGCTGCTTCGAACCGGCGCAAGCGCGCGACGCCAGCTGATAGCAGTGCCGCAATTTCAGCACCAGTCTCCGCTGGCGCGATGGGATCATCGGCACCGACCATGATCAGCGTAGGGCACCGGATAGCGGCCAATTGCCTATCGATATCCAGGGTTTTCGCCTCCTTTTGACCCCAGTGATCGATGAGCTCTGAATTGACAATGGTGCGCTGACGTATTTCGTCGGCCACGGGTCTCCGTGTGTAGAGGGGGAGGCAGACGCGCATATAATCAGCCAAGTTCTCAGCGGCTGGAGCGGCCCAGAACCGCGCCGCAACCTCGCGCGCTTCAAGGCCGCCAAGTCGTTCGAAGACGGGCAGTGCAAGATCGAGCCGCATGCGAGTGACCGGGCTGATCGCCACGAGTCGGCTAACGCGATCCGGGTAGCGCGCCGCAAACGCGAGTCCCAGCGTGGCCCCGTAGGAAATTCCGAGAAGCACTGCCTGCTCGAGGCCCAGAATGTCCAGCAATTGGCAGAGATCGTCCACCCACGTCTCCAGGTTCCAGCGGTCGCGTGTGCTTCGGTCGCTCCGCCCATTGCCCCGGTAATCGAAATAGACCACTTGGGCGAAGTCGACGAGCTGACTATTGAGGGTCTTCATGCGCGAGTGATCGAAGCCGGGGCCGCCGTGCAATGTCACGATTGTGGGGCGAACACGCATCTCGGCCCCATCCGGGACCAGCCCCATTCCATCGACGTCGACAAAGAGCCGGACATCGCCGACCTGCACCCGCATCGCACCCACCTCCGATGATCCTACGGCACCTTGTTCGCCGCGACTGCACCACGCCGGGAGGGCCGTGCCGGCCCGGCCGAGTTCGCTTCGATCTGATTCTGTCTTATCGAGCGCCCCCGCGGAAGAGCTCGGACAGCTCATCGGCGCCGCCGACCAGGGTTGGCAGACGGCCTTTTCGATCATGTCACCCCAGGCCGCCACCATAGACGGCGGCCCGTCGCGCGCCTACTGCTGAAAACCGAGGTACTGACTCAGTCGCTCAACTGACGTAGGAGCCCATGAAGGTGTGGGAGGGCAAAAGTGAATCGGATGCCGGCCAGCCCACCGACCGGCGATGTTGAGCCAGTGATTATGGGGTCCCTGGCTCTCTCTGCTAGCCTGCCGCGATGACCGAACTCCTTTACCTCCTCTTCGGCCTCTTCCGCTCGTTACTGCGACGACGCGACAGCGATCTGCTCTTGGAGAATCTGGCGCTGCGCCATCAGTTGCAGGTCGCGCTGCGGTCCAACCGGAGACCACGTCTGCTGACAATCGACGGTAGCGCAAGGCGAGCGACGCCACCCCCAGCAGACCGCAGAGGGTAAACGCGGGCAGCGCGAGCCTGGTCAGCCCGAGGGCAGTGCCGAGGGCACCGCTGGTGACGTGCGGGAATCGGATAGCCGGGCTGGCGCCAGGACCGAACGTGTTCCCCAGGTATCCGACGATGACGATGCCGACCGTGATCCCGACGAGCCAGCGCCAGCGGCGCGAAAGCGGCCGTCCATCAGGGAACAGCTGCACTGGAAGCACCAAACCATCGCCACAAAGAACAGCCAGCCGTAGGCGCCAAGACCGGTTGCGAGGTCGCCGCCTGGAATCGCGCGATGGCGTAACGAAATCGCATACGTGCCATAGTCCTGTATAAGTGCGCCGAGAGCGAGCGACACGATCGCAGCTAGCAGCAGCCAGCCGATGCGGTTGCCATCTAGCCCCAGGACGATGATCGTGTCGAGCACCGCAAGCAGAACCATCGGGGCCGCAAAGACGAGGCCGATGGCGCTGCCAGCGCCGCCGTAGGATGCCGACTCGGCGGTAGGAGGGGCAGTCCCGATCGCCAGGTCGATCGGGATCGACGCTCGGTGGGGCGGGGTCGAACTCTCTCCGAGCACAATGAACTCTTCGACGAGTGAATCGATCGGGAGCGCAAAGTTCGAAGGCAGAAATCTTTGATTAACGCGCGGGACTGTCGACTTCACGGTCTGCCTCCCTTCGAGCAGGAGTCCAGCTCCGACTCGTGTCGGGGCACTCAGGCGCCGACCAGGTCGGCCAAGGCCTGCTCGAGAAGAAGGGCGCGGCCGACTTCAGCGCCGGCTCGGAATGCGGGCAGATCTGCGAGCGGAGACAGGATCTTTTCGTAGCGCGCACGCTCGACGGATAGTAAACGGAGGCCGAACCTATCCTCAAACGACTCCGCTACTCCCCAGAGTCGGCCGGCGCGCTCGACCTCGCCCCTGAGACCGGCCACGCTAGCCAGGCCTGCTACGCAATACGCCTGGTTCGATTCATCGCCCAGTTCCAACGCGATCGCGAGGGCTTGCCGGTAGCGCTCGGCCGCCCGCGGGGCGTCGAGCTCGTCAAGCGCCGCGTCGGCAAGGCTGTGGAGCGAGGCCGACGTCATGTGCTGATCGCCAATCTCCCTCCAGATTCCGACGGCTTCTTCGAGCGTCGCGGAGCCTCGCTCGAGCTGTCCAAGGTCTCGGAGAGTCTCGCCAAGGAGGTGCAGCGAGTGTGCCGTGCCGCCGCGGTCACCGAGGCGACGGGAGATTGCGAGCGCCTCCTCCCTGAGCCGGACCGCATCGTCGTTGGCGCCCGTCGCCCAATAGACGCCACCGAGTCCGTTCAACACTCGGGCCTCCTCGCGCTCATCGCCGAGCTTGCGGAACAGGACGAGACTCGCCTTCAGCATCTGTTCGGCACGCTCGTAATCCGCGTGGAAGAAGAGGAGGCTGCCGAAAGCCGTCAGGCCGAGGGCGCGCGCTTCCGCGGGGATCGACGCCGGAACAGCGAGCGCTCGGTCGAACCAGCGGAGAAGCTCCGTCGTCTGACCGCGCATCCGCCAGGGCACCAAGAGCGCTCGCGCCAGCTGGATGCCCAGTGAGATGTCCTCCTCCAGCGCCCAGGTCAGGACCCCTCGAAGATTGTTGGTGTCCGCGTGGAGTCGCGCTAACCAGGCGCCCTGCCCGCCTGTCCGCAGACCGGCCTGCGCCGATCTCGCGAGCTCGAGAAACCATCGTGCATGCCGTCGACGCATCTCGTCGGTTTCGACGGCGGCTTCGAGCCGGGCGAGCGCGAAGTCGCGGACGGTCTCGAGGAGGGAGAAGCGACTGTCGCCTGTTCGCCGAATCAGGCTCTTCTCGACAAGGGCCTGCACTACGTTCAAGTCGGCGTTGCTGACAGTCTCGGCCGCCTCGAGCTCGAAGCCACCAGCGAACACCGCCAGGGCACGGAAGACGCGCTGCTCCTCGGGAGAGAGCAGCGCATAGCTCCATTCAATCGCCGCTCGCATCGTCCTCTGCCGCTCCGGAGCGTCACGGGGCCCACCTGTCAGGAGGTCGAACCGCCGGTCAATACGGGCCAGGATCTGACGGGGAGTCATGAGCTTCACACGAGCGGCGGCAAGCTCCAGCGCGAGCGGAAGCCCGTCAAGCTTGCGGCACAACTCGGGAATGGCCTCGTCAGGCTCAAAGTCGGGCTTCAGCTGCTTCGCCCTTGTCACAAAGAGGGATATCGCGGCCGACTCGCCGAGGGGCAGGACCGGGTACTCCTGCTCGGCCGAGACGGCGAGACGCTCTCGGCTCGTCGTGATCAGCTTGAGGCCTGGTGTGGTCGCAATCAGCTGAGCGAGGAAGGGGGCTGAATCAAGCAAATGCTCGAGGTTGTCCAGCAAGATCAGCAGACGCTTGCCGTCCAGGTGCTTTGCCAGCGTGTCGCGAGCGCCCAGGGTCTGCACGATCGCCAGCTCAACCAGTGCCGGGTCCGACACGGAACCAAGTGGGACCCACCAGACCCCATCCGCACACTCACTGGCAAGCTCGGCCGCGACCTGTAGAGCAAGCCGCGTCTTGCCTGTTCCGCCTGGGCCCGTGAGAGTGAGCAACTGGCTAAGTCTTCCGAGTACAAGCAGCTCAGCGAGCTCCCTCTCCCGGCCGAGGAGGACCGTCGTCTGCACCGGTAGGTTCGTGCGGTTGAGACTCTTGAGCGGCGGGAACTCGCCCCCGCCCAACTGGTAGAGCCGTTCCGGCGCGGTCAGATCCTTGAGCCGATGCTCACCCAGATCGCGCAGATCGGCTCCGGTGATCGAGCGGGTCGCCCCCGAGACAACCACCTGGCCGCCGTGGCCGACAGCGCAGATCCGCGCCGCCTTGTGCACGTCGAGGCCGATGTAGTCGCCCTCTACGATTAATGGCTCACCGGTGTGGATGCCCATGCGAACGCGAATCGAGCCCTCACCAGCAGCCGTCTGTGCTCGTGCGGCCGCGATCAGCGCGTCGGAGGCGCGGGCAAACGCATAGAAGAATCCGTCGCCGGCCCTGCCGAACTCGACCCCACCAGTATTGGCGATCGCTGTTCGAACACGAGTCAGGTGCCCAGTTAAGGCTAGGGCGTAGCGCTCGCTCCCGATCTCCGCAAGCAGCTTAGTCGAGCCCTCGATATCCGTGAAGAGGAAGGTTACGGTGCCTGATGGAAGCTGAGGCATGCCTCTGTGAATGATGGAGCAGGCCGGTTCGGCCGCGCTACCAGATCTCAACAACGGGCTGGCCCGTTCCTCGCGGACATTCGCTTCGATTAAAGACCTACGGTCACGAAGCCGGTGCTAACCGGCCCGTTAGGGCCGCATTCGGGCAACAATGGAGAAGCACAAGGCAACCTCCTCGACAAGTCGGGCAAGCTGCTAATTGTGGATGGGAGTTCCGCGGGCTTCGGGCAGTTCTGCGGAACGAGCCAATCAGTTACTACCTTAAAGGAACCCTTCAGCTCGCCAGTCATTGCCTCCGCCACAGGCAGCAGCGGAGTTCCAATCTGCACTTTCGGAAGTGCCACCGTGCCCGTTCCAGGGACTGCGACGTTAACATCAACCACGGCTTGTCCGTATGTTGGAAGCCTTAGGCTTACCTTTAGCCAGCCTGTCAAGAGCTGAGCCAGAGCGCAGGAGCGGCTAGCAAACTTTAGTCTCCAACATCACCCCCGAAGCGGCCGTCTTCAGTCGCTCGCCGGCCGGTTTCCGCCGAACTGGCCACGACGCCAGCACCATCTGGTTGGCCCCCGGGTGATGGACCGGCACCATTCCCGATGGTGGGCTGAGTTCAGTCCTGGCCCGCCATCCCCGCACCCCAGATGGTCTAAAGACGACCAAGACCCAGCGCAGCCAGCGCGAGCCCTGCTTCGAGATGTGGCCGGGCCGCACGTTGATGCGAAGCAACGCCATTGAACCGAAGACCAGGTGCGAGAGGACTACAACGCAGCGCGGTTCGACTTCCTGAAGCGAGAAAGTTTACTCCGGATTTCCTAACAGCGCCGTGGTTCGATTGTTGGCGCAATGCGTCCCCTCCCGAAAGTACCGGCCAGATCGGTGGGGTAATCGCGTCGCGGGCCACCTCCGAACCAAAGGAGGCGCGAGACGATCCTCAGGATTGGTCGGCTGGACCCGATGCGGCCGAGATCGAGGCGCCGATGCTGGACAACATCCGCATGTGGTGGCGGGCCACTCCGGAGGCGTAACGTGGCTTGGAGGCGGCGACCGCCCCGGGGCTTGACAGCTCCGGACACCTGGCCGGCCGAGCGCGCGTGCAGATCAGGGAGCCGTCAACTTGATTCCTTGGAGGAAGCCACGGACCACGAGGCGAGTCCGTACCGGACTCCCATCAACCGCGTCACGGAGGCTGCCCTACGCTGGATCAGCGGTACCGGGCGAGGTCAGGCCGTCGGCCACTGGCTGAGCCGGACCATCGCGCTGCCGCAGCTCCGGCATCTGACCTCAGATACCATCCCGTGGAGTCCGCTGCGGCGACCGCTCCGGGAGGCCACGGTCGCCCTGGTCACCACGTCCGGCGTCCACCTGCGCGACGACCACCCGTTCGAGCTCGAGAGCGACCCCACGTTCCGGGTCATTCCACGCGGCGCGGAGGCCGGGGAGCTAGCGATTTCGCACCGGGCGTACGATCGCACGGACGCGCTCCGTGACGTCAACCTGGTGTTTCCCCTGCAGCGGCTCCGCGAGCTGGAGGCAGAGGGCGTCATTGGCCGGGTCGCGGACTGGCACTACGGGTTCGGGCTCGTGCTCCGGGGCGCCGATTTGGTCGCGCCGGGGCGCGAGGTTGGCCGGCTACTGGGGCGCGCCCACGTCGACCTGGCTCTGTTTGTCCCCGCTTGACCCATCTGCACGCGGTCCGTCGGACTGCTTGCACGCGAGGTGGAGGCGAGTGGTGTGACCACGGTGGGCCTGGCCCTGGTCAGAGAGGTGGCCGTCGCAGCCCGAGCGCCCCGGTTGCTGTTCGTCCACTGGCCGTTCGGCCACGCGTTGGGCGAGCCGGGCAAGGTCGAGCAGCAGCGTGCGGTGCTACGCGACATGTTCTCGATGGCGCGTAGAGCGCTGCGACCTGGCCTGGTCGTCGACCTGCCCTACCGCTGGCGGCGCGAAAGCTACCCACCCATCAGCGACTGGACAGCGGACGGAGAGGCGTTCGAGGCGGCGCTGGCGCGCGCCCCGGAGGGGCAGACGTCAGTCGGCGGGAGTGGTCCGGGTCGACTGTGACGCCGTCACCGGCAGTCCGGGGCCTACTTTCCCAGATGGGACATGGGTGGGGTCACGCCCTCAGTCTGGAGTAAGAGCCTCGGGGCAATAGGCTCTAACAGAACTCGCCAGCTTTCAGAGGTACGCCGGATGCGGCCGACCAGGTTCTCAGGTGCGCCCCTCGGAGGGTAACCTCCCCAAAACAGTGTGGCTCACACCATACACCGAAGGTGCAGAGGATGCCCACAATACGTTTATGACACGGCTACGAGGACGCCGTCTCCTCGCTCTCGGTGCGCTCGGCCTAGTCGTCGTTGCTTTCCTGGCAGCGATCCCGATCGACCTGGCGATCGGCAATGCCCCTCCTCCCGCCGAATCGGCATCCTACGGCGGCGGTGGCTCCGTACTCGGCCTCGTCTTCGCGGCCCCCATGGTGCTGCTTGCGGCGCTGGCCACCAACATCGTCCTAAGGCGAGATGGCAACCGCATCGGCTGGCTGCTGCTGGCTGCTATCGTGTCGCTCGCTGTCGGTGGAATCATCCAGGACTATGGGACGTATGCCATTTCAGTACGGCATCGGGCGATTCCAGGCGGCGACCTGGCAGCTGGTCTTGGCGCCTACGGCTGGGTGTTCTTTGTGGCCATGGTTTTGGTGCTACCAGTGCAGCTGTTCCCCGATGGGCGGCCGCTTTCGCGCCGCTGGCGCTGGCTCGTCGGGATCACGGTCGGTGTGGTCGTCGTCGGATACCTCGGAAACACGTTCGGTCCGGGCGTCAGTCCGGGCATCCGGTTCCCGCATGCCACCAGGGGCGCCCTCGGCACCGCCCTCGGGCTGACCAGGCTCGCGCTGCCTGCGTTCGCGCTCTGCGCTCTGCTAGGAGTGGCGTCGCTCGCCCTGCGCTACCGTCGATCCTCAACAGAGGTGCGGCACCAGATCCGTTGGCTCCTCCTGGCCGGGCTGCTTTACGTCGTTCCATACGCTGCACTCATCACCCTGATGTACGCAGCCAATCTCCGCCTGCCGTGGCTGGCGGCCCTCAGCGTGATCGGGCTGGCGACGGTCCCGTTCGCGATGGCAATCGCGGTGCTGAAGTATCGACTCTACGACATCGACATCATTATCAATCGCGCCTTCGTTTACGGCTCGCTCGCGGCCCTCATCACCGCGAGCTACGTGGTGATCGTCGTCGGGATCGGTAGCCTGGTCGGGAGTGGCGGTCGGCCCAACCTCCTCCTGAGCATCATCGCCACGGCCCTCGTCGCGGTTGGCTTCCAGCCGATCCGAGCCCGGGTCCAGCGCCTGGCCAACCGGCTCGTCTACGGCAACCGGGCGACTCCCTACGAGGTGCTCGCCCAGTTCAGTGAGCGGCTCGCCGACACCTATGCGGCCGACGACGTCCTGCCTCGAATGGTGAGAGTCCTGGCTGAAGGCACGGCGGCTGAGCGGGCGGAGGTGTGGCTTCGGCGCGGCGAGGCGCTGATTTTGGCGGCACGATGGCCGACGCTTAACGCGTCTGCGGGCCACACGGCCTTGCCCATGATCGGACAGACGCTCCCGGCCGTTCCCGGTGCCGACCGGGTTGCGGCGGTCCGGCATCAGGGCGAGGTGCTCGGGGCGATCTCGATGACCAAGCGCCCAGCTGAGCCGCTGACGCCGATCGAGGAGAAGCTGATCGTGGACCTCGCCAACCAGGCAGGTGTGGTCCTCAAGAATGTCGGGCTTGCGGCGGAGCTGATGCAGCGGCTTGATGACCTTCGTGCATCACGTCAGCGCCTGGTCGCCGCCCAGGATGACGAGCGGCGACGGCTCGAGCGCAACCTCCACGACGGTGCCCAACAGCATCTCGTGGCGCTGAAGGTGAAGCTCAGGCTGGCCGAGATGGCGGGTCCGACGAATCCCGAGAAGGCCTGGCGGCTGATTGCCGAGATGAAGGCCGACGCGGACGAGACGCTGACGACGCTGCAGGAGCTGGCCCGAGGGATTTACCCGCCCTTGCTGGCCGATAAGGGGTTGGTGACAGCCCTCGAAGGCCAGGCGCGTAGGGCGACGGTTGCCGTCGAGATCGCAGCCAACGGAATCGGCCGGTACTCGCAGGAACTGGAGGCGGCTGTGTATTTTTGCTGCCTCGAGGCATTGCAGAACGTGTCAAAGTACGCCGGCGCGACGAAGGTTCAGGTCCGGCTCTGCGAGAGCGATGGCGCGCTCTTGTTCGAGATCGAGGACGATGGGTGCGGCTTTGAGCCTGCGAAGACACCGCGCGGTTCGGGGCTGCAGAACATGAGCGATCGCCTGGATGCGCTTGGCGGTCGGCTGGAGGTGACATCGGCGCCACGACGCGGAACAACCATGCGGGGACTCCTTCCGCTTGGCGCCCGCGCGGGTGTCTGACGGGCGACCGAGGTCTATCGAGGTGGCCTTCTTCAAACAGGACGGACCACACATCGTTGCGATTTGGACACCCCCACCTGCCAAGAAGCTCTTCGGTCGTTAACAAGACCTGTGCGAACTAGCGCTTGACGCCGGCAGCGATGTTCACCAACCCTGATCGGCATGCGCTCCCCCGCCGCCCGGAAGGAACGCAATCACTGCCAGCACTGACGTTGTCCTCTTTGGGTGCCCTGGCGACAGCCCCGGAAGGTAGGAATTCAGGGCTGCCCTTGAGCGCGATTCGGTACCAGCCCCGACGACAGAAGAAATCCTCGGCCTTTACCCTAAGGTCGCAGGCTGCCCGGAGGAACGATGGCTGACAAACAGTCAGACGAAAGGCTCGATAGCGGGCGCTGGTTCGTCGGCCGGCTCGGCAACAGTGGTGTGCAGTGGTGGCTTGCGGCGAACCTCGTGGCAATGGTTTTCGGTGTCACTCACGCATTGCTCGACGCTTTCTTCGTAATTCCTCCGGAGATCGGCGTCGTGCTTGCGGTGGCGGTGACCACCCTGGTCATCATCTGGTGGACGACGGGTCTGGTGCTGCTGGTCGCCCCAGCGAATCGTGGGCGCCGGGCTCTCGCGGGAGTGTGGGTCGGCGCGGTGTTTGTATTTCTGAACGGGCTTTCTATCGTCGCCTGTCCGCCCCCTTGCGGTGGAAGCTTTGGGATCGGCGATGTCGCCCACATCGGATCGCTTCTGAGTTCGGTGGTCGTGGCCGTGCTCACCTTGCGATTCATGCGGTCCGTGCGACCTGGTAGAGCCACCTGAAGATTCCGCGATTGGGCGTCTTGAAGAGATTCAGCGAGGCTTCGTGAGCGGACGGCGGTGCTGGCGGGAGGTCCGGCTAGTGCGATGATCGGGACATGCAGATTACCGCCTTGGTGGAGACGGTGAACGCCGAGCTGGGCGCCGCATGGCAGTTAGAGAAGCGGTTGCCCGGTGGGTTGAACACTGGCGCTTATCTGGTCGCCCAACCCAACGGAGACAGAGCGGTGCTCAAATGGCGGACGGATGACCCTGAGCGGCTGCTGGCGGCAGGCCCGATCGTCGCGGCCGCCCGAGCGAGGGGCTGGCCCACCCCGGCGTGGTTGGCGGTCGGCACCGCCCCCTCCGGCGAAGCCTGGGTGTTGCAGCAGTTCGTGGCCGGTGCGCCCGCGACGTGCCTCGACGGCCGAGTGGCGCACTTGATGGTTGAGACGTTCGACAGCCAGGCCGGGCTTGGCGATCTCGCCGGAAGCGGGTGGAGCGACTGGGCGTGGGGGGTGGTCTTCGAGGACTGGCATCGTCTCCGCGCCAAGGTCAGTGACAGCTTTCCACGGGGGCGTGAGGTTGTCGCCGCGGTCGACGCGATCGCCGCGTCATGCCCGCCGGAGCCGCTCGGCGGCGCCGACCTCGTCCATCGCAACTTCAATATCTCCAACGCCGTCCTGGCTGGCGACCGCCTGTGGATGATTGACGTGGAGACGGTCGGCGGCGGAACCCGCGCATACGACGTCGCCGAGGCGCTCATCGTCTCCACCGCTCGGCACACCGCAACCGAAGCTGGCGGACAGACACTGTGGTCCTACGCGGACACCATCGACGAGCGCGCCTTCGCCGTGTGCGCCGCCTCGATCACGCTCAGCTTCGCCGACGCCGTCATCCGCCACGGCCGTCTGTCCGAACCGCCCGACATGGTTCCCGATCTTCTCGAGCTGCTCGCGAAGCTGCGCGGCGGCCCCTGAACTGAACGCGGCCCGGCCCGCGCGAAGTCATCGAGAGCCGGCAGTTCGGCTCATTGACCTGAAGGGCGGCCTAATGCTGTCCGTGTCATGCCGCCCGCGCGTAAGCGTGGTGCAGCCCACCCTTGACCGGGCGGGAGATCACGTGACCGCGCGATTGCGCTTCTAACGGAACGGGACTCTGCAAACCGAGGCTGCGATGCTGAAGGGCGGCAAAACTCCGTCCAACTAGAGTTGACGCCCGCCATGCGCTTGCTATCCTGACCCATGCTCGTCGTGCTGCTCCTCATCGCTCGTAGCCTCCTGGCTGGTCTGGGCTCGGGACGTGAGTTGATGCTGGAGAACCTGGCGCTCCGGCATCAACTGCCGGTGGCGTTGCGGACCAATCCGCATCCTCGTCTGCGGCCTCGCGATCGAGCCCTGTGGATCTGGCTGCACGGCGTCTGGCCGGATGGGCGGCGGCAGCACCTTCGCCTGGTACGGCTGGAGACGGTGATCCGTTGGCATCGCAACCGTTGGCGCCGCTATTGGCCTGGAAGTCACGCGCGAGGCTAGGCCGACCTCACCTGAGTGCTGAGGTCAGGGCATCGGTTACCATTTCGCGGACTCCCGCGAATATGAAGATCCCCGCTGTTATCAGAAAGACTGCAGCTCCAACCGTCGCAACAACACGAACCATTGCCAGAATCTCTGCAGCGCTCACCCCGCTTCAGAGTTTCACGATGTCCAACTGAATAACCGCTGACATTTTTCCCCTCCCCGTCCGAATTATCGTCGCCCTTCAGCTCCGCTCGTCCTTTAGCTTACGGACGCCAGAGGACGAGCGGCGCTGAAATATGCGACGTTAGGCGCGGGCGCTGGCAGGTGCCGGCATCATGCCGAGCTGGGCCAGTATTGGGATGCGATCGAAGTACAGATGGTGCGAGACGACTTTCCCGCTTTCGTAGGTCAGGATATCGAGGCCCGGCGCGGTGACCCTCTTGTTGGTGGCAGGCATTACCTGCCCAGTCGGCAATCGCAGCGGACCGGTGTTCGTGCCGGTGACCGTATACTCGACCGCGACCACGTTGCCTTCACTGATGATCCGGTCGATGGTCGCCTTCGAGTCCGGGGCCACCTCTAGCGCATTCTTCCAGTGGTCGGCGATCGATTGGCGGCCTTTCAGCTGGCCTGCGGTCGGGCCAACTAGCTCGGCGTCCTCCGCGTAAGCCTCGGCCAGCTCGTCAAGCCTGTGGGCATTGTAGGCGGCCATCCAGCGGCGAACTTTTTCCTTCAGGTCTTCCATGGCATCCTCCTTTCAATCCGTGCTCGAGGTACAGAACTTTCGGCGACGCAGCCATGATGCCTCGGCCGACCCGCCCGCGCATCGCGCGTTTGCGCTATTGCAGGAGGTCGTTTTCTACGGCGAACAGCGTCGCCCCAGCCCGGGTCGTGACCCCGACTTTGTCGTAGATGTGGCGGACGTGGTGGTCCACCGTGCTGGGCGAGATCTTGAGCAACGAGGCCACTCCCTTCTTGGTGCCGCCACGACAGAGCAACCGCAAGACCTCAACCTCGCGATCGCTCAATCCTGCCGGCCAGCCGGTGCTAATCCGCCTTTGATGACCCGCTGCGGTCAGTACGGCGTGCGCGGCATCAGCGTCCAGTCGCCCGGCGCGTGCTTCAGCCTCGAGCTGCTCCGCGGCGTGCGAGGGGGACAGGGCCGGACGAAATGCCCGATGTTGGGTCATGGCCTGATACGCATCAGCGGCCGCAAGGATGCGTGCGTCGCGCGAGATCTCGGCTCGGTGCGAGCCCCGGTGGTATCCGGATCCGTCCAGCCGCTCATGATGCATGCCCGCGCAACCGGCCAGTGGTTTTAGCGCCAGTGAGCGTTCGAGGATCCGCTCCGTGAAGTAGGGATGGAGTCGGACTCGTTCCCGCTCACCGTCGGTGAGTGGACCAGGCTTGTCCCAGATCCCGCTCGGCACGCTCACTCGCCCAAGGTCATGTACCAGTGCTCCCCGCCGCAAGCTGATTCCATCCGCCGATGCCTGTCCAGCTAATGCGGCCACACCGCGCGAGTGCCCGGCCATGCAGGGCGACTTCATGTCGACGAAGTCGGCGAAGATCTCAAGCACAGATTCCAGCCGCGATTCCGGCACCCAGGGACGTGGCTCCGGCTCTCGCTGCAGAACCGCCTCCCACGGCGATGTGACCTCGATGGCCTCCATCACCTCGCTGAAGGACTGGAGGAAAGCGCCTGCCACCGCGGGGTCGTATGCCTTCCCGCTTCGCGTTCTCAGCGCCATCCGGACCCGGTCATTGCCGCCCTCACGGTGCAGGACCTCGGCGTCGCGGACAACGAAGACGATCCGGGAGGATATCGGGATATCGTCGCGCGCGAAGGTTTTTGGAGCGGCGAGCCCGTCCCACCGAATGTCCTCGTCCCCGAGAGCGCGCTGGACGCCTGCCGGAAGCCCGAGCCGGCGCGCAAGATGCGCAGCCATCTCACACCGCGCCTGCGTCATTTCTCTCGCCCGTTGCAGCCCGCTCGGGAGCCTGGCGAGCAGCTGCAATCGGCGAATCGGCCCTTGCCCCGCACCCACCCGCAACATCACACGAGCAATTTCCGGCGGCGAACCACCCAGGACGGGTGCGACCGCCCGCCGCGCCGCGATCTCGTCGCCTCCCACCATCTCAGCAGATTCGTGCGCGTCTGCCATGCAGCCCAGGAAGCGCAACAGGGCCACGTAGAACACTTCTGAGATTTCGTCCTTGTCCAACCCCATGCGCGCGGCGAGCTCGATGGCGATCAGGCAGGTCCGGAGCGCCTGCTCAAGAGGCTGGCCCATGCCTAGGTCCGTGGCCAGCGAAAGCGCGGCCATTAACTCCGCAAGGCGTAGCCGCTGCATCATGCCAACGAGTCCAATCGCCACTGCACCCAGGGTCACAACGCCGCTTTCCACGGTGTCGTCCCTGAGTCTGACCGCCGTCAGTTTATGCCGTCGGAATGCCTGTTCGCCTGGCAACCTCGCCAACACCTTCCGCAGGTCATTTGAAGGTCGCGGTGACCGTATTGGACGGCATGCTCTGGAGGCCGCCGTTTCCAACGGCCACGACGTAGTAGTAAAAGGTGCCGCTACCGGGGTTGTCGGTGAAGCTCGTCGATGGGAAGTCTGACTTGAGCAGCACTAGATTCGTGGGGCTCGTTCCGCGGTAGATGTTGTAACTCTTTGCACCCGCCGCAGCGCTCCAGGTGAAATCGACTTTCGCCGTTTTGACCACGCCAACAAGATTCGTCGGGGGTGCCGGAATTACGTTGATACTGGCGCTCCCGATGATGCTGCCAATGCTCGCCTTGATCGTCCCGGTGCCGGTGTTCGAACCGCTGGCGCTGAACGTCGTGGTTTGCCCCGACCCGGGCGAAATGGTCCCCGGGATGCCCGACGAGAGTGACCAGCTTGCTGCATTTGCGGTCAATGGGTTGCCGTACGCATCCGCTGCACTGGCAGTAAACATCTGGGTGTGGCCGACGACAACGGAGACCGATGCCGGCGCGATGGCGATGGAGGCGAGCGGGCCGGCGTTGACCAGCAGGCTCCCTGTCACGCTTTGGCCCTGGCTGCTCGCCGTGACTGTATGCATGCCGGCCTTGGTCACGATGCAGCTGGCGTTCACGCATGAGCCATCCGGAGAGATCGCAAAGGACGAATTCATCGTGAAGGAGCCCAGGTCGTTGCCGTAGTAATCGAACCCTTCAACCCCATACGCCAGTGAACCGCCCGCCGTAATGGTCGCGGTTGCTGGGGTCAGGCTCAGGTGGTCGAGCGGCCCCGCCGTCACGCTGATTGAGGCGGTCGCCGACTTGCCGCTGTCTATTGCGCTGACGGTGTGGAGGCCGGGCTTGGTGGCGGTGCAGGCGCCGGCCGAGCACGTTCCGTCCGGACCGATGGTCATGGATGACGTGCTCGTCTGGTCGCCAATGGTGTTGCCGTATTGGTCATAGGCTTCAACCACGAAACCCTGACTACCACCCGCGGTAACGATGGCGGTCGCCGGAGTTAGGGTGATGTGGTCGAGCGGACCGGGCGTCACCTGCAGGCTCGCTACGTCGATGAGCCCGTTGTAATTCCCGGCGACCCCGTCGTTTCCCGCAACGGTGGTCGAGCAGACATTCCCGGTGCAGGCCGTCGTCCCGCGGATGCCACCCAAGGCAAAGCTCGTCGAGGAGGTGACGTCACCGATCAGGTTCTTGTACTGGTCATATGCTAGGGCGCGATAAGTCGCGTTTTGGCCTGCGACCATAATGCTCGGGCCGATGACAATGATGTGGTCGGTGGGTCCTGGCGTGATGGTCAGGGTGGCTTGGCCAAAAACGTACTGCTGATACCGGGCCGAGATTTGGTATGTTCCCGCGACAAACGACCCGCAGCCGGCGCTTGGCTCGCAGTAGCCATTCGGATAGATCGTGAACGTGGTG
>Ga0070698_100001792_pt1 | contig 23885 bp, 18 predicted proteins | sample KBSK1502metaG_FD_65477 | JGI IMG/M metagenome (GOLD analysis project Ga0070698, IMG submission 65477) | Corn, switchgrass and miscanthus rhizosphere microbial communities from Kellogg Biological Station, Michigan, USA - KBS K1-50-2 metaG | ecosystem: Host-associated > Plants > Roots >... | reverse complement strand
GCAGAAGCTCCTGTCCACCGTGTACCGGCTGCGCAGCGAGCGGCGGCAGAGTTTCGGCGCGGGCCACGTCATCGACATCCTGCTGGGGCGCAGCACGCCCAAGGTCGCCCAGCACGGCCACGCCAGCCTGACGGTGTTCGGTGTCGGCACCGAGCTGCGCGACACCGAGTGGCGCGGCGTGGTGCGGCAGTTGCTCGCACAGGGCCTGCTGGCGGTGGAGGGCGACTACGGCACGCTCGTGCTGACCCGGGCCAGCTCCGGCGTGCTCCGCAAGGAGCGCTCGGTGATGCTCCGGCGTGAGCCGGAGCGGGCCGGCAGGGCAGCGAAGGCCGCCAGGGCGGCGGCCTCGGCCGAGGCCGCCGCCCTGCCCGCCGAGGCCGAGCCGGTCTTCGACCGGCTGCGCGCCTGGCGGGCCGGCGCTGCCAAGGAGCAGGGCGTCCCGGCTTATGTGATCTTCCACGACTCGACGCTGCGCGAGATCGCGACGACGCTGCCGTCCACGCTGGCGGCACTGAGCGCGGTGACCGGCGTCGGCGAGACCAAGCTGGCCCGCTACGGGCAGCAGGTCCTCGACGCCCTCGGCCCGGCTCCGCCCGCACCGGCGTGATCGACCCATGCCGGCTTCTGCGTCACCGCACACCCGGTCTGCCATCGTCACCAGGCTGCGGGCCGCTGGCTGCGTCTTCGCCGAGGACGAGGCGCAGCTACTCATGTCGGCGGCAGCCACGCCCGCCGAGCTGTCCACCATGGTGAGCCGGCGGGCCGCCGGCGAGCCCCTGGAACACGTGCTCGGCTGGGCGGAGTTCTGCGGCCTGCGGATAGCCGTGGACCCCGGAGTATTCGTGCCCCGCCGCCGCAGCGAGTTCCTTGTCAGCCAGGCTGTCACCCTCGCCCGCCAGGCCGCCCGGCCCCGGACCGTTGCCGTGGACCTGTGCTGTGGCTCGGGCGCGCTGGGGGTGGCGCTGGCCACGGTGGTAGGCCAGGTGGAACTGCACGCCGCCGACCTCGATCCGGCCGCGGTACGGTGCGCGCGGCGCAACGTCGCCGACGCCGGCGGCCGGGTGTACGAAGGTGACCTCTTCGAGCCGCTGCCCGGCACCCTGCGCGGCCGCGTGGCCATCCTGATCGCCAACGCGCCGTACGTGCCCACCGAGGAGGTTGGGCTGCTGCCGCCCGAGGCCCGGATGCACGAGCCGCGGATGGCGCTGGACGGCGGCGCGGACGGGCTTGACATTCTGCGGCGCGTGGCCGCCGCCGCGCCGCTCTGGCTGGCACCCGGCGGCCACCTGCTGGCCGAGACGAGCGAGCGGCAGGCGCCGCCGCTCACGGAGGCCGTCGCCCGCAGCGGCCTGACCCCCCGCGTGGTCCGGTCCGCGGAGCTGAACGCCACGGTCGTGCTCGCCTGCCGGGGCGGCTGACAGATGCCGCGCTCGAAAAGGCGTTGGTGCCGCCAGGTCGTTTGGCAAAGAAATAAGAGCCACGGCGATATTCGCGATGTATTTCGCTCGCCGCCCGCGCAGAAAGCGCCCATCATTATTGGCAGCCCATCGCGAGGATGCCATGGACAAGCGCGAGCCAGCAGAGACCGTCGCCGCCACCCCGGCCGGGCAGCCGCCGTTCCGCTACGACGCGCGGCTCGCGAACGAGATCGAGTCGCGCTGGCAGCGGCGCTGGGCCGAGCAGGGCACGTTCGACTCGCCCAACCCGGCCGGGGCGCTCGCGGCCGGATTCGAGACGATGGCCGGGCGCCCGAAGTTCTACGTGCTCGACATGTTCCCGTATCCCAGCGGTGCCGGGCTGCACGTGGGGCACCCGCTCGGCTACATCGCCACCGACGTGTACGCGCGCTACCTACGGATGACCGGGCACCATGTGCTGCATACGTTCGGCTACGACGCGTTCGGGCTGCCCGCCGAGCAGTACGCGATCGAGACCGGCCAGCACCCGCAGGTGACCACCCGGGAGAACATCGCGCGTATGCGCCGCCAGTTGCGGCGGCTTGGCCTCGGCCACGACACCCGCAGGGAAATCGCGACCACCGATCCCGCCTACTACCGCTGGACGCAGTGGATCTTCCTGAAGATCTTCAACAGCTGGGCCGACGAGCGGACCGGCAGGGCCCGCCCGGTTGACGAGCTGATCGCCGAGTTCGAGGCCGGCCAGCGGGCCGTGCCGGACGGCCGGGCGTGGCGGGAGCTCACCGAGGCCGAGCGCCGTCAGGTGATCGACGGCTACCGGCTCGCCTACCTCTCCACCGAGATGGTCAACTGGGCCCCGGGCCTCGGCACCGTCCTGGCGAACGAGGAGGTTACCGCCGACGGCCGCAGTGACGTCGGTAACTATCCCGTCTACCGGCGGCCGCTGCGGCAATGGATGCTGCGCATCACGGCCTTCGCGGACCGGCTGGCCGACGACCTGCGGCTGGTGGACTGGCCGGAGCCCATCAAGCAGATGCAGCGCAACTGGATTGGCGCCAGCGAAGGGGCGAGCATCGGTTTTGGCGTGGCTTCACGCCCTGACCTGCGGATCGAGGTGTTCACCACCCGCCCGGACACCGTGTGCGGGGCCACCTACCTGGTGCTGGCGCCCGAGCACCCGCTGGCCGCCGAGCTGACCCCGCCGGCCTGGCCGGAGGACACGCCGCCGGCCTGGCGGTTCCCGCAGGGGAACGGCGCCGGGGCAGACTGGTCCCCCGCGCAGGCGGTGTCCGCCTATCAGCACATGGCCGCGCGGCTGTCCGACCGGCAGCGGACGGCCGGCGCGTACGACAAGACCGGCGTGTTCACCGGCGGCTACGCGGTCAACCCGGCCACCGGCGAACGGCTGCCGGTATTCCTGGCCGACTACGTGCTGACCGGGTACGGGGCGGGCGCGATCATGGCCGTGCCCGCCCACGACCAGCGCGACCTGGAGTTCGCGCGCCAGTTCGGGCTGCCGGTGCGGGCCGTGCTGACCCCGCCGCGGGACTGGCTGGCCGGTCACGGGATCGACGGGGAAACGCCCGCGGCGCAGTGGCCGGCGGCTTTCACCGGCGACGGCGCGCATCTGCCGGGTCCCGGGCCGCTCCTGGCCGGCCTTGGCCAGCAGGACGCGGTCGCGGCCGCCCTCGCCTGGCTGGAGCAGGCGGGCGCGGGGCACCGCGCCCGGTCGTACCGCCTCCGCGACTGGCTGTTCTCCCGACAGCGCTACTGGGGTGAGCCGTTCCCGATCGTGTACGACAAGAGCGGGCTTGCTTACGCGTTGCCCGAGGACGCGCTGCCGGTCCGGTTGCCTGAGCTGACTGACATCAAGCCCGAACCTGCGGACGGCCCGGCAGAAGGGGGTGGAAGGGCGGCGGCGGAGCCGTCGCCCGGGGCGGGAGAAGAAGAGCCGGTCCCGCCGCTGGCCAGGGCCCGCGACTGGGCCAGCGTTGAGCTCGACCTGGGCGATGGCCTCCGGACCTACCGGCGCGAGCTCAACACGATGCCGCAGTGGGCCGGGTCCTGCTGGTATTACCTGCGCTACCTCGACCCGGGCAACGACGAGGCGCTGGCCGACCACGAGGTCGAGCGCTACTGGATGCGAGCGCCCGCCGGCGCGCCGGACGGCACCGGCGGCGTCGACCTCTACGTCGGCGGCGTCGAGCAGGCCGTGCTGCACCTGCTCTACGCGCGGTTCTGGCACAAGGTGCTCTACGACCTGGGGCAGGTGTCCACCTGCGAGCCGTTCCGCCGACTGGTCAACCAGGGGTACATCCTGGCCGATGCCTTCACCGACGAGCGGGGCATGTACGTGCCCGCCGCGGAGGTGACCAAGGGGCCCGGCGGGGTGGTGAGCTACCAGGGCCGGCCGGTCACCAGGCGAGCCGGAAAAATGGGGAAGAGCCTGAAGAACGGCGTCAGCCCCGACGACATCTACGCCGCCTACGGCGCTGACACGCTGCGGCTGTACGAGATGGCGATGGGGCCGCTGGGCAGCGACCGGCCCTGGCAGACCGCCGACATCGTGGGCGTCTACCGGTTCCTGCAGCGCCTGTGGCGCAGCATGACCGACGAGCAGACCGGCGAGCCGAGGGTCAGCGACCGGGCGCTCGACGCAGGCACGCTGCACGCGCTGCACCGGACGATCATGACCGTCCGCGGGGAGTTCGGGCAGCTCCGCTTCAACACCGCCATCGCCCGGCTGATGGAGCTGACCACCATCGCCGCGAAAACCGCCGCCGCCGACGGGGCGCTGCCCCGCGCGCTCGCCGAGCCGCTGGTGCTCATGGTCGCGCCGCTCGCCCCGCACATCGCGGAGGAACTGTGGGCCGGGCTCGGCCACGGGGAGTCGGTCACCTACGCCTCCTTCCCGGAGGCGGACCCGGAACTGGCCGCCGAGCCGGCCGTTGAGATACCGGTCCAGGTCGACGGGAAGACCCGCTTCACCATCGCGGTGCCCGCCGGTGCGGGCACCGACGAGATCGCCCGGCTGGTCACCGGTCATCCCGACTACGCACGCCACACCGCGGACCGGGCCGTCCGGCGGTTGGTCATCGTTCCTCAAAGAATTGTTAATATCGTCACCGCCAATTAATAATGCGCCGGTTTAGGTCCGTCGCCGTCGCAGGCCGCCTCCCTGATCTGCCGCATAGTCCCTGCACGGCCATGTAGCTGGTAGTTGCTAGGATGCATTCGGGCTTGCGGCGGCTGCCCCAATTGGGGCGCCGGGCCAATGTCCGCCGAATTCCCTATCAACCGGAGGTGACCCGGTGGCGCAGTCGCCCCGCCCGCGTCACTTCGCGCGTGACGTCGTCGTGATCGGCGGGTGCGGGCACGTGGGCCTGCCGCTTGCCATCGCCTTCGCCTCCCGGGGCGCGCTGGTCGGCATCTTCGACATCAGCGAGCCGTCGGTCGCCCTGGTGAACTCGGGCACGATGCCGTTTGCCGAGCCCGGGGCCGCGCCGCTGCTGGAGCGCGCGCTCGCGGAGGGCCGGCTCGAGGCGTCGGCGGACCCCGCCATCGTGGGCACCGCCGAGCACGTGATCGTGGTCATCGGCACCCCGGTGGGAGAACACCTCGAACCGGACCAGGCAGCGATCCCGAACGCCCTGGCCCGCTGCGCGAACGACTTCGCCGACGGCCAGCTGCTGATCCTGCGCAGCACCGTCTACCCGGGCGTGACGGCCCGGGTGGAGAAGATGGTCGCCGGCCTTGGCATCGAGATGGACGTGGCGTTCTGCCCGGAGCGGATCGCCGAGGGCAAGGCGATGACCGAGCTGTTCGATCTGCCCCAGATCGTGTCCAGCCGATCTGCCCGTGGCCTGGACCGGGCGAGCAAGCTGTTCGGCCTGCTCACGCCCGCGCTGGTGCCGATGACCCCGGAAGAGGCCGAGCTCGCGAAGCTGTTCACCAACGTCTGGCGCTACATCAAGTTCGCCACGGCGAACCAGCTCTACATGATGGCCAACGACCGCGGGCTGGACTTCGAGCGCATCCGCCAGGGCCTCATCATGGACTACCCGCGCGCCGCCGACATGCCCAGTGCGGGCTTCGCGGCCGGGCCGTGCCTGTTCAAGGACGCGATGCAGCTGGCCGCCTTCAACAACAACAACTTCACGCTCGGGCACACCGCGATGGCGATCAACGAGGGCCTGCCGCTCTACCTGGTCGCCCGGCTGGAGCAGCGTTTCGACCTGAACTCGATGACGGTGGGGATCCTCGGGATGGCGTTCAAGGGCGGGTCCGACGACATCAGGTCCAGCCTTTCCTACAAGCTCAAGCGGCTGCTGGCGTTCAAGGCCGAGCAGGTGCTGTGCACGGACCCCTACGTGACGGCAGACCCGGACCTGACGCCGCTGGCGGACGTGATAGCCGGGGCGGACCTGCTGATCATCGCTGCCCCGCATCCCGAGTACGCGGGCCTGGAGACGTCCAAGCCGGTCGCCGACATCTGGAACGTACTCGGCAAGGGAGTCGTTGTGTGACTGTGGGCGAGCCCCGCGTCTCGATCATCATCCCGGCGTACAACGAGGGTGAGCAGATCGTCCCCGTGCTGGATCGCCTGTTCGAGTCGGTGCGGCTGTCCTGTGAGGTGCTGGTCGTCGTCGACGACGAGAGCGACTCCACCGTGCCCGTGGTCTGCGCCTACGCCGACAAGGAGCCCAGGCTGCGCTGCCTGATCAACATCTACGGGCCCGGCCCGGCCAACGCGATCCGCTACGGCATGGCGGCGGCGGTCGCGAAGGTCGCGGTGGTGACGATGGCCGACGGCTGCGACGACTCCCGGCAGATCGACGACCTGGCCCGGCTGGTCGAGCGGGGCGTCGCGGTCGCCGCGGCGTCCCGGTACATGGCGGGCGGGCAGCAAGTGGGCGGGCCGCTGATCAAGGGCATGCTGTCGCGGACGGCGGGCCGCTCGTTGCGGCTGTTCGCGCGGCTCGGCACGCGGGACGCGACCAACTCGTTCAAGGCGTACTCGACGAGCTTCGTCCGGGAGGTCGGCATCGACTCGCGCGACGGCTTCGAGATCGGGATCGAGCTGACCGCCAAGGCTAAACGGCTGCGCCTCCCGGTCGCTGAGATCCCGACCATCTGGCTCGACCGGCCGACCGGGGTGTCGAACTTCAAGGTCGCCGAGTGGATTCCCAAGTACCTGCGCTGGTACTGGTTCGCCTTCGGCGGCCGCCTGACCGCCGACGAGGTCAGGGAACGTGGCGCCAACAAGGGGAGATGATGGAGAGGGTTCTGGTCAGTGGCTCGGCTGGCTTCATCGGGGGGTACGTCGTCGCGGAACTGCTCGGCCGCGGCTACGCGGTAGTCGGCCTGGACAACTTCTCCAAGTACGGCAAGGTGGCCAGGTCCTACGACGGCGACCCGAACTACCGGCTGATCGAGGGCGACGCCAGGGACGCCGGCCTGCTCACCGGGCTGCTGGCCGACTGCGACCACTTCATCGCGGGCGCGGCGATGATCGGCGGCATCTCCTACTTCCACAGCTACGCATACGACCTGCTGGCCACCAACGAGCGGATCATCGCGGGCTCCTGCGACGCGGCCATCAAGGCGCACGCCGAGGGCAGGCTGCGCAAGGTCACCTACCTGTCGTCGTCGATGGTGTTCGAGAGCGCCAGCCAGTGGCCCTCGTACGAGGGCCAGCAGCGCGAGATCCCGCCGCCGCTGTCCTCCTACGGCTTCCAGAAGCTGGCTGTCGAATACTTCGCCCAGGCCGCCTGGGACCAGTACCGGCTGCCGTTCACGATCGTCCGGCCGTTCAACTGCGTCGGGATCGGCGAGAGCCGGGCGCTGGGCGACGAGCAGATCATGTCGGGCAACATCCGGCTCGCGATGAGCCACGTGGTCCCGGATCTGGTGCAGAAGGTGGTCAAGGGCCAGGACCCGCTGCACATCCTGGGCAGCGGCGAGCAGGTGCGCCACTACACCTACGGCGGCGACCTGGCCACCGGCATCGTGACCGCGATGGAGCACCCGGACGCGCTCGGCGAGGATTTCAACCTCTCGACGGCCGAGTCCACCACGGTGCTTGAGCTCGCCGGGCTGATCTGGCGCAAGATCAAGGGCCCGGACGTTCCGCTGCGCGTCGTCCACGACGAGCCCTTCGCTCACGATGTGCAGCGCCGGGTGCCGTCCACGGAGAAGGCCAAGCGCGTGCTCCGCTTCGAGGCGACCACGCCGCTGGACCGGATGCTCGACGAGGTGATCCCGTGGATCACCCGGGCCGTCGGGGCCGGCACGATATGACCTCCTCGCCGGCCTCGGGGGCGGCCGGCGCGATCACCGCACCCAGTGCCGCCGAGCAGGAGCGCGCTCTCGCCCGCCGGGTCCAGGCCGCCCTGGGCGGCCTCCCGCCGCGGCGCCGCCACTGGCTGGCGGCCTTGGCCTGGCTGGTGTGCGGCATGGTCCTGTTCGTCTGCTACCTGCGGATCTCCCGCACCGTGCCGGCGAACTCCGACGGCGCCGCCAACGCCCTGCAGGCCTGGGACATGCTTCACGGCAACCTGCTGCTGCGCGGCTGGTGGCTGTCGGATGTGTCGTTCTACACCACCGAACTGCCGGAGTACGCCCTGGTGGAACTGGTCCACGGGCTGAACTCCGACGTGGTGCACGTGGCGGCGGCGCTGACCTACACGCTGCTGGTCCTGCTGGCCGCGGCCCTGGCCAAAGGCCGCGCCACCGGGCGCCAAGCGGCGGTCCGGATGGTGCTGGCCGCGGGGATCTTGCTGGCGCCGCAACTGGGCACCGGCGCGGGCCTCCTGCTGCTGTCCCCGGACCACGTGGGCAGCGGCGTGCCGGTCCTCCTCGTCTGGCTGCTGCTCGACCGGGCGCCGCGCCGATGGTACGTGCCGGTGCTGGCCGGCGCGATGCTGACCTGGGCGCTCGTCGCTGACGGGATTGTTCTCTACACCGGGTTCCTCCCGCTCACGATCGTCTGCGCGATCCGCGCCTACCGGGCGATGGAGGCGCGGGGCGAGCGCGCCGCGGACAGTTGGTTCGAGCTCTCGCTGATCCTGGCCGCGCTGGTCGCCGCGGAGCTCAGCACCCGGCTGCTGGTGCTGATCCATGACGTCGGCGGCTTTCTGGTCTGGCCGGTGAGCCCCAGGCTTGCCGTCTCGGCGGAGATGCCCCGGCACTTCGCCTACGTCGGGCACGGGCTGCTGGTGCTCTTCGGCGCCGACTTCTTCGGCCGCAAGGTCGGTTTTGACGCTTTCCTGGTCCTGCTCCACGTGGTCGGCCTCGCGCTGGCCGGGTGGGGCGTCTGCGCCGGGGTGCGCCGTTTTGCCCGCGACAACGACCTGGTCGATCAGCTCCTCGTGACCGGTGTGCTGGTCGGGCTCATCGCCTACATCCTCGGGCGGCGGGTCAGCGACATCATGAGCACCCGCGAGTTCGCCGAGGTGCTCCCGTTCAGCGCGGTCCTGGCGGGCCGGCTCCTGGCCCCGGCGCTGATCCGGGCCCGGCTGATCCCTGCCCTCGCCCTGGTGCTCGCCGGCTACCTGGTCAGTCTCGGCCAGGCGGCGGCCGCGCCGTCCGACCCACCGATGAACCAGCAACTGGCGACGTGGCTGGCCGGGCACGGCCTGCGGTACGGGCTGAGCACCTACTGGCAAGCCAGCATCGTGACCCTGACCACGGGCGAGCGTGTCATGGTGGTGCCGGTGGCGACGGCCACCCACGCGGCGGGCTCGCTGGTCCGGCGCGACGAGTGGGAGTCGACCGAGTCCTGGTACGACCCGCGGCTGCACGACGCGACCTTCGCGGTGCAGCTGACCAAGCCGACCCGGCTGCCGGCGTTCCTGCCGCTGGCCAGCCTGGAAGCGACATTCGGCCCGCCCGCCAGGACATACCTCCTCGGTCCCTACCGCATCCTCGTCTGGAACAAGAACCTGCTCACCCAGCTCGGGTGACGGCGCGGCTGGGCCCGGTGCCGGCCGAGGGCCCGTTGATGGGGCCAAACGCGGTTACCTGGCCGGGCGCTCCATCGTGGAGGAGCCCACGTTCGCGCCGAGCCAGACCTCCAGCGGCCGGGTCGCCTGCAGGAAGCCGACGATGTGGTCCTTGGCCACCGCGGTCTCCAGCCAGGGCTCCACCGGCCACTCCTTCCAGGCGAAGATGCCCTTGTACCGCAGCAGGCCGACCCGGGGGTGATCCGCCGGGTAGCCGCGCGGCGCGGACTTCAGGGCGTCGCGGCCGTGCACCTCGATCCCCTGCTTCTCGATGTCGCCGATCACCCGCTCGAGCCCGGGGCCGGTCTGGTCGCTCGCGACGGCCTGGCGGTAGCGGTCGAGCTGGTCAGGGGCCATCTCGTGCATCCCGCCCCCTACGGCCAGGCCCTGGGCGGAGAACTGGATGTACCCGCTGCCGAGCCTCGCACCCATATGCGTCTTGTAAGGCGACTTGTCCTTACTGAACCGGACGTCGCGGTATGGGCGGAAGATCTTTCCCTCACCGAACTCCGGCCCAAGCTCCTCAAGGAGCTCGGTCATCGGGCGCAGGACCTTGTCCTCGTAGACCGCCTTCTGGCCCGTCCAGTACGCCTTTGAGTTGTCGGCCTCCAGGCCTTCGTAGAAGTCAAGGGCCTCTTCCGGCCACCCGCTGAACGACATTTCGCCAACCTCTCGACTAGCTGCGGTGCGGCGCCCCGGCCGGTGCGGATGTGATCGATCACACGGTAGCGCTGCCCACCGTCAGACCCGGGCCTCACCTCATGGTTCCCGCTTGTCCTCCATCTCCCAGGCGTGGTCGAGGGCGTGCCATGCGGTGCGGCGGGCGACGAACCTGGCCGGGCGCCCGGACCGGGCGAGGCCCACGGGCGGCCGGGCCGCGGCACCCGCTCTGATCCCCGCGAGGATCAAATTGGGGATGCTATAGCCCTTTACAGCCGCTCAAGCTGGGGTGAGCATCACGATTACGACTACCGGATCGCCCCTCCGCCCTCAGTGAGTTCCCGGCTCTCGCTGACGCCCCCCGGCTGACCCGCCTGTGAGACTTCGCGACCGGGAGCGCCCTGGCCCGGTGTGGCGGGCAGATTTTCCGCTCACCGTCAGCGAGCGCCAGGGGGGACCTGTGATGCTCACGCCGCCCGAGGGCCTCATGCCCGGCCATCCGCCCACCGGGCTCCTGCCCGGCGACCCACTGGGGGACCCCATCTCCGGGGATTCGCGCGGTGACCCGGGCCGCGCCGGCCCGGCGCCGCCGGGCCTGACGCCGGACCGGCTGGACGCGCTTACCGCGCGGATCCCCGGGCTTCGCGTCGGCCAGATGCTCCGCCACGGTGGCAAGTCCGTGCTGGCCGGCGGCTACGTCGGCGACCAGCCGGTGGTGATCAAGATGAACGGCGACGCCAACCCGCTGTGGCAGTCACGGCTGCGGCACGAGATCGGCGTGTACTTGATCTTCGCCAAACATCCCCCGCCGGTCCGCGTGCCCCGCCTCGTCCACACCGACGGCGACAGCGTCGTGGTCATGGAACGGCTGGAGGGCGCCCCGCTGGCCACCGGCCGCTACCCGGCACGCCCGCTCACCGGCGCGGAGGTCCACGCCGCGACCGGGCTCGTCCGCGCGCTGCACGACTGGCGCCCGGTGCCTGGCGGGTTCGGGCCGGTGTTCACCTACCGCGACCGCATCGCCCGCTACCGCGCCGCAGGATACTTCGCCGACGCCGACTGGCACGCGCTCGACCGCCTGCTCGGCCGCTGCGGCCCGCCCAGCCAGCTCAACCACGGCGATCCGCTCCCCGGCAACATCATCAGCACCCCGGACGGGGGGTGGGCCCTGCTCGACTGGGAGTTCACCGGCCTGTTCCTGCCCGGCTTCGACCTGGCGATGCTGCGGATCCTGCTGGCCGGGACCCCGGCGGCCGCCGACCACATCGAGGCCATCGTCGCCGAGACCGGCCAGCTCGACCCCTATCTGGTCAACCTCGCCGTGGTGGTGTCCCGGGAGCAGCACATCCACCGTGAGCTGCCCGAGGACCACCCGCTCCGGGTCGCGCGGCTGCCCGCGCTCGAAGACTCCTGGCTCAGCGCCCGGGACCGGATTCACGCCGCCGCGGCCGGCCCGGCCCGGTTAACCGCGAGCTACGGGAGCATCCCTGCCACGCGGCGGATGACCTCCTGGCACAGCGGGCCGACGCCGTCCGGGTCGTCGGTGAACTGCGAGGGCTTGATGCAGAAGGTGGTGAACCCGGCCTCGGCCTGCGGCGGGATCGTGGCGAGGGCCTGGCCGAGATCAGCGACGCCGTCCGGCCCGCCGAACACGGCCCGGGTGCCGCCGACCAGTTCCAGCCCGCGCATGTCCCGGCCCGCCGCCCGCATCGCGGCCGCGAGCCGCGCCATCTCGGCCGGGGGCGGGCGGCCGAGCGGGTTGAACCCGTCGCCGTAGGCGACGATGCGCTCCAGCATTCGCCGGTGCATCCCGGCCCCGCCCAGCCATAGCCGTGGGCCGCCCGGCCGGAACGCCTTCGGCTCGAAGTAGACGTCGCGGAAGCTGTAGTGGGCGCCGGAGAACGAGGCCGGAGTGTCCCGCCACAGCACCCGCCAGGCCGCCAGGTGCTCGTCGAGGAGGTCGCCGCGCTTGCGGAACGGCACGCCCAGCGCCGCGTACTCCTCCTCAAGCCAGGAGACCGTCGGCAGCACGACCAGCCTCCCCCCGCTGAGCAGGTCGAGCGAGCCCAGCTCGCGGGCGATCAGCAGCGGGTGCCGCAGCGGCGCGATGACCGCCCCCGCGACCAGCCGAATCCGTGTGGTCACCGCCGCGATTGCCGACAGCAGCACCACCGAGCTTGGCCACGGCGTCGCCGGGTCCTGGTTTCCCGGCAGCGCGTACTCGCGTGGGTTGGCCATGATCCCGTTCGCGCCGGCGGCCGGGCCGAGCACGATGTGCTCGCTGATCATCACCGAGTCGAACCCCGCGTCCTCGGCCTCGCGCGCCCAGCGCACCAGGACCGGCAGGTCACGCGCCCCGGTCATGGTCCAGTTCTCGCTGAGTATCAGGCACATCCTGGGCGCTGGCATTGGCGAGCCTGCCTCACGACCGGCGCGGCGGCCGGATCCCGCGGAACTCCCAGTCCCCGCCGAACGCGGTCGAGATGACCTCCTCGCTCTCGGTGGGCTGCGCCCCGAACCCGCCAGGCATACCGGCGGGCCCGGCGACGATGTGGTTGCGCAGCCGGCCGAGCCCGTCGACCTCGACCTCGACCACGTCTCCCGGCTGGACGGGGCGCGAGTTGGCCGGGGTCCCGGACAGCAGCACGTCGCCGGGGACGAGCGTGATCGTGCGGGCTATGTCGGCGACCAGGTAGTGCATGTCCCAGCGCATCTCATTGGTGGACCCGTCCTGCACGAGCGCGCCGTTGACGTAGGTCCGCAGCCCCTTGCCGTGGAAGTCCCAGCCGGTGACCAGGCCCGGGCCTAGCGGGGCCATCGTGTCCGAGCCCTTGACCCGCAGCATGGACCCCGCATCGGTGTCGCGGAAGTCGTGCAGGCCGAAGTCGTTGGCGATGGTGTACCCGGCGATGTAGTCCCCCACCTCGGCCGGCGGCACGCCCCGGCAGGTGCGGCCCATCACGATGGCCACCTCGCCCTCGTAGTTGAGGTACTTGCACCCGTCAGGGCGCACCACCGCGCCGCCGTGCCCGACCAGCGCGGAGACCGGCTTGTGGAAATACGTCGGGGCGGCGGGCAGCTTGGCGCCGAACTCGGCGACGCGGCTGTGGTGGTTGAGGTGCACCGCCACGATCTTGGTGGGCACGACCGGGGGCAGGTGCACGGCCCCGTCCGCAGCCACCCGCCGCCCATCCCCCGCGACCAGGTCATCGCCGTCGCGGCGGACCGTGACGGCGGCGCCGTCCAGCAGGATCCTGCGGTATTCCGTCATTAGGGTCCCCTAGCTGGCTGCGCCGTTGGACCAGCCACCGGCTGGGCGGTCGAACCAGAGGTGGATCTGCCCCGTGCCCACCGAGTTTTCATAGTCACTAAACGGACGCGCCGGGGCGGTCACCGTCCGCTCGCCCAGCGCCGCGACCATCATGAGGTAATGCGCGAATCGCGCCTCGGGGTGCACCGTCAGGAACTCCGGCATAGTGGCGATCACCTGGGCGTGGTCCCCCGCCTCCAGCCACGCGATCCGCTCCAGGTCCGCCGCGCGGGCCGCCTTCGTCCTGATGTGCGCCGTGTCGCTGGCCTCGTGCGCGCGCAACTCCCGAAGTGACCAGAACGTGTGCGACATCGCCCCGGACGCCACCAGGAGGACCGTGCGGTCCGCCGCCGCGACCGCCGCGCCGAGCGCCCGGCCCGCGCGCAGGAAGTCCTCGGTGTCGCCCGTCTGCGCCGTGCTGACGGAGACCCACCGCTTGCCAAGACCGCGGCCGAGGTAGTGCCACAGGTTGACGGTGGCGTAGTGGGTCGGCAGGCAGGGATCGTCGATGGCGGTGATCCAGGTCCCGTGACGGCCGGCCTGGCCGGCGATGGCGTGCGCGAGTTCCGGGTCTCCCGCCCAGTCGTAGGGGATCCGGCACATGCCGCGCGGCAGCTCGTCCGAGGTGAACAGCCCGGCCCGCCTGGCCTGGGCGGATACGACGAACTCGACGGTGGTGTGCCAGTGCGAGTCGAACACCACGACCGTGTCGTAGTCGAGCACCTCGAAAACCTCGGCCCGCAGCCGTTCCAGGCCAGGGACCAGGCTGATCTCCTTGCCCTCGTTCAGTTCGAGCCGCTCTGCCTGCGGGAGCATGATCGTCGGCACATGGGCCAGCAGCCCCGCCCCAAGGACCTCACCCATCGGGGCCCCACCCCTGTCCTGCGTAGACGGTGTTCTTCACGTCGCTGTAGAAGTCGAAGCTCCAGGTGCCGCCCTCGCGGCCGATGCCGGACTGCCCAGCGCCCCCGAACGGCGCCCGCAGATCCCGGACGAAGAAGCAGTTCACCCACACGGTCCCGGCGACCAGCCGGGCCGATACCCGCTCGGCTCGCTCACGGTCGCCGGTGAACATCGTCGCGGCCAGCCCGTACGGGGTGCTGTTCGCGAGCGCGACCGCCTCTTCTTCGCTGGCGAAGGTCTGCAGCGTCAGCACCGGGCCGAACACCTCCTCGGTGAGGATCTCCGAGCCGGGCTCCGCCCCACCGAGCAGGGTGGGCTGGTAGTAGAGCCCGCCGAGCACCGGGTTGACCGACCCGCCGAGCAGCGGCCGCGCCCCGGCCGCGATCGCGCGCTTGACGTACCCGTCCACCCGGTGGAGGTGGGTGCGGGAGATGTTCGGCCCGATGTCGGTGGCCTCGTCGCGCGGGTCGCCCTGGCGCAGCACCGCGGCGCGCGCGGCGAAGCGCGCCGTGAACTCCCCGGCGATCGCCTCGTCGACCAGGAGCCGGGTGCCGGCCAGGCACACCTGGCCGGCGTTGTCGAACTGCCCGACCGCGTGGCCGACCGCCAGGTCCAAGTCTGCGTCGGCGAACACGATCAGCGGCGACTTGCCGCCCAGTTCCAGCGAGACCGGCGTGAGCTGGGCCCCCGCTGCCGCCGCGACCAGACGCCCGGTCGCCACCGAGCCGGTGAAGGCGACCCGGGCCACGCCCGGGTGCGCCACCAGCGATGCTCCGGCCTCCACGCCGAGGCCCTGCACCACGTTGAAGACCCCGTCGGGCAGCCCAGCGTCGCGGGTGATGTCCGCGAGCAGGCTGGCGGTCAGCGGCGCCCACTCCGGCGGCTTCGCGACCACCGTGTTCCCGGCCGCGAGCGCGGGCGCGATGCGCCAGGTGGCGAGCATGAGCGGGGCGTTCCACGGCGTGATCACCGCGGTGACCCCGGAGGGGTTCCAGGAGACGTGCTCCCGGTGACCGGAGATCTCCAGGTCCCCGCCGTCGAGGCGGCCCAGCCAGTCCGCGAAGAACCGGAAGTTCAGCGCCACGCGCGGCATCACGCTGCGCCGGTGTGAGCGAAGCAGCGAGCCGTTGTCGCGGGTCTCGACCTGAGCCAGGTCCTCGGTGCGCGCCTCGACGCCGTCGGCGATCGCGTGCAGGACCTTGGCCCGCTCGTCCGGCGGCGTCGCCGCCCACCCGGGAAAGACCTCGCGCGCCGCCTGGACCGCCGCCGCGACCTCCGCCGCCCCGCCCCGGGCCACCTCGGCGATGGGTTCCTCATCGATCGGGGATATGTCAGCGAATGTCCGGGGGGAGCCGACGCGACGGCCGCCTATCCAGTGGCGGGTGTCGACGGCGACCCCAGCCACGTCCGCCGTGCTCACCGGCAACGAGATCACCGCCCGAAGGTCGTTTGGACCCAAAATACTTGCACCAAAATACAGCGCGTGGCCTGCGAACGGTCAAGGGGACGCACCCGCGCCGAGCTGGAGGCTGGGGCCGTAGGCCGTTAGGCGCCGCCCGCCCCACCAATCCCACCAGCACCACATCACGGCGCCGCGCGCACCCGCCCAGGCAACTCTTCATTCCTTGGGCGCGGTCTGGCGCCCGGCTTGTCCGCCTTGTACGCGCGGAAACCGTGAAAAGACCGGTTCCGGCTGGCGACCGCGGTCCGCGCGGGCCGGGCGACGGGGGTCACCGGGCTGCGAGGACTGGCTGCGTTATGGGGCCGGCGGTGAGACCGGGACGCCGTGGTCGGCGAGGAGGCGGCCGCCGTTCCAGGTGACGCCTACCTGGCGGTAGTAGCCGGCGATGATCTCGCGGACCTCCAGGCGCGCGAGTTCCTCGGTCGGTGAGTCGAACAGTTCCAAGGTCGCGTCGCCGCGCCAGGCCGGGCCCGCGTCCACGCTGGCGCTGCCCGAGGCGACCAGCTCGTCGAGCGCGTCCGGCGCGCCACGCTCGATCGAGGGCAGCCACCGGTGATGCGCCATCGGGTGGGCGTTGACGAACCCGTTGTCCGCGGCCTGCTCGCGCAGGGTCACCACCGCCTGGGCGAGCCGCCGGTCGGCCGCGGCCAGCGTGCCCGCGAACCGCCCGCCGGGCCCGATCCGGGGCGCGGCCCGGCCGAACGGGTGCGGCCTGGTCTGGTGGATCGACCCGAGCTTCTTCGGGTAGCCCTGGTGCAGGCCGCGGGCCAGCGCGAAGTCGGTGTCGACCCAGATGTAGACGCAGCGCGAGTAGATCTGCCCGGCGAAGGCGCACCGCACGACGGCGAAGCACTCGGCGTACTGCGCCCGCACCGGATCCAGGAGTTCCATGCCGTCGTCGCCGCAGGACTGCCAGTCGGCCCAGATCAGCGCCACCGCGCCGGGGTCCTCCGGGGCGGGCGTGAGCGGCGCGGGCAGGAGTTCGGCCACCCGGGCCGGGTCGGTCCGGTACTCGACGGTGAGCAGATCGCCGGAGTAGTGCCAGGGCGGTTCCGGCAGCAGGGAGGCCCGCCCGGTCGCGGTCCTCGGGTAGAAGAACCCGGCAAGGTCGCCCATGTGCGCCCCTCAGTTGTTTGCAGCCACAGCAACCCCGGTGCCACCCCGACTTATCCTCCGGATAAGTCGGTCTCCGTACGGGGCTGGCCTAGCGACGAAGGCTGGCCACGGTCGGGACCAACATTGCTACCTTATTTGCATCCAAACGTTCGCCGCTGGAGGCCGCCGTGCCGCATCCACATGACGCCGACCTCGCTGCGGTCTCCGAGCGCCTGCGCGCCCAGGGGGTCGACGTGGTCCGGGTCTCCTACGCCGACATGATCGGCGTCGACCGTGGGCGCGACGTGCTGATCGAGGAGCTGCCGACGGCGGTGGGCCACGGGCTGGCGTTCTGCCGGGCGGTCTATCACACCTCGCCGGTGGGTGACGTGGTGCCCGTCCAGGGCGGCCTCGAAGACGGCCTGCCCGACATCACGGTGTTCCCCGACCTGGCCACGGTGACGGCGTTGCCGTGGGAGCCGCGCGCGGCCTGGTGCCTCGGCGACGCCGTGACCCCGGACGGCGCCCCTGCGGAGGAATCGCCGCGCACGGTCGCCCAGCGGGTGGCCCGCCACGCGGCCGGCCTCGGGTACACCCTCGTGTGCGGGCCCGAGCTCGAGTTCTACCTCTGCGAGCCGGGGCCGGGCGGCGCGTGGCAGCGTTATGCCAACGAGCTGGGCAACGTGTACGTGGTCGGCCGCAAGGGCGATCCGCAAGGCGTGCTGCTGGACATGCTCCGGCAATTGCGGGACGCGGGCCTGCGGGTGACCGCGGCCAACCACGAGTTCTCCCCCGGCCAGTTCGAGATCAACCTCGGCCACTCGGAGCTGGCCGACGCGGCCGACCGGTCGTTCCGGCTCAAGTCGGCGGTCCAGGAGATCGCCCGGCACCGGGGGATGCTGGCCACGTTCATGGCCAAGCCGTTCAACGACGAGGGCGGGTCGGGCTTCCACGTGCACCTGTCGGTCAACGACGACGGCGAGCTGAACGTGTTCGGGGACCCCTCCCGGCCGGACGGGCTGTCGGCGGTGGGCCGGTTCGCGGTCGGCGGGGTGCTGCGCCACGCGCGGGCGTTGAGCGCCCTGCTCAACCCCACGATCAACTCCTACAAGCGGTTCGGCCCGGACACCCTGGCCCCGTGGCTGATCGACTGGGGCCTGGACAACCGCAGCGCCATGGTGCGTATCCCGCCGGAGCGCGGCGCCTCCGCGCGGATGGAGGTGCGGCTCGGTGACGCGACCGCCAACCCGTACCTGGCCATGGCCGCCGTCGGCGCCGCCGTCTGCCTGGGCATCGCCGACAAGGTGGAGCCGCCCGAGAAGCTGGAGGGCTACGGCTACGACCCGCGGCGGGCGGAGATGCTGCCGCAGCGGCTGGGCGACGCGCTGGACGCGCTGGAGGCCGACCGGGAGCTCACCGAGGTGCTCGGCGCGTACTTCGTGACCTCGTTCCTGACCTACAAGCGCAACGAGATCGAGCGCTTCGAGCGCTTCGTCACCGACTGGGAATTCCGCGAGTACGCCTACCACCTGTGAGCGCCCCCTCGGCCCCCCTGCGTGATCATGGTGAACTGGTCGTTCCATGCGCCAAATGGCCATGATCGTGGCTGCCTGGTCCGCCTCGCTGGCGCGTCGTCGCCGTGATCTTGACTTTGGTGGCGCTGTTATGCCCCTTAAGTCAAGATCACGACGGTGGGTGGGAGCGCGAAGACCACCGGCCCGCAGCCAGCGGGGGGCCCAATTCCTGCCGAAAAGTGAACCGGCGGCACTCGCGTTACGTTCGCAACACGTGTAAGAGGATGTCTCAGCGGGCGCGCCTCTGATTGGGCGTGCGCTCGGGGAGCAGGAGGCACTCATGAAGCAAGTCGGTCTCAGAACACTCACACACCGGTGGCGGCTGGTGGCCCTGGGCAGCGCGGTCGCGCTGGCCGGCCTGGGAGCCGTCGGCCTGGCCGCGGCGGCGTCGGCGTCAGCCGGTCATCACTCCACGCCGGGCGGGTTCAACACCAAGGGCGACATCCTCATCTCCGACGCGTTCAACAACCGCGTGGTGGAGGTCAACAGCCAGCACCAGGTGGTCTGGCACTTTGGCAACGGCTCGAGCGTGGCCGGCCCACATTCGATCGTGGGCGTGAACGACGTCGAGCGCGTCGGCAGCCTGACCCTGATCGCCGGCACCGGCACCCCGCCCGGGGCTGACCCGTCGTGCACCTTCACCAACGGCTGCCCGGACAACCGGGTCATCCTCGTCAACGAGGCTGGGACCATCGTCTGGCAGTACGGCAAGGCGGGGGTGACCGGGTCCGGCCCCGACCAGCTGAACACACCGGTCCAGACGACCTTCCTGCCGGGTGGCGACATTCTGATCACCGATCAGGCCAACGAGCGCGTCATCGAGGTCAACCGTGCCAAGCAGATCGTCTGGCAGTACGGGAAGACCGGGGTCACTGGCTCCGCCGCCAACCGGCTGAACAACCCCAACAGCGCCGAGCTGCTGGCCAACGGCCACATCCTGATCGCCGATGAGAACAACAACCGGGTCATCGAGGTCACCCGCGACCACCACATCGTCTGGCAGTACGGCAGCCCGTCCGGCACCCAGCTGTCTGGCGCCGCGTTCGCCAGCCGGCTGCCCGACGGCAACACCCTGATCACCGACTCCAACAACAACCGGATCCTGATCGTGACGCCCGGCAAGAAAGTCGTGTTCGACTACGCGACCAACACCCGGCCCGGCAGCATCGCCATGCCGCTGCCCACCAGGGCCGTCATGCTCAAGAACGGCAACATCCTGATCAGTGACCAGTTCAACGACCAGGTCATCGAGATCAACATGCAGAAGCAGATCGTCTTCTCCCAGGGCAAGATCCAGGTCGACGGGAACGGGTTCAACCAGCTCAACGCCCCCTACGACGCCAAGGTCATCGGAGACTACACCGGCCTGACGCCGCCGTTCGGCTTCGGCCACTGACCGGCCACTGACCGGCCACTAACCGGCCACTAACCGCCCCTGACCGTCCCGAGTCCCGCCCGCCGCCGTACACCGGCCGGCGGGCGGGACGGGGCGGGTCAGACCCGCTCAGCGCTCAGGTCGGCCAGCTGGGTACTGGCCGACTTTCGGGCGCGCAGCACAAAGGTGGAAGCGAAGCCGACGACGAGCAGCGCGAGGGCAAGCCACGGGGCCCAGATCGTCGGGCTGGTGACCTTGTAGAACGAGCCGAAGATGGCGCCCGCGGTGATCAGGATGCCGAGCACCGCCGACACGATCAGCGACACCCGCCGCTGCGACGTGGCGAAACTGCGCAGCGAGCCGACCGACATCAGCAGGTAGACCACCACCAGGGCGAAACCGCCGAACGTGGACCCCCAGGCGAACAGCGCGAAGTAGTGCGGGGTCTTGGGCAGCGCGAACAGACCGGTCCAGAACTGGTTGATCAGCAGCGTCGCCACCGAGGCCCCGACCACGAAGACGGCCGCGCCCAGCGGCGACCCGTGCCGCTTGGAGGTGATCGCCAGCGGCGCGGGGATCCTGCGGTCGCGCGCCATGGCGAAGATGCCCCGCGACGCCGAGACGGCGCAGCCGATGGCGACCGCCAGCATGTCGAACAGGACCACGAGCTCAAGCAGCCGGTCGATCCACGTGCCGCCGTACCCGCCGGCGCTCGCGGGCGCGCCGAGCGCGAACAGCGGCGCCCCCGCGGCGGCGGTGATCGACTTGAGGCTGTAGTGGAAGCCGGCCACCTCGACATAGGTGGCGAGGACGTAGAAGACCGTCGCGATGCCAGCGGTGGCCATCACCGCGATCGGGATCTCCCGGCGCGGGTTGGGCGTCTCCTCGGCCAGGTTCGCCGCGGTCTCGAAGCCGACGAATACCAGCACCCCGTACAGCACGCCGAAGAAGATCCCGGACCAGCCGTCCGCCGCCGACGACGGGTTGAACGGCTTGACGCTGTTCGCCGAGCCCAGCTTCGCGATGACGGTGATGAAGAAGATGGTGACGACGACGATCGACACCATCGCGAGCGCCAGCTGAGTGCGGGTGGACAGCCGCACGCCGAAGTACAGGATGCCGGCGATCACCACGATCAGGATCAGGGTCCAGGCCCAGGAGGGCAACGGGTTCACACTGAACTCGGCGGCGATCGTGCTCTGCAGGTACCCGCCGATGAGCAGCAGCAGCCCGGTGAGCAGGATGGTCACCCCGCCGTAGTAGAGCCAGCCGGCCGCGGTCCCGACCCGCTGACCGAGCCCGCGGGTCACGTAGTCATACAGCGATCCGGCCGCGTGTATCTCCTTGACGTAGTTCGACACGATCCAGCCGAGCGCGAAAACGCCGACCGCGGCGATGAGCACCGACAGCGGCGACGCGACGCCGCCGCCCTTGCCCGACGCGCTGATGACACCGACTACGAGCGGGATCACGAAGGCCGCGGAGAACACCGGGCCCATGAACCCCACGGACTGCGCAATGACGTCAGGGAGCGACAAAACCTTCGCGCCCAGGCGCTCGTACGCCGGCTCGGAACTCGCCATCGTTTCCTCCCTGACATCACTGGGGCACACGGTCAGTACTCAAATTTTCTGCATTACGATCCCGTCGGGGAACCCGGGCAGCGCGTCACCCGGATCCGCAGCACCCTCCTCGCGTTCTCGCCGTAAATGGCCGCCGCGTCGGCGGCCTCGGGGTCGTCCATCGGCAGCGCCGCGCTGAACCCGGCGAACCGGTCCGGATGCTCGCGCACCAGCTCCGCCAGCTCGTCGTTGGCGGCTCGGGCGAGATCGAGGGCCACGCCCGGCTCGCCGAGCTCGGCCGGCGGCGGCACGGCCAGCGTCAGCACCTGGACGTAGTCGCTGAACGGGTCCATGGCCCGCCAGCGGGCGTCCAGCCCGGTCAGCGCCGGGTCCTCGTGGATCCACGGCTGGTAGCCGAGGATCCGGTCGCTGACGCCGCCGTCCGACATGATCGACTCCAGCCGCCGCGCGTAGGAGGGCGGGAGAATGTGAGCGAAGGCGTCGATCTTCCTCACGTCCCGTCCCCTCGACGTTGGCCCGCGCGGTTGCCGGGATCGTATGGAAGCGAACGATCTGATGTCAAGATCTGATGAGCACCACGAGCCACAGTGGGCGCTGGCCCGCTTGGCGCTGGCCCGTTACCCTTGCGGCCTGGCCGCCCTATGTGCTGCTGGGCGCACCACCGGTGCTGGGCGTACCACCGGTGCTGGGCGTACCGCCCCCTTGGGGCAACGCGGCCAGAGCCTGGCTGACGAGCGTCGTCAGCGCAGCCACCTGCTGGGAAAGCGTGTTGAGGGCATCCCGGGTCTGGACCGCGGCCTCGGCACCCTTGGCAGTTGTGACGCCGGAGCTGTCAATCTTGGCATTTAGCTCGGCGTGGACGCCCTGCTGGACGAGCTTGACGATCTGTGGCTCGGTATACGGCATGTCATCCTCCACTGGCGAGACGTAGCCACTGAGCGGTTGCCCGGGCCCGTCCGTACTGTTGTGTGCACCGTTGTAGGGACCGTCCTGGGCCACGCATGAGGTGCCGGCCCAATGCTGGTCGCTGCCGCCCGGGTCGCCGTTCTCGTCTCCGCCGATGGTGACGATGGTGCCGTTTGCGTTGACCTGGATGACGATCGCGACATGTGCGGCGGTATGGTCCGCCGCGTTGTAGTCGAAGAGAACAGCGTCCCCGACCCGTGGGTTGTTCGGGCGCACCGGGCCGTACCTGCCGAAACTCCCGGCGGCTGGAGTCAACTGATCTGTGTTGAGCGCGCCCGCCTTCCACCACACCCACCGGGCGAAGTCGGAGCACCACAATTCCGGCGGGCCGTTCTGGCCATCGGAATGGCAGCTGGTGAAGTAGCCTGGCTTCCCGTTCGTCATACGGCTGCAGGCCTTCATGCCGAGCTCGCCCTCGGCGATCGCGGCAACTTTGGCCCCCAAGGACTGGGCTATCTGGGCTTGAGCCATCTTCTGCACCTCACACTGCGAATGCCCGGAACGGCAACGGGAACGATCAGGGGCTGGCCGGCGCCGACGACGTGCCCGTGTCACCTCTTGCACGGGCCGGAGATCCGGGCACGGCCTTCTGGATAAGATTCTGTAGCTGTGTTACCTGCTGGGCGATCACATCGGCCGCATCCCGGGCATGGACCGCAGCCAGCGCTCCCTGGGCGGCAGTGACGCCCGAGGCGCCGGCTGTGCGCAGCTCTGCCGCGACGCCCTGCTGAATGAGGTTCAGGAATTCGTTCTCGGAGTACGGCAGGTCGTCCCTTGATATGGCGGCGGCAAGTTGTTCGAGCGTGCCGTGGAACAGATTGGTGTCGACCTTTCCCGCGCCCGCCCACGCGGTGATGTGAGGTCCACGCTTCCCATCGGTCGGCTGCCAGAGGATGTGGCCCAGCGTTGGCTCCGCGTCCCCGTAAGCGGCCACCCAAATGCTGCGGCCGCTGGTGCACACCCGGTTGAGCTGATTCGTGAGGAAGTTTTCCGACGAATAGAGCCATGACCTCTTCGACAACGGAAGGGGCGACAGGCCCAGCGTGGAGTCGACGATGCCGAACCATGTCTCCGCGCGGCCGGACTGGTCGCCCGATCCCTCCTCGATGTCCGCTATCGGGATCTCGTTGGGCGCCAGCTCACCCACCCACTGGCAGAAGGCCCGCGCCTGGGCAGCGATGTCGCCGGGCAGGATGTACTGGTACAGCCCGAGGAAGGCGTACCCGTGGTGCTGGGCGGCCTCCCGGTTCCGGGCGAAGCAATGATCAAGGTGGTCGATTCCGTCGCTGACCCGGATGATCGCAGCTCCACCGTTCTGCTGCTTGACGCCGCCGAAGTCCGGCGACGGTATCCAACCGGGCGCACCGCTCGACTGGTTCTCCGAGAAATCAGGTAACAACACCGCGCCCCCTAGTCCCGCTCCCCGTCGGGGCGTTGCCTCGGCCTCACCAGAACCGCCGTGGCGGAAGCCTGGGCAGCAAGTAAGGTCCCGGTCTTGATTGAACCATATGAGCGTAAAGTCCGCACCGGCAGCTC
>Ga0070698_100001791_pt1 | contig 23887 bp, 21 predicted proteins | sample KBSK1502metaG_FD_65477 | JGI IMG/M metagenome (GOLD analysis project Ga0070698, IMG submission 65477) | Corn, switchgrass and miscanthus rhizosphere microbial communities from Kellogg Biological Station, Michigan, USA - KBS K1-50-2 metaG | ecosystem: Host-associated > Plants > Roots >... | reverse complement strand
GCGCTCAAGAGCGGCTACACGGTCACCTTGGAGGACGGACTGAGCGCCATCGACGTGCTTGTGGCGGCCGACACCTGTAACGGGGCGGGGGCCAACTCGCGCTCAGGCTTCTATGTCCACGCCGAGCCCATCGACGTCGGCAGCACCGGTCAGCGTTCGTTCGCGAGCAACAACGCCGGAACGATCTACCAGCTTGCAACAGGCGCGACAATCCCGAACACAATGGCGGGTGCGCAGCTGCTCCAGTAAGACCCCAGCCAATCCGGCGACGTCTCAAGGAGGTGCCCTCAACCGGCGCCTCTTTGTGTTTCCGGGCGTTGTTTTGTAGGATGCCCCCGCATGACTAAGTACTCACGCCCGCTCGTGCTCGCGCTCGCGCTCCTGGCCCTCTGCGCGTCGGTTGCTGCGTTGTACGTGCACTACCGCATCATCAAGGACCCGACCTACACGAGCTTCTGCGACATCAGCGAGACCGTCAGCTGTGAAGCTGTGCTGGAAAGCCCCTACGCGACCGTGCGCGGCGTGCCGGTTGCGGCCGGCGGCGTGATCTGGTCCGCGTTGGTGCTGCTCATTGCTGCGCGCGGCATGCGCCGCGACCATCCCGACGCGTACGCGGCGGCAGCCGGGTATGTGTTCGTTCTCGCCACGGTCGGCCTCTCCGCGGTGCTCTATCTCGGCTACGCGTCGTTCTTCATCATCGGGAAGATGTGCCCGCTGTGCATGACGATGTATGTGTCGGTCATCGGCATCTTCCTCGTGACCGGCGGAATCTCGATGTCGCTGAGCGCTCTGCCGTCGCGTCTCGTGCGGGACCTCAAATCGGTGGCCACGACGCCGCTTCCGGCGGCGCTTGCGTTGATCTTCCTGGTTGGCTCGGTGTCTCTCGTCGCGTTCTTCCCGCGGGTCGCCGAGCAGGTGGTGGCGGATTCGGGCACGGTCTCCACCGCACCTACGGAAACGATCGAGCCGGATCAGCTTGCTGAGTTCAACAAATGGATCGACGCGCAGCCGCGCGTCACGCTGCCGATCTCGAACGGCGGTGCTCAGGTGCTCATCGTCAAGTTCAACGACTATCAGTGTCCTTCGTGCCGCCAGACGTACATGGAATACAAGGGGATCATCGAGAAGTATCGCAACGACCCGAAGGTGCGCTTCGTCACGATGGATTTTCCGCTCGAGTCGGAATGCAACACCGGCGGCGTGCACGCCGCGGCGTGCGAAGCGGCGGCCGCGGTCAAGATGGCAAAGGCCAACGGGAAGGGCGCCGAGATGGAGGAATACCTGTTCGCGAATCAGCCGAAGATGACGCCGACATGGGTCAAGGACGCCGCGCGCCAGGTGGCGCAGATCACCGACTTCGACGCGCAGTATTCCAAGGTCCTCGAGCAGGTGAAGGCGGATGCGGCGCTCGGCCGGCAGCTCAACGTGCAGGCGACGCCGACTTTCTTCATCAACGGCATCAAGATCAACGGCGGGATGCGTCCGGTGTTCTTCGAGGCCATGATCGAGCGCGAGCTGAAGAGAGCCGGCGCGGTCTCGTAGACGCATACCATTGGACGCGATTCGCACTGAATCCCTTACGAAGCACTACACGGTCGGCTTCTGGCGCCCGCGCCCCTACCTGGCGCTGGATGGTCTGACCCTGCAGGTTGGGCAGGGCGAGGTCTTCGGCTTTCTCGGCCCGAATGGGGCGGGGAAGACGACCACGCTCAAGCTGCTCATGCAGCTGATCTACCCGACGTCGGGGCGCGCCGAGATTCTCGGGAAGCCCGTGGGTGATACCGGCGTCAAGCGCCGCATCGGCTACCTTCCTGAGCAACCGTACTTCTACGACTATCTCACCGCGCAGGAGCTGCTCGAGTACTTCGCGGCGCTTTTCGGCTACGCCCCGGCGGAGCGGCGGGCGCGGGCGGCCAGGCTTCTCGATGAAGTAGGCATCGGCGGCGAGCGTCGCCTGCAGCTGCGCAGGTTCTCGAAGGGCATGCTGCAGCGGGTCGGTATTGCGCAGGCGCTGATCAACGATCCAGAAGTCGTCTTTCTCGACGAACCGATGTCCGGGCTCGATCCGCTGGGCCGACGCGAGATCCGGCATCTGATTCTGCGGCTTCGCGATCGGGGATGCACCGTGTTCTTCAGCTCTCACGTCCTCGCAGATGCCGAGGCCCTCTGTAGCCGCGTCGCGATTCTGGTGAACGGCCATCTCGCGACGGCGGGGAAGCTCTCCGACATCCTTGCGTTCAAGATACGCGGGTGGGAGCTCGTGGTGAGCGATCTCACCGACGCGGCGCTCCAGCAGGCGCAGCGCGAGGGGCACGTCACCGGCATCACCCGTCTCGGCGAGTCGCGGTATGCCCTGGAGCTGCCGCTGACGGCACCGGAGCGGATCCTCGCGGATCTGATCGCTCAGGGCGCGCAGCTGGTCACCCTCAACCCCTTGCGCGACACGCTGGAGGACGTCTTCGTGCGGCAGGTGAGCGCCACGACGGACTCCTCAGCGCCGCTCGGGGCAGGCTCGCGGCGGATGGGGCCGGTATGAGGGTCATCCGCCACGTCGCGGTCAATGTCTTCAAGGAGTCGGTGCGCGACAAGGTGCTCTACAACCTCGTCGTGTTCGCGGTTCTGCTGATGTCGATGTCGTACCTCATTGGCCAGCTGACGGCGGGGCAGGACATGAAGATCATCAAGGATCTTGGCCTGGCCTCGATTTCGATCTTCGGACTGGCCATCGCCATCTTCATCGGCATCGGCCTCGTATGGAAGGAAGTGGAGAAGCGAAGCATCTACGCACTGCTCTCCAAGCCGATGCGCCGCAGCGAGCTCGTCCTGGGAAAATACTGCGGTCTGGTGCTGACGCTACTCATCAACGTTGCGGTGATGACCATCGCGTTCTACGCGCTGCTGGCGTACATCAACTGGGTGATCGATCCGGAGGTCCGGTTGTCATGGCCGGCGCCGGCGGTCGATCCCGCGATGCTGAAGGCCATCGTGCTCATCGTGATTGAGCTGATGCTCGTCACCGCCATCGCGCTCTTCTTCTCGACGTTTTCGAGCCCGTTCCTGTCGGCGATCCTTACGGTCGGCATTTGGGTGATCGGCCACTTCGGCGCCGACCTGCGGAACTTCGGCGGCGTCGTGGGTTCGCCGGTCGCGGCGGCGGTCGCGCGCGGGCTGTACTATGTGCTCCCGAATTTTTCGGCCTTCGACGTGAAGGCGCAGGTCGTGCACGGCCAGGCGGTTCCGCTCGGGTACGTGGGGCTCACATCGCTGTACGGCCTGACGTACCTGGCGCTCGTCCTGGTCGGCGCGGTCGCGATCTTCTCGCGACGGGATTTCAAGTAGGCGGACAGGTCCGCCCCGACGATCGAATGCGAACCATCGTAGCGATCATCGCGTTGCTCGCCGCAGTGGTGGGCCTCCAGGCGATGCAGGAACGCCGTCAGCCGCTCGGGCTGCCGCCCGGCGTGACCGGCAACGTGCTGTACGTACGTTCGCCGGAGTTCATGAGGCGGGCGGCGCTCTCCTACCACGCCGTGCTCGCCGACCTGTACTGGATTCGCGCGATTCAGCACTACGGCGGGACGAAGCTCACGAACGATCCGAGCAAGCAGTACGACCTCCTGTATCCACTGCTCGATCTGACGACGTCGCTCGACCCGAATTTCGACATCGCCTACGGGTTCGGATCCTTGTTTCTGGCGGAGCCGTATCCGTCCGGCCCGGGACGGCCCGACCTGTCGATCGCGCTGTTGCAGAAGGCCCTCCGCGCGCAGCCGGATGAGTGGAGGTTCCGCGAAGACCTTGGCTTTATCTACTACTGGTGGCTGAACGATTACGTCGCCGCCGCAGACTGGTTCGAACGCGCCGGCGAACTGCCCGGCGCGCCGAACTGGCTGAAGCCCCTGGCGGCGGTGACGCTCGCCCAGGGAGGTAACCTCGCGAGCTCGCGGACACTCTGGACGGAGGTCTACAACAGCGCGGACCAGGATTGGTTGCGCACGCAGGCGACGTTCCGCCTGAGGCAGCTTGACGCGATCGACGAGATCGCTGCGCTCGAGCGCGTCGTGGAGACCTATCGCGCGCGTACCGGGTCTCTACCGCGGTCGTGGCTGGACGTGATTCGCGCGGGATATCTGGGCGCTCCTCCTGCGGACCCTGCGGAGTATCCGTTGCAGCTGGACGCCGCATCGGGTAACGTCACGCTCGCCCGAAACTCGTCGCTCAACCCGCTGCCGGCGGCCACGACGCCCGGCGCGAAATGACTGGCGTCCTCGCACCGCTGTTTGCCGTCGCGTTCGGCCTCGTCGTTGGCAGCTTCCTGAACGTCGTCATTTACCGGTTGCCGCGCAACGAGTCGGTGGCGTGGCCCGGATCGCACTGCACCTCGTGCAGCCGCGCGCTCAGCTGGTACGAGAACATTCCAGTCGTGAGCTGGACGGTCCTGCGCGGGCGCTGCCGTACATGCGGGTCGCGAATCTCCATGCAGTACCCGATCGTTGAGGCGGTGACCGGCGTGCTGTTCCTCGCGGGATACGAGGCGTTCGGGTTGACGCCGCTGCTGCCGGTACGACTCCTGTTTGGCTGCGCGATGATCGTGCTGTTCGCGATCGATCTCGAGCACCAGATTCTTCCCAACGAAATCACGCTGCCTGGCATCGCCGTGGGATTCGTCGCCAGCGTCTTCCTGCCGCCCGGCTGGACGAGCTCGCTCATCGGGCTGCTTGTCGGCGGTCTGTTTCCCTTCCTCATCGCCGAGCTGTACGCGCGGGTCCGCGGGCGTGAAGGGATGGGGATGGGTGATTTCAAGATGCTGGCGATGGTCGGCGCGTTTCTCGGATGGCCGATCGTATGGCTGACCCTCATCCTGTCGTGCGTGCTCGGTATCGTGATCGGCGGCGGCGCGCTGGTGATCTCGAGACGCGGCCTCGCGACCAGGATTCCGTTCGGGACCTTCATTGCCGTCGCGGCGTTGATCTGCGCATACGCGGAAGGTCCCGTACTGCGGCTCTACGAGCAGGCACTTCGGGCATATCTGACCTGGGCCGGTCTCGCGTCATGACCCAATTTGGTTATGCACTCGTCGGGCTGACCGCGATCGTCGCGATGCTGGTGGGCGTGATGACCTACGCGCTCCTGCGGATCATTGCCGGCGCGCGCGACACGAAGCGACACCTGGGTGAAAACAGTCCGGACACGGTGCTGCTCACGGCCGCGCTGCAGGAGGCCGTCGGCAAACTGAAGGCGCAGGAGCAGGCGATGAGCGCTCGTGCCGCCGCGTCCGATCAACTGCGCGGGCAGATCGCCGACAGCCTGATGGCCGGCCTTCTGGTCGTCGACGGCGGCGGACGAGTGGAGATTCTTAATCCCGCAGGACGACGCCTTCTTGGCCTCGCGTCGGAGCGCGTCGGCGTGCATTATCTCGAGGCGCTCGCCTCGGCGCCGCCCCTGGCTGCTGTGATGACCGAGTGCCTCGCGACCGGAGCACCGATCGTGCGCCGCTCGGTCGAAATGCCGAGTACCGTCACGCCCTCGCACCTCGGCGTGACGGTATCGCTGCTGACCGGCCCGGGCGACATGCGTGGCGCCATTTGTCTGTTCTCGGATCTCACCAACATCGTTGAGCTCGAGGAACAGCTTCGATTGAAGGAGACCCTCGCCAGGCTGGGAGAGCTCACCGCGGGTATCGCGCACGAGTTTCGAAATGGCCTCGCGACAATTCACGGCTACAGCCGGCTGCTCGACCCGGAAGCGCTGCCCCGCCAGTACCGCCCGTACGTCGAGGGGATCCGCCAGGAGGCCGAGGTGCTCGGAAAGGTCGTGACCAACTTTCTCAACTTCGCGCGCCCCGAACAGGTCTTGTTCGCGCCGGTCGATCTCGGGTCGATTGCCCGCCGTGCCGCCGACGACCTGCGTCATGACCTTCCCGATCGCACCACGATCGCGATCGACGGCGGCTTTGCCGAAATCCAGGGAGACGAAGCGCTGCTGCGCCAGGTCTTCGGCAACCTGTTGCGCAACGCGGCGGAGGCGTGCGAATCCGCGGGCGTCACGCCGGCCATTACCATCCGGGGCCAGGTCGATCCGGCCGGTCGATCGTGCCGCGTCTCGGTCGACGACAACGGTCCGGGCATCGCGGAGGACGTGCGCGATCGGGTCTTCCGCCCCTTTTTCACGACCCGTTCGCGCGGCACGGGCCTCGGACTCGCCATCGTCCAGAAGATCGTGCTCATGCACAACGGACGCGTGGCCATCGACGCCTCGCCGACTGGCGGCGCACGACTCCAACTGACTTTCCACCTGCCATAGCTCGGAGTACGCAGAAACAGCGCGCCCGGGGCGCGCACCGTCGTCGCAATTGCGGCGTACACGGGACGCTGTGCTTCGGCCGAACACGCATGTTCGCCCGGGCAAGGACGTTGCGTGCGGGTGTGGCGTGCGCAGTGAACGCCTTCGATCCGAACGCGGCTTCTCGCTCGTCGAGGTGCTCATTGCCAGCGCTATCCTGATCGTCGCGTTGTTGTCGCTCGCCCAATTGCTCTCCCTTGCCACGGCGGCCAACGCGGCCGCAGGTCGGGCGACATTTTCAGCCGTGCTTGCCGCGGAGAAGCTCGAGGAGCTTCACACGCTGCCGTGGGAGTCCGTGCGACGACAGGCAGGCGGGTCCGTTGATTACCTCGATCGTTCCGGGCGACCCGTCGGTCGCGCAGCCGCGGCGACGTACGGCCGGCGCTGGCTCATTGACCCGCTTCCCGTGGATCCGGACAACTCGCTTGTGATCCAGGTGATAGTCAGCGGCCGGCGCGACGAGGCGCGGATTGCCGGCGTCAGGACCAGGAAGGCGCCGTGAGCGTTCCGGTGAGGACATTCAACCAGGCAGGCTTTACGCTCATCGAGATGATGATCGCGATGGCGATTGCGATCGCAATGATGGGTGCAATCTTCACGCTCGTCAATTCGGCTCAGGCCGCCTTCCAGGCGCAAGGTGATGTGCCGGACCTGCAGCAACGACTTCGCGCATCGATCGACATGCTTACCACCGGCGTGAGGAGCGCGGGTGGTATTGACGCGCCGGTACGGCCGTATCGCGTTGGCGCCGTACGCGATGACTTCGCGGCGGGTGTGTATTACCGCGCCGACACGATCAGCGTGTTCCACGTATCAGCCGGCGCGTTGCCGGCGGACGCGCCGGCCGTCGCCACGTACACGTACTACCTGAGACCCGATGCCGCCTCGGACACCTTCGACCTGATGCAATACGACGGACGACGCACCGATCTTCCTGTCATCGATCACGTTGCCGGCCTCGCCTTCGAGTACTTTGGCGATCCCCGCGCTCCGCAACTGGTCGCCAACGACGAGCCGCATGACGATCCCATCACGCTCGATCCCGCGATACTCGCGGATGGACCGTGGTGGGAGGACCAGTCTGGCAGCTTCGACGCGGACCTCGTCCGCGTCCGATCGATCGGCGTGAGACTGCGTGTTCGCAGCGTCTTCGGCGCGCGTCTCGTCCCCGACGTGGAGATCGAATTTCGCGTTGCGCTGCGCAACGTGCCGCGGTGACCGTAGCCATGCGCCGCCTGCGCAGCACCGATGGCGCCGCGCTGCTGATCGCCTTGATGGCGATGATGCTGATGACGTTGCTTGCGACCGCCCTGATCATGACGACGATCACCGAGACGAAAATTGCCTCGAGCTACGGCGCTGGAATCGAGGCGTTCTATGCGGCCGATGCCGCGATAGAGCGCGTGATCGACGACCTGCGGACGATTCCGGATTGGAGCCACCTCGCGGCCGAGGAAGCGACATCGACGTTCGTCGATGGTCCGCCTGGAGGCCCGAGGACGCTGTGGGACGGGACGACACTCGATCTGGGGGAGGAAACGAGGATGGTCCGCGAGGGGGAGAGTTCTCCGTGGCGGCTGTTCGCGTACGGCGCGCTAGCAGGCATGCTCCCGGCGGGCAGGCTCGCATCGCGGGCCTATGTCGTGGTCTGGGTGGCGGCGTCGTCGGATGCGCCGTCCCAACCCGATGAAGAGGCGCTAAGGCTTCTGGGACAGGCGTACGGACCCCAAGGGGCCCGCCGCTCGCTGCAGGTGGTGCTGGCGCGCAGGCCCATCAACGATTCCAAAGGGATTCTCGTGGTTTCGTGGCGTGAAGGGCCCTGAAGTCGAGTCGGGGTTCGGCCGAAAGTATCAGAGTGACTTCCGCTTGACGCGGGTGCGATCGGGCCGGAGAATCTCAAGAGGAATCGTCATCATGTCCAGTTTTGTCGTCGGTCTCGCCGCCGTCCTTGCGATCAGTGCCGCCGTGTCAGCTCAGACGCTTGGCGACGTTGCGCGCCAGGAAGAGGCGCGGCGCAAGACCGTGAAGGCTCCTGCGAAGGTGTACACGAACGACAACCTGCGCGCCGATCCTTCGTCGCCACGTCCGGCGGTGGCCGGTACGCCTGAATCGCCGGCATCGTCCGCTGGAGCGGCAGCGTCTACCCCCGCGGGTCAGAAGGCGGCTACTCCCGCGCCTGCCCCGGATGCTGGCGCCAAAGACGAGACGTACTGGAAGAAGCGCGTGGCTGCCGCCCGCGACGCGGTCGAGCGCGCGAAGATCTTTGCCGAGGCGCTGCAGACGCGCATCAATTCGCTTTCCAACGACTGGGCCGCCCGCGACGATCCGTATCAGCGCGAAAAGATCGGCGCGGACAAAGACAAGGCGCTGGCCGAGCTCGCTCGCGTCCAGAAAGAGATCGAGGACGGCACCAAGGCGATTGCCGACATCCAGGAAGAGGCTCGCAAAACGGGCGCGCCTGCCGGCTGGGTCCGCTGACCACGCCTTCCTTTCCAGTCCTCCTCGTCGAAGACAAGGACTCCCTGCGGGCGATGCTGCGCCATGCGCTCGAAGCGCAGGGGCATCTCGTCATCGAGGCGCGCGACGAGCCTGAGGCGGTGCAGCAGATGCGGCAGGAGCGGCCCGCCGTTGTCCTGACCGATCTCAAGCTTCCCAAAGGCGACGGCTTCGGCGTGCTGCGCGCTGCCAAGGAGCTCGACCCTGAGCTGCCCGTCGTCGTGATGACCGCGTACGGCAGCATCCAGGACGCGGTGACGGCGATGAAGGAAGGCGCGATGGACTTCCTCGCCAAGCCGGTTGATCCGGATCACCTGCTGCTGATGGTGGAGCGCGCGATCGCGCAGCGGCGGATGCTCACCGACTACTTCCTCCTGAAGCAGGAGCTCGCAGAGCGGCGCGGCGCACCGCGCATCATCGGTGACGACCCGAAGCTGCGGCAGGTGTCGCAGCAGCTGCATCGGGCGGCGGGCACCGACACAACTGTGCTGCTCGAGGGCGAGAGCGGCACGGGCAAGGAGCTGTTCGCACGCGCGCTGCACGCGCTGAGTCCTCGATCGGACGGTCCATTTGTCGCGATCAACTGCGCCGCGATTCCAGATACATTGCTCGAGACGGAGCTCTTCGGCCACGAGAAGGGGGCCTTCACCGGAGCCTCGGCGCGCAAGCCGGGTCGTTTCGAGCTGGCGCACCGCGGCACGCTCTTCCTCGATGAGATCGGCGAACTGCCGCTGGGGCTGCAGGCAAAAATTCTGCGTGCGCTCGAGGAGAAGCAGTTCGAGCGCGTCGGCGGCACCGTGTCGCTGCACGTCGACGTCCGTGTGGTCGCGGCGACCAATCGTCTTCTGAAGGCCGCAGTCGCCGCGCGGCAGTTCCGCGAGGATCTCTACTTCCGCCTGTCAGTCTTCCCGATCAGCATCCCGCCGTTGCGCGAACGGCCCGGCGACATCGCGACCCTGGCGCGCCACTTCGTCGAGAAGTTCTGCCGCGATCTGAACAAGACGACCCTGATCTTCTCGCCGGCCGCGCTCGACGACATGCAGACGTATCCGTGGCCGGGTAACGTGCGCGAGCTCCAGAACTGCATCGAGCGGGCGGTGATCCTGTGCGATGGCGACACGATCCACTCGCGACTGATCAACCTCTCGGTCCGGCCAGGCACGATCGCCGCGCCCGTCAGCCCGTGGGATCAGATCGATCTGTCGGGAACGCTGCTCGACGCAACGCGGCGCGTGACGACGGAGGTCGAGCGGCGGAAGGTCGAGCTGGCGCTGCGCGAGGCGGCGGGAAACAAGCAGCGCGCAGCCGAACTGCTGCAGATCAGCTACAAAACCCTGGTCAGCAAGCTCAGAGAGTTCGCAATCCCTGACATGCCCGCCTGACGGAGGGCGGCGCAGCTCCGGTCACCGAGCCGGCCGTCAGAGTCGCGGTTCGGACATCAGCGCCAGAACATTCCCCTCGGAATCCTCGAAGTCGGCCAGCCACACTTCGCGATCCGGCAGTCTGGCGATCAGGTGCGGCGACGTGCGGAACGTGACGCCTCCCGCGACCAGCGCCGCGTGCGTCGCCTTGATGTCGTCGACCGCGAAATAGACGACCGATCCCTGGTGATCGAATGCCGGTTCTGGCGGCGAGAGCATGAGCCGCACACCTCCGCAGTCGAAGAATGCCAGCCCGCCTGGAGCCTGGAAGAGCAGCCGCAGCCCGAGCGTGTCGCGATAGAACGTCACCGCGCGCCCGGTATCGTGCGCGCGAATCGAGATCTGGTGAATCCGGGACAGGGACGGGGCACCCATCATGGTTCCTCCTGGCAGCGGATCGTTATTAGTTAGCCTAGCTAAGTAAGTCATACTACCGTCATGGCCTCGCGCACAAGCCAAAAGAACGTGACGGCAACCGCGGACGCGCTGCACTCGGCCGCCATTCACCTGCTACGCAGAATTCGCAAGGAAGACGACCGCACGGGGATCACTCCCGGACGGCTGTCGGCGCTGTCAGTCCTTGTGTTTGCCGGCCCGATGCGTCTGACGGACCTCGCTCGCGCCGAGCACGTGAAGCCACCGACCATGACGCGAATCGTTGCGGCCCTGGAGGCCGGCCAACTGGCTCAGCGGAAGTCGGATGCGGCGGATGCACGCTCGATGCAGATACGAGCGACCGCGCGCGGCACAAAGCTCATGCGCGAGGGCCGTCGGCGGCGGATTCTCAAACTGGCGGACGCACTCAGCGCGGTTTCAGAGGAGGAACGCGCCGTTCTTCGCCGCGCCGCAGCCATTATCGAGCGGCTCGCACACGCCATGTGACGCCGAACGCGACACTGTTCACGGCTTCATCCCGAGCCTCTTGAGGACGCCGCGCAGTTCGTCCTCGGTGACGTCGTCGACGGTTGCCGTCGCCCCGATCGCGATCGCAAGGACGAAGTGCAGGCGCCCGTTGACGACCTTCTTGTCGCGTCGGACGGCCTCGAGGACTTCGGCGATGGTCAGATCGGCGAGCGAGGGGAGCGGACCGAGCTGCGCGATTAGCTGTGCCAGCGCCTGTCGCTCGCGCTCCGCGAGCGCGCCACGCGCCACGCCGAGATCAGCGGCGGCCAGCATGCCCAGCGCGATGGCTTCGCCGTGGCGGAAGCGCCGGTATTTCGTCACGGCCTCCAGCGCATGTCCTACGGTATGGCCGAAGTTGAGGATGCGTCGCAGACCACCTTCGCGTTCGTCCGCCGACACGACGTCCGCCTTGATGCGGCACGACTCGACGATCGCCGGAATCAGGACGTCGGGATCGCGCGCGAAGACTGCCGTCGTGTTGTGCGCGATGCGATCGAACAGCGCGCGGCTCGCGATCATGCCGTATTTCACGACCTCGTACAGGCCCGAGCGGAACTCGCGGCGCGGCAACGTGCCCAGCAGGAGCGGATCGATCACCACGACCGCCGGCTGGTGGAAGGCGCCAATCAGGTTCTTGCCGAGCGCGTGGTTGACGCCGACCTTTCCGCCCACCGAGCTGTCGACCTGCGCGAGCAGCGTCGTCGGCACGTGCACGAGCGTAATGCCGCGCAGGAATGTCGCGGCGGCGAATCCCGCCGTATCGCCAATCACGCCGCCGCCGACGGCCACGAGTGCGCTGCCACGATCGGCCCCGGCGCGAATCAGCGCCTCGTAGATCCGCGCGACCGAGTGCAGGTTCTTGTAGCGCTCGCCGTCGGGGACGAGAATCGGCTCGGCGCCGCCGAGAACGCTCAGCAGCTGAGCCCCGTGCAGGCGCCAGATGATCGGGCTCGAGACGACGAAGCGGCGTCGCCCGACGCCGTGCGCATCAAGCAGCGCCGCCAGTCGTTCGGTGATCCCATCGCCGATCCAGATCGCCGACTCGCGCGACCCGGTGTCGACGTCGATGCGGACGGCCTCTCGCGTATCAATGCTCAATGCTGAAAGCCCAATGCGCAATGCTCAATGGGCTCGGTGGCATTGAGCAGTGAGCCTTGAGCATTGTGCATTGGTAGGATACCAAAGTGGATGTGCGCGGTGATTTTCTCGTCATCGGCAGCGGCATCGCCGGGTTGCGTGCCGCGCTGACGCTCGCGGAGTCCGGCGACGTCGTCGTGCTCACCAAAGCCGACGCTACCGAGAGCAACACGGGTTACGCCCAGGGGGGCATCGCGGCCGCACTTGGTCGCGATGATTCGCCCGAGCTCCACGCGCGCGACACGCTCGCGGCCGGCGACGGGCTCTGCGACGCCGAGGCCGTCGACGTGCTCGTGCACGAGGGACCGAAGTACGTCCGCGAGCTGCTGACCTGGGGCGCGGCGTTCGATCGCGACGCGGGTGGCGCTCCGGCACTCGCACGTGAAGCCGCGCACAGCGTCAGGCGCGTCCTGCACGCGCACGATGCGACGGGCCGTGAAATCGGACGCCTCCTGTGGTCGCGCGTGAGCGCACATCCTCGCGTTCGCGTCTTGGAGGATACGCACGCGACCGAGCTCGTCGCTGCCGATGGCGTGTGCACCGGCGCGCGGTATGTCAGCGGCCGCGCGGGAGCCGGCTCGATCATCGCCTCGCGTACGCTGCTCGCCACCGGCGGCGCAGGGCAGGTCTTTCGCGAAACGACCAACCCGCCCGTCGCGACGGGTGATGGCATTGCGATGGCCGCGGAGGCCGGCGCGCGTGTGGCCGACCTCGAATTCGTGCAGTTTCATCCGACCGTGATGAACGTCAAGGGCGCCCGGCGCTTCCTCCTGTCCGAAGCACTTCGAGGCGAAGGTGCCCATCTGGTGAACGACGCTGGCGAGCGCTTCATGACGCGCTACGAGTCCGCTGGCGAGCTCGCCTCGCGCGATCGCGTGTCGCGCGCAATCGTGCGCGAGATGGAACGCACGGCTGCTCCGGTGTATCTGTCGATGGCGCATCTCAATCATGACTTCGTGCGTCAACGCTTTCCGACGATTACCAAAGCATGCGCGCAGGCGGGTCTCGAGCTGGCCACCGACCGTATTCCCGTCAGCCCCGCCGCGCACTACATCATGGGCGGTGTCGAGACGGACCTCGATGGACGTACGTCGCTGGATGCGCTGTTTGCGGCCGGCGAGGTCGCCTGCACCGGCGTGCATGGTGCCAACCGGCTGGCGAGCAATTCGCTGCTCGAAGGCCTGGTGTTCGGGGCGCGCGCAGCCGACGCCATGACGACGCCCGCGCGCCCGGCGCAACTCCGTCACGCCGATGTGGTGGCATGGGCAGCAGATGCGCGGCGGCCTCCGGCGATCGACGTTCCGTCGGCCGACGATGTACGCGACGTGATGTGGCGCAAGTGTGGCGTGTTGCGTGACGGGCGCGGGATCGAGCAGGCCATCATCCGCCTCGAGCAGTGGTACCCGCTTCTGCGCGCGGCACGAACTGCACGCGCCGCCGATGACGAATTCCGGCGCGTGAGCAGCATCGTGACGGTGGGACTGCTGATCGCGCGTGCCGCGCTTCGGCGTGAAGAGAGTCGCGGGGGCCACTTTCGCTCGGACTTTCCCGGTCGCGACGATATAAACTGGAAAAAACACGTCGCCGACGTGTTCACGCGCACCTGACGCGCTTCTACAATTCCCAATTCCCAACCTCCAACTCCCAAGGGACGCGTCGGAGCGCGATTTCCTTGGGAGTTGGGAGTTGGGACGTGGGCGTTGGGAGTTTTCATGGCCGAGACAGACATTCCAGATCTGCCAACCGAGATCACTCCGCAGTCACAGGACTTCGGGCGTTGGTACATCGACGTGGTCCGCCGCGCCGAGCTGGCCGACTATTCGCCGGTCAAGGGCTGCATGGTCATCCGTCCGTACGGCTATGCGATCTGGGAGCTGATGCAGCAGGCGCTCGATCGGCGTTTCAAGGCGACCGGACACGTCAACGCGTACTTCCCGCTCTTCATTCCCGAGAGTCTCCTGATGAAGGAGAGCGAGCACGTCGAAGGGTTTGCGCCGCAGGTCGCGTGGGTCACGCAGGGCGGGACCGAGGTGCTGGAAGAGCGGCTCGTCGTGCGTCCGACCTCGGAAACGATCATCGGCACGATGTACGCGAAGTGGGTGCACTCGTGGCGCGATCTGCCGATCCTGATCAATCAGTGGGCGAACGTGGTGCGGTGGGAGAAGGTCACCCGGCTCTTCCTGCGGACCACCGAATTCCTCTGGCAGGAGGGTCACACGGCCCACGAGAGCGCCGAGGAAGCGCAGGAAGAGACGCTGAAGATGCTCGGCGTGTACAAGGACTTCGCCGAGACCGAGCTGGCGATGCCCGTCATCGACGGCCAGAAGACCGAGAGCGAGAAGTTCGCCGGCGCGGTGAGCACCTATTCCATCGAGGGTCTCATGCGAGACGGGCGCGCGTTGCAGGCGGGCACGTCGCACAATCTCGGGCAGAACTTCGCGAAGGTCTTCGACATCAAGTTCCAGGCGCGCGACAAGTCAGTGCAGTACGTCTATGGGACGTCGTGGGGCGTCTCCACGCGCATGATCGGGGGCGTCATCATGACGCACGGCGACGAGGGCGGCCTGATCCTGCCGCCTCGAATCGCGCCGTACCAGGTCGTGATCATTCCGATTCCACGCGGGAATTGGAAGGACACGGTGCTGCCGAAAGCGCAGGCGATCCGGGATGCCCTCGTTGCAGCCGGCGTGCGCGTCATGCTCGACGATCGCGACACGCAGACGCCCGGCTGGAAGTACAACGAGTGGGAGCTGCGTGGCGTGCCGCTGCGGCTTGAAATCGGCCCCAAGGACATCGAGAAGTCGCAGGTCGTCCTCGCGCGCCGCGACACGCGCGAGAAGGCGTTCGTCCCGGTGGAGGGGCTGGCGGCGAAAGTCGAGGAGATGCTCGTCGCAATCCAGAAGGCGCTCTACGACCGCGCGATCCAGTATCGGACCGAGCACACGACCGAGGCGGATACCTACGCCGAGTTCAAGGAGATCATGGACGGCCGACCCGGCTTCGTCATCTCACCGTGGTGCGGCTCCGACACGTGCGAGGCTGCCATCAAGGGCGAGACGCAGGCCACCATCCGCAACATCCCGTTCGCCAGCAAGTCCGCCGCCGGCAAGAAGTGCCTGAAGTGCGACGCCCCGGCGACGACCTACGCGTGGTTCGCCAAATCGTACTGACGCGCGTCAACGCCCACTTCCCAACGCCTGACTCCCAAGGGGTCTGGAGCCGAGTCGTTCCTGTCCTGTACGAAGAAGTAGACTCTGCTGTAGGTCCACGGTCTGAATACCGCGCCCGACACACGAGATGAATCGCACACTGCTGCTGCTGACGCTGCTCGCCGTTTTCGTCGGGGTGATCGTCCGGCTGGCAGGAGGGAGTGGCGTCGATCGAAGTCTGGACGCGCTCGCGCCGCAATCGCGGTCCGTCGAGCGGGCGATAGGCGAGCGCCGATTCGCCGACGCCTTGCCTGTTGCTCTTGAGCTGCAGCGGGCATATGAAGACGAATCGCTCATCGCTTACTGGCTGGCCACGATCTACCACGGCCTGGATCGTCCTCGCGACGAAGTTGCCGCCTGGGAACGCTACATCCGTTTGTCGTCCGCCCCTGTGGAGGCCTGTCCGAACATTGCTGACGCGCTCGAGCAACTCGGCGAGCGTGCGCGCGCGCTCGAGCAGTATCAGCGATGTGTGGGCTTCGACCCGCGTGAGCCGGACCGCCTCGTCGATCTGGGCGACGCGTGGGAACGCGAGCAGAAGGTCGCGCAAGCGCTGGCCACGTACCGCTCGGCGGCGCTTCTCGACCCGCACAACCCCGCGCTCGCCCGTCGTATCGACCAGCTGTCGCGACGCATGGACTCCGGCCAATGACCCGGTCCCGGCACTCGGCGTGGGCTGCGTTGCGAGTGTTCGTCGCCGTGTTCTGCTGGATGACGGCGGCGTACGCCTGGGTGGCTTCGAGCACCTTTGCGTCGCTGCAATTCCTGAAGCCGCGTGTCTTTCCCTGGGTGGGGGTGTTCAGTGACTGGCACGCTTTCGCCTGTTGGGTCTGGTTGGCGTTTGCCGTGGGTGCCTCCTGGCACGACGCCCGCCGGCGCGATGCCGCCGCACGTCTGACGATTCCGTTGCTGATCTTCTGCGGCGCGGTCACCATGTGGAACACGCTCGATCCTGTGCTTCCGGGACTTGCCAGCGGAACGCAAACCATTCTGATCGGCGTCCTGGCACTCTTACCGATTCTCTGGCTTGCGGTCACCGACCACGTCGTCGCCGCGCCGTTCCTTGCGCGGCAGTCATTTGCGGTCAGCGAGGACACGCGGCGCGCGTTCGAAGACCGGCTGTTCCTCGTGGCTGTGACGAGCGCCCTGTTCACGACGGCGCTCTACGCGGGGCTCGCATCGGTCGGGCTCATCGGCGCGTTTGAGCCCGACCTGATGACGCCGGGGCTTGCGAGCGGTCTCGCGTGGAGCCTGGTCGATCACCTGTGGGTCGCATGTGCGGTGTTCCTGGCGATCGCCGGAATCGGCCGCCTGGCACAGGGACGCTTCCTTCTGCAATACGTCCTGTTGTTTGCGACGCTGGCCATGACGTTCGCTGTCGCGTTTCAACGGTGGGCCGGGGACTCAATCGGCATGCAGGGACCCGCCAGTACGCTGGCCGCCTGCGCGTTTGGCGTCAGCGTTGTGGGCACGTGGACTGGCCTGCGCCTGCGCCGATTCGCGGAGGAACGGGCGGAGCTGGGCTCAGCACTCGACGTTTACTTCGGCCCTCCGGGTTCGGGCGGTTTGACGGCGGCGGGGTCTCTGCCAATCGTCGCGACCGTGGGGCTTGCGTACGCGTGTATGGCGGTCGCGGCACGCGCGGACTGGGACTTCGTACTCCTGAAGTCGGGTGTGCTTGCCGTCTGGCTGACGGTGTTCGGCGTCGTTTATAGGCTTACATCCGGACGGATTCGCCTGCCGAGCTGGCTCATCGCGCTGGTCTGCCTCGCGCCGCTCGTTGCCCAACAGACCATACGCGTTGACGCGGATCAGACGCGCATCCTCGCGCACTACGCGGTTTACAACCCGTCGTTCCGCCTGGCCTTCGGCCTGCTGCACTACGTTCCGACAACGCCGTCCTTCGACCGGTTTCTCCGCGCGAACACCGGCCTCACCCAGGAAGTGGAGCCGATCGACATCGACCTGGTCTCCGGGCTCTCGCCGTTGCCGAAGGATCCGAAGCCGCTGATCTTTCTCTTCATCATCGACAGCCTGCGGCCCGACTATCTCGGGAGCTACAACCCGGCGGTCCGTTTCACCCCACGCCTTGATGCCTTCGCTTCCGAGAGCGTGGTGTTCCGCAATGCATTTACGCGGTATGGCGGGACCGGGCTGTCCGTGCCGGCGATTTGGGCCGGGTCGGCGATCGTTCACAAGCAGTACGTGCAGCCGTTTCATCCGATGAACACGCTCGAGAAGCTGCTGGATGCGAATGGCTACCGCCAGTTCGTAGGGCTCGATTCAATCATGCAGGAACTGCTGGTGAGATCCGACCGCATCGACGAGCTCGATCCTGGCGTCGCGACGATGGACTACCAGTTCTGCAGCACGCTCGGCCAGCTCGAGTCGAAACTCGCGGCCACCAACCCCTCTGTGCCGGTTTTTGCGTACTCGCTGCCGCAGGACGTCCACATGTCGCGGCTCCCGCGGACGGTCGAAACCGGCCCCGAGTACCAGTCCTTTCACGCCCCGTACGCGACGAAGGTTCACGCGATCGACGCCTGCTTCGGACGGTTCATCGATTTCCTCAAGCGTCGCGGCCTGTACGAGCGCAGCCTCGTCGTTCTCACGGCCGATCACGGCGAGATGCTCGGCGAGGATGGCCGGTTCGGCCACAGCTATCATTTGTTTCCGCAGGTCATTCAGGTTCCGTTGATCGTGCATCTGCCGGCAGCGCTCGATCGCGTGGCCTCAGTGGATGCCGACGCCGTCAGTCTGACGACCGACATCACACCGACAATCTACGCCGCCCTCGGTTACAGCCCGGTCCGCGCGAATCGCCTGATGGGCCGGTCGCTCGTGGACGCCGACGAACATGCATCCAGGGACCGGCGGCGTGAGCCCGTCGTCATTGCGGCCAGCTACGGCGCGATGTACGCGGTTCTGCGGCACAATGGACGGCGGCTCTACATTGCCGACGCAATCAAGGGGGGCGATCTCGCGTACGAACGCGATTACTCAGGGCGCTGGACCGAGATGGCGGTCTCGAAGGGAGCGCGCACCGTCAACCAATTCATCATCCGCCAGTACCTTGATGAGGTGACGCGGATCTTCCGTGTGCCTTTCTGATTCCCTCTGTTGCGATCGCCTCTACATGGTCGGTGAGATCCAACTGCGTCGCGCAGTCGCGCCTAGAGCTCGTACGGAACGTCGGCGTTCGTCTTCTTCTTTTTGCCGAAGAGCCACGCGAGCCCGATGCTCAACACGTAGAGCAGGAACAACGGGACGGACATCGCGACCAGCGATACGCCGCCGCCGTCCGGGGTCACAATCGCCGAAACGATGACAATGATGAGCATGGCGTATTTCGAATGGCGCCAGAGAAAGCCCGCCGTCACAATCCCCATCCGCGCCAGGAACGTCACGACGACCGGCATCTGGAAGACGACACCGAACGCCACCACCAGCTTGATGTAGAGCGCGAACGCCGGCTCAATCCGGGGCATGAACGTCAGGTAGTCCGTCGTAAAGCTCACGAAGAACTTCCACGTCAACGGGAACACGACGTAGTGTGAAAACGCCGCGCCCGAAGCGAAGCAGATACTCGACATCAGGATGAAGGGAACGGCGAGCTTCTTCTCGTGCGCGTACAGCCCGGGTGCAATGAACAGCCATACCTGCGTCATCACGAGCGGCATCGCGATGATCGCGCCCGCGATGAGGGCCATCTGGATGTACAGCACGAACGCTTCGGTGGGATCCGTGTATACCAGGGTGCCGCCGGCCGGCAGGCCTGCCTGAAGCGGCTTCATGATGAAGTCGAATATCTGATTGATGAAGAGGAACGCGAGGAGAAAGCCAACGCCGATCGAGATCACCACGTAGATGATGCGTTTCCGGAGCTCGTCGAGATGCTCCAGAAACGACATCTTCGCCTCGCCGGCGTCCTCGTCGTCTGGATCGATATCGGGATCGGGAATCCGCTCGCGGCGGAGGAGACGGTTCCCGGCAGTCGTAAAATCCGGATCCGGGTCGAGATCATGCGGCGCGGACCTTTCAGGTCCGCGTTCCCCCTGACCCGGAAACGGCACGAGGGCCATTGGTGCCTTACGCCGAGTGCGTGCCGGTGCCCGGCTCGGCGCCGGTCGCACGGCTCACCGTCGTGGCATCGGCCGGCGGCGGAGTGGCGGCGGGTGGCGTCGCGGGGGTCGCCGCCGAAGCGCGGTCGCGCTGCTCTTCGACGCGGATTTCGTCCTCCAGCGTGCTCCGGAGCTCGTTGGAGGCCTTTTTGAACTCGTTGATGCTTCTGCCGAGCGATTTGCCCAGTTCCGGAAGCTTCCGGGGCCCGAAGATGATCAACGCGATCACCAGGATGATGATGAGCTCGGGCATGCCAATGGGACCAAACATAGGAATTGCTCCAGCCGGCTGAAAGCCGGCCTAATCGTCTTAGACGGTATTTCTCCGCAAGTAGTTGATCGGATTATAGAAATCCGATCTGGACGGGGTCAAGGACACGGTTTAAGATTCAATACTATATGCGACGCTACCGGTCAGCCTCAGCTGCGGTCTTTGCCATCGTCTTCTGCGCCCTTGTCGGAGGCCTGTACGGCCGGAGCGCGCTGGCGATTGAAGACCAGGTTCCGGACCAATACAAGGTCTTTACGGCCGCTTTGAACGCCATTGACGCCAGTTACATCGGAACGGTCGAGTCCGATCGGCTCGTCTACGGCGCCATCGCCGGCATGCTCCAGACGCTGGATCCGCATTCCAGCTTCATGGACCCCCGCACGTATGCGCAGATGCGCGAGCGGCAGGAAGGCCGATATTACGGCCTCGGCATCACGATCGCGGTCGTCGACGGCGAAATTACGGTGGTCTCCCTCTTCGAAGGCTCGCCCGCCTATCAGAAGGGGCTGCGGCGTGGCGACATCATCGGCAAGATTGAAGGCGAGGAGACGAAGGGCTGGACCAGTGACGATGCGGTGAAGAAGCTGCGCGGGCCCAAGGGCACGCCGGTGCGCATCTCGCTCAAGCGCAGCGGCTTCGATCAGTTGATCGATCTGGCCGTCGTTCGCGACGAGATTCACATTCCAACAGTGCCGTCCGCGTTCATGCTCGACGCGCAGACCGGGTACATCCGGGTGTCCGAGTTCGGTGAAAACACCGACCAGGAGCTGGGTCAGGCATTGAGGAACCTGCAGCGGCAGGGGATGAAGCGACTCGTGTTCGACCTGCGCAACAATCCCGGTGGCGCGCTCGACCAGGCCATCAAGGTGGCGAATCGCTTCCTGCCGCGCGGTGACATGGTCGTCTACACACGCGGCCGCGTACCGAACTCGGACCAGGATTATCGCGCGACCGAATCAAGCGATTACCTGAACATCCCGATGGTGACGCTCACCAACCGCAGCAGCGCCAGCGCGTCCGAGATCGTCTCAGGTGCTCTGCAGGATCACGATCGCTCGCTGATCGTCGGCGAAACGACGTTCGGCAAGGCGCTCGTGCAGTCGGTCTATCGTGTCAGCGAAGGCGCAGGTGTCGCCGTAACGACCGCGCACTACTACACGCCGAGCGGCCGCCTGATTCAGCGCCCATGGGACGACAGCTTCGACGAGTACCTGACGTACACGCTGCGCGAGCAGGATCCCAACAAGGCGCACAGCTCCGAGGATCTGAAGCTCACCGATGCGGGCCGCAAGGTCTACAGCGGCGGCGGCATCGAACCCGATCGCCGCTTCGACGGACCAATCGAAGGGTTCAACCCGACACGGTTCGGCCGTACGCTCTACGCGCGGCAGCTGTTCGACACCTACGCGCAGCGCTTCGCGCGGAAGGGCGACACGCGCATCACGATGGCGCCGACGACGCCGGTGCGCGAGCTGTCGCCGGGCTTCGAGGTAACCGACGCGATGGTCGCGGAGTTCCGCGACTATGTCGAGAAGTCGAAAGTGAAGATCGACGCGGATGGCTGGCAGAAGGATCAGCAGTTTATCCGCGCGATGATCCGCTATGAGATCGATCTTGACCTCTTCGGCGTCGAAGCGGCACGCAAGGACCTGGTGAAGACCGATCCGCAGCTGCAGTTCGCTCTCGGACTCTTCCCCGACGCGCAGCGTTTGCTCGACACGGCTCGTCAACCAGCTACGACACGCGTCGCTCGTTAGAACGTCAACTTCCGAACCTCCAACTCCCAATTCCCAAGGCGCCTTGGGAGTTGGGATTTGGGATTTGGGATTTGGGATTTTTCGTCCACGACACCATCCCGCCCTTGGGTCCCCAACCCAAAATATAGTGGTGTCAGATTGGTCTTGCCACTAGGGCTAGGCCTTGTTAGACTGCCGCGCGTAACCGACCAGCCTCCGTTTTACCTTCGCGCGAATACACTTCAGGTGACCAAGGAATGCGCCTCGAACGCCTCGAGATTGCCGGTTTCAAGTCCTTCTCCGACCGCTCTGAGCTTGCCTTCGATCAGGGCGTAACCGCGATCGTCGGGCCGAATGGCTGCGGCAAGAGCAACGTCGCGGACGCCATCACGTGGGTGCTTGGCGAGCAGAGCGCGAAAAGCCTGCGTGGCGAAAAGATGGAGGACGTGATCTTCAGCGGCAGCGACGCCCGCAAGCCGGGCGCGGCCGCTGAAGTGCGCCTGCGGCTGACCGGTTTGCCCGTGTCTCAGCAGGCGACCGCGGACACTCGTGTTGCGGACGTTGCGTTCACGACGCTGCGCGAATTTCAGGCGCCTACCGAGTTTCCCGAAGAGACTCGAGGACACGACAATGGTCGTGGCAATGGGCACGACGGCCTTGGCAGCGGCAACGGTCATGGAAACGGCCACGCTCATGTCGGGCTTTCCGAGATGGTCGAGGCATTCACGCGCGACGTCGAAGTCACGCGGCGGCTCTATCGATCGGGCGAGAGCGAATACCTGATCGACGGTGAGGTCTGCCGGCTTCGCGACGTGCACGAGCTGCTGATGGATACGGGCCTTGGCGCCAAGGCCTACGCGATCATCGAGCAGGGGAAGATCGGGCTGATCCTCAGCTCTCGTCCCGCCGACCGGAGGCAGCTCATCGAAGAAGCCGCGGGGATCACCAAATACAAATCGCGCAGGCGTTCCGCGGAGCTGAAGCTTGAAGCGGCGCAGCAGAACCTGACGCGCGTCGACGACATCGTGTTCGAGGTCGACAAGCAGCGCGGCGCGCTCAAGCGTCAGGCCGCCAAGGCGCGGCGCTACAGGAAGCTGCGCGAGGAGCTGCGCCGCTGGGAGAAGGTGCTGTTCGCGCATCGCTATCGCGAGTTGGCGGGGAGCATCGAGTCGGCGCGGACGCGTCTGGCCGATACGCGCGAGCGGGAGGCCGCGGCGGCCGCTCGGGTTGCGGAAGTCGAAGCGGATTTGAGCCGACTGCGCATCGAGCAGGCGGAGGCGGATCGCCGCGCATCGGGCACTCGCGAGCAGGCCCACGGAAGTGAGCTCGAGATCAACCGCCGCCAGCAGCAGCTCGAGTTCGATCGTCAGCAGGCGGCTACGCTGGTCGTGCGGACGACGGAGATTGCCGAGGAAGTCCGCGACCTCGAGGCCCGGCGCGAACCGGCGCGAATCGCGGTCGAGGCGCGCCACCAGGCGTGTGCCGCCGCCGAGCGGGCGCGCGACGAGGCGGCAGCGGTGCTCGTGGAGGCGAGTGACTCACACACGCGTGCCCACCAGCAGATCGAAGGACTCGAAGGCGACGTCGAAGCGGCACGTGGCGAGGTGTTTTCCGCGCTGAATTCCGCGACGGCGCTGCGCCACGCGATGGAGCATGCCGCGGCGCAGCGCGAGCGCGTGGGCGAGACGCTTGGGAAACTGGAAATCGAAGAGGCCGATCTGCGCCTGGACGTGCAAAAGGTGGACGCGGAGCGGGTTGCCGCCGGCGAGGCACTGGCCCGCGCCCATCAGGCGCACGACGACGTCAGGCTTCAGCGGGAGGCTCACGAGTCCGATCTGGCCACGGCCCGACACGAGCATGAGTCTCGCGTTCGCCGCGTGCGCTCCGGCGAGCAGGATCTGGCAGGGCTCGAAGCACGGCTCGCCTCGCTCGAGGAGCTCGTCTCCACGCGCGGCGAGTTCGGAGACGCTGCGCGCATGGTGCTGGTCCAGGCCAATGGCCACGTCGGCCAGCAGGGCGCGGTTGCCGATTATCTCGACGTCGACAAACGGTACGAGCGCGCGGTCGAGGCGTGCCTCGGCGAACTGCTGCAGCACGTGATCGTCGAACGCCATGACCAGGCGGCCGCCGGACTGTCGCTGGTGCGCGAGCATGACGCGGGCCGCTGTGGCTTTGTCGTCGTCGATCCGGGGTCGAACGGCTATCACCCGCGCGAGGTGCTGCGCATGTCCGGTATCGTTCCGGTCGGCGA
>Ga0070698_100001790_pt1 | contig 23904 bp, 22 predicted proteins | sample KBSK1502metaG_FD_65477 | JGI IMG/M metagenome (GOLD analysis project Ga0070698, IMG submission 65477) | Corn, switchgrass and miscanthus rhizosphere microbial communities from Kellogg Biological Station, Michigan, USA - KBS K1-50-2 metaG | ecosystem: Host-associated > Plants > Roots >... | reverse complement strand
CCGGCGCAGCGTATGGTCGGTCTCGCCGCCCAGGATGATCGGCGGATGCGGGCGCTGCTTGGGCTTTGGCCACGACCAGACCGGATCGAAATTCACGAACTCGCCGCGGAACGAAGCTTCCTCCTGGGTCCACAGGGCTTTCATGGCGAGGACATGCTCGCGCATCTGCTTGAAGCGCGTCTCGTAGCGCGCGCCGTGGTTTTCCATCTCGTCGACATTCCAGCCGCCGCCGATGCCGAAGATGAAGCGCCCGCCCGAGAGCTGGTCGAGCGAGGCGATCGCCTTGGCCGTGACGATCGGCTCATGCTGCGGCACCAGGCAGATGCCGGTGCCGACCAGAAGCTTTTTGGTCGCCGCCGCCGCGAAGGCCAGGCCCACGAACGGATCGTGGGTGTGGGCATAGCGCTTCGGCAGCTCGCCGCCACCGGGGAACGGCGACTTGCGACTGACCGGGATGTGGGTGTGCTCGGGCACGAACAGCGAATCGAAGCCGCGGTCCTCGAGCGCGCGCCCGAGCTCGGCGAGGTCAATTCCGTAGTCGGTCGGGAAATAGAAAGCACCTACACGCATGGCAATCCTCCTCGCCTATTGCTTGGGAGCTTCAACATGGCCACCGAAGCCCAGCCGCATCGCCGACAGCACCTTCTCGGCGAAGGTATGCTGCTGGCGCGAACGGAACCGCACGAACAGCGAGGCGGCCAGCACGTCGGCCGGCACCGCCTCCTCGATCGCCGCCTCGATGGTCCAGCGGCCCTCGCCGCTATCTTCGACATTGCCGGAGAAATGTTCCAGCCGGGCGTCCTTGGCGAGCGCGCTGGCGGTGAGATCGAGCAGCCACGAGGTCACCACGCTGCCGCGCCGCCAGACTTCGGCGACGTCGGCCAGGTTGAGATCGTAGCGCTCGTCGGCCGGCAGCTTTTGCGAGGCGCGGTTGCGCATGATGTCGAAGCCTTCGGCGAAGGCCTGCATCATGCCGTATTCGATGCCGTTATGGATCATCTTGACGAAATGACCGGCGCCGACCGGCCCGGCATGGATGTAGCCGCGCTCGGCGCGCGGATCGAGCTTGTCGCGCCCTGCCGTGCGCTCGATCGCGCCCAGCCCGGGCGCCAGGGCGGCGAAGATCGGGTCGAGACGGGCCACGACCTCGGCATCGCCGCCGATCATCAGGCAATAGCCGCGCGCCAGGCCCCACACGCCGCCCGAGGTGCCGACATCGAGATATTTGACGCCCTTGGGCGCCAGTTCGCGGGCGCGGCGGACGTCGTCCTTGAAGTTGGTGTTGCCGCCGTCGATGATCACGTCGTCCTTGCGCATCAGATCGCCAAGCTGGGCGATGGTTTGCTCGGTGATCTTGCCGGACGGCAGCATCACCCAGACGGTGCGCGGGCCGGCGCCCAGCGCCTCGACCACAGATACAAGGGAATCGGCGGCGACGGCGCCCTCCTTGGTGAGCGCGGCGCCTGCTGTCGGGTTGGCATCGTAGACAATGCAGGAATGCCCCGCCTGCATGAGTCGCCGCACGATGTTTCCGCCCATCCGTCCCAGGCCGATGACGCCGATCTTCATGTGCTATTTCACTCCGACGATATCGGTTAGCTTAACGAGACAATGCCAAGGTCACAACGAAGCGACGGGAAGGAACAGCCATGACATTAGGACGGCTGGGCGTATGGTACTCGACGGACAAGCTGCACGGATCGCAACTGGCCGATCTTTTGGCGGTCGTCGAAAAATCCGGCTACTCCGCCCTCTGGTATCCCGAATCGCGCGGCTATGAATCGATGTCGCTGGCCGCCTATCTCCTGTCGAAAAGCCAGCGGCTCATGATCGGCAGCTCGATCGCCAACATCTACGCCCGCGATTCCTTTACCGCACGGCGGGCCATGGTGTCGCTGAACGATTTGTACGACCATCGTTTCATCCTCGGCCTGGGCGTCAGCCATGTTCCCATGGTGGAGGGCCTCCGCGGCCATCACTACGACAAGCCCATCCCCGCCATGCGGGCCTATCTCGATGGCGTTCGCAAGGATCTGACGACGCCTGAGGAAGCGCCGGTGATGGTGGCGGCCCTCGGCCCGAAGATGCTGGCCTTGAGCGCCGAGAAATCGCGCGGCGCCGTGCCCTACAATGTGACGCCACGCCATACCGCGAAGGCGGCGGCGATCCTCGGACCGACGAAGTGGCTGGCGGTCGAGCAGAAGGTGACGCTCGAAAGCGATCCGGTCCGCGCCCGCGCGCTCGGCCGCAAGGAACTCGCGCGCTACATGGTGCTGCCCAACTATCGCAACAACTGGCTGCGCGACGGCTTCACCGAGGCCGATCTCGCCGACGGCGGCAGCGACCGCTTCATCGACGCCATGGTGCTGTGGGGCGATGCGGCGACGGTCAAGAAGGGCCTGCGCGCGCACTTCGAAGCCGGCGCCACCCACGTCTGCCTGCAGCCGGTCCACGCCGACGGCGACTTCGCCACGCGCGATCGCATGCTCGCCGCGCTGGCCGACACCTGAGGACGGAGAAGACGATGGATTTCGGCATCGCCCTGCCCACGGCGGCGGATTCCTGGAAGGTGGTGAAAAAGGCCGAGGAAGAGGGCTTCAGCCACGCCTGGTTCTACGACACCCAGATGCTGAGCGCCGACTGCTTCGTCGCCATGGGCGCGGCCGCCGTCAACACGCGCCGCATTCGGCTGGGCACCGGCGTGCTGGTGCCGTCGAACCGCATCGCCCCGGTCGCCGCCAATGCGCTGGCCACGCTCAACCAGCTCGCGCCCGGGCGCATCGATTTCGGCGTCGGCACGGGTTTTACGGCGCGCCGCGCCATGGGCTTCGGCGCGATCAAGATCAAGGACATGGAGAGCTATATCCATCAGGTGTACGGGCTGCTGCGCCGCGAGACCGTCGACTTCGAGATGGAAGGCCAGCATCGCAAGATCCGCTTCCTCAATCCCGAGCTGCCGCTGTTCAACACCAAGGACCCGATCGCGCTCCATCTCTCGGCCTTCGGACCGCGCACCCGCGCGCTGACCGCCAGGCTCAAGGCGGGCTGGATCGACTTTGTCGGCAACGTCGAGACCGGCGTGCGCGAAGTCGAGGCCATGCGCGACGCTTGGAGCAAAGCCGGCCATGCGATGGGCGACTTGCAGGCGACGGCGTTCGCGCTGGGCTGCGTGCTGGGGGACGGCGAGCCGGCCGATTCCGAGCGGGCGATGGCCCAGGCCGGGCCGCGCGCAGCGGTGATGCTGCATCGCGCCGCCGACGAGGCGCTGTCCGGCCTCAAGCCGGGCACCGCCATGCCCAAGACCAAGCCCGAGCTCGAGGGCTATATCGCGCTCGCACGCACCTACGAGCCCAAGGATGCGCCCTACCTGGAGAACCATCGCGGGCACCTGATGTACGTCAAATCAGAGGAGAAGCGGTTCGTGACCGCAGACCTGATCCGCGCCACCTCGTTCACGGCGAGCGAAGCCGAGATCAAGCAGCGCATCGATAAATTGCGCGGGGCCGGCTACACGCAGTTCACCATCCAGCTCGTGCCCGGCCAGGAGCAGGCGCTCGCCGATTGGGCCCGCATCCGGCGGGCGTTCGGCTGAAGACTGTCCGACGGGGCCGCCAGCGTCGAGCCTGATCCCTCCAAGGCGAGAGATCGGTCGAGTTTCCGCAGTTTCGGCAGGCGCTACGGCAATTGGCAGGGGTTCAGCGCGGTCATCCGTCCCTGTCTAGGGCAATCGCATATGGCCATTTATTCCGTCATCCCGAGCGAAGCCGCCCAGCGGGCGGCGTAGCCGAGGGACCTCTTCTTATCGACGGCGCAACAAGAACAGGTCCCTCCGCTACGCCTCCCTTCGACTTCGCTCAGGGCAGGCGCTGCGCTCGGCTCCGGTCGGGATGACGGAGGTTTTGTCCGAACAAGTGCGCACCGTAGCGAGGGTAAAGGGGGTTTCCGGAGACGTTCCGACAGAGGCGCGGGAATCGTTGACGGCTGGTCAGACCGCGACCCGCGCCGGCGGCAGGGCAAGGCCTGCGACCTCGACGCGGGTGCGGAAGATGCTGCCGCAGTTCTCCGACGGGCCGCCGCGCGAGCCGGTGACGATGTAGAGATCGCGCAAATCATCGCCGCCGAAGCACAGGCTGGTGACCATCGGCAAGGGCACCGGCACATCCTGCCGATGCGTGCCGTCCGGATTGAACACGATCACCTTGCCGCCGTGCGCGTTGGCGACCCACACCGAGCCGTCGCTCGCGACCTTCAGGCCGTCCGGCACGCCGCCCGCGCCGAGGGTGGCGAAGGCGCGCCACGGGCCGACCGAGCCGTCCGGCTTGGCATCATAGACGCGGACCACGGCCGCGCGCGCATCGGAATGGTAGAGGAGCTTGCCGTCCGGCGAGAAGCCCAGGCCGTTGGTCAGCAGGACGCCGTCCGACAGCGTGCGCATCTTGCCGTCGAGATCGATGACATGGAGATAGCCGGGCTTCGGCTCCTCGCCGGCGAAGACGCGGAAAGCGAGCGAGCCGACATACACCCGCCCGGCCTGGTCGGTGGTGAGATCGTTGAAGCCGGTGGCGCCGGCAATGGCGTCGAGCGACAGCAAGGTGCGGGTATGGCCATCGGCCAGGCGCACGAAGGCGATATCGCGGCCGCCGACCACCAGGCCAGCCGACGCATGGAGCGCCATGCCGCCGATGCCGCGCCGCTTGGGCACGACCGGCGACACCTTGTCAGCGCGATCCAGGAGATGCACGCCGCCATTGATGACGTCGCTGAAGTAGAGACCGCGTGCTGCGTCCCAAACCGGGCCTTCGATCAGACCGAAGCCAGTCGCTACACACTGCATGGTCCCTCCCAGGACGATCTTCTCGGCGTCGACTGGCTGAAGGATAGCCCGCCGGCTTATCGGCAGCCTGCACATTCCGACATAACCGGATATAGTTTCCGGCCCCGCGCCCGAGGATGAATGGCCACCGAGATTTCGCGCCGCACGCTCGTCGAGTTGATCGGGCACATCGCCGGTGCAGCCACCGCCTATTCCGCCCTGAACACGATGGGGCTGCTGGTCACGCCGACGGCGTACGCCGCTCCGCCCCAGCTTGCGCCCGGCTCCGGCAGCGGCAAGCGCGTCGCGATCCTGGGCGCCGGAATAGCCGGCATGACGGCGGCGTATCGCCTCGCCCAGGCCGGCTACCAATGCAGGATCCTCGAAGCGCGCCCGCGCTGCGGCGGACGGGTCTGGACGCTGCGCGGCGGCGATGAGATCGTCGAAACGGAGTCCACCCAACAGGTCGACTGGGAAGCGCACCGGGATATCTACTTCAATGCCGGCGCCGCCAGGATTTCCAGTCACCACCAGGGAATCCTGGGATACTGCCGCGAACTGGGTGTTGCGCTGGAGCTGTTCGTCAACGACAACCGCGCCGCCCTGGTCCAGTTCGACTCCCAATTCGGCGGCAAGCCTCAGACGGCCCGGCGACTCCAGGCCGATATGAGGGGCGCGATCGCGGCGCTGGCGGCCAGGGGCGTGCCGGACGACGCCGCTGTGCGGTCTCTGCTGCGGGTCTTCGGCAATCTCCAGTCCGACATGAGCTATGGCGGTTCGTCGCGTGCCGGCTATGCCGATGACGACACGCCGGCGGCCGGCAACCAGCGCGGACGGCTTCAGCAACCCCTTGCCCTGGCCGAGATCGCGGGAGCGGCGTCGCGACGGATCGCGCTCGCGCTCTGTTTTGCCGAGTTGTGGGATCAATCGCCGACCATGCTGCAGCCGGTCGGCGGCATGGACGCCATCGTCCGCGCCTTCGTCCGCGTGCTGGGCGACATGATCCAGAACAACCAGGAAGTCGTGCAGATCGAGCGCGTCGGCGAACGCGCACGGGTGATCTCGCTCGATCGCAGCAGCGGGCAACGGAGCGCGCTCGAGGCGGATTTCGTGATCTGCACGATCCCCCTTTCGGTGCTGGACGGCATTCCCGCCGACTTTGCGCCGGCGGTGAAACATGCGATTGCGCTCGGAGCGAAGGCCTATTTTCCGGCGGTGAAAGTGGCGTTCGAGGCGCCGCGCCGCTGGTGGGAGACCGACCGGCAGCTCTATGGCGGCATCAGCTGGACCGGCCGCGACATCACCCAGATCTGGTATCCGTCACACGGGTTCCACGGCGAGAAAGGCGTTTTGGTCGGCGCCTATATCTGGGACCAGGCTCCGGCCCTGCGCTTCACCGCCATGACTCCGGCCGAGCGCCGGGCGGCCGCGATCGGCGATGGCGAAGCGCTTCATGAGGGCTATGAGGCCCTTGTCGGACCGGCCGCGTCGGTCGCCTGGGCGAAAATTCCCTATTCGCTGGGCGCCTGGATCGAGTGGGAGTCCATTCCGGGGATGCGCCAAGCGGAATACCCTGTATTGCTCGCCGGGGACGGACCGTTTTACTTTGCCGGCGAGCATATGAGTTATGTCACGGCCTGGCAGGAAGGCGCCGTGCAATCGGCTCACTACACGGTCTCCGAGATCGCGAAGCGAGTTCAAGCCAGCCGTCCTTAGACGCGAACGGGAGGAAACCGCGATGAAACTGGGCCTGGCGATCGGCTATTCCCGCGCCCATGTCGACATTCCGGTGAAGCTCGTGCAGCGCGCCGAGGAACTGGGCTACGACTCGGTATGGACGGCTGAAGCCTACGGCTCGGATGCGGTGACGCCGCTCGCCTTCCTGGCGGCGCACACCAGCCGCATCAAGCTCGGCACCGGCATCATGCAGCTCGCCGCGCGCACGCCGGCCAATGCGGCGATGTCGGCGGCGACCGTCGATGCCATGGCGGGCGGCGGCCGCTTCATCGTTGGCCTGGGCGTGTCGGGCCCGCAGATCGTCGAAGGCTGGTACGGCCAGCCGTGGGGCAAGCCTTACTGGCGCATCCGCGACTATGTCGCGATCATGCGCAAGATCTTCGCGCGCGAGGCGCCGGTCACCCACGACGGCCGCGAGATCTCACTGCCCTACACCGGGCCGGGCGCACTCGGCATCGGCAAGCCGCTGAAATCCATCCTGCACATGAACCCGAACATCCCGATCTACCTGGCGACCGGCAACGAGGCGACGGTCAAGCTCACCGCCGAGATCGCCGATGGCTGGCTGCCCATGGGCTTCATGCCCGGTGCCATGGAGGAGTATAGGCCATGGCTCGAAGAGGGCTTCCGCCGGGCCGGCAACGGCAAGGGATTCGGCGACTTCTCCATTCACGCCGCGGTGCATGTCGAGGTCGACAACGACGTCGGCGCGGCGCTCGCCAGGCTGAAGCCGGAGGTCGCGCTCTATGTCGGCGGCATGGGCCACCGCACCAAGAACTTCCACAACGACATCATGGTGCGCCGCGGCTTCGGCGACGCGGCCAAGCGCATCCAGGAACTCTATCTGGCGGGCCGCAAGGACGAGGCCATCGCCGCGGTGCCCGACGAATGGGTCGACATGAAATCGCTGGTCGGCCCAGCGGCGCGCATCCGCCAGCGCTATCGCGCGTGGGAGGATTGCGGCGCCGACTCGCTCAGCGTGCGCTCGCGTCAGCCCGAGGCGCTGGAAGTGATGGCCGAGGCAGCGCGGCTCAACTAGCTGGGGGCGCGCCACTGCGCGCGGAGTAAACTCCGCGCTGAAGTGGCGCGTCTTCTCATGCTCATTTGGACCGCGAGCGTCTCGCTCGCTCATGATCATGAGCGAGCGAGACGCTCGCGGTCCGGAAGACTATGAACGCGCCACTTCAGGCGCATGTGAATGCGCCGCAGTGGCGCGCCCCCAGCGAAGACCTGATTCCAGTCAGACGGAACGTGCACCAGGCAATGAAAAAGGCGGCCCTCGCGAGGGCCGCCTTTTCTTTCAAAGAGGTGGCAGGCGTTGCCGCTTGCCACCCCGTCGAAGGCAATCGCTCAGCTAGGTCCAATGGGCTGGCCGGGCCAGCGGAAGCCGGGCGCCGGGAGCGGGACCTTGTTGGCAATCAGGGCATTCTCAAGCGTCGGGATACCAGCCTGGTAGTTGCCTGCCTCGCACTGGGCGATCGCTGCCGCTGTGGGCGTATCGAGCTGGGAGGTGCGGTACTCGCGCCACTTGTCGCTCAAGGCCTTGCAGTAGGCCCGGGGGTCCGAAAAGATGCTCGACACTTGGGTGCCGCCGACCACGATCTCGACGCGGCGGTTCTGCGGCTCGCGCACGCCGTCGCCGGTCGGCACCAGCAATTGCGACTTGCCCCTGCCGACGACCGTGATCGCCGGGGCCGGCACGCCCTCACGCACCAGGGCGTCCTTGACGGCATTCGCACGACGCAGCGACAGCGCCATGTTGTAGGCCTCCGAGCCGGTCGTGTCGGTGTGGCCGGTCGCCGTGACCTGGGCACTGCCCCTGGACTTGAAGGCGTCGGCTGCCTGTTTGATCGTGACCAGGGCCTGCTGCGAGAGGTTCGAGCGGTCCCAGTCGAAGAACACCATGAACGACGGCGGAGCGACTGCCGCGGGTTGTGGCGGCGGCGGTGGAGGCGGCGGCTCCGAGGCGCAGGCGGCCAACAGCCATACCGCTGAAAACACAACCAGTAGTCTTCTGAGCATGATCATCCCCCACAGAAAGTTTCGGAACGGCAATGTAGCCTATCCGAGGACGAATATTAGCACGAGCGCGCCCCAGCCGGAAACGCTCGAGGATCAAACTGGTTCCGTTGTCACCCGCAAGTCATTTTCGAAGCTTCTCAACCGCTGGTTACCGGACGCCGCAGCGCGCCGCCTTGCGCCAGCGTTACAGGATCGTCCCCTACGACCAGGCGGGCACCGGTACCGAGCGCGATGTCGGGAGAACTTGCAGAGGCAATCAAGGGCGCGACCCCGCACATCGCGCCGGGGGGCGCTGACGCGCTGAAGGTAACGGAGCCAGAGGCCTTCAATTCCCTTCTGCTGGACTTCCGCGATCGCCTCCAGGGCGTCCATGGCCAGATTGCCGGCCGGTTTCGAATTTGTGAAAATCTTGGGGCGTTGGCAGGAGAAACTTGCATGGCGGCGACAGGCCCCGTTAACGCGGGCGACGCTTCCTGGTCGGTGGAGGACATCCCCTACCACACGCTCGTCCACGACCGGGTACGCGACGACCGAAGACTTTTTTATATCCTCGCGTCCGCCTCCTTCATCGAAATCACCTCGGACCTCTACACGCGCAATCTGGTCGAGTTCTTCCGCCATGACGGCGAGGTCGTCGACTGGCTGGAGGGCAACTGGGAAAGCGAGGAATTGCAGCACGGCGCGGCGCTGAAACGCTATGTCCAGACCGCCTGGCCGGATTTCGATTGGGAAGCCGCCTACCGGAGCTTCGTCGCCGAATACTCCCAAATCTGCACCCTCGATCAACTGGCCGGCACGAGGGCGCTCGAGATGGCGGCGCGCTGCGTGGTGGAGACCGGCACCGCCACCTTCTACCGCATGCTGTCGGAACTGAGCCGCGAGCCGGTGCTGAAGCGCCTCGCGGCCGAGATCAGCGCCGACGAGGTCCGGCACTACAAGCATTTCTACCGCTATTTCCTGCGCTACCGGAGGCTCGAACAACCAGGCCGCGCCGCGATTTTCCGCACGCTCCTCAATCGGGCCACCGAGGTCGAGACCGAGGACGCCTTCTATGCCTTCAAAGCCGTCTGCCTCGGCCGCAACCCCGATACCGGGTTCCGCAAGCAGGACTATGCGGCGTACCGCGACAGCGTCGTGCAGCTCGCCAAGCAGCACTTTCCCCACGAAATGGCGATCAAGATGCTGCTGAAGCCGCTCGACCTCAATCCCATGGTCGGGCGCGCGATGGTGCCGGCCGTCACGTCGGCCACGCGATTGTTCGTGCGTTCCTGGGGCGCGGCGTCCAATGCCAAGGTCCATGCCGACAGCCGCCCTTGACGTCTCGAGCGCGAGCTCCCAGGCCCTCCCCGTGCTCGAGGTTTCCGGAGGACATCCGTATGGCCCAGCGCATTCGCCGCGTCGTTACCGGGCATGACAAGGACGGCCAGTCGATGTTCATTGCCGACGGCAAGGCGCCGAACATTCTCGAGATGAAGTCGATGCCCGGCGTCGCCTTGACCGATCTGTGGCGGACCAAGACGGCGCCTGCCTCGAACAGCGGAAACAGCGATGCCGCGGCGGGGAAGATCAAGCTCGAGCCGCCGGAGACCGGCACGATCTTTCGAATCGTGGAGTTTCCCCCCGATACCGCATGGCGCAAGACAGCCGATGCAAAGGCCGCCTTCGCCTCGATCGGCGCCGCTGCCGCGCCGGACCATGAGTCGGGCGATCCCATGATGCACGCAACGGCCACCGTCGATTACATCATCGTGCTCAGGGGCGAGATCTACGCCGTCATGGACAAAGGGGAGAAGCTGCTGAGGCAGGGCGACATCCTGATCCAGAGAGGGACCAATCACTCGTGGAGCGTGCGCACCGATCAACCGTGCGTCATCGCCGTCATCCTGGTCGGCGCGAAGCCGGCGGGACGGCTCACGAGAGGCGTCAAACGCAAATCACCGCGACGGGCGAAGAGGACGACCTCTCAAGGCTCCCGGGCGAGGCGTTCGAAATCCGCCAGCACGGCCGCGATCAAGGTCCGCCGGCGCGTATCTTCGGTGGGCAAGGTCGCCGCATAGAGGCCGAGAACATAGCGGGCCTTCTCAGCGGCTTCCGGCCAGTTGGCTGCCGGGGCGGCGGCGAGGTGTGCTTCCAGCTCGTCCTGGCGAAGGCGCAAGGTGCGTTCGTTGGCTTCCACCTCGGCCAGCAGGCGGCGGAGATCGGTCGCCTTCTGGGCTTCCATTCCGCGCCGCCGGTCGAGGTCGATCGTCTTGTCGGTCATGGTGCGTCTCCTCACTGCTGGCCGACGACGACTTCGACCGACATGCCCTGAAAGGCGCCGGTCATTCCCGTGAAGCTGCCGGACACCGGCATCGCCTGACGGATATCGCGCGCTACCGCGACGGGAATGAGGTTGAAGCCGCCGACTCCGCGATTGGTCGGATCGAAGCTGATCCAGCCCGCGCCCGGCACGAAGATTTCCGCCCAGGCGTGCGTGGTTCCAACGTCCCGCTGGCGCTCCGGATTGTACAGGTAGCCCGAGACGATGCGCGCGCCGAAGCCGAGGCTGCGCGCGGCTTCGACGAACAACACCGCGAGATCGCGGCACGAGCCGCGGCCACGGTCGAGGGTCTCGATCGGCGACTGCGTGCCCTCGTCGTCGCGGCTTTGATAGAGGATCCCTTCGGCGACCCCGGCGCTCAGATCCTTGAGCAGCGCCAGCGTGTTCGTCGGACAGCTGCGCACGAAGGCCCGCGCCCAGTCGCGCAACTGACCGGCCGGATCGGCGTATTGCGGCACCGTCAAGGCGCCGAGATCGATCCATTCCTCGCGCGCATAAAAGAACGGATAGTCGGCGGCCGACGCCGCGATGTCGAAGACGGGCCAGGGCGCGGCGTCGAGCTCCAGCTCGGCAACGCTGTCGATCACCAAATGGTCGGCCAGGGCACCGAATGTGGCGAGCGCGACGGCGTTGCCGCAAACGTCGTGCGCCCAGGTGACCATCGCGGCCGGCGTCACGCTGACGAAATTCGACATCAGGCGAAGCTCGCGGCTCTCCCGCGGGCGCAGCATCAGCCGGTGCGGCCCGAGCTTCACCGGCTCATGGTAACGATAGGTTGTCTTGTGATGGATCCTCAGCGCGATCAATGAACCTCCATCGGGCAAGGCGCGCCGCCCGCCGGGAGTACACCTCTTTCCCCGGCACCGCCAGCGCCCGGGCCGCGGCGTCGCGATGACGATTTGCGGCAATTAAGGCAGCGGGTGGTGTTCCAATTTGAACAGTATAAGGATTAGGACAGCATCAGGATTAGGACAGCATCAGGCAGCGAGCCGGTTGGACATACGCGCACGCAGGGTGTAGCGGTATCGACCGTCGCCCCCCAAGTCTCCGGCCTGCGACGGCTGAGAGAGGCCTGCGCTCCCGCCCACCGCGAGGAGCACGCATGCGCAGCTGGCCGGTATCATCGTTCATGTTCCCGATTTTCACGATCGTGTTGATCGTCGGCTGCGCGATCCCGCGCACGCCGACCTGACGCCGCCACGCGGCCCTGAAAGGACTTACCATGCAATTTCCAGCAAATACCAAACCCCTGATATGGGGCGCCGTGGGTGGCGCCATCGCCTGCATGATCATAGGCTTCACGTGGGGCGGCTGGGTGACCGGCGGCACCGCCCGCAAGGATGCGGCCACGGCCGCGCACGACGCGGTCGTGGTGGCGCTGGCGCCGATCTGCGCCGCCCAATATCGGACGCAGAGCGATGCGACGGCCAAGATCGCCGAGCTGGCCAAGGCAAGCTCATGGGAGCGCGGCAGCACCGTGGAGAAGAGCGGTTTTGCCACCATGCCCGGCAGCAAGACGACCGATTCCGACGTCGCCCGCGCCTGCGCGGAGATGTTGGCCATGCCGCCCACGCCCAAGACCTGAGCGAAACACCGGGCGTTCCGTCGATCGGCGGTGGCCAACGCCATCGCCGATAGCGGCGGCATTGCAGAACGCATTTTCGAACGCCTCTGCGAGATCGGCTACGCCGTGTCCGGCGCCGCCGGCGGCCGCGACAGCAGGGCGGGCCGGAACAGCAAGGTGACGAGAAGCTCCCAGGCGAGCGAGATCATCAGCAGTCGGCCCATGCTGGCGGTGCCGGGATGGCTCGACAACCACAAGGCGCCGAACGCCGTGGCGGTCGTCAGCGCGCTGAAGACGACGGCGCGCATCAGGCTCGACTGCAGCATCTCCGTCTCCCCCGCACGCCAGGCCAGCACGAAATAGATATTGAAGGCGACACCGACGCCGAACAGCAACGGCAGCGCGATGATGTTGGTGAAGTTCAGCGGCAAGTCGAGGGCCGCGCAAGTGGCGAAGGTCAGCAGCCCGCTCAGCAGCACCGGCAGCAGGGTCAGCACCACGTCGCGGCTCCGTCGCAGCACCACCGCCAGAAGCAGGATGATGGCGAGGATGGAATACACCCCCGCCTGCGCAAAGGCCTCGACCACGCTGTCGCCCGACGCGCTGATGGAAATCGGCCGGCCGGTCGCATCCGGAGCGACGTTCTGGATCGCCGTCGCGAAACGCCGCAGCGATGCGTTGTCGTCCAGGCTGTCGCGCGGCAGGACCTGTATCCGGGCGCGCCCGTCTTTGGCGATCCAGTCGGCGACAAGCTCAGGCGGCAGGGTCTCGAGCGTCACCGGACCGGCCTGCAACAACGCGCGGGTCTGATCGAGCATGATGCCGAGCGGGGCGACCACGGCAGAAGCGGCCGCGGCGCGGACGTCCGGCGTCGCGGCCTGCAGGCGCTCCAGCGCATCGGCCAGGCGACGCGCCGCGCCGGCGGCGGAATCCGTTGCGCCGCTCGCCGCCTCGCGCAGCGCCGCCGCCGTCGTCGCCAAGCCGAGCTGCAGCGCGGAGTCCGATGGCGGCGCGAGCGGAGCGACGTCGAGGATGGCTTTGAGGGCCATCGCGGCGTTGGCGATCAGCGCCAGTTTCTCGTTCTCCTGCACGGGAACGAAGCTGTTCAGCGTGACGGTCCGGGATACCTCCGGCAGGGCGTCGAGGCGGCGCGCCACGGTCACCGATTGGGCGAGCGAGGGGGCGAGGACGTTGATCGCATTGGGCGTCCAGTCGGGATCGGATGCGAGGGCCTGCAGCGTCGTCATCGACTCCACCTTGGAACTCTTGAGGTTCAGGGGATTGAAGTCGAAACGCACCAGCGGCAGCAGCGCACACGAGACCGCCGCCGCGAGAAGCGCCAGGGCCAGCACCGTCGGGCGATGGCGATGCACGAAGATGTCGACCGGCGCCAGCATCGTGAAACCGACCTCGGCCAGCCGACCGGCCGGAGGGCGCAGCAGGGTCAACAGCGCAGGCAGCAGGACGATGCTCAAAACGAAGGCGACGATCATGCCGAGACCGGCGATGGTCCCGAGTTCGGCCACGCCGATATAGGTGGTCGGCAGGAAGGCGAAGAAGCCGGCGCCGATGGCGGCGGCCGACAGCGCCAGTGCCCGTCCGATGGTGGTGCCGGTCACCGTCAGCGCCGCCCTGAGATTGGGGTGGATGAGACGCTCGGCGAGGCTGCGGACGCTGAACTGAATGCTGAAGTCGACGCCGAGCCCGACGAATAGCGGGATGAAGGCGACCGAGATGAGGTTGAAGCGGCCGGTCGCCAGCAAACCGATGGCGGCCGTCATGATCAGGCCGACAAGCGTGGTGGCGAGGATCGCGATCACGACGCGCGCCGAACGCACCGCCAGCCACAGGATCCCCAACAGCGCCGCGGCCATCGCGCCGAGGATCAGGTGCGCGTCCCCGGCCAGCGTCGCGAATTCCTCGTCCGCCAGCGGCACCGGGCCGGTCAGGCGCACGCTGACGCCATGCGCCGGATCGAGGCCGAGGGCCCGGGCAGTCGCGCGGATGGCCGTGCTCGCGGCCGCCCCCGGCTCGAGCGCCGTATAGTCCATCACCGATTGAACCAGCACGACGTGCCGCGTCTGGCGGGGTCCGGCTTGTGCCGCGGCGATCAGCGTCCGCCACGAAAAAAAAGCCGGCTGGCCGGCCGCGGCTTTTTCAAACGTCGTTGCGAGCGCCGTCATCGCGGGTTCGATGTCATGCAGCGTGGCTTGTCCGTGCTTGATCCCTTGCAGGGTGTTCGAGATGCCGGTCAGGACGCCACGCAGACTGGGATCAGCCGCCAGCGGGCCAAGCAGGGGCTGTGCCCGCATGAGCGCTTTCGTGGTCGCCTCGACTTCATCCAGCGGCAGCAGCAACAGCCCGTTGCGCTCGAAAAACGCCCCACCGACGGGACGTCGCACGGTGCGGAAAAGGTCGGGCTTTCCTTGCAGCGCTGCGGTGAGCCGCCGGGCCGCCGCGTCGGCCAGTTCGGGGGTCGCGCCGTCGACCACGACCATGGTCAGATTCTGGAGTTGCGGGAAGGCCGCGTCGAACGCCAGCTCGCGTTGCCGCCACTCCAACTTCGTCGAGATCAATTCGGCGGTGTCGGCGGTCATGGCGAAATGCCGCGCCGTGTAGACCAGCGCCGCCGCCGTCAGCACGACGGCGAGAAGCAGTACGATCAACGGCTGGCGGGTGCTCGTCGCGACGACACGACCGATCAGCGAAGCCTTGGTGGACACAAAACGCCTCAAGAATTCTCAAGAATGGATGCGAAGGCGACCGGCGACATGATGGAAGCCATGTCTTCAATAAACTGTGCCTTTGCGGGTTGCAGCGAGAATGGACAAGCGGGTTCCAGCGAGAATGGACAAAACGACATCGGTGGCTTTCAATGCGCGCAGCGAAAGGGCGAGTACCATGAAAATCGGATCGCAAGAACATCGCGATGCCTTCTGCCGGAACTTCACGCAGACCTATAGCGAATACGATCCGAATACCCTGCCTTGGCCGGTGCTGGACGACGAGGCGCTGCACCGCCTCCGCGCGGTGCCCTTTTGGGAAGAGGTGTTCTACACCGAGCGCCGGGCCGGCGCGATCGTGGCGGCGTTCACCGAAACGGTCGCCGATCCGGTTCTAAAGGAAGCCCTTGCCTTGCAAGGCCGGGAGGAGACCCGCCACGCCAAGTTGATCCGCGTGATGATCGAGAAGTATGGCCTCGACGCCCCCGAGCGGCCGCTGGAGGATATCAGCGAAGATATCGAAACGCGGTTCAAGGACTTCGGCTTCGGCGAATGCCTTGATTCGTTCCTCGGTTTCGGCTTGTTCAAGATCGCTTTGCAGTCGGGGTTTCTTCCCAAGGAAATGCTCCGGATCTTCGAAACATTGATGTACGAGGAAACGCGCCACATCGTCTTCTTCATCAACTGGATGGCCTATACGGAGGCCCGGCAGGGCTGGCTCGCGCGGACGATGTTGCCGCTTACCAGCTTGCGCTACTACCTGCGTGCCATCGGTCGCATGATCGGCCTGGCGCGGCGTGGCAAGCAATTGAATGACGGCAAGAATTTTGCCGCCACCCAGGTCAGCATGTTCCTCGACGGCTTCAATTTTCGCCAATTCCTCGAGGACTGTTACTCGGAAAACAGCCGCCGCATGAGCGCATTCGAACCGGAATTGCTGCGCCCCAGCTTCATGCCTCAATTGGCCGATGCAGCGCTCGCGGCGCTGCGACTGTGGAACGCACGAGCCAAGCTTAGGGCACGCTTCGGCAATGTCCCGCTCTCACGGCAAAGGGTCCCAGAACCACGGTCGGCATTCGAACCAAGCGCGGCGCGAACATGGGACGTACCAGACGCCGGTCGTCGATATCGCGACGACGATCGTTCGCCGCCAGGCAGAGCTTCATGAATTCGCGCACGTCGATGTCGCGGCCGTCATGGACCGCGCGGCACGGCGTCGCAATGATCGGACCGCTTTTGTAGCTCGCGTGGCAGTATCTTGCGGGTTACCAAGGCCGCCGCCGCTCTCTCTTGCCCAGGCATACAAGGCCAATGACGCGCGACGGGCCGCTGCAAGGCCTGCATATCCACCAAGGCAATGCTTGTATCCCGGGCCGTGGTGTCGGAAAATGCACGAGACTTGCAAATGTCCAACGGCAGGCATGAGCGATCTTGCTCACTTGCCTCAGGTTACCTGCGGACGCCCATTCACGAGACAGGACTGGCATGGCGGTCCGCTATTGCGCCTCCGGCAAAGCAGCCCAACATGCAGTTGTCCGTCGCCACTTACCCTGATGGAAGGAATTGATCTGGATGCGGGTTCTTATGGCTCAGCCTCGGGGTTTCTGCGCGGGCGTCGTACGGGCGATCGAGATCGTCGGCCGCTCGCTCGAGAAATTCGGCGCCCCGGTCTATGTCCGCCACGAAATCGTGCACAACCGCCATGTGGTCGAGAAGCTCGAGCGCATGGGAGCGGTCTTTGTCGAAACGCTGGATGAGATTCCCGACGGCGCCGTGACGATTTTCAGCGCTCATGGCGTGGCCCAGTCGATCATCGATGAGGCGAAGTCGCGCGGTCTGCCGGTCCTCGACGCGACGTGCCCGCTGGTCTCGAAGGTGCACATCCAGGGCAAGCGCTACGTGGCGCGCGGCCGCGCCCTGATCCTCATCGGCCATGCCGGTCATCCGGAGGTCGAGGGGACGATTGGGCAGGTCGACGCCCCGGTCCATCTCGTTTCCACGGTTGAAGATGTCGCGCAGCTCGACCTTCCGGATGACGCACCGGTGGCCTACGTTACCCAGACCACGCTGAGCGTCGACGATACGCGTGGCGTGATCGCTGCCCTGCAAGCGCGGTTCCGCGATCTCGAGGGGCCGGACGTCTCGGACATCTGCTATGCGACGCAGCATCGCCAGTCGGCGGTGCGAGAGTTGTGCGAGGTGGTGGACCTGCTGCTGGTGGTCGGCAGCCGCAACAGCTCCAACTCCAATCGGCTGTGCGAGATCGGCATCGAGAAAAATCTGCCGAGCTACCTGATCGCCGATGGCAGCGAGCTCGATCCGGCGTGGCTGGCCGGCGTGCAGACCGTGGGACTGACCGCCGGCGCCTCGGCTCCCGAGGAACTGGTTCTCGACGTCATCGAAGCGCTGCGCCGGCACGGCGAGGTCGAGGTCGAGGAAATCGCCGGTGTGCGCGAGACGATCGAGTTCCGGCTGCCCAATGAACTGAGGGCGCCTTCTGACAAGACGCTGGTACCGTCAACCGGATAGATGAGGCGCGGTTGGCCATTGCAGCCGACGCCAAACAGGAAGCGCCGCACATGAGCAAGAACGACGGGCTGCGGAGTTCCGAATATTGGCAGGAGCGCGGGGAGGAAGCCCGCGCAAGGGCCGAAGAAATGAGCGATGCGGAGGCCAGGGCGACGATGTTGAATATCGCTTATCTGTACGACCTGATGGCCGAACGCGCCGCCAAAAAAGAAGCTAGCGAAAGTTAACCCCGTCCAAGATCGAATTTGAGACATTACCGAGGAGCGGCGTTGTGGGAATTCCTTTGTTGCAGGCGGCCCGGATCGCAACCTACGTGGTCCGCCAGCATCTCTCGGGGCGCAAGCGCTACCCGCTTGTGCTGATGCTGGAGCCGTTGTTCCGCTGCAACCTGGCCTGCGCCGGTTGCGGCAAGATCGACTATCCGGACGAGATCCTCAATCAGCGCCTGTCCTACGACGAGTGCATGGGCGCGATCGACGAGTGCGGCGCCCCGGTGGTCTCGATCGCCGGCGGAGAGCCGCTGCTGCACCGCGAGATGCCGGAGATCGTCAAAGGCTATCTCGGCCGCGGCAAGTTCGTGATCCTGTGCACCAACGCTCTCCTGCTGGCCAAGAAGATCGACGACTTCAAGCCGCATCGCGCCTTCACCTGGTCCATTCATCTCGACGGAAACCAGGCGATGCACGACAAGTCGGTCTGCCAGCGCGGCGTCTACGACAAGGCGGTGGAAGCGATTCGCCTCGCCAAGTCGAAGGGCTTCCGCGTCAGCATCAACTGCACGCTGTTCAACGATGCCGATCCCGCCCGGGTCGCCGGCTTCTTCGACGACATGAAGGCGCTGGAGCTGGATGGCATCACCGTGTCGCCCGGCTATGCCTATGAGCGCGCGCCGGACCAGCAGCACTTCCTCAATCGCACCAAGACCAAGGAACTGTTCCGCGGCATCCTGGCGCGCGGCGATGGCGGGCGGAAATGGCCGTTCAGCCAGTCGGTCATGTTCCTGAACTTTCTCGCCGGCAACGAGGCCTACCACTGCACGCCGTGGGGCAACCCGACGCGGACCGTCTTCGGCTGGCAGAAGCCCTGCTACCTGCTCGGCGAAGGCTACGCCAAGACGTTCCGCGAGCTGATGGACGACACCGAATGGGACAAGTACGGCGTCGGCAACTACGAGAAGTGCGCCGATTGCATGGTCCATTCCGGCTTCGAGGCCTCGGCCGTCAAGGACATGATGCGGCGCCCCCTGAAGGCGCTGTCGGTCGCCATGCGCGGCGTCCGCACCGAGGGAGAGCTGGCGAAAGACATCTCGCTCGACGGTCAGCGTCCGGCGGAGTTCGTTTTCTCAGGGCATGTCGAGCGCAGGCTGAGCGAGATCCGGGCCGCCGAGTCCGGGGCCAAGACGGCGGTAGCCGCGGAGTAGCGCCCTAAAAGCCCGCTCTGCGTCCAGGGCGGTAAGAATCAGGGCGGGAAGCTGGCCCGGCCTGGCCAGCAGGGAGCGCAGGACGGCCGGCAAATCCATCGTGCCATCCGGTTTCATGCCGACGCGGGCCGCCGGCGGCAGCGTGCGATGCGCGACATCGGCGACAACCCGGGCAGCAGCAAAGGGCAGACCATGCCGGCGTGCCACCCGCGCCACGATATGCGATTCCATGTCCACCGCGAGAGCGCCGGTCGTCCGGTTCAGCGCCGCTTTCTGCGTCGCCTCGATCACCATGGCATTCACGCCGAGCAGCAATCCTCTGGCCGCCTCCGGGAGGCGAGCGGCAATCCGACCCGTCCAGGCAGGGTTGGTCGGCACTGATTCACCGTCAACCAGCACGGCGTCCGCCACGACCCACCGGCCGGCCTGCAATCCCGGCGCCAGGCCGCCCGCGATTCCGATACTGACGATGCCACGCGACCTGGAGGCGAGTTGATTGACGATCGCTTCCAGCCGCAAGTGATCGCCACCGCCGGCGACCGCCTCGACGCCGGGGCCGGCGACAATGCGCCGTTCGCGCTGCAGTCCAGTGACCGCGAGGATCATCACATGCCGTGGACGACGCGCCGGACATGGCCGCGCCGCAGGTTGCGGTAGCGCGCCAGGGCCCACAGCGGGAAGAACTTCGGATAGCCGTGGTAGCGCAAGTAGAAGACGCGCGGGAAACCGCCGCCGCTATAGGCGTCCTGCCGCCACAGGCCGCTCGCATCCTGGGTCTGGCGCAGATACGCGACCCCGCGCGCCACGGCAGGATGATCGACCTCTCCCGCCGCCATCAGCCCGAGAAGCGCCCAGGCGGTCTGAGACGCATTGGACGGCGCGGGCTCGTGGCCGCGATAGTCGAGCCTGTAGCTCGTGCAGTCCTCGCCCCAGCCGCCATCCGGGTTCTGGATGGACACCAGCCAGTCCGCCGCCTTGCGCACCCACGGCATCGTCGCGTCGAGGCCGACCGCGTTCAGCGCGCACAGCGCCGACCAGGTGCCATAGATATAGTTCACGCCCCAGCGCCCGAACCAGCTGCCGTCCGCCAACTGCTCGCGCTGGAGGTAGTCGAGCGCGGTCCGCAGGCGCGGGCTGTCCGTCGTTTCCCCGAGCTGGGCCAGCATGCTGATGCAGCGCGCGCTCACATCCGCCGTCGGCGGGTCGAGCAGCGCGCCGTGATCGGCAAACGGGATGTTGTTGAGATAGTGATCGACGTTGTCGGCGTCGAACGCGGCCCAGCCGCCGTTGCGGCTCTGCAGCCCTACGGTCCATTCGACACCGCGCGAAATGGCCTCATCGTAGCGCTCGCCCGCTCCGAACTCGCGGCGTGCGCGATCCATGGCCATGACCACGACCGCCGTATCGTCGAGATCGGGATAATGGGCGTTGCGATATTGGAAAGCCCAGCCGCCGGGCCGCGCATCAGGCCGCCGTTCGGCCCAATCCCCCTTGACCTCGCACTCCTGCAGCGGCAACAGCCAGCGCAGGCCGCGCTGGGCAGCGTCGACCGCCGCCTCGCCGCCGACTTCCATCATGGCGTGGCTCACGAGCGCGGTATCCCAGACGGGCGAGACGCAGGGCTGGCAGTAGGCTTCGGCCTCGCGGGTCACCAGCAGCTTGTCGATCGCGCGCCGCGCGATGGCGCGGTCGGGATGTTCCGGCTTGTAGCCCAGCGCGTCGTACATCATGAGGGCATTGGCCATGGCGGGATAGATCGCCCCCAGCCCATCCTCGCCATTCAACCGCTCGGTCACGAAGGCCACGCACCACTCGATGGCGCGACGGCGCAGCGATTTCGGCCAGAACGGCTCCGCCACCTTCAACACGCGATCCAGCGCGTTGAAGAACAGCGCCCAGCCGCGCTGCTGATGGGTCGGCGCCCTGGGCGGCGGCTTGCCGGTCGTGGCGAAGAGTTCCTGGATGCGCACGCCGCGCGCGTTTCGCGCCCGCATCCGCAGCGCCGCGAGCACCAGCAAGGGCACCATGACGGTGCGCGCCCAGTAGGACACCCGGGAGAGATGAATCGGGAACCAGCGCGGCAGCAGCGCCATCTCCACCGGGATGGTCGGCGTCCGCTTCCACGAGAGCTCGCCGAACTGCGCCAGCAGGATGCGCGTAAAGACATTGGCGCGCCCCGCCCCGCCCTGCGCCAGGATGGCAGCCCGGGCGCGCGCCATATGCCGCGCATCCGGGCTGTCGCCGATCATTTTCAGGCAGAAATAGGCTTTTACCGACGCGCTGATGTCGAACGCGCCGCCCTCGAACAGCGGCCAGCCGCCATGCTCGGCCTGGATGCGGCGGAGATAGGCGCCGATCTTGCGCTCCAGCTCCGGATCGTCCGGCTCACCCAGATACTGGCGCAACAGGATGTACTCGGCCGGGATCGTCGCATCCGCCTCGAGCTCGAACACCCAGTGCCCGTCGTCGCGCTGCTGACGCATCAGCGCTTGCGCGGCGCGCCGGATGTCGGCCTCGATGGCGAAAGTATCGTCGGACGCGTCGTTCATGGGCGGGCGGTCAAGCGGATGCACGGGAGCCGGCGAGCGTCGCGGCGGTTTCTCCGGAACGGAGTGCGCCCTCGATGGTCGCCGGCAGGCCGGTCGCAGTCCAGTCGCCGGCGAGAAACAGGTTCGTCCAGCGGGTACGGCAAGGCGGACGCCGGGCATCCTGCACCGGCGTCGCCGCAAAGGTCGCCCGTTTCTCCTTCACGATACGGCACGGCGGAGGCGAGTCGCCGAGACCGTGGACCGCGGCGACGTCGCGCCACAGCAGCGCCGTCAGGGCGGACGTTTCCATGTCCAGCAGGCGGTCGGCGGCGCTGACGGTGACCGACAGCCGATCGGCAAAGGCGAAGACCCACTCCGCCGTGCCGCCGATCAGGCCCACCATGAGCGGCGTGCCGGCGGGCGGGGCGATCTTGAAATGCGCATTGACGATGGCGCGAAAGGCGTCGGGAGCGCTGAGATCGGGCAGCAGTTCCTGGGCCGTCCAAGGCGGCACGGCCAGGATCACCTGGTCCTCGGGGCCCAGCGACTCCTCGCCGTCGACGAAGGTCAATCCGGCCACCTTGTCGTCCTCCAGTTTCAGGGCGCTCAGCCGGCGACCCAACCGAACCTCCGCGCCGGACTGGCACAACCGGTGCAGCGCGGGTTCGACGAACGCGGCGGCCAGGCTGGGCGCCGCGACGCGGGGACGGATCCGACTGCCGCCCTTCGCGAACGTCTCGCGCATCACCGCGCCCGCGAGATCGGCCGATCCTTCCTCCGCTGCCGTATTGAGAGCGGAGACCAGCAAGGGCCGCAGGAATTTCTCCCACAACAGGCCGTGGCAGGACAGCACCTCGTCGATCCGCCGGCCGGGATGGCGTCGCATCAAGGTCGCCAAGGCCAGATAGTCGCCAAGACGCGTGCCCGGCACGCGGCGCCCGGCGGCGAGAATCCACCAGGGAATGAGACCGTCATTCAAACGCAGGGTCCAGGCCTCGCCCGTGGTGAGGTCGAAAAACCGAAATTCCGCGCGCGACGGTCCAACCACGCGATCTTGCGCGCCGATGGCGCTGAGGTAGCGGCCGACGGCGGGGTTGCCGGACAGCACGAGATGGTTGCCGTTGTCGATCACCATGTCGAGCACGGCGTCATGGTAGGAGCGGCAGCGTCCGCCGGCCTGCTTGGCGGCGTCGGAAAGCACGACGGGAACACCCCGGCCCGCCAAGGCCACGGCCGCCGACAATCCAGCCAATCCCGCGCCGACGACATGGACGCGCGGCGCTGCGAGCGGCCGGCTCATCCGAACACGCCGCACCGGGCGAGGATCCACAGCAGTCGCGGCTTGCCGATGCGGGCGCGCCGGCGCGGCGGGGCCCAGCCTTGCACCAGCATGTCCTGCAGCAACACTCGATAGACGGCCGACATCAGGCGCGGCGCCAACAGGCGGCCGCGCGGCCTGGAGCGCAGCAGACGATCGGCCGCCGCGAAATGATCGAGCGTCAGGGCGGCAAGCTCGCGGCAGGCGCCATCGACGCGCGGATCGCCGATCGCGGCGATCGGGTCGGCGGTGACGATGCCAGCCCTCGCGAGAAATTCGCGCGGCAAGTAGAGACGACCGATCGCGGCGTCCTCGTCGAGGTCGCGCAGGATGTTGGTCAGCTGCAAGGCGCGGCCGAGCCGGTGCGCGAGGTCGAGGCCGGGCGCCTCGTCCATGCCGAAGATGCGCGTGGATAGACGTCCGACCGCGCCGGCCACCCGATCGCAGTAGAGATTGAGCGTCTCGAGATCGGGGCCACGGATATCGGCCGCGACATCCATGTCCATGCCGTCGATCACGGCCAGGAAATCCGCTTGGCGCAGGCCGAAATCGTGCACCGCCGTCTTTAAAAAGCCGGCGCGACCCGCAGGCCTTCCGGCATAAAGCGCGCCAAGATCGGCGCGCCACCGATCGAGCTCGATCGCCCGTGCCGCCCGCGGCCGTGTTCCATCGTCGGCGATGTCGTCGACCATCCGGCAAAAGCCGTAGATGGCGAACATGGCCGTCCGCTCGGCCTTCGGCATGACGCGCATGGCGACGTAGAACGAACTGCCGGAGACCTGCGCCTGCAGCGCCCCCGGATCGGCCTCAGCCTGAGGGTTGACGGTCATCCCTGCCTGCCGCGCAGCCGAGGCTGTTTGTGACGGGGCATCCGCCCGAGCCAGCCGGCGGCGACGCCGAGACCGCCGCGCAGGGCGAGCCAGGCCGCCT
>Ga0070698_100001789_pt1 | contig 23908 bp, 20 predicted proteins | sample KBSK1502metaG_FD_65477 | JGI IMG/M metagenome (GOLD analysis project Ga0070698, IMG submission 65477) | Corn, switchgrass and miscanthus rhizosphere microbial communities from Kellogg Biological Station, Michigan, USA - KBS K1-50-2 metaG | ecosystem: Host-associated > Plants > Roots >... | reverse complement strand
CTGGCCAAAGGCATGCCCTGGAAGGTATACTTGACAGAAGAAGATGTAGCCCGGCTTCACGAATGGCTTCGACGGGCCAGACGATCAAAGAGAGAGGCATTATGATGTATTCGAGGAGGTGACGCTGATTGCTCACCACCTCCAACGCCAGGGTGTATGTGCTGCTATTGAAGAGCAGGTGCGCTTTGCTCGTCGCCGCTTCGGACGCTACGAAGTGATCGATTTTGTCGCAGTGCTGTTCAGCTATGCGATCAGCGGTGAACGCACGCTGCAAGCCTTTTACGAGCGGCTCCGGCCCTGGGCAAGCGCGTTCATGGCGTTCTTCGGGCGCGAGCGGCTCCCTGCTCGTTCGACGCTCAGTCGCTTTCTTGCCAGCCTTGATCAAGCAGCGGTCGAGGCCCTGCGAACGCTTTTTCTCTCCGATCTTCTGGCTCGTCCTCTGGTGAAAGAGGAACAGCCTGGCGGACTGTGGGACCGCCAGGGCAACCACTTCCTCGTGTTCGACATCGATGGGACGCGAGAAGCTGCCCGCCAACGCGCCTTGCCGAAGACAGAGGATCGGCCTGCGCCAGTGCGCCGCTTGCGCCCGCTGTGTGCGCCTGGCTACACGGGGCGCAAGCGCGGAGAAGTCGTCCGAACCCGTACCACGGTCTTGCAGGCGCATACACATCAATGGTTCGCCAGCTTTGGCAACCCTGGCAACGGACAGTACCGAGCAGAATTGCGTCGCGCGGTGGCAGCGATCCAGAGCTACGTCCAGGCACACAGCTTTCCCGAAGCACGTGCCATTCTGCGCCTGGATGGGCAATATGGCACCGGGGCGGTCGTCTCCGATCTGGCAGGATTCTCGTATGTCACGCGCGGCAAAGACTATCGCCTGTTGGATCGCACCGAGGTCCAGGCCCGCTTGCACTTGCCAGCAGACCAGCACCTGACCCAGCCGGAAAGTGGGATCTGCCGCGCGCTCTACGACTGTCCTGACCAGAGCCTGGGCAAAACAGGCAAGCGGGTCCGCGTCATCGTCGCGACCCATCCTGCTGGAACCACCAAGAGTCGGGTCGGGGTCACGCGTGCTGGCGTCGTCTATAAACTTTTCCTGACGGATCTCCCCCAGGGCGCTTTCACTGCTGCTGATGTCGTGACCCTCTACTTGCATCGCGGCGCGTTTGAAAATGCTCTGGCCGATGAAGACAGGGAGCAAGACCCGGATCGCTGGTGTAGTCACTCGGCCTGGGGTCAGGAGGCATGGCAAATCATCAGCCAATGGGTGTGGAACGTGCGCCTGGAGTTGGGCCATCAGCTTGAGCCGACCCCGGTGCGCACGACCGAGTTTGCTCCTGTGCTAGAGAAGCGAGCCTCCTCTCTATCTCCCGCACAGGGCTATGGGCCGGTCGCAGAAGCCTTGCCCTGGAAAGCTGGCCGCTTCTCGGGGCACGACTTTGTCCCTCAGCCAGATGGCACGCTGCGTTGTCCAGCCGGACAGTCCCTGCGTGTCCACGAGCGGCGCAGAGAAGCCGATGGGAGCTTGCGCGTGGTCTATGGGGCCAGTATCGGCAGTTGCCGCCCCTGCCCACTGCGCGACCAATGTCAATGGCAGGGCAGCGCCACCAAGAAGCCTCGTCAAGTGAGTGTATTGCTGCATCCCCTGGCCGTGGGCGCCGCTCCTCTGCTCTGGCGTGACTGGAGCCGACGACAGCCTCGGCGGGCATGCATGCAACTGCGCAGCCAATGCCTGGAGGTCCAGATGGAGGCGGCTGTCTCTGCCAACCCAGTTGGCTCTTCTGTGCCTCTCTCCGGTTCTTAGACACATTAAGTGTGCCTGCTTGCTTTTTTCAACACTCGAGTAGACTGCCTCTCCCCATTGATGGCAAGACCCCTTCACAGCACCTCTTTGCAAGAGTTCTTGCAAACCCCTGGGATTTCGGAGTCGCGGCTGGAGTATGACAGAGCGTTCCCCAAGCTGGTGCTAGCACCTGCGGATCACTGTGCGTTGACATGCAGCGTGGTGTCCAACCACTCGAACACACGGTGATTGGAGAGCAACAACGCTCCGAACTGACAGTGCTCCTCAGCTCCGTCATCTGCGGTAAATCGCAGCAAGGTTTTCGGACAAGTCAGGGCCTCATAGAGCATCTTGGGCTGGCCGGCAAAGAAATGATCGCCCTCTGCTTCGCACACCAGGGTGGGACACGTGATCATGTGGGCTACTCCTTCCAGTGACCAGGACTCCGTCGCCTCGATCAGGTCCCAGATAGAGCCAACTTGAAACGTAAACATCCCATTTTCGATGGCCCAGCGTATCCCAGTTTTGCGTTGCATTACCTGCTTGAGCGTATAGTGCGCGAGAGCGCGTCCGAACAGGGCGGCTACCCTGGTGACTGCGCGCGCCTTTTCACTGAAATGGAAGCTGTAGAGACCGTCATTGGCGATCAGGGCCGCCAAACGATGTTCAAAGGCGGCTGCGCGCGGAGCCAAATAGCCGCCGAGACTGATGCCCATGAGGGCGATGCGAGCGGGATCCACTTCAGGCCTCCTCAACAGAGCGTCCACCACAGGTGTCACCACCTGCTCCCAGTCCGGGCGAAACGGCAGATGCTGTTCGCGGATGAGAGCCCCTTGACCAGGTCCTTCAAAGGTGAGGCACGTGTAGCCGCGTTGGATGGCTGCGGCTGCGATCAGAAAATACAATTCTTCCCCAGTCGAATCGTACCCGCCGTGCACAATCAGGGTAGGACGCGGCTGGTGGGAATCGTCTGGCCGATAGCAATACCCAGTCAGTGCGGTTCCCTCATAGGGAATGAAGACCTCCTCCACCAGGGTGTCCATCAGTTTGACAGCTTGACGGAAGGTGGTTCTACTGGTGCCCCAGGTGGTCAGAATCCGGGGATCTTGCGGATTCCCGTGGAGAAAGAACTCCGCTGTTCGATAATAGTTGGAAGCGCGAAGATAGGCCTCTCGCGCGCTTACCCGCTTTCCCTGCTGGAGTGCGGAGTCCGCCAAAGCGTGGACTTGTCTGGCCGTTTTGCTCCATTGCTCATGCCAGCTCTCGAAATCCCCTTCCCGGATATGAGAGGCTGTGACGAGACATTCCCCGATATCAGCCCCTCCATACGGGGCATAGCCTATGGTTCGTAAAAGCTCAAACGAAAATGTCTGATCCTCAAAGACAAGACGCATCTTGCTTCCCTCGCTTTCCGATGCCGTCCAGTCCGGGCAAGTCACCCGGACCCTCGATGATCCGGGTGGGCGAGAGCAGTCGGACGTCTTCACTACCCTCAGCAGCGTCACCATCGATGGTGCCACCACTGCCTCTCGCCCCTCTGCCCGCTCTCTCGAAGCATTCCCTTGATTCCATCACCTAAAGGCGGATTGATGCGTGGATATCAGGAGCAGATCTCCTGCCACAGACAAGCTCTCTGCTTCCAAAGAGGAGATGAGTGGCGAAGGGCCAGCCGCGCCTTCCGAGGTATCTCCAGCTGGTTAAGCAGCCAGTGTTTTCGTCTTCGTGATGTGTTGCTCATGGTGAGCAGGGTGCAGCAGGACACGGCGTTGGAGCAATGGAAATCCTGCTTGTCCATACGAACTGCGTTTGATCCACTTCACTTTATTCACAAACCCCTCGACCATCCCATTGCTCCAAGGCTCGGTACAGCCATTGACAACAGCTTCTGCATCATCGGCCAGTCCTTCCACAAAGTCTACCAGTTCCGCAATGCCCGAAGCCCGTACAGCCCCTTTCCATTGCTCTAATCCAGGTTTCCCTCCCCGTTTGCGTAGAAGGGAGCCAAAGGCTTGAGCGAGGCTGTAGGCGGTTGCAGCTGTCGAATCGCTCTTACAGAGCTGGTCAATGAAGGTCGTTTGGTCTGCTGTTCGTGACGCTTGAGGACGAACGATCATCAGTGCAGCACTGCGAGGCGAAGGCGCTTTCTGGAAGGTGATCGTTTGCTTGCTCACCAGTCTGGCCCCTTGTGGGCGAAATTGGGCCACGATGCGCTCAATCGCCCGCAGCGAACCTGTGTATCCCTGTGCCGCAATCTCTTCATATAACGCCTTGGCCGTATGACATCCCTCATTCCATCTTTTCGTCAGATAAGACAGATACGGATCAACCAAATGAAGGGTCCAGCGTCTCCTGTGTCGGCTGGGAGGCTGTTCCTGTTCCAGCGCTCGGTAGACGGTTCGGCTCCCTACCCCGACCATCTGTGCGATGTCCTCTTTTCTGTATCCGGCGCGAAACAACTTCCAAATCTGCTTATGGCGCCGAACGCGCTCGACAGAGCGACGCTTGCGTTCCTGTTCGATGTGCTGCGACGCGTCTGTCTTCGGTGGAGGAAGCGTCTTGCCAGCAAGCTGCTGCGCCGCTTTTTTGAGCACCCGCTTGTGGTGCCAAAAGAACTTCTCCAGGGCTTCGGCGAAATTCTTCTGTAAATGAAATCGGTCTACCACTTGTTTGGCCTGGGGAGCCCCACGAGAGGCGGCTTCGCGGAAGATCTTGCCACGATCACGCGAGACCACCTTAACTTCGGCATGCTTTTTGAACCAGGCGGTAGAAGACTCCACGGAACGCTCCGGCAGCAAAGCAACTATCCGTCGCTGGGCGAGATCCACCAGGATCGTGCCATACTGTGCCCCCTTCTTCCAAGCCCATTCGTCGATTCCAACCATACGAACCGAGCCCTCTTGCGGAAGCGGAAGCTCCAGCACACGACGGATGAGCGTTTTCGCCGTGGTGAACATAGCAAGAGATGATGACAGACAGGCTCCATCAGCTCCATTGGCGGTGACTCCTATGGATTGAAGGGCTTTGATCAATCGATCCGTCATGCGTGCGTAGCGACGCGCCAGCTCTGCAAACGGTTCAGCAAAGATGCGTTGGGGACAGGAGGCTAATGGGCAGACCCATTTACGGACCAGCAGTTTGAGCGTGAGACGTTGCCCGACACAGGTGAGATCGGCAACCGTACGGAAGTATCGGCTGTGCACGCGCGAACCCGCTGTCCCACATGTGGGACAGGAGACCGTCGATGTGGTCGCATGAAAGGAGACAACCAGTCCCTCAGCGCCCCGCTCAACCCTATCGACGGTGAGCGTCGAAGGCAATGCAAGAACAGATGAGATGATTTCCATCACAGCACTTCCAAACTACACTTGAACATCTTCTCTCTATCTCAAGTATACCCCATAGTTGAGGTCAGGGAAAAGCAAGCAGGCACACTTAATATGTCTAAGAACCAGGCCCACTTTTCCTCTCCGAAGGGAGCCTCATGGCTTCTTGTCTTCCTGGTGCCTCTGTTTTTGCCCTCGTTTGTTCTTTCAGCTTTTCATCCCTCGCTTTTTCGAAGCCTTCAGGCTGCCCAGCCAAGACCTACCTCGCTTTTATACACTATGGCTCTGCTTTCTGGTTCTCAACCTCGTTGCGCATCTCTTCTGAAAACGTTTGTTTTTATGCCGGGTGGTGAGCCCTTTTCATGAACGTCTCGTGGGCAGGGCCTGCTGTCTGCTCGGCAGAAAGTAGTTGGGTAGCACTTGCCTTCTTTCGTTCCAATGGGTATAATCACCCAAAGGTCGTTGTTGGGTATCACAACCTATTAAGCAAGAAACGATGCCAAAATCCGCCGCGTACACGCTCCTCTGGTCTGCGGAGCAACACAAGTATGGGCTCTTTGCTCAGCGCAACAGGGATGTTCCTGTCCTCGAGGGAGACGATGACGCCTGGTTTGGGTGGCTTGCTTCCCACAGCTCGTTCTCCTTCCATGGCCAACACGGCTCGCTGTCCTTCCAGAAGGAGGAACGACCGCGTGGGAAAGAGGCGTACTGGTATGCCTATCGCCGCCAGGGAAAGCGCATGGTCAAGAAATATGCCGGACGCAGCGCTGATCTCTCGATGGCACACGTAGAGGCCGTGGCCCAGGCGCTTGATATGCAAACGCAGCAGGAAAATATTACACAGACTGGCTCTCTTGAGCGTTCCCGGAGGCCGAAGCAACATACTCCCTTCGCGCAGCAAGCTGAGGCAAGAGAAGAGGAGAGCGAAGCTTTGCAGGAAACTGCCTTTCAGCTCATCAGTGCGTTGGAACAACAGCAGGTCCTCCTTGTGCCGAAACTTCATCCACCACGCCTGCATGCCTTCCTCATCCCACGCGAACGCCTCTTGAGGAGGCTCGACGCAGGTCTTGAGCATCAACTCACCCTCCTCTCGGCCCCTGCTGGCTTCGGGAAAACGACCCTGGTGCGTGCCTGGATGGCTGCACGCGGGACCAGTTTGCCCCCGGTGGCCTGGGTCGCGTTGGATGCCGGTGACAACGACCCGCTCCGTTTCTGGCACTATCTCATTGCTGCCTGTCAGACCTTTCAGGAAGACCTGGGGCGTACCGCCCTCACGCTGCTCCGCGCCGCGCAGCAGCCTCCTTTCCCACGGCGATCCATAGAAGCTATGCTCACCGCGCTGCTCAACGAACTGGCCCGCCTGCCAGCACGCGGTATCCTTGTGCTGGAAGACTATCACGTCATCACCGCGCCAGATATACACGAGGCCATGAGCTTTTTCATTGAACACCTGCCCACGACCCTCCACCTGATCTTGACCACGAGAACCGAGCCGCCGCTTCCCCTGGCACGGTTACGCGCGCATGGTGACCTGGTCGAACTCGGCGCGGCCCAGCTTCAATTCACGCGGGAAGAGACGCGCGCCTTTCTCCGGCAGGCCCTCCCATTCCCGCTTGAGGAGGTGATCCTCGACCGTCTGCTGGCTCGCACAGAAGGATGGGCCACCGGATTGCACCTGATCACGCTCGCATTACAAGGTCAAGGCCAGATGTCCGCGCAGGAGATGGAACAGCGGCTCTCCACCATCAGTGGCAGCCAGCGCCACATCCTGGAATACCTCGTTGCCGAGATACTTTCCGCCCAACCGGAGCCGCTGCAGACGTTTTTGCTGCAGACCGCCGGTCTCAGTCGCCTGACCAGCTCGCTCTGCGATGCAGTCACCGGCAGAGACGATAGCGCTTCCTTGCTCGACCAGATCGAACGCGCCAATCTGTTTTTGCTCCCTTTAGAGGGGAGTGGTCACTGGTATCGCTATCATGCGCTGTTCGCAGAAGCCATGCAGCACGAAGCACACTCCCGCCTGGGGAGAGAGGTGCTACGCGACCTCGCGAGCCTCGCCAGTCGCTGGTATGAACAGCATGCCTTGCTCGACGAGGCTGTCGAAACCGCTCTGGCCGCAGAAGATACCGAACGTGCCGCAGCGCTGATGACGCGTGTCATCGAAGCGCAAGGCTTCCACCAGATCACTGAATTGCAGACCCTGATGCGCTGGATCGCACCATTGCCAGAAGAGCTGCTGCGCAGATTCCCCACACTCAGCCAGACCTATGCCATGCTGCTGCTGTTCGGTGCGGAGCAGCAGACGCCCGCGCTCCGGTCGCAGCTTGAGCACTACCTGCACCTAGCGGAAAGCAGCTTGCAGGCCACCGGGGATCTACCCAAACTTGGAGAAGTGCTGGCCCTGCGCGCTCTGGCTGTGGGGCGCTGGAACGAGTTCGACGCCGCGCTACGCTTCGCCAGGCAGGCGCTTGAACTGCTGCCCGCAAGTGAAACATTCTGGCGCAGCTCCTGCCTGCTCGGTGTCGGGGTAGCAAATCTGCTGGCCGGCAGACTCAGCGAAGCTCTGCCAGCCATTCAGGAAGCACGGGCGATCGTTGAAGTCACCGGGAATAGCTACGCGATGCGCGCCGCACTCTTTGCCCTGGGCAGTGTCTATCTCGGTCAGGGCAAATTGCACCAGGCCGCCGAGCTCTTTCGGCGGGTTCTTGAGACGGTGGGGGATGACCGCTTAGACCGGGGACTGGCTCTCGCTGGGCTTGCCAACCTCTCCTATGAATGGAATGAACTGACAGCGGCGGAGCAGGAGGCACAGGAGGCATATGCTCTGAGCCAGAACCTTGGAGACGAACTGCTCCTGGTCCTGCTAGCGCCGACCCTAGCACGTGTATTGCATGCGCGTGGCGAGACTGCGCAGGCGCAGGACATCCTGCGGAACCTTACCGCTCACCTCACCCAATCGCGCTGGCAGCGAGAGATCGAGACCTACCAGGCATGGCTTGCCATCGCCTCTGGCGATCTTGCCACCGTACAGCGCTGGGCCGCCTCCCGCCAGGCCACCTCGCCGGAAGAGGTGCTCACTGAGGCCGAGCTCGAGCGTGAGGCGCTGCTGCTCGCCCGGTGGCGTCTCGCACAGGGGAAGGCACGCGAGGCGCTGGAATCGCTCGGACACTGGCGCAGAGAGGCACAGAGCCAGACCCGCGCGCGCAGCGAACTGGAGATCCTGCTGCTCATGGCTCAGGCCCATGCCAGTGAGCAACACATGCAGGAGGCGAAACAGGCGCTCACAGAGGCGCTGGCGCTCGCCTATCCCGCCGGTTATCAGCGGCTCTTCCTGGATGAAAGGGAACCCATGGCCTCTTTGCTCAAGGCAGTTCTGCCCGATGTGCGGGGAAAACCACTGGCCACCTATCTACGCAGCTTGCTGCGCGCTTTTGCCCACGAGCACAGTGCTTCCGTATCTGCGGCAACGCCTGCACTGATCGAGCCGCTCAGTCCGCAGGAACGCCGCGTTCTGCGCCTGCTGGTCGCTGGGCGCTCGAATCCGGAGATCGCGAACGCCCTGGTCGTTTCCATCAATACGGTCAAAGCCCAGGTGAAGAGCATCTACCGCAAATTGGATGTCAGCAGTCGCCTGGAGGCCAGCGAAGTCACGCGCCAATTGCGCCTGCTCTAATTCCTGTCATCTTTTCCTGTTCCACAATCACCCGCAAACATTACCCTGTCGGGTGATGCTGGCTCACCCGGTTTCTCTCTATACTCTTCTTCGAGACACGACAGAGACGTGTCAGGAAAGAGCAGGCGGAAAACGCCTTTGCATCCAGAAGAAAGGTGGAGAAAGAACCATGTCGACGCCCTCTCAGAGCTTTTTTGCTCCCTATGAGTGGTATCGCACGATGCGCAGCACACAGCCCGTGTGGTATGACGAACAGCATGCCACCTGGCATGTGTTTCGCTATGCTGACGTTGAGCGCGTCCTCTCCGAGCACGCGACCTTCTCGTCGGATATTGTCCAGACGCTGGAACTCAAGGAGGACGAGAAGGAGTCACACGCCAGCCTCATTTTCATGGACCCGCCGCGTCATCGCCAGTTGCGCAACCTGGTCAATCTAGCGTTTACCCCACGTGTCGTCGCGCAATTAGAGCCGCGCATTCGGGAGATTACGCGTGAATTGCTCGACCAGTTGCCAGGCGAAGTGGATATCGTCAGAGACCTGGCGGTCCCGCTCCCGGTGATCGTCATTGCAGAATTGTTGGGTATCCCAGCCGAAAAACGGGACGATTTCAAGCGCTGGTCTGATAGCGCTCTGGCCACCTCTGGACCGCCGAGCTACTTTGAGCAGGATGAGCAATGGCAGGCACGTATGCGCGACCAGGAGGAGATGAACGCGTACCTGACCCACATGATGGCAGAGCGGCGCAAGGTTCCACAAAACGATCTGCTGAGCAGCCTGGTCGAGGCAGAAGTTGAGGGAAAACACCTGACGCCAACGGAGGTGGTGGCCTTCTGCACCCTCTTGCTGGTCGCAGGCAATGAGACCACCACGCATCTCATCGGGAACAGCGTCGTCAGTCTAGCGCAGCATCCCGCAGCGCTTGAGCAGCTTCGTCACAACTCGACGCTGATTCCTGGGGCGATTGAAGAGGTACTGCGCTACCTCTCACCCGTCAGGATGATGGCACGCTTCACCAAAACCGAGACGACGCTTGGCGGTCAGGACATTGGGGCCAGGCAGTCGGTCATGGCCTGGATTGGTTCGGCCAACCGTGACGAGGCACAGTTCCCTGAACCTGATCGCTTTGCTATTGAGCGCGACCCCAACCGTCACATCGCCTTCGGGCATGGCATCCACTTTTGCCTGGGAGCTCCTCTGGCTCGACTGGAAGCCAGGCTCGCCCTGGCAACTCTGCTTGAACGTTTTCCCGGACAGTGGCGGCTTCCCGCTCAGCCACTAGAAGCGGCTGAAGGCCTGATCGTCTTTGGGGTAAAGCGTCTCCCGTTGATGTGGGGAGCGGAGCAGGATGATCAAGAACAAGGAGTATCGACCAATGAGTAACCAGGAGACACCCGTACAAGAAGCGTTTGCCCCTTTGAACGTCTCGAAAGTCGCACTGCTTACCACTTTCCGTCGCAACGGCCAGGGAGTCGGCACTCCGGTCGGGATACAGATCGTCAACGGGAAGGTGTACTTCACGACCTGGTCTACCACAGGCAAGGTCAAACGACTCGCCCGCAATCCACGGGTGACGCTGGCCCCCTTTACGAAGATGGGAATGAAAGTGATTGGCCCAACGGTAGAGGGCACTGCTCGCCGTCTGGAGGAGGCAGAGGTGGAAAAGCTGGCCACCCTCTTCAAACCCGGCCTCTGGGGTCGAATGTGGAACCGAATCTATCAATTGCGTGGTTGGCAAGCGATCTTCTATGAAGTTTCTCCCGTCGGCGCATGAGCGACCAGCAAAAGTTCGACCTGGAGAAAGGAGAGACGTTCATGGGAATGATACAGACACAGGGGCTGACCAAAACCTTTCAAGCGCGCAAGGGAGCTGTCGAGGCCGTGCGCGGCGTTGATCTGGAGGTGAAGGAAGGCGAAATCTTTGGCTTCCTCGGACCAAATGGTGCCGGCAAAACGACCACTCTGCGCATGCTGGCGACCCTCCTCCAACCCAGCAGCGGCAAGGCAACCGTGTGCGGCTACGATCTGCAGCGCGAAGGGGGCCGGGTGCGCCGACAGATCGGCTACGTGGGGCAGAAGGGCGGGGCCGAGGCCAGCGAGACCGGGCGCGAGAACCTGGTGCTGCAGGGGCGGCTCTACGGCATGGGGAAAAGCGAGGCGAGGATTCGTGCAGCAGAACTCATCAGCAAGCTCGACCTGGGGCCATTTGCCGACCGTCTCGCCCGTACCTACTCCGGCGGCCAGCGTCGTCGGCTGGATATTGCGATGGGTATGATGCACCGGCCCAGGTTGCTCATCCTGGATGAACCCACGACCGGCCTGGACCCACAAAGCCGGGCGCGCATCTGGGAGGAGGTGCGCCGCCTGCGCGAGGAAGGCATGACCATCTTCCTGACCACCCACTATATGGACGAGGCCGATGGCCTCTGTGACCGCCTGGCCATCATCGATGACGGGAAGATCGAAAGTCTGGACACCCCCAATGCCCTCAAGCAGCGCATAGCCGGTGACATCATCTCGCTCGGTCTGGATCTCAAGAATGGCGCAGTCGCACGTGTCACAGAGATATTGCGCACCCAGTCGTTTCTGCGCAATCTAGAGCAAAGCGAGCACGGCCTGCAATTATATGTTGACCGGGGTGAAGAGGTGCTGCCAGAAGTGCTGCGCCTGCTCGATTCCAATGGCGCGCTGCTTCGCACCGTCACGTTAGCGCGCCCAACCCTGGATGATGTCTTCTTGCGCATGACGGGTCGCTCGCTGCGCGAAGAATAGAGCGCCTGAGCCTCATCGCGCCACACCCGGTTGGTGCGATCAGAGAGCAAACCGCTCATTGAACCGTATGTGAAAGAGAAAGAAGAGAGAACTCATCATGATGAAAGTGATCCGCGAGAGCTGGCTGATCTTTGGCTCCGCGTTGCGTGTCACGCTGCGCAACCCGGCTTGGGTAGTCATCGCGATGTTCATACCCATCTGTTATATGCTCCTGTTCGCGCCACTGCTCTCGAACCTGGTAGGAATGCCTGGCTTCCCCGTCGGAAGAGCCTACAACACCTTCACCCCCGGCTTGATGTTGATGATGGCGATCTACGGCAGCGGGTTTGCCGGCATGGCGATGATTGCCCGTCTGCGCGAAGGGGTCATCGAGCGCTGGCGCGTGACGCCTGTGAGCCGGCTGGCGATGATGCTGGGTATCGTTACCGTTGACCTGCTAAACCTGCTGATCCAGGACCTGTTGCTGCTGGGCCTCGGTCTGCTGCTGGGTTTCCGTCCTGATGCGAGCGGTCTGCTGCTCTTGCTAGCGCTGTTACTGCTCGGTGGCTTGATGACAGCGTCGTGCTCCTATGCTCTTGCGCTGGTGCTGAAAAACGAGAGTTCGCTGTCCGCGATGGTGAACCTTTTTGCCCTGCCGCTCTTGCTACTGTCGGGTATCCTGCTGCCGCTGAGCCTGGCACCAGACATTTTGCAGCAGATTGCCAAAGCCAACCCATTTGCCTACGCGGTCACGGCTGGCCGCGCGCTCGTAGGCGGTCAACTGAGCGACACAGCGGTCATCCAGGCCTTCGCCATCTTCGGCATGGCGGCGGTGCTGGCGCTCTTCTGGGCCACACGCTCCCTACGCAAAGCAACGATGTAGGAGGAAAGACAAGGTTCAAAGGAGTTTCATATGAGCCTGACAATACTGGTACTCGTTCAATGGCTGCATATCCTGATGGGGATTACCTGGTTCGGCGGCTACATCTTCCTCGATTTCGTCATCTGGCCGACGTTGTTAAAACGGCCAGCGGCGGAGGCACAGGCTGTCCTCGGCATGATCAGCAGATACGCCGGCCCGCTCATGATGGTGAGCGGCACGCTGGTGATCCTGCTGGGGATCGCAAGAGGCACCCTGCTGGGCCCCATCACGTCGTTCAGCTTTCTGTTCATCTCAGCCTACGGGATCACCTGGCTGGTAGCCCTGGCCGTCTCACTTATTCTGACCGCCTGGGGAGCTGGTTGGCATGATCGCATCATCGGTCCGGTGTGGGAGGAAGATCGTGTCAAACCAGGTGCGGTGGGTCGTCTCCGCATGGGTGCCATCTTCGAGATGACCTGTTTCGGCATCGTGCTCACCTGTATGGTGTTGATGGGCGTTGGCCTGTAAGAGGTCCTGAGGATACCAAGAAGTGATGATTGTAGGGAGGGGTGTGTATGATGGATACTTTCCAGGTTGGCAAGACACATGGCAAACATAGCTGAAAGGAAAGAAGAAGCATGGCAAAAGGAGTATTCCTCGTTTTTCCGGGATATGGGCATGTCAATCCAACGCTTCCAGTCGTCAGAGAGCTGGTGCGTCGTGGTGAAGAAGTCATCTACTATTCAACCGATGAATTCAAGGAAAGGATAGAAGAGACAGGAGCCAGTTTTCAAAACTATGGACACGATTTCCCTGCTGTTTCCTTTGCCGGTACTGTTGCTGAGAGTATGTATGCGCTGTTACAGTGTTGTCAGTACGTCTTAGATCACCATGTGAGTGAGGTCGAGCAGGTACAAGCTGATTACATCATCTTTGATTCTCTCGCCCTCTGGGGGAAATGCATCGCACAGCTTTTGAAGCTTCCCGCAATGGGCTCGGTACCGGGCATCGTGATGACGTTTCGGCTGGCTTTGTCTACTCCCGAAATGATGCTGAGCGGTTTGAAAGTCTTCCTTGGAGAGAGAGCAAGAATGAAAGAGGTGACGACGCTTGCATCGCACATCTGTGAAACCTATCATCTAGAAAAAATAGACCCTTTTGATGTGTTTACCAGTTATGGTGAGGTAAATATCGTCTATACCTCAAAGCTGTTTCATCCGTACGCTGCTGCTCTTGATCAAAACAAGTTTAAATTTGTGGGCGCAACATTGACGCCCCACGCCCAAAACACGCCATTCCCGTTTGAAAAGCTCAAGCAAGAACAGATGATTTACATTTCATTAGGGACATTATTCAACCAGCAAGCGAATCTGTATAGAACCTGTCTTGAGGCCTTTGCAGATAAGAATATTGGAGTCATCATGAGTATTGGGAAACAGACGGAAAAGGAACAACTTGGGAAGATCCCTGAGAATGTGATCGTAGAACAGTTTGTACCACAGGTTGACATTTTACAAAGGACGAGCGTGTTTATCACGCATGGCGGCATGAATAGTGTCAGCGAAGCGCTGTATTACCACGTGCCATTGCTTGTTCTTCCCCGGGGAGCCGATCAATTTCTGATCGGCAAAAGGGTCAGCCAAGTAGGGGCGGGAAAAGTTCTAGCAAAAGATCATGTTCGGGCAGATATACTGTATCACAGTGTTCAAGAGATACTGCATGACGCACGGTATACACAGGCAGCAAAAATCATTGGGGAATCCCTCTGCGATGCTGGTGGATATGAAAAAGCAGCTGATGAAATACAAGCGTTTAAAATGCTTCATCATCTTGGGAGAAAAGACTGAGCCGAATGAAAAGACGTTAGAGACAGTAGCTGCTTACGCCCAGCGCTCTATAGATGAGCGCTGGCAAGAAGTATGGCAGCGCCGCTTCTGGAGCGTGCTACGCCAGGAAAATGGCGAGGCGCTGGGCACGCTGATTACGTGCTACTTCCACGACCAGACGCAGTTACGTATTCCCCAGGCGCCAAAGGTGCTGGCCCTGGCGGCGACGGACTCTGTAGCAATTGAACAGGCTGTCGTACGCGATTGGTGAGGAAAAAGGAAGGAAACTTTACCATGATTAGTGCCAGATTCCCTTATGAGAAGAAGTATATGCAGGTTCTGGGACAGCCGATGGCTTATGTAGAGGTAGGCACAGGCGATCCGGTCGTCTTCCTGCACGGCAATCCTACCTCGTCGTATGTCTGGCGCAATGTGCTCCCGCATCTAGAGGGAGCAGGACTCTGCATTGCCCCCGATCTCATTGGTATGGGTGACTCTGCCAAGCTCCCCGATAGTGGTCCCGGCTCGTACACGTTCGTCGAGCACCGCCGCTACCTAGATGCGTTGCTCGCAGCACTGGGTGTCAACGAACGGGTCACCCTGGTCCTGCACGACTGGGGATCAGCACTCGGTTTCAATTGGGCCAACCGCCACCGCGCCGCCGTGAAAGGCATCGCCTACATGGAGGCCATCGTCCAGCCGCGTGCCTGGAGCGATTTGCCGGAACAGGTCCGCACCACCTTCCAGGCACTCCGTTCCCAAGCCGGGGAAAAGATGGTCCTGGAGCAAAACTCCTACGTAGAGGTCATGCTCCCACGTGCCGTCTTGCGTGGATTGACCGAGGAAGAAATGGAGCACTATCGCCGTCCCTTTACCGAGCCGGGCGAAGCGCGCCCTCCTACCCTCACCTGGCCGCGTCAGATTCCTTTTGATGGAGAGCCGGCCGATGTGACAGAGATCGTCACCGCATATGCCGAGTGGCTCTCTCACAGTGACCTTCCCAAATTATTCGTGCCTGGCCAGCCAGGCACGATGCTCCAGTCCGAACGCGCCTTCTGCCGCACCTGGCCAGCGCAAAGCGAGGTCACCGTGCGAGGGCTTCACTCTCTCCAGGAGGACTCTCCTGCTGAAATTGGCGTTGCCCTCGCCACCTGGCTGCAAACACTAGAATAAATCCCATTCGTGCTCGAAGTTCTCCGCGCATGCGCGGAGAACTTCGAGCACGATAACAAGAAAGAAGGCATCATCACATGGCAAAAACATTTCGCCCAACGCTTTTCTTGCGCGTGGGCAACACAATGAGCACATTTCTGCTACGCGCCGGTGTGAACATGGGCAAGATGACCCTGCTCACGGTACGCGGGCGCAAAAGCGGGCAGCCTCGTACAACTCCGGTAGCGATGAGTGTAAACAAAAATGCTCCTGCAGGAAAGGCCATTCATTCATGAGCGATACATGCACACCAGATCCGACACCGAACTGGGTAGGAGCCTGGTACGCGGCTCCAATACACATGCGACCCGCTGGTCTCACCGGTCGAACCCTCCGCCAGATCGTACACCTGCATGCCGGTGGGGAACAGATCCGGCTCCGCCTGTCGAATCGTTATGGAGACAGGGCGCTCACGATCACCTCAGTCTCCGTCGGACGTGTCCTCTTTGGCCTCGTGTTGCAAGAGAGGTCCGTTCAACCGGTGCTTTTCCATGGGCAAGAGACCGCCTCGATTGAGGCTGGTGCGGACATCAGCAGTGATCCCATTCACCTTCACGTCGAGGCATTGAGTAATCTCGCGATCAGTTTTGTGGTCGCAGAGGGAGATATCCTCACCGGGCACTTCGTCGCCACGCAGACCTCCTATGTGTCCATTCCTGGCAATTTTAGCACCGCCACAGCGGAAATCCTCACCGCCGCTCCCACCTTGACAGCACTTGAGGAAATCCTCACCGCCTATCCCCTCACGACCACTGCATGGTGGGCGCTCACCGGGATCGATGTCTTGCCAGAGAAGCCACCAATCAATGCGGTGGTGACCCTTGGCGATTCCACGACCGACGGATATGGCTCGACCAGGGATACGAATCGGCGCTGGCCTGATTACCTGGCCCGTCGGCTTGCCGCAGCAGGTGAGACACCCGCGATGTCCGTCCTGAATGCAGGGATCGGTGGAAACGAGTTGCTTGCCTACCGAACTCCTCTCTCTGGCGAGGCAACATTACATCGTCTGGCCTGGGATGCGCTGGAGCAACCAGGGGTGACGGACTTGATTGTGCAGATTGGGATTAATGATGTGCGCTCTGATGCCTCGGCATCGTCGATCATCGACGGCCTCCAACAGCTCGCAACCTGGGCGCGGGAAAAACACCTGCGCGTGTTCGGCACGACGATTTTACCCGCTGTGTATACTCCCGAACAGGCAGTGCGGTGGCAAACAGTGAATGCCTGGATTCGTGAACAAGGACCCCAATGGTTTGACGCCATCTTCGAGTTTGCCACAGCATTACAACATCCAGAGGGTGGAGCGAAGCTCGATCCCGCTTGCGATTCCGGCGACGGGACGCATCCGAATGACATCGGATATCAACGTATGGCAGAAGCTGTGGATATCGCGCAATTAACGGGCAATCTTTCAGTATAAATAGCACGTATTGAAAAGGCGCACTATCAGACGTTAGAGGAGCTCTATCACGTCTCGGAGGCTGAGGTGGCGCTAGAAGAACTAGAATAAGGAGTTTACTCTATGCCTACAACAGAGACCATTCCTCTGGCACACCAGGATGGTGTGCATGTATTGAGGCGGAACCACCTCCAGGCCTTCTGGATTCTGATCGCCACGTTTACGCTCTCCTTCGGGTATGAGGCGATCTACCGTTATATCGTGAAGGCAGGGATCTCAGCGTTCGATGCCTGGAGCTTCTCGGAAATCATGTTTTACCTGATCGGCTTTGGCATGACGTTTCTTGTCCTGGCCGAGAGGTTCTGGGTGTGGTGGATCGAACTGCTCTTCCTGCTCGTATTGATTGCTATCGCCATTTTCTACTACGATCCAATCATGTTGCTCGCCCGCCACCCAGGGCTCATCGATTGGATGGAAGATACGGTCTACACAGGGTTGCTCTTTGTTGTCGCCTTCCTCTGTCTTGGCAATCTCCGCTTCTGGTTTCCACAGAGAGGCAGCAACAGAAATGGCGGAAAGCGACTGGAATGAAGTTAAACAACAGGAGGAGCAATGGCAAGCATTCACATCGAGGCGCTCAACTGTGACATGGAACCACAAGCCTGTCGCGTTCTCGCGCAAGCCTTTGTCACGAACCCGCTGAACATCGCCGCATTCGGCCCCTTTCAGCTCGCCCGCAACGAGGCGTTCTTTCGGGTTGGGCTGGCAGCAATGAAAGGAACCAAGCTGGTCGTCACCGATGGATCTGAGATCCTCGGTCTGATTCATTGGGTGCATTCCCCGGCCTGCCAGTTCTCGGGGTTGGAGAAACTCCGCATGGGTCCTGCCATGGTGAAGGGGATTGGGCTCGGTCCGGCGTTGAGAGTGGGTTCCTGGCAGTCTACCTGGTCCAAACACGATCCGAGCCGACCACATGCACATCTGGGTCCTCTCGGCGTCTCGCCAGAGGTGCAGGGTCAGCACACCGGTCATCGACTGATGGAGCACTACTGTGAAGCACTTGATCGGACCGGAGACGCTGGCTACCTGGAGACGGATCGACCCGAGAACGTGAACTTCTATCGTCGCTTTGGTTTTGAGATCACCGAAGAGGTCATGGTTCTTGGCATTCCGAACTATCTCATGTGGCGCAAGGCGAAATCCCCAACAGGCCTGTAAGTGCGATTCTGACGGAAAAGTACGGTGTGCCATAGAACTGCTGCTGAGATTATGAACGAAGTGGCTCTAGAGGCTCTTGTACGTATCCTGAAGCCCCGTATCCGAAGCCTGGGACAACGAAAGAACAGAAGACATTCACAAGCGAAAATCGGCTCTCTACTCGGAAGCATCACATGCTTTCGATGTATGAAAGAAGGAAACGTGTAAGCTCATCCTCAGATATATGGTACACCATACTTTTCCGTCAGAATCGCACCGACAGGCCATTCGTACCACTCTTGCACTTCAGGTGCGCGTTGCCTCTTTGTAAAAGGAGCGAGAAGGGGAGATGCCAAACCTCTAGCCACCTGTTCCACTTCCCTGTTTGCCCTGGTGTGTGCTATACTCTGGTCTCAAGGAGTTGGGGGATACCATACCCAAGAGTACAGGAAGTATACCATGCCCAAACCATCACGCCATACCCTCATCTGGTCCGAAGTGCATCAGCACTATAACCTGCATAGCCGCGGACAACCAGAGCAGTGTTTCCTTCCAGGAGACGAGCTAGCCTTCTCTCTCTGGTTGGCAGGGCACTCCTCGTTTGCTTTCTGGGGGCGAGCTGGACGCATCTTCGTCCTCAAAGAAACCCGGCCACGCGGGACAGGCTATTGGTATGCCTATAGCACGCATGCTCGCCACACACGTAAACGCTATCTTGGACCAAATGGCCGGGTGACGTTCGCGCGCTTAGAGGAGGAGGCGAAGATCCTAGCCTGCTCACCCTCACCTGCTCCCCTCACTCCAAAGCCTCCGCTGCATGAGGCCGTATCCCCCACTGCCCAACGATCGGAGATTGGGCAAGAAAGACCCAGGATAACCGCGGAGTCTCAAGACAAACAGATAGGGGTGTTGCTCTCTACCAGGCTTTTTCCTCCCCACCTGCCTGCCTCCCTGGTAGAGCGCTCTCGCTTGCTCAGAGAATTGGATGCGGTGCGCTCCCACCTTTTGACTCTCGTCTCGGCCTCTGCCGGAAGTGGAAAGACCACGCTGCTCTCAACATGGGTGGCTGCATTCTTCAGGCCGCAGGCAGGCGAAGGGATGGCTCAGGATGCCAGGCCGTCTTTTGCCTGGCTCTCTCTTGAGGAACTGGACAATGATCCGATCCGCTTCTGGACTTCGGTTATTGCGGCGCTGCGTGCCTGCCTGCCCAGGATTGGGGAGACGGCTCTCGCTATGTTGCACACTCCCCCCTTTCCCCCTCCTTCAACTATTCTGACAGTCCTGCTCACTGAACTGTTAGAGGCGGGCAGAGAACTCATCCTCATCCTGGACGACTATCACGTCATCGAGGACCAGACCATCCACGAGGCTATGCTCTTCTTGCTGGATCATCTGCCTCCCACCCTGCACCTGATACTCTCCACACGTACTGATCCAGAACTTCCCCTTGCCCGCTTGCGCATGCGAGGCCAACTGCTCGAAATCCGCGACCGGGATCTCCGCTTTACCCAGGAGGAGGTAGCTAGCTTTCTGAAAGAAGGTATGGATCTACCCCTCTCTGAAAAAGACGTGAAAACCCTCTCAGAACGCACAGAGGGCTGGATTGCGGGCCTGCAACTGGCGGCTCTCTCTCTGCGTAAGCGCGAAGATCTCTCTCCCTTTGTCAAGGAGTTTGCTGGCAGCCATCGCTTTGTACTGGATTACGTGCAGCAGGACATCCTCGCGCGCTTGTCGGACCCTCTCCAGGACTTTCTCCTCCAGACCTCGATTCTCAGCAGTATGCATGCTGCCTTATGTCAGGCCGTCACCACGAATGCTTCGCAAAAGGTGTGCCAGGAAATGTTAGAGACGCTGGATCGAGCCAATCTCTTTGTGGTGCCATTAGATGAGCAGCGGCAGTGGTATCGCTTTCATGATCTCTTTCGCGAGGCGCTGTGTGCTCGCTTACAAGCGACTCGGCCAGAACGCATGCCGCTCTTGCGTATTCGGGCGGCCCGCTGGTATGAGGGGGCGGGCGAGCTGCGGGAGGCCATTGCGCACGCGCTGGCTGCGCCTGACTACCCCTATGCCGCTTCCTTGATGGAGCAGGCGGCTCCTCACTCCTGGCTCTGTGGGGAAGTAAGAACCGTCCTCAATTGGGTGCTGGCATTGCCAGATACCGTCCTGTGTGCGCATACACGTCTGGCCCTCAATGCCGCGCTTCGCCTGATCAACTCCATTAATCTGAGCAACGAAACGCTGTATAGCAACTTGCAGGCTCAGATGGAGCGTCTATTCACACGCATGGATGGCATCTTACACAGTACGGCGCTCTCTGAGGCCGAGGTGGCGTTGATCGGGCGGCGCCTGCGCCTGCTGCGTGCCTTGATGGAGGCGCGAACTTTCCTCAAGCGGGGCGATACAGAGCGCCTGTCTCTTCTCTCTCAAGAGATAGAAGCGCTGCCCCAGGATGAGGAAGTGAACTGGAGCATTATTCCGCTTACTCTTACCTTCTGGCTGAACGTGTATCTGAAGGGTGAGGGAGCTTCCCTGATACCGCGCTTGCTTGTGACGAAACAGGCGCTGATTGAGGCTGGAGACCATCTGGTATCGATCCGCGTCATGACCATGCTGGTTCATGCCTATACCCAGGCCGCACAGTGGCGCCAGGCGAAGTTTGAAGGCCTGGAGGTGCTTGCCCTGATCGAACAGATCGGCGAGCGCACCATCTGGTCGGGATATCTGTATTATAACCTGCACATTACCTCCTATGCTCAGAATAGACTGGAGGAGGCATCTGACTGGCTCCAGCGTTTACTGGAGAGTACGCATGACTGGCAGCAGGTCGAACTGCTCGTCAGAGGGGAGATCTGCTCTGCCCAGCTGGCGCTAGTCAAGGGGGATCTCTCTGCTGCGTATCAGGCGCTGCAAAAGCTTGGAGATCTGGTTGAGCAGGAGGGGTATGCCTACCATGCCCCCTGGGTGATCTCTCTTCGCGTACAGTGCTGGCTCACCCAGGGAAATCTGGCTCAGGCATCCGCCTGGGCGGCGCAGACTGTGTTCCACCCGGATGCCTGGAACCCCTGGCGCAAAGGAGAGCTGTTGATGCTTGTGCGTGTTCTTCTCACGCAACAGAAGTATTCCCAGGCAGTCGAAACGCTCTCCCGCTTCAGCGAACACCTGAACCTGCCAGGAGATATCAAGACGACTATCGAGTGGATGGTGCTGTCTGTCGTGGCTCTGTACCATGCGGGCAAGAGAGAAGAGGCGGCGCGCGTTGCTTCTCGTCTGCTTCGGCAGGCCGCACCGGAGGACGCTATCCGCGTGTATCTGGATGCAGGGGAACCCATGAAACAGGTCCTCTTGTCGTGGTTTTCAGCCACGAATCCTCTCAAAGCTCTTTCCCCACAGGAGGATGAAGCATTACAAGATGACGCCCCAGAGGCGAGCGCTGTTTCCCTTTCCAGCGCCTTCGTTTCACGTGTACTGGCAGCTTTCGCGCAGGAAGAGTTCAGGGCTGCGGGCCGTCCTCTCGTTGTTGACGCCCCCCTCACAAGTATGCAGGAGATCCTGCCTGCCCCTATCCTGACTGAAGAGCCTCAGCCAGGAACCGAGCCACTGAGCCGACAGGAATTGAAGGTGTTGCGCCTGCTGGTTGCTGGCCATACCTACGCTGAAATAGCCCAGGCACTGATTGTCTCCCCCCATACGGTAAAAACTCAGGTCAGCAGTATCTATCGCAAACTGGGCGTGAGACGGCGTGCCGAAGCCATCGCAGTGACGGGCCGTTTGCACCTCCTCTAACCTCGTGGCTTCCCCTCTGGTGTTGGGGATGATCCGACGGGGGTGCGATCATCCCCAACACCACGATCAGGAATCACCCTTCCAATCAGGAGCACAGGTGATGTCAGTTCCTCCCTTTCCCGACTATACTCTTCTCAAGCGCACACAGCAGAGTACCACTCACTGGTCGATCGGGAGGACGACCTATGCAGGTTTCGATTCACGTCAAAGGGCATCTGGATCAGAGCTGGCAACAGTGGCTGGAGGGATTACAGATCGGGCAAGAGTCCGATGGCACGTCTCGGCTCTTCGGCTCCCTCCGGGATCAGCCAGCCCTGTATGGTGTGCTCGCCAAAATTAGTCGTTTAAGCTTGACGCTGATTTCGCTCGAAACGAGCGAGACAATGGACAACAAGGATCAATGAGATCCTAGATCATTGCTCCTTATGAGCCACGCAAGCAGCATATGGAATAGAGGAGATCAGAAAGGAAAAGAAGATGTCAGATCATCCAATTTGTCACGTGGAAATCCCAGCTATCGATCCAACAACCCTCAGCACGTTCTATGCTGAGGTGTTTGATTGGCAAATACAGGCCGATCCAACTTCCAACTATCATCTGTTCCAGCCACAACGCGGTCCTGGAGGCGCTTTTGTCCAGGTGGAAGAAACAACAGGGACGAAGATCGGTCAGGTCTTGATTTACATCTCCACCGATGATATCGACGCCACGCTGGCGAAAGCGGAAGCGAAAGGGGCGAAAACGCTGACACCGAGAACCGAGGTTCCTTATGGGTGGTTCGCGGTCTTTGCTGATCCATCCGGCAATCGCATCGCTTTGTATACTGCTCCTTCGCACTCCTAAAACGGGGGAGCATCCATGACAACACAGAATCATCCAGGCACGCTCGTGGAGAGTGACTATGTTCCCGTAAACGGTCTCAAGATGTATTACGAGATACACGGCAGCGGTCGACCCCTGGTGCTGCTGCACGGCAATCTCTCGACCATTGGCACCTCGTTCGGCAAGGTGCTGCCGCAGCTTGCCTCGACGCGGCGGATTATCGCTGTTGAGCAGCAGGGGCATGGACACACCGCCGACATTGATCGCCCGTTCAGTATCGGACAATGGGCACAGGACACCAGCTTGCTTCTGCGTCAACTAGGGATCGAACAGGCTGATTTCTTCGGCTATAGCTCAGGGGGCGCGGTCGCCCTGGAGATTGCTCTGCGCTCTCCCGCCCTGGTGCGCAAACTCGTCTGGGCAGGGGGAGCCAGTTACAGACGCGACGGCCTTTACCCCGAACTGCTGAAAGCTTTCGAGGCCATGAAACCCGAAGATCTGGATGGTTCCCCATTTCAGCAGGCATACGCCAGCATCGCGCCACATCCAGAACAGTGGCATCGGCTGGTCGCGAAAATAGCGGATCTCGACCGCGCGACCCTTGGTTGGTCGCCAGAGGCGATTGCCTTGGTTAAAGCGCCCACCTTGCTCATCATCGGGGACTCCGATATCGTGCGCCCAGAGCACGTGGTCGAGATGTTTCGCCTGCTCGACGGCGGCGGCGTCGGCGATCTCGTCGGTCTGCCTCGTTCCCAGCTCGCCGTGCTCCCCGGCACAACGCATGTGATGCTCGCCGACCGAGTCGAGTGGCTGACTTCGATGATCGCCGCATTTCTCGACACACCCATGGGAGACGACTGGCGTGATGTGAGTGCGGGAGGTGAAGACTGAAAGATGAGGGATCTCAGGGACAGCAAGATGACGGGGGTAATGTAGTAACGGAACCAAAACGTACGCTACGCCTACGGCCTGTTTTCTCTCTTTTTTGTCACTTTCGGAATAAATTGGCCGCCAAAAACGGCATAATCTGGCCGATAAGTGCCGATTGAAGATAAGTTTGGCTCTTCCGCGCATTTGGTGATGGAATGATGTGTGGATTGAAGATAAGTTTGTCGTATCCGTGTAAATCCGAAGATTCGGTGAAGCAAAATCTGTCTAATTATGTGGGTGAGAGTACCTCCACCTTCGCTTCCGAGAAAGGGCCTCCTTTGGCTTTGTGAGCGCCTCAAGGGAAACATGAGAAGAGAGCTCAGGAACGAGAAGTACCCATTTAATT
>Ga0070698_100001788_pt1 | contig 23910 bp, 33 predicted proteins | sample KBSK1502metaG_FD_65477 | JGI IMG/M metagenome (GOLD analysis project Ga0070698, IMG submission 65477) | Corn, switchgrass and miscanthus rhizosphere microbial communities from Kellogg Biological Station, Michigan, USA - KBS K1-50-2 metaG | ecosystem: Host-associated > Plants > Roots >... | reverse complement strand
GCGCCGCGCAGGGCGGGCGCTGGGACTGGATCGCGTCATCCCTGCCGTCCGCGAGAGGATCGAAGCTGGCGCGAAGCTGCCTGATGATACCGGTGCCGCAGACCGCCTGCGCTCCGGCAACAAGGAATTCCTCCGCGCCCAAGGCGACCTCTCCCGCCGCGGCCAATAGCTTCCACGACCGAAAGATCAGCAATGCCTCTCCGCCCTGAAACTGAGAGCATCGGCGGCTTCCTGCCCGAAGCCGATCTCAAGCGGCCGACCCCCGAGAGCGACGGCCTCGGCGCCGCCGGGAAGATCGCGGGCGGCGTGGCACTCGGCGCCGGCATGCTTTTCGCCCCGGAGATCACGCTGCCGGCAATGGCGATTGGCGGTGGCGCGTCGCTATTCGCCGATAGCGAGGGCGCGGCCGCAGCCTTCCGGACGGAAAACACCATCGGCTCGACACTCGCCTCGAAGTCCTACTGGTTCGACGGCGAGCGCGACCCGTCCTATGACCCGTGGGCCGATATCGCCGGAACCCCCTACGAGGAATATTGGGACAACTTCACCACGGCGCGGTCCAAACCACATGCCGACGCCATCAGGGCCGATATCGACCGGGAGGTCAAGGACCGGCGCTATTTGGAGAACCAAGGTGCGATCGGCTACGCGCAAGGGCTGGCTGCGGGGATCTTCGATCCGACGATCCTTCTGCCTGGCGGGGCCATCGTGCGCGGCGCGAAGGGTGGTGCATCGGCCATAAGGACCGCTGGCTCGGTTGCAGCCTATGGCGCGGGCGGCGCGGCGCTGACGGAAGGCGTGCTCCAGGCAACGCAGCAGACACGCACATGGGAGGAGAGTGCGACTGCTATCGCCGGGGCGACAGTGCTCTCGGGCGTGCTCGGCGCCGGTCTGGCGCGGCGTGCTGGGCGGGAGATCGACGCATGGGGCGGCGCGTTGGAAACCGATCTGGGGCGGCCGGCCCTGACGGGCGGCGAGCGGGCTTCCTCCAGCATTGCTCCGTCGGGTGCGACGAAGCCGATCGTCGAGGCGGCTCCCGGCGCATCCTCGCGTGCGCAAGAGGTTGCTGACGCCATCCGGCAGACGGCGGAGGAAATGGGGCTGCATAAAACGCCAGTCCGGGTACAGGTGGTCGATACGCTGGGCGCGCCAGGGGACGAGGGACTGTACGGTCTGCGTGCAAAGCGCTATGCCGCGCCTGAGATCGCGGCACCCGATGACATCGGGGGAGCCCTGCGCAGCATCCGCGAGGCCGTGGAAGACGCCAGAACCGCGCCGCTCACGGGGCGCTATGCGCCGGATGATCTGCAACCCCGCTTCATCGCCTACAAAAAGGCCGACACCGACCTGCGTGCCGCCCTGATTGGCGGGCTGTCCGACGAGGATGCGTTGACCCGCTATCGGACGCTGAAAGCGGAGGCAGAATCCGTCGTGAATGACCTGCGCAAGGTCGATGCGCGGATCAATCGGGATATCGAAAGGGATATGAAGGGGCGCGGTGCCGACGATCCGCTGTTCTCCATTCGCGCTTTCCATGGCACGCCGCATCAAGTTGACCGGTTCTCCATGGAGAAAATCGGAACTGGTGAGGGTGCGCAAACCTTCGGCTCGGGCTTGTATTTTGCCGAGAATGAAGCCGTCGCGGGCCACTATCGCGATGTGCTGGGCGGCAAGGATATCTCGGTCGATGGAGCGCCCATCATCCAGGGCAGGAAGACGGTCGGCTCGACCGGAAACGCTGTCGTGGACCGCGCCCTCGCCATGCATGACGGCGATATCGGCAAGGCTATCCTTGCCCAACAGAAGTTGAAGCGCTCGGCTGAGGAGTTCGGCTTTGCGCCGCCGGAGAAGCTGAAGGCATTCGACGACGAGATCGCCGAGCTGAAAGCTTTCAAGGGCAAAGTGGAGACAAAGACCGGGGGGCATCTCTACGAAGTCGATATCGACGTCGAGCCGCATCAGCTCCTGGATTGGGACAAGCCGCTATCCGAGCGCGAACCGGCTATTCGGCGTGCGCTTCAAAAGCTGCTGGACGAGGGCCGGACGCAACCGGGTGAATGGGTGGACCTCGGCGATGGGGCGTTTTCATTGCTCCCGCGTGGCGCGCAGGATAACGACATCTCGCTCGGCCTAGTTGAAGCCTTGCCCGATGGCAGATGGTCCGTTCAATCGGATTCGCTCTCCGGCACGTTCCCGAGCCAACAAGCTGCCAAGGATGCCGTCGAGAGCTACATCCGCAAGGGGCGCGAAACATCCGAGAAGCATCTCAGCGGCAAGGATATCTACCAGCGTTTGGAAGAGAGGCTCGGTTCGCCTCAAGCTGCCACGGATGCGCTCCGTGAGGCGGGTATTCCCGGCCTGCGCTTCTTCGATGCTGGATCGCGCGGCGGCGCAGGCGAAGGCTCTCGAAATATCGTGGTTTTTGACGACAGCCTGATCAAGATCACCAAGAAGAACGGCGAGGCTGTTACGCCAGCGGAGCGGAAAGCGGCGGTGGACGAACTGTTCGGCGTCCGCCAGACCGACACCGGCGCCATCGCCGAAGGCCGCTATGATCCCCGCGACCGCCTGATCACCATCGCTGCGGACGCCCTCGACCCGGTCAAGACGCTGAAGCACGAATCCATCCATGCCCTCCGCGACATGAAACTGCTGACGGACAGCGACTGGAAGACGCTCTCGACAGCGGCACAGAAGGAAGGCTGGCTGGAAACCAACAACGTTCGCCAGTTGTACGAGAGCGTCTACAAGAACCGCGTCACCGACGATCTCCTGACCGAGGAAGCCATCGCCGAGCAGTTCAGCCTGTGGCGCCAGGGTGCGAAGGAGGTCAAGGGACCCGTCGCCAAGATCTTCCAGATGATGAAGGATTTCCTGGATCGCCTTGGCATCTCACTGCGCACTCGCGGCTTCCAGACGGCGGACGACGTCTTCCAGGCCGTCCGGTCCGGCGAGGTTGCGGCGCGCTCACCCGCAAGCCTAGCCCAGGAAGCCACCAGAGCCGCAGGGACGGGCGCAGCAGCCTCCGCAGGTGCTGCCGCTGTCCAGGGCTCCGATTACCGTCTCAAGGGCGCCCTGGGACTGGAGAAGGGCTTGAAGCGTCTGTCTCCCGCGCTCTGGCTCCAGAACTCGCCCTCCAGGGTCTCCCGGCAGATCATCGACGAACTGGGCGAGACCGGCACCTACCGCACGGATCATGCCGACTGGTACGAAAGCGCGCGGCTCGGCGCCGAGATGGGGCAGTATGGCTCGGTGGAGAGTCGGGTCAAGACCTTCCAGGGGCAGTCGCTCGCCGAGGCATTCACCGCCATCGACGACGGCTTCTGGGCTTACCGGTCTGGCTCGGAGAAGCGGCGCATTGGCGACATCACCAGAACCAGCCTCTCGGACTATTTCGCCGGAGCCGGCGAGAAGATGGACTTCAAGCAGTTCCGCGAGGCCGTGGGGCGCGCCATGGCCGAGGGCGACGCGCACGAGATCCCGGAAGTCGCGGCGATTGCGAAGAAGCTGCGTCCGATCTTCGACCGCTATCTGAAGGAAGCCATCAAGCTTGGCATGCTGCCCGAGGGCGTTTCGCCGGAAACCGCGCCATCCTATGTGACGCGCATCTATGACCGCAACAGGATCATCGCGGAGCGGCCGGAATTCAAGCGCGTGATCACGGATTGGCTCGCCGAGGTGGAGCGGGCGAATGCCCGGGTGCGCGGGAATCTGTCTCGCCATGTTGCTGAACTGGATCGCATCGAGTCGCGGATCGAGAAGAACCAGGTGAAGCTGGCCAAACGCGAGGCGCGCCTGAAAGAGTTCGAGAAAGCGTCCGAAGAGGTCTCGCGCTTCAACAAATTCGCCTATGAACGTGCGACGAAGCGCTCGGAACCGATCGATGCGCTGCGCCAACAGATCGCTGCGATCAACGACAGCATTGCAGGTCCGATACAGCGCATTGCCGAACTGACGGCGGAGATCCGGGGCCAGAAGGAGACGATCCCCGGCCTTCGCGAGGTCGAGCGGCAGATGCAGATCGTGTCGCGCCGCTCGTCCGAGATCAAGAAGGGCGGCGGCGAACTGATCAATGATGTCGAGGACGCGGCCGCCATCAGCGATGGCCTGGAGGCCTTTGCCGAGGGCATCGCTGATGTCCTGTCGCGCTTGCGCGCCGAAGGTCGACAACTGCGCGCTGAAAGTGATGTCGCCGAGCAACTCAAGGCGCTGGAGAAGGAACGCGCCAAACTTTCCAAGAGGATATCGCCGCTGCGCAAGCGGTTGAACACCCTTCGTGGCGAAATGGGTGGCCTGGAGAAGCGCGCGCGGCCCCGCGCCGCTGAGACGGGCGCCTACCAGTCGCGCTTTCGTGCGCGGGGGAACACGCTGGCCGACCAGATCTCCGGCCGCAAATCGGACATCGAGAGCCTCAGATTTAGCCTCGAAAACGACAATGCCCGCGTCGCGGAACTGACGAAGCAGGTCGAGGAGCAGGTCGAACTCTACCAGGGAAAGACCGCCAGCGAGGCGCAGTCCGCCATTGCAGCGCGCCGCGAAAGCGCCGTCGCCCCCAAAGCTGCGCCGCAACAGAAGGCGGCCCCACTCACTGCTGGCGACATGCAATCTGTGCGCGCGCAAGGTGAAAACGCCTGGATGATGTCTCCAGAGGCGATGATGGAGCCGGATCCATACGCCGGTTTCAAGGAGGCCATGCGATCGCTACCTGACGATATCGGCGATCGTTTCCAAGTGCACGGCCTTTCTGCAGGGGACCGTGATGCGAATCTGTTGAATCTGCTCGACAACGGCATCGATCCTGCGCGGGAGTTTCATTCGGGAAACCCGAAAGGGGGCGCGTCCGGCGTGGATTCCACCAGGGTGGTCGCGCCATATCTCATCCTCTCCGACCCCGGAAAATCGATCCGGGACACTGGCGTCAAACATGTCGTACTGAATGGCCCCGCAGAGGCTTTGCGCGCAAAGCTGGCTGCCGCATATCCCGATGTCAATTTCCTGAATGTGCGTGAGGCCGATGCATTCATGCGTACCGGCGCAGTGCCGGCTAGGCCGAAGGCGAAAGCGGAGCCCGCCAAGCCTCAAAAGATGCTCAAGCCCGTCCGCGCCGCAGCCGAGAAGATCGCCGCACAGGAGGGCAAGGACGCCGCCGAACTCCCCGGTCTCGCGGACCAGATCATCGACCGCATCCTCGGCACGCCCGAGGGCCGTCTGCCCTATGACGGCCCGACCGTCCAGGCAAAATCCGGCTTCGGTGGCGTCGATATGGATGCGCGCGGACCGCTTGCGGCCCGGCAGTTCATGATCCCCGACCGCATGATCGAGCAGTGGCTGGAGCGGGACATCGATGTCATCATGCGCGCCTACGTCCACACGATGGCCCCGGACATCGAGCTGACCAAGCGCTTCGGCTCGCCCGATATGATCGATAAGTTCAAGGAGGTCTCGGAAGAATACGCAAGGCTCCAGGCGCAGGCCAAGACGCCGGCAGAACGCCACAGGCTCAGCAAGCAGAAGGATGAGGACTTCCGCAACATCGCCGCCATCCGCGACCGGCTCCGGGGCACCTACGCCATCCCCGAGAATCCCGACGCGATCATGGTGCGCACCGCGCGCACGGCGCTGACGCTCAGCTATATGTCGAAGCTCGGCGGCCAGGTGGTCTCGGCATTCACCGACCCGGCGCGCTTCGTCATGGTGCATGGCCTAGCCGCGACCTTCTCCGATGGTCTGATCCCGTTATTCTCCAACTTCAAGCAGTTCCGCGGCGTGGCGCGCGAGATGGAAAAGCTCCACGGCGCCGCCGAGCTGATCACCGACAGCCGGGCGCTGCGCATGGCGGACATTTCCGATAGCTGGGGCGCGAACACCAAGTTCGAGCGACTTGTCCAGTCCGGCGGCCGCAACTTCGGCATGGTCTCGCTGATGGCGCCGTGGAACGCCACCATGAAGCAGTTCGCCTCGATCCTGACGCTGAACCGCATCATGCGCAATGCCGTGAAGCGGTCCGAGGGCAAGACGCTCTCACGCCGCGAGCAGGAGTTCATGGCATGGTCCGGGATTTCCGACGGCGCGGCCCGGCGCATGGGCGTGGAGTTCAAGGCCAACGGGGTGAAGCAGAACGGCCTGTGGATGCCGAACACCAATGCCTGGAGCGATGCGTCGCGCAATGTGGTCGATGCCCTTTCGGTCGCGCTGCGCAAGAATGTCGATACCATCATCATCACGCCGACGGCCGGCGAGCTGCCGAAGTTCCATTCGAAGCTCTGGGGCAAGCTGCTGCTGCAGTTTAAGAGCTTCTCGATCTCGGCCACGCAGAAGATGTTGATTGCCGGATTGCAGCAACGCGACATGGCGGCGCTGAATGGGGCGTTGTTGTCGGTGGCGCTTGGCGGCCTCGTGTACTATCTTAAGGGCGAGATGGCTGGGAAACCAGCAATAGTTCCCAAGTCAATTGATGATCCGAACTGGGGTATATTCTTCGGAGAGGCGTTCGATCGTTCTGGACTTGCAGGAATACTTATGGAGGGAAACAATATCGTAGAAAAAGTCAGTCGCGGGAAACTCGGTCTCGCCGCCCTGACCGGAAAACCCATCTCGCGCTACGCCTCGCGGAATGTCACGCAGTCGGTCCTTGGCCCGGTATACGGAATAGCGGAGGACGTAGTGGACATCACTGGTGCCGCGGCAAGTCAGTTGCCGTGGGGCGACAGGGGGAAGCCGCAGCCTTGGGTCCAAAGGAATACGCACAGCGTCAGGCAGGTGATCCCCTGGCAGAATCTGGTCGGGATTCGCACCATCTTAGATCAGGTGGAGGCGGGCATTAATTCCTTCTTCGGCATTCCCGAGAGGGCGCCTGCGCGCTGATTACTGCCGAGCTTCGTCCCTCCGCTCCCGCAGCGGGCTCTTCTGATACATCCCGCAGTTCTCACACCAGTCCTCGGTGACACCGTTGATCCAGGTCCGGGGAACGATTTTCTGGTTTTTGCAGCAGGGCTTGTCAAACCAACCGAGGATTGATTCGACTAACCATCCGTATGCGGATCTGATCATCTCAAAAACAACTGCCAGTTGCAGATTTCGCAGAACGCAATAAGTATAATGCCTGCAATATTTGCGATTTGTTAGCAGTTTTTCTGATCCATTTCTAGCGAATTCCGGCCGCTTCTGCGGCCTTTTCTTTTGGGGAACGCAATGGTCGACATCTCCCAGCGTGGCATCGACTTCATCGTCGGCTTCGAGGGCAAGAAGACGCTGCTGCCCGACGGCCGCTACAAGTCCTATCTCGACACGTTGGCACAGCCGCCGGTGTGGACGATATGGGCCGGGCTGACGAAAGGCGTCGGCAAGGATACCATCTGGGATGTGACGGAATGCGAAAGGCGCTTCGCTCGCGAATGCTCGGTATATGAAGATGCCATAGATCGGCTGGTCAAGGTTCCGCTGAACAGGAACATGGCGGACAGCCTCATATCGCTGGTCTACAACATCGGGCCGAGCGCCTTCGAGCGATCCACCCTGCTCAAGCTGCTCAACCAGGGCAACTACCAAGCCGCCGCCGCGCAGTTCGCCCGCTGGAACAAGGCCGGCGGCAAGGTCTGGCCCGGTCTGGTCCGCCGCCGCGCCGCCGAGGCATCTCTCTTCCTGGAGCCGGTTGACGAGCAACCGATCGAGATCGGCGTGAAAGTTGGCGATGAGATCGTCGCGGTTCCGTCCGATGCCATGCCGCAGCGCGTCGAAGAATCCCAAGGCTCGATCAAGGAAACGATCTCGCAGAGCTGGACAATCCGCGGTGCGATTTCTGCCGCCGGCGGGGCCTTCATGAGCATCTATAGCTGGCTCGTCTCTGGCGCGCAGGAGGCCGGCAAAGAGGCTGTCGCCCTCAAGACCACCTTCGGCCCATGGGAGGCGCTCTTTTCCGTCCTGAAGGCCAATATGAGCCTACTGGCTGCGTGCTTCGTTCTGGCGGGCTGCGGGATCGTCGTGGCGCGCCGCCTGAACGCCGCCCGCGAAGGCCGGGTCGGCTGAGATGTGGGTCATCTCGCTGCCATCCTGGCTTCAGACCATCGGCGCCGGAGCGATCTGCCTGGCGCTCGGCTTCGGCGGGGGTTTCCTCAAGGGCTACGGCGTGGCGGACGCTCGCGCCCAGGTCGAGGCGCTGAAGAAGAACAATGCCGCTCTCGTCAAAGCGTCGGAGCAGAAGGATGTCATCCTCGCCGACCATGCGCACCGCGTCGAGCAAGATGCCGATGCTGACGACCGTCTCGCGGCCGAACTCAAGGAATATCTCGATGCGCCTTCTGATCCTGCCAAGCCTGTTGCTTGTCGCCTGTCTCCTGACGAGTTGCGCGTCCTCGGGAAGCTGGCAGACGGCGGAGGTGAAAACCTCGCTCAAGTGCCCGGCGGCCGGCGCGGACCTCGCCACTGAGGTGAAGCGCAAGCCTGCGATCAAAGGCGAGACTGCGGTGGAAATCGCTGGCGATCTCGTGCGGCAGGTTCGCCGCAAAAACGCCGCACTGAAGCGGGCGCTCGCCGCATATCAGGCATGCCGCGAAACCTGAACTCAAACGCAGAAGGACAACGCCATGGCCGCGGGGGCAAATGGACATCTACCCTCTACTCGACCGGATCCGCGAGGACCAGCTTCGGCAAACGGGTATGCTCATCGACGTGATCGAGCGCCAGGACGAGAGCATCCGTCTGCTGAGGGGTATCGGGAAGATGCTCCGCGAGCGGGCCGCGCCCTCGAGGGGCTGGACCAGTTTCCTGCCGCAGGGGACGTTCACCACGGGATTCCAGTATCTGGCGGTGATCGCGGGAGCAGCATACCTGCTGAAAGGCGGGGATCTGGAGAAGCTCGCGGCAGTGGCGAAGCTGGTTGGGCTGCCGTGAGATGGGCGGCCCCAATCTGTCTGGCGCTGGTCGTGGGAATGCTGATCGGAGTGACGCTGGCGAAGCCCGAGAAGAGGTTTGAGCCGTTTGGGGCTGTGCAGATGCTGGAGTGGAAGTTCTGGCCGGACGTGCGTTAGGCGAGATAGCGATAGCGCTGTGTCGATACGAGCTTGGTGATGCCATGCTCGCCTTCTTCTAATCGCATTTCAACAGGATGCAATTCGAGGAAGGGTCTGCCGTCATAGGAAAATACTCGAACGCCGCCGTGATATTCGTCGCAGTGGCATTTCGCGGCGTCGTAGTTGGCTGGAAGCCCCTTCTCGATCAGACCGTCGGTTTTTGAGGCGATATCCGATACGAATTGTTTTGTTAGCTCTTCGCGATTGGTCATCCCGCTATTCCCCTAAGAAGTTTGAACTGGTCGGAGGTGCGTTAGCCCGGTTATTTAGCCAGAAGCGTTTCTAGACGCGCCAGGGATGGCGAGACATGGCCATTCCATTCGCGGCTAGCCTCATCGCACTGACACAGCGGCTCATATTCCCGCAGGCGCTCCACCAGAAAGCGCGCCTCTTTCTCAATGTCCTTGGATCGATTTTCCGCAGTGTTGCGCGCTTCGGCGCCCTCGGAATTCGGCCAATAGTCATCCATTGGGTTTTCGTATCCGGTCATTCCGCTATCCCTTTCTCAGGCCGGGGCCTTCGTTGACCACGCGTGAATATCCGCCATGGCGAATGTCCGATTGGCGAACCGATCGATCGCATAGGCGTGGAGCATCCACTGCGGTTCTGGGTGAAAGCTGGTCGCCTCGAACTTGAGCGAGTGCGGATAGATCTGTCGCCACCCTCGCTCCCCTCGCCAGTTCGTGTAGTCTATCCAGACCGGCTCGCCTTCCGGCTTAAACCCTTCTGGCTTGCAGCCGTTGGGGCATGGGCGCTTCAGCGCTGTTAGGCCATTGCGGCACATGTTGCAGCTTGCCATCCTATTCCCTCCCTTGCTTCGCGATCCTGATCCTCACCTCGACCTCGTCATGCTCTTCTGAACTGGCAAGCACCTCGTCGATGACCCAACGGAGGCGGCCGCAAACCCGGTCTCTCGACATGTTCCGGGTTCTGGTCTCCTTGCGGGATGGCTTTAGCCATTGGACGGTGAGGGTTTTCACGCTGTTGGCTCGTTGGCTATGGCACGGAGCCTGAGAATCTCGTCGACCAGTTCAATAAGAAGCCCCGGCGTTTTGATCTCTCCCCGAGTCTGAAGGAAACGCGCTCGCCCTATTGCGCGCTGTTCCAGATTGTCGGCCTCAGCGTCCATCACCTCCAGCGGCGACAGTCCTTCTCCAGACTCAGGCATTGTCGTCACTCCCTTGTTTCACCTTTCGCCCGCCTTGCGAGCGCGAGCTTATACGGGTCGTCACGATAGGGGCGAAGCGCCAGCGTGCGGATCATCCGCGCCTGATGCTCAGCCTCAAGAATGGCGGAGCGGTCGCTGGCGCTGTGCAGAAAATTCGGGTCTTTTTCCTGGTTACGCGCCAGTTCTTTCTTGAGCGCCGCTACGCGTCCATCGATCACGCGCGCCGCATCCTCAATGAATTTGTTCTTTCCCTCCGGCATTGTTGTCCCCACAGCTGCAAATCACTTCAGCGATTCTATCTGATTTGCGCGCAGTTGACCGCGACAACAATCCTCCCCTACCTTCTCCCGACTGACTCGTTGTTGCCACACCTCTCTTTTTGAGTGCCTGACGTTGAGTTCAGATCCAGAGCGAAGCCCGTAAGACGCCCATCCCGCTGGCCGGTGGCCGCAGGTGGGATCTCACGGGGAAGCCTGACGTTTGAGACGAGTCCGTCGCTTCTGCCGTCCCCTCCTCCACGCGCACCGGGGAGGGTCTTGCTCGCTATGTCTTCACGGTGCGTCCGCGCTGGTCAGGGCGTCGAGCATTTGACGTGCCCCCGTGGTTGGACCAGATCCCCCTCCCACGATTTGCACCTTGCAGCCGGGCGTCTAGGTTCTTCCTTTACCGCCACTGCAAGCCTGCCGACGAAATAAATGAACGCAGACACGCAATAAAATTGCGCGCTTGCGAAATTTCGAATCTTGGGAGGTTGACAGCGCCCGAAAACGGGTGCATAGGTCGGACCTCTTTATGTATTCGGGATCGCGTTCGTCGGCAAAACTGCGCGGTCCCAATCCCTCCCCATATCCGGTTCCGGATTCTCGTGCAACGTGCGCCATCTGCGCGCGCGAATATTGCTGTGGACAAGCTCGCATATAGTTGATGCGCAAGTATAATTCCGCAGCCCATCGAACGATTGACCCCGCCTGCAATCCCCCCGTACCTTACCCGAACTGATTTGCGGACCGCCCCGACGCTTCCAACGCCGAGACGGTCCTGACCACCGCACGCGACAGACCGCGCGCACTGGCTCATCGGGTCATACCCGAACCGCCGGCTGGGAGTCACTTCCCGGTCGGCTTTCGCCATGCCGCGAATTGTGGTTTAAAACCATAATTCCACCCCGCGTGCGGATTTCGCCACGGGGAAGGCCATGCCAGCGCCGCTCATCGGCCACGACGGGAAAAGCCGGACTGTCGTATTTGGGGACGGCGCGTCCGAGGGTGCCTATCGCACCGCGAGGCTGTACTCCCGCGTCGGCGTCGCGTTCTTCGGCATCCCCGCTGGCATCCTCACCGCGATCGCCATCTGGCTGCTGGTCGATTTCGCCAGCGACCTCGCCGCGACCTGGCCGCAGGTCTTCAAATTCTCCGCCATCGCTATTGCCCTCGGCCTCGCCTCGACGGGGCTGCCTGTCTGGGCCGGCCTGCTGGCGCAGAACAATCCCCCCGAATCTCGCCTGATGATGATGACCTGGGCCGGGCTCCTCGCCCTCGCCGGTCTCGCCATGCTGTTCTTCGTCATGCGCATGGACGCGCCCCAGCCGCTGACCGAGCAGGCGACCGCGCGCGCCGCGGAACTGCGCAAAGCCCTCCGCACCGTCTCAACCTCCGAACTTGCCGTCTGGAACCGCTCAGCCGACTGCCGCGCCGCGCGGGACTCTGCCGACCAGGCGACCTGCGACGCCATCAACGGGCGCGACGCCGGATACCGCGCTGAACTGGCCGCGATCGACAAGGGCACATGGCGGACCGGCTGGACGCCGCGCGATGTGATCGGCACCGGACATGTCGCCGGAATGTCGGACGTGCTGCGCCGCCTGCTCGCCGCGCTGTTCACCCTGCTGGCGATGGCTGGGGCTGGCGTCCTGGCCCGATGGGGTGCGATGGGCCATGCCGAGGCGTTTCGGCAGGCTGATGGGATTGTGCCGGCACCGGCCGCTCCTGCGCCCTCCGCCGATGCGGCGAGCATCCTCCACAGCGATCAAGCCATCTTCGATGCGTGGTTCGACACCCACGTCAAATACAACCGGAGGGGTACACTCTCCTCAAGCGCGGGATACGAGCATTTCGAAGGCGTATGCACGGAGAGCGGGATAATTCCACCCTCCGACCAGCGCTTCTATAAGATGCTCGCCAAGCGCGCGAAGGACAGCGGCGGAGCGTTCGCCAAGGTGAAAAACAGCTCGATGGTTTACGGCGGCATCACCCTCGACAGCGACGACCGAGGAGAGGCTCTGGCGATCGACACGCCCTTCGCGGAGGTGCCATCGCTGCCCCATCGGAAGCAGTGAGGCCTCCCTGATTTGGGGAGACCCCTGAGGCCCAGGGAAACCCATGGGGAGACCTCAGGGAGACCTCCTCCGCACTGAGGCCTCCCCATGGGGAGGCCAGGGAGGCACGGGAACGGGAGGGTGCACGGGAGGGCTCCAGGGAAGGGAATCTCCGGTTTTTTTGCCCCCTCCACACTCGGTTTGAACAGTTCACGGGGAGACCTAAGAGACCCGCGTTGGGGAGGGGGTCTCCCCAAACCCAGGGAGACCCCCTTTGTCGGTATCTACCTCTTTTATGGGGGGTCTCCCCCTCGATGTCGCCGCCGAAACGATGAAGCAACTGCTCTCGCCGGAGTGGCGTCTCTGGGCTGACGGCGAGGAGCGCAAGTTCACCGAGCGGTCGCAGCGCGGGATGGAAACGTGGGTCGCCAAACGACAGGCTCATGGGCACGAAGTGTTCTTCTTTCCGCCGATGCAGGGGGACGCCTACTGGTATGTCGCGGCGCGATTGGAGCGCTCGGCTCGGCCGGCGAACTGCTCGCCCGAACCCCATCTCGTATCGGTCGGAAAAAAGTATCTGCTACTTTGGCGTGTGGTCGCGCCGGTCTCCAAAGAGCGTGCCATGCGCATCGCGCGCAATCTGGTTGCGCCCCTCGGCGGCGTCTCCGCCGTCGGCGAACCCGTGCCGCTGCCGGGCACGTTCTACATGCAGCAGATCGCACGCCGCCTCGCCACGAAGACACGGGTCATCAAGATGGCGCCGGCGCGCGTGCCCGCCTACATGGTCACGGATGACGACCGCCTCGTGCCGTGCATTCCTGAGGCGCAGGTTTCCCCCTTCACCGATGCGGATACCGTCAAGGCCAAGCCGATCGAGTGGCTGTGGCCCAACCTGGTGCCGTGCGGCTGCCTGACGCTGCTCGGCGGCGCGCCCGGCATGGGCAAGAGCCAGGCGGCGATCAGCATGGCGGCGATCGTCTCCAAGGGCGCGGCGTGGCCCTGCGGCGCGGCGGGCGAGCGCGGCAGCGCGCTGGTGCTGGAGAGCGAGGACGATCTGGAACGCGTGATCACGCCGCGCCTCATCGCGGCCGGCGCCGACCTGCGGCGCGTCGGGCTCGGCAAGCGGATCGACCTGACCGCCGGGATTGCCGCCCTGGAGGCGGAGCGCAAGCGGCGCAGGGATCTGCGGCTGGTCGTGCTATCCCCGGTGCGGGAGTTCTTCGGCGAGGCCGTCGAGGCCCGCGGCAACCTCGCGGTGCGCGAGGGGATGAAGCCGCTGCTGACCTGGGCGGAAACGCATAGCATCGCCATCGTTGGCATCGCACATCCCCCGAAAGGGAAGGAGGACAAGGAAGCTTTCGCCGGGTCCAATGCCTTCCTGGAGGTCGCGCGCGCCGCTTACAGCGTCATCCCCGATCCGGAGAGCGAGGAACCTATCCTGAAACGGCGGCCGCGGTTGCTGGTGTCGGCGAAGTCAAATCTCTCGGCCGATGATGTGCGCATCAGTTACCGGATCGACGGCGCGATGGCCGGCGAGATCGCAACGAGTAAGGTGGTCTGGCTGGCTTAGTTCAGCAGCAGCGCCGGATAGACCATCTTGCCCTTGACCTTCCCTTTGACGATGCCGGCATCCTTGAGGCCGTCGGCGAAGGGATTGATCTTAGGCGTGGGCAGTCCCGGATATTCCTTTGCCCACCACGCACAGAACGCATCGTATAGGGGCTGCGCCTGGGTGGCCCCCTCGCCCTTCCTCAGCTTTTTGGAAATGAACAGGGCGATGCGCTCCTCTGTCGTGAGCGGCTTCCGGCTGCGCTTCTCCCCGTCGTTCCGCGAGACAAGTTTCAGGACTGGCGCTGGCTTGTCCGGCGGCGGGACGACCTGCAAGCCGGTCGGGGCCGGCGCCACGGTGGCCTTCCGCTTGTTCAGCGGCAGCACTCCAAACGCCGCCATTCCCAGTTTCGTCGTCAGATGAGACAGCAGGGCCATGAACACGGTCATGATGATGCTCCCAATGGCAAAGCCGCGGGCGATCAGCCGAGCGGCCTCCTCCGGCGTCGTGCCAATTGTCTGGGCGAGGTCGATTGCGGCGAGTTCCTGGGTGGGCGGCGCCACGTCGGCGGCAGTCTCCACCTCGGCGAGCTTCTTGCGCGCGGCGGCGGCGAGGCTCTCGGCCTTCTCCTTGGCCTCGGCGTCTCCCATGCGGCGAAGATATTCGGCTGCCTCGCCCTCGGCCTTGCGACAGAGGCTGTCCTGCCGGCGGCCGTCCACCATGATGAAAGGCTTGCAGCCGCCGCGTTCGGGTGTGCTCTCGACCGCCTTGCGCTCCAGGGCATTGTTGTAGAGGCGCTTCAGCGCGCTGCTCGGCATCAGTTCGGCGATCCCGGCCAGCGTAGCCTGCGCCGCATCCAGTTCGGTCTGGGCCGCGTCGCGCTTTTCCCGGGCCGTCTGGTTCTGGGCCTGCATGGTGACCACGCTGTCGATCCCGACATTGATCGCGTGGGTATAGGCGAAATAGGCGGCGCATACCGTCACGGTCCCGACGACGGTCGTCGAGCCGACGGTCAGCCAGCACCAGCGGCCGAGGAAAGCGGCGGCCATCGGAACGGCTGCGAAAGCGACCGCCGCGACCGCCATCACCAGCCCTAACTCATGCAGATACCGGCTGCCCTGGTGGTAGTTGTTGCTGATGTCGATCAGCAGGAAGGGCAGGATCAGCATCGCGAGGATGCAGCAGAGGAGAAGCGACAGCCAGCAGTGCACGACCTGCCGCGCAGGCTGCGGGGGCTGCTCGCTGGTCTTTGGGGTCTCCGCTACGGGTGCGATGCGCAACGCAAATCACTCCGGTTCAAACCGGGAAGGTCTGCGACGCGCGATTCGCGGTCAACCAAAGAATTGGAGAGACGTGCTTAGGCGGGCGTTTTCAGGATCAGTCGTAAAGGGTCCATCCGAACTTATCTTGGTAGCGCTGACGCCATGCGCTTACGTCGTGGTCGCGCGTGATGAGCGTTAGATGGCCCACGTTGATCGGCATCCCCCAAGCGTCTTCAGTCGCCAGCATAACCACTCCCCGATCCTCTCGGCTGTACGGCGGAAAGCCGATCACATAGCCATGATCGATAGGTCCATCGCCGATGCGCATCCCGCGCCAGTAGCTCACATAGTCGCCAGTCTTAAGGTCTCCTGGGTCTTGCATATCGGTCTCCGGGGGTTGGAGTTTACAGGATCGCGCTCAAGATGGCGCGCAGGTCGCTCGGCACCATCTGATCCAGGCAGTCGTCACGCTTGGCGAACTCGCGCCATTCCGCAATCGTGCGGCCCGCAACAGTCCGCTGCTCGCCGGACAGCTCAGCACACGTTGCGATCATCAGTCGGCCGTTGGCGGCGGTCGGGTCGAACTCGCGCGTTTCTTTGCGAGTTTCGTAGCCAAAATTCGGCGCAAGCCGCTCATAGGCATCGTGGAATTTGCGGGCTAGTTGTTCGGCGCTCATGGTCACCTCCAGAGGTTGGAGTTTTCAGGATTTTGGTTTCAGCGTGACGGTAGTGACGATCTCGCTATAGCTGACTGTCACAGGATCGGGCTCGCGCCAGCCAATGCGTTTTAGCAGGCGATCCCAGAAGCGGCGCAGCCGCACACGCCAAGGGAAACGGAATACGATGACATCACTCCGCCGAGGCGGCTTGCCGAGGCCGACCAGCAGGGGGCTAGGCCGCATGTAGTCGGCGACACAAGCTTCCCGGAACTTGTCCAGTTGCTCTTTCGTCAGAGGCTGCTGCGGTGTGGCCATAGGGCCTCCGGGAGTTTTCAGGAAGAGTGCGCGGCACTGCCGGCGTCGGTGATTTGCAGCAAGCCCGTTCCGAACGGCGATGAGCCTCCGCAAAGCTCTCGTCCGTATTTCGCGTAACCCCGGTCAATCAGGTGTTCCGCAGCGACGCGCTCATACCATTGCAGTTTCATGCTTGGGATTGACCCGCCTTCAGCTTTCAGGCGGGCGAGAAGGTCTATTTGTTCGCGTGGCATGGGGCCTCCGGGGGCTTGAAGATGTGGAATGGGGTGGTCTCTTTGGTGCCGGTGTGCCGCATGTCCGTGTCTCCCTTGCTGTTGAACCGACATTAGCGCCACTCCGAATCTACGTCAACGTTTTTATTTCACACGTTGACAGAAAGAATGCGGCGTGCCATTGTCTCCTCATGAAAACACCTCGATCCAGAAAGACCGTGAACACGTCGCTTGATCCAGATCTGCTGACGTGGCTTCACAATTGGCGCAAGTCCCAGACGGCTGAAGTGGCGCTGGGCCGTGCGCTTGACGCCTGCATCCGGTCGTTTCAAACGACACAAGAGCAGCCGGACGACGCCAAAGCCCGTCGTCCTAGAAAGATTCTCAGCTCGCCAAAGGCGTAAGAAAGATGTCCTGGAAAATAGGATACTGTCGCGTCTCGACCGCCGAGCAGAACCTCGACATGCAGATCGAGGCGATGGTCCGCTATGGCGTCCCTGGCGAGATGATCTTCACCGACAAGCTGAGCGGCGCGAAGTCTGACCGGCCTGGCCTCACCCGCGCGCTGAAGACGGCGCAGTTCGCCGGCACTGAACTAGTCGTGTGGAAGCTCGACCGCCTCGGCCGCACGGTGATGGGCATCATCGAAACCATGCAGTTGCTCGAAGGGCGCGGCGTGACGCTGTTCAGCCTGACCGAGCGCATGGACCTGAGCACGCCGTTCGGCAAGGCCATGCTGGGCTTCCTGGCGGTGTTTGCCGAGCTGGAGCGCAACCTCATCCGCGAGCGCACTATGGCCGGCCTGAAGCGCGCCAAGGAGCGTGGAGACCCGCATGGGCGCCCGGCGGTGATGACGGCAGAGCGTATCGAGGTCGCGACGCGGATGCTGGCCGATCATCGCCACATCGAGCGGGAGATCCTGCCGGTGCTTCAGGGGCTGGAGGGGCCGTCAATCACACGTTCGCCGCTCTACGCATGGACGAAGCAGCAAAAGCGGCTGATGAAGCCGAAAGTTGAAACCGACGACAGGTAGGAGATCCAATGTCCGGCACAGACTGGCTCGATGCAATCGAGGCCACCCTCCCAGACGGCGACGAGCGACGCGATGTGATCGCTCAACTCCGCCGGATCGACACGGATTGGAATGCCATGCGCCGATTGATGGAGGAGATGGGGTTTCGCGACTTCGTCAGGGCCGCATACCTGATGGCGAAGCACAACGGCATTGGCATGACATCCTGAACCCATTTTCTGAAAAAGGAGAATTTCGATGCCAGGACCAGTTAGCGACAGCTACAAGGGCACACCAGATCACGCGCCTTATGTGCCTTCGTGGTGCTATCCGAACAGCACGCCGAAGATGTGCCCGTGTGGCCATCACGAGGGCTATCACAACGACCGGGGCGAGTGTCTGCTTGCAGACAAGTGCAGCTGCACTGGCTTGCCAGCGGATTGTCTCACAACAGATCAATCCTGATAGGAGCCCTGGCCTGAGATGACCAGCATGTCAGCAAACGACGACATGGCCCAGGGCTATCTCGACGGCCGAGACCTGAACAGCCCCGAGCCGAGCGGCAACCGGAGCCACAGCTACCGTCACGGCTTCATGGTCGGGAGATCTGAGAAGCTGGGGCGCAAGGCGGGGAGCTATGAGAGGCTCGTGCGCGCGGCGGATGTGGCGATGGGGAAGGATGCTGGGCTGAGGGTCTAAATGGTCTGAGCTTGGATCCTCATCCGGATCTGCGCCGCCCGCATGATGTCCTCGGCGGTCGCCCCGAACATCTCGCAGTCCTCCTTCAGGACCAGCAGCCATTCCTCAAGATCGGCGATCTCGTGCTGTTCGAGCGGCTCCTCTTGGGTCAGGAGGGATTCGAGGCGGTTGGTCATTTCTAGATCAATCGCCCTGGGCGCCCTTGTTTCGGTCGCGCACATAGCATGGACGGCGGTCCTCTGGCAGGCCGCCGCCGATCAGGTCAAGGACGATGGAGCGGGCGCGCCAATATTCGGCTGAGTCTCCCTCTCGCCCCGGCCTCATACAGAGGCCGAAAATCCGTCCGATCGCACGATTCACGGTCTGGCTTTCTGCCTCGGTCATTGCTGCGCTCCGGGCTTCTTCTGCGGGAACCGCACGGTCTCAAGGTCGGGAAACTCTGCCCCCGCATCCTCCAGCACCTTCTTGATGCCCTCCGCATACAGCGGCAGCAGGCGTGTCTTGCCGTTCTCGAATTTGTTGATCGTCACTCTGTGAACCCTCGCCCGCTCGGCGAGCACGTCCGCGCTCATGCCGAGGCCGGCGCGCGCCGCGCGGCATTGGACAGGCGTGATGATGTCAATGCCCTTGGGTGCCATCTCGTCACCCTGTGGCGACTCGATGTTGACCGGAAGCGATAAAAGGTTTACATTTTGTAGCATGTACTGAAATTATATGCGCTGATCACATAAAGCAAATGGTTTTCAGCGCAATGCAGAGCGGGCGTGGCTGGGAAATCTCACCTTCCCAACCAGCCCTAACCACCACGAACATGAGAGGTTCGTCATGGCTAAGAGCCAAGCTACACGCGTTCCCGTAGCCAACGCTACGCGAATTCCGCTTTTCAGCATCCTCGTTGAAGCAAAAGTCAGCGTCGATGCAGCCGCCGCTGCGATTGAGACGCTCACCAACGCCGGCGTCCTATCCCCCAAGGTGCTGGAGATCGCCAGGCACCTCGTCGAGACCTTCGACGACATGGAAGACCGCACCCGCGCCGCCCTCGAAGATGAGGGAGGGCACGATGCGGCCTAGCGGATGGACGCCCGACCGCGTGGAGACCCTGAAGACCCTGTGGCTTCAGGGTCTGAGCGGCTCGATGATCGCTGAGCACTTCGGAGATGTCACCCGCGAGGCTGTTGTCGCGAAGGTGCACCGGCTGGGCGCGGACTGCCAGCGCCCCCCCGAGATGAAACCCGCGCGCAGGCCTCGCGCCCGCGCCCCGAAACCCGTCGCGCAGCCGATGCCCAAATCCACCCACCCCTGGCGGAGAACCATCGCCGGTGGGAGGGCTGATCCGGCGCAGCCCCGCCTGATCGTCGGCGCCGTCAGCGAGTATCGGACCGCGACTTTCTTCGAGGGTACGCTCGCCCTCCGCGAGAATTGCTGCCGCTGGCCGTTTGGGAGTCCACGTCGGGGCCGCGACATTGCGTATTGCGGCCGGCCAAAGGAGTGCGGCTCTTCTTATTGCCGACATCATTTGCAGCGCGCCATGCCCACAGCGGTGCTCCCGCAGCCCAGCGCCTTCCTGTTGGAGGCGCTCCATGGGTGAGACCTACGCCAATCTCATCAACGACCTCGTGCCCTATGTCGCCGATTGGAAGCAGCCCCTCATCACGATGCTGGTTCACTTCATCGGCTGGGGAATGCTGGTGCTGGTGATCGCCCATTTCGTCAACCGCTGGAGGGCTTAGCGCCCATGACGCGCGCCCTCACATCATCGGCGCACGGACCAGCGCCGGCACGCCGCTTCGCCTTCTTGGGCAGCGGTCGGGAATTCAGCGAGCGAGACTACATCCTGTATCTGCCCGACGACGCTGAATACGAGGCGATCCATGCAGGCAAGCGCCATCTCGACAGCAGATGGCGCTTGCCTGCGCTGCTTGAAGTCAAGGTCCGGGGGCGGAGAGGCGTAAGACTCCTTGGCCACAAGGAAAAAGACGGCCGCTACCTGTTCATGCTGCACGAAGTGGACGGCGACCAGTGCAAAGTGCTCAAAAGCTGGAATGACGTGCCGATCCGCATAGGCGTGGCCGAAGCTCGAATCCCCCTTGACGCATACCGCCCGCAGGTTCCGGGCGATTGCTGCCCCGGCTGCCGGAATGGCGGCCAGCCGCGCCACGATCATCTCAAACACGAACGGGAGCCCGCCATGAAACGGCCACCGCAAATCACCCGCGTCCGAGGCGGAGAGGTCAACGTCAACGCGCCGGGAGATCAGGTCCACGACCTTGTCGAGAACATCCATCTGATTCACCGGCAGCAGATCCATCACCACTATACCGAGGCTCAGCACGTCCATCACGGCGGCCCACAATCCGTCGATATTGACGTGGATCCGACGCAGGTCAACGTCTACACCAGCGCGCCGACCGTTCATTACCACGGCGCGCCGCAGTCGATCCCGCGCGGCGAGATGCGCCCGGCCCCGCAGCAGGCCTCTCAGCCCAGTCGCGCGGCGCCGGAGCCTCAGCGGCCCATGCAGATCACCGACCAGCGCGCCACGCCGCTCGGCTTCTGGTCGACGCTGTTCGCGCCCCAGAAAGTGAGGCGCTAGATGCCGGTCCTCGAAACCATCCTCTTCCTGACCACCTGCGGGCTCGGCCTCAACGCGGCGAAGCGCCTGGGCGACGACGATGGCGGCCCCACAGGTGTGTATGCGCCTCCTCCGCAGCAGCCGAACTGGAGCGCCTATCAGGCGTCTGCCCAGCCGTACCGGCCCCCGAGCCCCTACGGCTACGCTAGCCAAAGCGACGAGTTCCACATCGGCAAGGACCACAACAACCAGTTTATCGCTCAGGTGGTTCTGATCGGTCCCAACGGCAAAAAAGTGCCGACCGAAATGCTGGTCGACACTGGAGCAACACATAGCTCGCTCACGCACCAGACGGCCAAGGCTCTTGGCATCTCCCTATGGGGACTGAACTACAACCGGAAAATCACGACCGCCTCAGGGATCGAGGTGGTAGCCGAGGTCACCATCCCGGAAATGACAATCCGCGATGTGACCGGGGAATTGGAACTGACCCTGAGCGACATTCCCACCCTCGTTTGCAAGCGCGACTGCAAGCGCGATGACTTGCTCGGCATGAGCACGCTTCGCGAGGTCTCCGCAACCTTCGAGCGCGACACGCTCGTTCTGAGGGCTTAGCAATGGTTATGCAGTGGCTTACAGGCAGTAAGACAGGTCGTTCTGGTGGGCGGGATGGCGTCGTAGCCATCCTTGCCGATGTCTCCGGCAGCATGGATATGAGCGTCCTCAAACCAGCCTTTCTCGCCGTCGTCAAAGCAGTGCCGGGCGCCAGGGTTTTCATCTTCGCCGACGAGGTCGCCGAGGTCACAAGGTCCGGGTGTTTTCCCGACGTGGGTTATGGCACCAGTATGCGACAGGGACTTGATGCGGTCGAGAAGTTGCGCCCGCAACTAACCATAGTGCTATCCGATGGCGGCGTCGGCGACCCTGACATGAGCTACGCCACAGCGGACCGAATGACCGGCGCAATTAGTTGCCTCTGGTTCGGCCCAGAGGACGAGGGCGGCGTGCAGTGGTGGGGCCGCGAATTCATGGAGAAATTGGCCCGTCGCGGCGGCGAATGCCGCAAATACAGCTTCTCACGCGGTGCCGATGCGCTGGTCCAGGAACTCCTCCACATCGTGCGCCGCCAGGAGATCCATCATCATTACGCGCCGCCGGTCCACGTCTATCACGACGGCGGGGGAGCGCAGTTCGTCCAGCGCGGACCGTCCACCGTCCGCATCACCCGGAGGCAGCCATGAAGCGCTCCTCCGCAATCCCCTTCGTGGCCGCGACCATCGCGGCGATCGGCATCGGCCTCTGGAACCCCTCCATGCCTGTCCGCTCCCAGGAGAGCCGCTCGCCCTCAGCCTTCATCGCGATCGACGGCGACACCATCAAGAGCCCGGCCGGCGTCAAATATCGCTTGCTCGGTTTCGACGCGCCGGAGACCTACCTCGCGAAATGCCTTGAGGAACTCGACAAAGGCACCGCCGCAAAGCGCCGGCTCCAGGAACTCATCGACACTGGCAAGGCCAAGCTCGTCGAAAGCGGGAAGATCGACAAATACCGGCGCACGCTGGCGACCCTCTATGTCGCCGGAGCCGATGTGGCCGTGATCCTGATCGCTGAGGGTCTGGCTCGCCCCTATGCCGGCGGCAAGCGCGAGGGCTGGTGCCCGACGGTGGCCCAATGAGCGGCAACTGCAAACACGACATGCAGCCGACGCCCAGCGCCAGCGGCACGCTGCTGGTTTGCTCGAAATGTGGCCACAGCCGGCGCGTCGGCGCCCTTCCTCAGCCGGCCTCAACGCAAGAGACGAAGCACTGAGCCATGTTCGAATTCGTATCCCGCCTCTTCACCCCGTCGCCCAGGACCGCGCGGGCGCTCGCCCCGGTCCAGCAGGATGTCATCACGGCGCTATGCCGCGAGATCCAAGACCTTCGGCGTCGCCTGGACGAGAGGGACGGCGGCCCCGCGGTCCTGACGCCGATCAACCCGAAGAGCCGTTGCCCGGCTGTCTCGGGCGCATCGGCTGGTCCGGCCGGCTGCCCGCGGACGAACTACGATGCTGCCGGCAACTACATCGGCAATCCGAAGAACCTGGTGCCTGAGCCCTGCCCGCTGTGCCGGTGACGAGTTTTGCTGCCTCCCTGCCTGGGCCGCCTGCTTTTGGGGCGGCCTCTTTTTTCAGACATCGATGAGATCGCGCGGATTCGACCCCGGCAGGGCGTTGCCGTTGAGATAGGTCACCTGATCAGCGCGCAGCACCCAATCAGTTTCATCTCGCAGCCGCTTCAGTTCGGTGTTGCGCTCGTTCTTGTGGGCGAACTCCTTCCAGGTCTCCCACTGTTCAATGTGCGAGACGTTCCCGCTGACCGGGATGCGCCGCTTGCGTGAGATCAGATAGAACGTGCCGTCCTCATGCGGCTTGAGCACATAGGCGACACTGGTCTTCGGGTGCATCCAATCGTCGTCGATCATTTTTCCCTCCATTTCAGAATGCCTGGGCGTCTTCCATGTCCATTTCGTCGTCATGCTCGTCGTGGCATTTGCAATCGCACGGGTCCCACTCGTCGCCGCTGCGTGGGACGCCATCGATGCGTCTCATCCGCATGTTCGCGCACTCGCACCGGTCGAGGTCAACGCAGGCGCAGGTCGGCTCCCTGTCGCGCTCGCCGGGGCCGTCCCAATCGATGCTGTAGTTCATGCCTTCCCTCCTAATCATCCAGAATGTCGCCGAGCGGGTCGGGCTCGATGCGAACGACTCCGGAACGGCTCGCCGAATCCATGCCCACGCCATGCCCACACAGTCGTGGATTGTTCATGGTTGGTTTATGAGACGTTATGCGACATGATCGATTGGGGGAGTTTGCTGCCGCTCCAGCTATAACCCTTGAAAATCCAAGGGAAAAGACTGGTGCTGCAAGAGAGGATTGAACTCTCGACCTCTCCCTTACCAAGGGCAGAACCATCAACTAATTCTCCTTATAAAACAATACGTCCCCTGAAATTACTCTTGCCGTTGCCCACACCGTGCCCACACTGCTCGGAGAATTTTTCACGCGCCCTTCTTCGGCATGATCAAAATTTTTCCCGAC
>Ga0070698_100001787_pt1 | contig 23926 bp, 21 predicted proteins | sample KBSK1502metaG_FD_65477 | JGI IMG/M metagenome (GOLD analysis project Ga0070698, IMG submission 65477) | Corn, switchgrass and miscanthus rhizosphere microbial communities from Kellogg Biological Station, Michigan, USA - KBS K1-50-2 metaG | ecosystem: Host-associated > Plants > Roots >... | reverse complement strand
TGAAGGCGCAGCCAAGCAGCCAGAACGGGGTGGTCCCCAGCCCGATACCCGCCAGAAACAAGGGCGTTAAGATGGCGGTTCCCACCAGGACGGGCTTGCGGCCTATGCGATCAGCCAGCATGCCGATTGGAATAGCGCTGACCAGCGAGCCGAGGGCGGGCATGGCGCTCAGAAGGCCGATGAAGTCGGGGCGGTAGCCCAGGCTATGCGCATAATAGTTGACGGTCAAGGTGGAGATACTAAGCTGAAAGCCTTTGCCCAATGTGAAAAAGAGCAGCAGGTAGACATTGAGGGGCAGGTGCAGTACTGTCAGAGTTAAACGAGGTTTCGGAGGCACGACCGTACCGGCTCCATCCGCTGCTTTCTCTTCCGGGGTATCGGGCGCAGAGGGCATGCTGTATACTCCTTGTTTGCTTTAATGTGTACCTCACATAAGGTATCATACACTGGTCAGCCAAACAATGGACAAAGGGACAGGATGGCAGTGCCCTTCAATATTCGGAGTAGCAAGCAGGCAAAAAAAATAGAAGAAAAAGATAAGTCTACAAGGAGTACCTTTCAGAGAGTAGTTCCGACCCTTGAACGGCCTTCCCAGGCCGTTTCGCCGCGTAATTCTGCTAAAAGCACAGAGGCTTATGAAGCATTTTCAATCCCGGATGGGAGGATTGGCGAGAATGGACGCGCTCGATGATGCGCGACCTGGAAGACCGTATAGACCGGGACCTCGATTGGTATGCAGTTCAGCACCACAACACTGACGATCCTCATGTGCATGTCGTTTTATCGGGAACCGGGATCGACCGCGAGACCGGGCGAGAGGAACCAGTTGAGTTGACTCCGCAGGACTTTCGCTCCCTGCGCGAGTCGGGCCGTGAACACAGTGACTATGACCTTATCACTTCATCCAGGATACACTGCGCGACCTGGATGAACGCGATACGATCCTGCATGAATCGCCCGAACATGCACGAACAGACGAACATGAGATCGAGCGATAAAGGCCCTCCGGTTCGGGAAAAAACGTGAGATTCTTTTCGCATTACCGCTTTTCTCACTTCTCAAAAGAAGAAGAGGGTAGCTGAGGTGGCGATTACCTATGGAGATCGTTTAACCCGGTTCGGCACAGAGTACCTGGAGACGTTGTTTTCGAGTTTTGAGGTCACCTTCACCATGCTCGATCCTGGGGAAGAGAAGACGGCTGAACAGGAATTGACGGAAAACTTATTATCGATCATTGCCTCCTTTGCGGGCACATTGTACGGCATGCATTCCCACAAGTAGAAAGCCTTGCTTGAATGCGCAGAAAACGTGCTACACAGTCCCTAAGTTATCCCATCCGCTTGCCCGATGTGGTGCAACAGGAGGCCCTGCGGTTGCTCGATGTCTCGCGAGAGGTCATCAATACCACCGTGGTAGCCCTCTGGGCCCGGCTGGACGAATTCGGTGAGCGGGAGACGAAGTACGCCTACAAACAGGTCACGGCGATGATCGGATCAAGCGATCCTCATGGAGACCGGCAATGGCGCTGCGAAGCTGAGCAAGCAGGGCGCATCTTGCGTGGGCAAGCCGAGCGCAAGAAACAATTTGCCCTGATCCTTCCTCTGCTTGAGCAGGGCATGATCCTGCCGAAAACGGAGAACAAATCCGCTGGCAAAAACCGCAAAGCGATCAAAGCCGCCCTGGCCTCCCTGCGCGAAGAGAACAGCGATGGGGGCAGTGCTGTGGAACTGCAAAGCCTGATCGAACAGTCATGCAACTTTTACCTGAAACATGGCTGTTTTCCCGACACCTATGAAGAAATGCAGGCGATTCCTGTGCTCAAGGTGGGCATTTTGCCCTATGCGGGAGACGATGGAGGCGCCTTAGGGCAGGCCTATCGGCTGCGTCTCGATCTGGAAGAACGCTGTTGCTCTTTTGCCTTCCGCTCCCCCGATGAGGCAGGCGAATGGCACCCCACCTGGACGGAGCCGCAGATCCTGCTTCCCTTGCCTGATCCGGTAGTGGAACGACTCCAGGCAGGAGCAGCACTGGCCCCAACGTTGCGCGAGATAGAGGTCCCGGATGGGACGCGCTATGCCGTGCTCGACTTCATCATCGAGGTGCCTGTCACCGAGCCAATCGAGTGGAAGCAGGTGCGGCGGGTGCTCGGATGGGATTGGGGCGTCCGCACGCTGGTGACGGCCACCATCCTGGATCTGGATGGCAACCGGCTGGCTCCGCCCTTGTTCCTGGACAGCTCCGGCTTCGATGGGAGGCAGGCTCACACCCGTCGGCATATTGATCGCCTCAAGAAGAAAGTTGTCAAGCTGGAAGCTGGCCGTGACCGCTTTCCCGTTGGTGATCCCAGGCGGGAACCATCGGAGAGGAAACTGGCCGTGCTACGCCGGGAGATCGCACGCTGTTGGAGAAAGTATGAAGCGAGAAACAACGATCTGGCCCACCTGGCCGCCAATATCTTGATCCTGCTTGCCAGCGTGTGGGAAGCCGAACTGATTGCGGGCGAATCCCTCAAATCGCTCAAATCCACGGGGCACGGTCGCTCAGCCAAAGGCCGGTGGGTGCGTTGGCGCAACAATTCCCAGATCCGGGGCGAACTGTGGAGATGCCTGCGCTACAAATGTCACCTGGTAGGTCTCCGGCTGGTCTGGCAGTACGCATCAGGGACGACTCATACCTGCCCCCACTGTGGCAAGCCTGCCAACACCTATGCCTCGCCCTCAGACATCAAACCCATCGACTCCGGCGCCTGGCTTCGCTGTTTCGCTTGTGGCTGGAACGGGGCCAGGGACTATGCCGCTTCCATCAACATCGCGCTCTTAGGCGTCGCCTTCCTCAAGCAGTATCTGCAAACCGGACAAGATGATCATCCGACCATGATGGAGAAACCTCTGAACTCGGAATCGTATAGCGGTTCCGGGTTGGCGCTACGGTTGCCGCCAACGTCCTCTCGGGGACGCCTGATCTTCTCAGGAAAGATGTACGTGAACGGTTGGCTCAAGTCTGTCACCCTGCATTCCGCTTTGTCCCAAGAAACCATGCTTCGCTTGTGCGGATAGCAGTATCTTGTAACAGATTGATCAACCTAGAAGTACTTCTTAGCAACGGTTCGCCAACGATCTCTTCTCTTACTTATTCTTTTTCCCCTGCATCAGAGGTACTGGCCGGGACTTGATGGGTCGGTTCTTCTGTCCGATAGGCGTACAGCGCTGCATAGCATCCAGATTCAGCACTACTTCACAAGCTCGTTTGATTTCCTATCAAATTCTACTTCTGGATTACTGCCCAGCCTCTCAAGCGGGTACGCGGCCTGGGAGCCCTATCTCATCAGTAGCCCGTACGTACAAATTTGCTAGTGTTTCAAGCCCTCAAGCGGGTACGAGGCCTTTTAGCCGACATGGGCTTCCTGCGGGAGCGCGGGTATGCGATCGTTTCAAGCCCTCAAGCGGGTACGCGGCCTTTTAGCCCAATTCAGCGGTGCGGGCCTGGCGACTTGTGCCTTTGTTTCAAGCCCTCAAGCGGGTACGCGGCCTGGGAGCCGCGAAGAAAGCCGGGCTAGAGATGGCAGCCAATCCGCGTTTCAAGCCCTCAAGCGGGGACGCGGCCAGTTAGCCGAAAAGATGCATGTTTATAAGGGCATCGTAAAGCCGTTTCAAGCCCTCAAGCGGGGACGCGGCCAGTTAGCCCGTGAAGAGATCATGCGCATTGACCCGGACGGCAAGTTTCAAGCCCTCCAGCGGGGACGCGGCCTGGGAGCGGGTAACTACTTTAATGTCTCTCAGCTTGCTAATTGGTTTCAAGCCCTCAAGCGGGGACGCGGCCAGTTAGCCCTTTGACTACCCGATGGCTAAGACTGAAGCACAAATGTTTCAAGCCCTCAAGCGGGGACGCGGCCAGTTAGCCATAAACTGCATCGCCTGTTGTACCATCGTGTGATGCGTTTCAAGCCCTCAAGCGGGAACACGGCCATTTAGCCGGTTCAACCAGGACATTGCCCCCGAGATGACTCCAACGTTTCAAGCCCTCAAGCGGGTACGCGGCTATTTAGCCGGGGATGGAGCATGAGCCGCAAACGCATCAAGGGGAGTTTCAAGCCCTCTAGCGGGTACGCGGCCAGTTAGCCTTTAGCATGCCCTTATACCTGTCAAGCAGTGTGTTAGTTTCAAGCCCTCAAGCGGGTACGCGGCCTGTTAGCCACCTACGCCAAGCAGCATGAGCTCCTGGACTGCGCCGTTTCAAGCCCTCAAGCGGGAAGCGGCCTCTTCAGCCTTCGCAGATAGCAGAGGTGCCGACGATCCACGATCTATTTCAAGCCCTCCAGCGGGTACACGGCCTGGGAGCCCATCTGCGCCGGGTATAGCAGTTGCATCGGCAACTTTCGGTTTCAAGCCCTCCAGCGGGTATGCGGCCTGGGAGCCACACGAATCCCGATATCCAGAGCATCTACCCCAAGATGTTTCAAGCCCTCTAGCGGGAACACGGCCTGCTAGCCGAACCCGTAAAGCCGCTTGTACAGCCATGTTAGCGTTTCAAGCCCTCTAGCGGGTACGCGGCCTGCTAGCCCTATGAGGCACTGAACAACGGTATCCCCATTAAGGAGTTTCAAGCCCTCAAGCGGGTACGCGGCCTGGGAGCCAGGGCTACGGGGCACGGATACAGAAGGGCGGAGGCAAGTTTCAAGCCCTCACGCGGGAATGCGGCCTGGGAGCCGAATATGGGTACAGCCAGTGCAAATAATACTGGTACGTTTCAAGCCCTCACGCGGGTACGCGGCCAGTTAGCCCTACATTTGCACCGGCGCATGGAACATTACCAACGTGTTTCAAGCCCTCACGCGGGGACGCGGCCTGCTAGCCGGTTCTCCTGGTATGGCAAGAAGATCCTCTCCATCTGGGTTTCAAGCCCTCGAGCGGGTACGCAGCCTGGGAGCCACGAACGCTGGTGCCCAGCACCACACGGAAGGATTTGCGTTTCAAGCCCTCTAGCAGGAATGCGGCCAGTTAGCCATACAACATGGCAAATAATAGTCCTTTTCCTCAACTGTTTCAAGCCCTCAAGCGGGTACGCGGCCTGCTAGCCTGAAGTGGGTTTTTCTGGCAGGAGAGCGTTCTTTTGGTTTCAAGCCCTCTAGCGGGAACGCGGCCTGCTAGCCCCTGAGAAAGTGGCGATGGCCATGTTGGACCGCGATGGGTTTCAAGCCCTCAAGCGGGTACGCGGTCATTTAGCCAAAGTGGTTATGAATGGATGCCAACGGTCGGTGCAACGTTTCAAGCCCTCAAGCGGGTACGCAGCCAGGTAGCCAATTGGGGTGAATGCCCCATCGAAGACGTTGGTGTGTTTCAAGCCCTCTAGCGGGTACGCCGCCTGGGAGCCTTGCTAAGATAGCACGATCGCGAGGGATATGCAACGGTTTCAAGCCCTCTAGCGGGTACGCGGCCTGGGAGCCGCTGACATCACACCTGGACTCATCGGCTTCAACAAGTTTCAAGCCCTCAAGCGGGTACGCAGCCTGGGAGCCAGCACGGGGGATGGAGCATGAGCCGCAAGAGAATCAGTTTCAAGCCCTCAAGTGGGAACGTGGCCTGTTAGCCCCATAGACGAGAATGCTTTTACTCGTGAACAATATGGTTTCAAGCCCTCAAGCGGGAACGTGGCCTGTTAGCCTCTCGTATGTTGGCGGTATGCAAAGGTTCTTGAAGTGTTTCAAGCCCTCAAGCGGGTACGCGGCCTGTTAGCCCTAACGAGGCACAGCCCGCACCAGAGTCAACTACGGAAGTTTCAAGCCCTCCAGCGGGTACGCGGCCTGTTAGCCTTACTACTCGGTCCCGATGTATGAATCGTTACCGCGTTTCAAGCCCTCTAGCGGGTACGCGGCCTATTAGCCGGTACCTAAACCTTTTCAAGCAGGAATACTGATGTTGTTTCAAGCCCTCAAGCGGGAACACGGCCTGTTTGCCCAGGAACGCCAGTACAGCTGAGTGGAAAAACGGAACTGTTTCAAGCCCTCTAGCGGGAACGCGGCCTGTTAGCCGCCGCAGACGTTCACCATTGAGCAAGGCGAAAATAAGTTTCAAGCCCTCTAGCGGGAACACGGCCAGTTAGCCGACCACACAGCGGGAAACCTCCAGGCAACGTCTCACAAGTTTCAAGCCCTCTAGCGGGAATGCGGCCAGTTAGCCATGATTATCACAGACGGATATATCTATGACTTTGATCAGTTTCAAGCCCTCTAGCGGGAGCGCGGCCATTTAGCCATGAGTTAATCACACGCGCTGAATATGAAACACGTCAGTTTCAAGCCCTCTAGCGGGAACGCGGCCTGAGAGCAGGCAGAAGTACCGCTGCTACTACGCCAAGTGTGGCTTGTTTCAAGCCCTCTAGCGGGACGCGGCCAGTTAGCCGACGTGACTACTATGGACTCTACTTTGAATGCCAGCCACTGTTTCAAGCCCTCTAGCGGGTACGCGGCCTGGGAGCCTATAAGCACCGGCCCGATTGGTATGCGCAGATTGTGTTTCAAGCCCTCTAGCGGGAATGCGGCCTGGGAGCCACATGCGGGGAGGCCAGCGAGATGCTTGATCGCGTGGTTTCAAGCCCTCCAGCGGGCACGCGGCCTGGGAGCCTTGCACAGGCTGGGCAAGTGTGCGATCCACCGTAAGTTTCAAGCCCTCAAGCGGGTACGCGGCCTGGGAGCCGCGAGGGACCTAACGGACATCCACAGATACCACAGTTTCAAGCCCTCCAGCGGGTACGCGACCTGCTGGCCACGCGAGGCGGTCAATGCAGTTGTCCGGCAACAGGTGTTTCAAGCCCTCAAGCGAGAACGCGGCCTGCGAGCCGTTTTTCCGCACACGAACAGACGTTTATGCTTGCGCAGTTTCAAGCCCTCAAGCGGGTACGTGGCCTGGGAACCGCTCGTCGTCGATCACGATATCGTCGCGGAAAAGAACGGTTTCAAGCCCTCAAGCGGGTACGCGGCCTGCGAGCCGCACAGGGAAACCTTGTGTATATGGCCTTAAAATGTTTCAAGCCCTCACGCGGGTACGCGGCCTAGGAGCCGGTTATGGAGCATGCTCGTGAGGACGCTCGTGAGTCGTTTCAAGCCCTCACGCGGGTACGCGGCCTGCGAGCCGACGAATATGGGATGAAGGCCTCTATCCACCTGATAGTGTTTCAAGCCCTCACGCGGGTACGCGGCCATTTAGCCTTGCCAATGAGACAGAGTACCAGACGGCGCTGATCGTGTTTCAAGCCCTCAAGCGGGAACGCGCCCAGGTAGCCCTGGTTCTATGATCCCGTGCCCACGCGCGTACGGCTATTTCAAGCCCTCACGCGGGTACGCGGCCATTTAACCCGATATCCTCACGGGGTTGTCAGTGGACAACCTGACAAGTTTCAAGCCCTCACGCGGGTACGCGGACATTTAGCCCCTCTTCACCAGCGTCATGGACCAAGCGGGCATCTCGTTTCAAGCCCTCTAGCGGGCACGCGGCCTGGGAGCCCGGGTGTATCGCTGCGCGTGGGCGGTGGCAGAAACGTTTCAAGCCCGCAAGCGGGTACGCGGCCTGGGAGCCGCTGGGAACGGATACCAGCATCTTCCACTGCTTCTATGTTTCAAGCCCTCTAGCGGGTACGTGGCCTGGGAGCCCGTGCCATTCCCGGATGGCAACTATTGGCTTTTCACGTTTCAAGCCCGCAAGCGGGTACGCGGCCTGGGAGCCGCAGAATATTATCAACGGTCAGACGACTGACACCGGTAAGTTTCAAGCCCTCTAGAGGGTACGCGGCCTGGGAGTCGGAGAAAATCAATGAACCAAAATATTCAGCCACATTGCCGTTTCAAGCCCTCAAGCGGGTACGCGGCCTGCTAGCCGTGGGATGGGTCAAGCACCTGGGATAATGGAGGAGCGTTTCAAGCCCTCAAGCGGGAACGCGGCCTGGGAGCCAATGCAAAACCAGTTCAATACCTTTGACGTGCCTTCGTTTCAAGCCCTCAAGCGGGAACGCAGCTAGGTAGCCTACCCCGTTTGGTCCGGCTTGCCAGCCGAAAGATTGGTTTCAAGCCCTCAAGCGGGAACGCGGCCTGGGAGCCTGCTGTGGTTGTAGTGTAGCATGGAAAGCCAAAAAACGCAATCATTTGCGAAAGGCTCTTGTTTTTACCAGTTTTTCTCCCTCACAATCCGGGTGGTTGAGGGCTATTTTCTCATCCAGGTGCTTGCCGAAGGATCTGAAACTTCCCCCGCATCTTGGTACCTTCTGGAAAGTCGATTTTCGCAGGTCAATACCTGATCCAATGGGGCAATTACTCTATGGGATTACCGGAAAGCGCCCTTCTGCTTGAGCCATACTAAAGACCTTTGAGGAAAGATCAAATGATCATCCTGTAGGAAATACGGGAACCTTAAACAATACGAATTTTGTGTATGGTCCATCCTCTTCGTATTCGCGCAGGAACAGGCGATCATGGCGCATTCTATCATTCAGCTTTTTCAGCTCCTCGACCGTTGCCTGTACATCGATTTCTTCGCTTAACTGCTGATTGGTAATCAGCGTATGGTAGACATAGGAAAGCCCCTTTTTCTGGGCGGCGAAGATGGTCATGGCCGTCATACCTTTGCGCCCACCTGAAAGCGCCAGATCAATCGTACAACCCTGATGAGCTTTACGCGCCTCGTCAATCGCGTCTTCCAGTGCAGTTTGATAGTCCTTGCACGCTTCTGCTGAGTCAATATCTTCCCGGTCTTTTATCGTGACATGTGAACATGGAATATTGGCCTCTTCTTGCAGGGCACGTTCGATGAGATCAGCCCCATTAGCAATTTCCGTGGCCCACTCTGGGTAAACCAGCACCAACTGACGAATGTTGCGGCCCTCCTGGCGTGTGAGCAGGATATAGAGCTGCGTAGCCACCATAGGGGACTTGCCCAGAGGTACAATCAGGACGCTATCAACTGGTTTGGGGGGCGGAACGTATGGAAGGTCTTCGAGGCGTTCTGCTGGCTGGATGGAAAAGCCAGGCGCGAATGCGATTTCCTGCAATCCTCTATATTGTCCGTTCTCGCCCATCTCCAGTTCACAGATGACCACCTGCTCCACTTCGCTATCCCATGCTGTATAGATATTTTTAGGGCGCGTATAGAAAACGGGCTGAACCGGCATGCCGGAGCCTTTGAAGAAATGCAGGTCAACAGAGGTGGATTTAGCGGACTTCGCGGGCTTATCCTTGGGGGGGAGGGAATCCGATGAGCGGTTGCGCAGTTCAGTGGTATAGCACATACGATCAAGGCACTCCCTTACCTGCCGGGCCGCCTTTCTATTCTGCTGAGAGAGCATACGGAACCGATCGAGCACACGCTGCGTCACCAGCACTTCTAAGACCTTTCCTCCATACTCGATATCCTGCATGAAGCGGGCCTTTTCCGCCTCCTCGTACTCCATCTTGTCTAAATCGTCGTCTGTGGCAGCATTGAGACGAGAGATAACTTGCTGGTCGATCTGCTGGCCCGCTTCAAAAGGAATATCCACCAGTTTCAGTGGATCGAGATTAGGATGCATAGCCACTTCCCGCTCCGTAAGAGATAAGCCTAAGGTTAGCTCTTTAAGCGTCAGGAAATGATCTTCATCGGGGTCGATGACATGGTAGAGGTGCTTGATACGGGTGAAAAGGGGAGCGACCCAAGCCATTAACGCTGCCATGCTCTTGCGCCCGCCGGCCAGCGAGAGATGAACTGTATCACCCCTGAGCTGGCAAGTATCGAGCAGTGCGTGGAGTTCTTGTAAGAAGTTGCAGGCGGTCCTCCAGCTATTTGCATCCTCGAAAGGCAATTTCTTAGCCCATACGTTACATCCGCCAGGAAGAGCTTCTCTGACCAGATCATAGGCGCGCACAAGATCTTTTGGGTAAAGAACAATTACTTCGTCGATTTTAAGCCCTTCTCTCTGTGTGAGCAGGTCATACATGGCCGAGATGACCACCGGGGATTCGCCGAGGGAGGCGATGAGGACGTGGTGTTGATTTTCCCAGAGTCGTTCTCCTGTGATGCCCCAGATCAATTGCTTCATGGGGTCCGGGTCGGATACGCGGAAGTCAACATAGGTATTCACTTTCAAAAAGCGGGAAAACTCGGGTTCGTCGGGAGCATCTGGCAAGAGTACAGGGATAACGGGAAGGAAACGCTTGTTTGCTTCGTCCAGAAATATATCTATTTCTCTCTCTTGCCAGTTACCAACGCCTGAGGCGTCGATGAAGATGGCTGCTGACTTGACGTTCGATACTGCTTTATCTATTGCACTTTTCCGGGGCAAGCCAGGGCGAAGTTCCCATTCGTTAGACCAGACGGCAATGCCCAGGTTTTTTAATTGCTCACCTGTGGCTATGACACGCTCCCGGTCCTTGCTATTGTAAGAGAGAAAAACATCATACTGGCCTCTGTCGGCCTTCTCCTCGCTCTTGCGGCGCAGTGCCTTATTGCCTTGCATATTCTCGTCTGCCATCTGGTAAGCCTCTCCTTCACGAGTTCATCTTAGATGAGCTTCTCTGCCTGGATAATGGCCCTGGATAAACGGCATCATGCTATTCGCCACTACTGAAAGATATGCGTTCTCCTGTGATTCCCCAGAGCAAACGTTCCATTGGGTTTGGGTCGGTTATTCGAAAATCGACCCAGGTCATACTTCTCAGGAACGGAGTAAGTTCCGTTCCGGGAGCGTTGGGTAAAAACACAGGAATGACGGGACAGCCTCTATTAACAAATTCATCCAAAAATACCTCTATCTCCCGGCGCTGCCAACGTCCAAATCCTGCCTCGCCGACGAAGATAGCTGCTGATTTGATATGCGGCACATCTTCCTCTAGCGAGCTTTTCCAGGGCAAGCCGGGCCGCAGATCCCATTCATCAAACCAGGGTGCGATACCATAGTCTTTTAATTTTTCGCCGATGGCTCTAACCTCGTCGCGGTCCTTTCTATTGTAGGAGAGAAAAACGTCGTACTCTTTTTTAGCGACCTTTGCCTCGCTCGCGCGGTGCAATGCTGGGTCGGGTGGAATAGTGTGTTTCGTGCTTTCGTCTGGCATATGGTGGTCCTTTCGTTATTTAATCCATGATTTCCTTGATATGCGCTTATTTACTACCACTCCAGACCTGTGTAGAGAACAGGGGTATCTTGAAAAGATTGATCTTTGTATATACCCCTTCTTCTTCATAGGCCCGCAAGAACAAGCGTTCTTTACGTTCTTCCTCTTTCAGATTGTGCAGCATCTCTATAGTCGTCCCCTCATGAATATCTTTACCTAGTTGCTCATCAGTAATCAGCGAGTGATAGACGTAAGGAAGCTGCTTTTTCTGTGCTGCAAAGATTGTCATGGCCACCACACTTTCCTCTACCTGTGAAAATGCAAGGTCAATTCTATGATCGGGATAAGCTTGACGAGCCTGACCAATTACAGCTTCGAGTTCGGCTTGATAGCGTCGGCACGCATCAAGTGAATCAATCTCTTCAAGGCCGGATATGTGATCCAATGTACATGGAACGCTGGCCTCCTCTCGCAATGCTTTCCTGATAAGTTTAGCCTCTCCGGCAGTCTCTGTGGCTTGTGCCGGGTACACCAGGACAACCTGGTGGATGTTTCGGTTCTTTTGATGTTGAAGTAAAGTATAGAACTGAGTCGCAGTTATCAAGGTTTTACCGAGAGGCACAATCAGGACGCTATCAATCTGAGCGCCGGGTAGAACAACTGGAGGGTCATATACCGGTTTGATAGAAAGACCCAGCAATATTGCAATCTCCTGATCGTACTCCATCCTTGTCAATTCGTCTTCTGTCGCGGTAAGCAGGCGAGTAATAATTTGTTGGTTGATTTGTTGTCCTGGTTCAAAGGGAATATCTACCAGTATGAATCGCTCAGAATCAGGATACATTGCCTCTCTCCTCTGCACAGCCGTCAGAACGGCCAGCTCGTTGATTGACAGGAAAAGCTCGCCACCTGGATCTATCAGGTTGTAGAAATGTTTGGCACAGGAAAAGGAAGGAGCGATAGAGGCCATTACCGCTGCTGCACTTTCACCCACGTTGGCTAGGGAAAGATAAACAGTATCTCCTCCAGTCTGAGAGGTATCGAGCAAGTTATAGAGGCTTTTCAAGAAAAGACAAACGTTTGTCCAGTTATCCACGTCTTCAAAAGGTAATATCTCGCTCTGTAATTCACATATCCCTGAAAGTGCTTCTTTGAGCAACTCATAAGCAAAGACAGCATTTTCACTCGTTGGACGTAGAACTATTACCTTATCGATAGCAAGCTCTTCTTTTTTCGTGAGTAAGTCATAGACAGCAGAAATCGCAACGGGCGAGGTCCCTAGCGAGGTAATCAGAATATGTGAACTTTTCTTGGTTTCTCCCTTGTGAACAGTTGTGTCCACTCTCAGTCGAGTTTTGCTAGTAGCTTGCTCCTCCCATACCTTTCGCCCTGTAATGCCCCAGATCAAGCGATTGAAAGGATCATCATCTGGGGCTACATTTGAGTCCCATTTGAGAGGGCGAAAATCAATCCACTCTCTACGCCTTAGAAAATAAGGGAGTTCGGGGATATTAGGAACATTTGGTAAAAGTACAGGAATCACGGGGCAACGCCGATTCGCAAATTCTAGCAAACAAGCCTCGATTTCCACTCTCTGCCATGGGCCAATCCCGTCTTGGCCAACGAACACTGCCACGCATGGTATATTTTCTATTTGTTGCTCTATCGCTTCTTGCCAGGAGGTTCCAGGACGAACCTCCCAGCCATCGAACCAAGGGACGATTTTCTTTTGTCCCAAGCGGTTTCCAATTTCCTTTACAATGCGTTTATCTTCATTGTTCACCGTGTTATAACAAAGAAAAACATCATATCTGCGCTCGTCAGTTCCCTTTCTGTTCTGAGAGTGTGATAGAATGTCGTCTTCTGTAGAGCCATCTGACATCTAGCGACTCTTCCCTTCACATGCTCTTTTGTCCTATTCTCATCGGTTCCATGTGGAAAAGGCTCCTACGGTACATTTCTAGTATCCGCGATGCGTTTGCCAATACTGTCCTCTGTATCGAACCAGTCGCGTTTGCTAGGGTAGTAGTAGTCAACATCGGGGTCGGGGGGCCAGCGCCAGATGCGGCGGAGGTCATCCATTGCAATAGTGACTAGATGATGCTGAGAAAAGTCGTCGATCTGTTCGTAGAGCACATCCTGCCACATAGGATCACCTTGAATTACGGTTTTACCGCGTTCTGAGCCGGGTTGAGTATAGCGGGTAGCGTAATCGACCAGTGTCAGGGATATGGGTTGCAAGGAGATGGAGCCGAGTCCAAGGGGTTTGCCGTAGCCGATTTTGTGGCGCATATCCTCCTCTAGCGCAACAGCCAGCAGAAGCGCACCGAATTCGTCGGCTTCAAGCGCGGTGAAATCGATGCGGAAGTGGAAGCGTGTGTCATAATCGAGTGGCTGAATGTATTTATTCCTGTACACACCGGGCCTATTAGGAATTGGCAGAAGCCTATTTTCAGTTTTAGGAGATTTTGCAGGGTCGTGATGAAAGTAATACTTGCGCCCGGCAATGTGATTCCTTGCCTGATCGAGATAAAAAGCAGCGTGGTGAGGCTTGGGTGTATCCGTGACACCCGTATAGATGGGGTTAAAGAGATATACCCTACCTGGGTCTACTATTGCATCGCCAATATTGACTTTGCCCAGAAATACGCCCCGCGTTCCTTCCATCAACATGCCAAAAATGCGACAGGCAATACAGAGCTTCGTATTATTATCGCAATGTTGAAAACCCTCTGGCGCTGCTCTGGTGTAGTCAACTGAGCTGCGTTCGTAACGTCCATCAAACAGTGTCAGGCAGCCGTTGCCGAGCGTTTCTACGAGGCAGCGCAACATGCCCTTGAGCGAGCTGCCGGGGATGATGTATTCGCCGTGCTGGTTCTGCATTGATTGCGCCGGTTTCTGGGGGTCTGGCGAGACAGAGCGGGGATCGGCGATGAATAAAGGTGTCTCAGCATAGACATCGACTTCGAGCTGGCCGGAATAGAGGCGCTGTGTCTGCTGGCCAATGAGGCGATGGTGCCAGACGGGAGGGCGCCGCTCAGGGGGTCTGGCCCAGTCGATACGTGCAAAATCATATGGATTCATGATGACGAACTCCACGACTCCAGGTTTTGAAAACGAAACAATACAACTCTGTTCTGCTCATCCACATACTCGCGCACTGTCAACCGCGCGTAGCGCTGCTCATCTTGTGGGACAGGATAGCGTAAAATCCGCGGAATACGCACCTCGGCAAAATCGCCGGTTTGGGCCGCCTGGCCTATTTTCTTCAGATCCTCAGGGCGAAGCCGTTCGCCGAAGAGAACGTACTTTTTCTCATCTGCCGGCTTCAGGGCGACCAGCTCATCTTTTTTCTGAAGTTTGTATCTGAGCAGAACTTCGGCGCGCTCTCTGGTGCCCAGGTATACCACCTGCATCATGTTTCCCTGCTTCTCCCAGCGCAGTTCTGCCTGATTATCAAAGACGCGACCGGAGGTATAAGCCGCGAAAGGGATGGCCGGGTCGAAGTGAGTGAAGCGCAACAGATCCTGCCGTTCGTTGGCCCTGGTAATTACCCATGCAGGCAGTTGCTCGACGAGCGCATAAGCATGGTGTGAAAAGCCGCAATCTATGACAAGCTGCGGAAAGTCATTGACTGTTACCTCTCCAGCGTATAATGCCTCTTCCATTGAAGCTATGCCTCCTCCCATGAACCATTAGCGACTTTTTAGAAAGAGTGGGACCTTGGGCTCCTGCCAGTTCTGCATACGTTCTGTAAATTGCTTGATGGAGGCAGTACGCAGATTGTCCAGGGCTTCTCCGGTAAAGGTGCGCAGGTTGCGAATGCCGCGCGGGCTTCGCGCAACCGGCTGCGGCAGCGATACTTTGTCGTCTATGCGTGTCCCATAGCTGCCATCGTTGAGCCAGCGGCCCAGGCCCCATAACTCGTTGGGTGGTTCATCTAACTCCCTGGGCGGCTTATCGTTCCGTATGCTACTGACGACAAAGCCGCCTGGGCGCCGGTCGTGCTCTTGTTCGCTGATCTGGGCTTTGACCTGACCCAGACCGCGTGAGCGCCCTGAACCGATGCGTATCAGCTCATCCTCCAGGTCTTGCAATACGATGAAGAGCATGCCAAGTTGCCAGATCTCGAAGTTGCGTATGTGAATATCGGTCTCGAAGGAGACTCCTGTACTGACCACCTCCAATTCGAACTTGGCGCCGTGGCTGGCCCCACCGGTGAGACGGTCAATGCCAACGCCGTCGCGCTGCTCGGTAATGGGTTTGGAGTCGGGGGTCAGGTAGGCGTCGCCGATGGCTATGCGCCCGATGAAACCTGTCGAGCCGAACAGGCGGCAGGCGGGACAGGAGTTGGCATAGACAAATTCGGTATCCTCGTCGATCTTCGCGCGGTCTCCTCTGGCAAGCTCTGTGAATACTGCACCGCATGAGTCACGGTAATCCTTGCGCCGTGCGGTGAGGTCAACGCCTTTATCTTCGTTGCCGGCAAAGGGATAGCAGACGACGTGCGATTTCAGGCTGCACACGACTTTCTCGCTGTGGCTGCGGAAGACGCCCTTGAGCGAGCTGCCGGGCAAGAAGATTTCCTGGCGGTTATTGCGGAAGGTGAGGACGGGCGTCATATCCGGGCCGATGACGGTGGCGCGGCCTGAGCGGATCAGGAGCGGCCCAGTGGTGGTGATGCGCAAGGTAAAGTATGCCTCGTTCATTAATTTCTTTAACACAAGTATCTGCTCCTTCGGCAACTTCAGACAATCACAATGATGCTCCCTCGAATATTTGAGAGATGTATGTGTTCAAAAATGCCTCTCCATCATCTTCTTTTGAGAATTGTTTCTTCAGTTCTTTCTCAAGGAGGTAGTTGCGCAGCCGACGGTTGCGTTCAGCTTCATCGATGCCGGTCAGTTCGAGTTTATAGACCTGGGGACCTTCCAGGCGACATGCTCCCAGGCCGCGCGAACGTTTTCCGCCAATGGTGCCAAAGCCGTGCATGTACTCGCCAAGGCCGACGCTGAGGAGCTGCAGGTCCTTTTGTGAGGCATTTTCTAGCGTCATCTCGAGCTCGAAGGCCGTCATGGATGGGACCACCTCGAAATCGTACTTGAGCCGGTCTTTGGCCTTTTCGCTATCGCGGTCGATGGCCACGCCATCACGGACTTGAATCACCCCGCTCCATTCCTCCAGCGGCATGTATAGGTCATTGATGCTTACATGCGAGGCTGCGAAGGGCGAGCCGAACAAGCGGCAGGTATCGCAGAGCCTGTCGAGCAGCTCCTTACGTACCTGCTCTGCTGTTTCTGGATGTCTGCGTTTCCTCTCGGCAAGATCAGCCGACCAGGCCGTTGAACAAAGCTGTTTGCCTTCTTTTTGCGCTTCCTCCTGGGCTTGCTGGCCTGTCTCTTTGCTGAACTGGACGAGGCCGCAGGAGGACCACTCGCCGGGAAGCCCGGGGACCAGCTTCTCAATGGTACTGCGGAGGGCTCCCTTGAAGCTCGAACCAGGAATGAAGGGAACGCCTTCCGGTGTGCGCACCACAGGGCTATCGCTGCTGCTGGCCGTCATACGAACGTCCCCGGTGCCGATATGAAAGGCGGTGAGCATAACCAGCCTGCCAGTGAACACATAGCGATTGCGCAATTCATAGCGATTCATCTCTTCAGTCATAACTACCTCTACTTATCTTTTCTGCACTCGTGGCTGCACACGTGCGCTCGCTCTCCTGACAGCGAGTACGCCATTTTCGGCCACAAGATGCTGGATAAATTCCCGCGCCAGCAGGGCCATCAGTTCATCAACTTCCTGGTTACCGCGTCCCAGGTGAAACTCGTCTCTGAGCCGCCTGTTCCTGAACGTGGTAAGCCATTTTTCCAACTCGGCATAAAATATCTTGATATCTTTCTTTGACTCCGGCCAGTTGCGTTCCTGCTGATGGCGGATAAAGCGCACCAGTTCGCTGTAGATGGAAGCGTTGGCGATATTCAACAGGCCTGTCACCTGGCTCGCGGGCAGCGTTGCGCAGCCCTGCTCGTTAACGAGACGGCGCAGGAATGTCACCGCTTCGGGATAGAGCACATTATCGCTCAGATTCCACAACTGTCGAAGCTGTCCCTCGGAAGGCATATCTTACGCTCGCTTCCTGTCTAGCTCGAAACTCACGCGGTACTCGTATTCTGCTACAACCTGGCGAATAAACTGACGGATTAAGAGCAGGTAGGTATAACGGCGCCACGTTTTATGCTGATCAGTCTGGTCGCCGATCTTGAGCGTGTTGCAGATAGCATCTCGTTTTTTTACCAGGTTATCTTCCAGGTATTTTTTCAGTCGCTCCCCGAAGGCTTCGTCTGATGGTTTTTCGCCAGGGAAGCTTTGGCGCCAGTAGGGGAAGCGCGCCGTCTGCCGCTTGATGTAGTCCAGAATATCCGAGACTTTGGGCGCGCTGTCGGCGATGTTCTCCAGGCCGGTCATTTGTGAGCGGTGCGCCTTGGTCAACACATACGCCGCGTGTTTTCCATGCTCCATAGCGTCGTCGTAGAAGTTTTCCGCTGTGATGTTGACCTCGCGTAAAATCTGCATTTCTGTATTCATAGCACCTCTATCTCCTGGTGAAACTGGTCTGATACACAGACGCGCCCAAATCCTTCGGCTCGCCGCTTTCCAGTTCCTTCTTGGTCAAGGTTAAACAATGCCTGGTAAGCTTCTTCACCTGGCTTACCCTCACAGGCAAAGAGGAAGACAGAGCCCGGCTCGATGGCATATTCATTCATGCGCGGCGTTCCCCACAGTTCCAGCCAGCCTGCTACGCGACGCACGCCGGCGTTCTGATAGATACGTTCTAGCCCCGGTATGGCGCAGTCCACCAGTTGCTCTAATCGAGCGGCTTTTGTAGTGGCATTTGTATTGCCATCGATGCTGCCCTGATAGCGCAGCAATTCATCCTGCAGGATCAGCGGCGAGTGGAGCGTCAGCGCGAAGAAAAAGCTGTTTTCCAGGCCAGCTAGCTTGAAGTGTTCTGCCTGGCTGTGCAAGAGAGCATCAAATTGCTCCAGGCGTTGCTTAAATAATTCGAGTGGATCGCGCTGAGCTTTTTTAGGCTGCTCTACCTTGATTGTCACCTTGCCCATGCCGCGCGTACGGCCCGTTCCAAGGCGCAGCAGCCCTTTATTTTTGTTATCCAGATCTTTCAAGAAGCTGGTAAACTCGGAGAAAAGTTGCTCGTCTCCGGCAACTTTCAGTGCGCCCCAGAAGCGCATGCCTTCTCCAAAGACTTGACGGTTGTACAGAATGCCCTCCTGCACCGTCCCCGACCTGCGGTCAATGCCGCTGTGTGTGCGCAAACGCTTGCGGTCCTTGGCCTGAATGAGCTGGCTCTTTCTTAGGTCATTGCGTCGGTAGTATCCATCAAAGACGTCCATTCTTTCGCCGCAGCGACACTCCTTATGTTTTTCCAGAGCTGCTAGAGGGTCTGCACCATTTCGCAGGCTTAACTTGAACAACGCCCAGTCGATCAGACTATCACGTACACCGTGCGCGTCATTGTCTGCTTTTTCAGGGAAGAGAAATCCTGGATGACGTTTGCAACTTTGCGCCGTCCTTGGCAGTGGATAGACGGGAAGGTTGCGGTCTTGTAAACCGGTATCAGCGAAAGATGCCGGGTACAGATTGGAGTAGAGAATCTGCTCGCTGAGAAACCAGCGCTCAAACTCGCTCGTATCGTGAGGCCGCAGTAATCGATGTGCCGCTGCTAAAGCTCCAATGAAGGTTGTGCCGGAAATATAGCCGGCAGTTGCGGCACCGCCCGGTGCATGATCAGCGCGAATAGCCAGTGGGGAGAGCGCGTTGAGCTCGATATACAGTTCCTCCATCGTTAGACCTCCTCCAGGTTTTCTGCAAAGAGCGGGTAGGAGGAGAGCACGTCCAGGTGGTCTAACCAGGACTTCCACTGTTCTTCTGTGCAAGGTTCTCCGTTGATAAGCAAATGCGTTATATTACATCTGCACTTGCCCTTACCCGTGGACCTATTGCCGCCGAGTCGTTCCAGTGCGTGTAGTCCTGCCAGCAGCAGTAACAAAGAGTAGGTAGGTTTCTTAGGGAGATCTTCTCTGGGTGTGCATTCAAGCCAGCCGATGATATTGCCCTGGAAAACAATGTCTCTGGTGCCAAATTCGCTGGTATATAGTGCGCCTGGTACCGCGGTTCGCGTAGGGCGATCCAAACGTACCTGTGTGTACAGATCGGTCTGCAAACGCCGGTATTTCCCTTTACCACCTCTTTCCCTGCTATCGTATTGTCTTTGATTTTCCTCGCTCTGGCGGGCGTCATCAAAGAAAAGGCGTCCTGGGTGGTGCTGCGAGCCAAAGATGCGTGTTACCATAGTAATGCGATTTCCCATCCCCCACAGGGCCTTTTTCGTATCATGTGGGCTGTCGATGCCTGCTTGCATGTCTTCATCAGCCTGTTCGTAGAGACGCGATAACCCTTCGCAGTGCATGCGAAGCGCCCCCTTGATGCTAGAGCCAGGCACGTAGAGGTAGCCTATGGTGTCGCGCACGACGGCGCGGTCTATCAAGCCAGCACGCAGTCCTGTTCCGCAATGGAACGGCGTTTGGAATGCCAATTCGTACGTTAATTCAATACGATCAACTCTAGTCACCGCTGTCTTCTCCCTCCCTGGTCACAAGATCATACAGTTCTATGAAATCGAGCAGAGACGTGCGGTAAACATCCCTTCCCTCATCGCTCTTGCCATCGGCGAACCAGGGGAAGGTGACGCGGGGAAAGCCCTTTAGCGGATCGCGCGGATTGCTGCGCGGCACCTGGGCACGTTGCCCAAATTCGTAGATCTGCTCAGCAACATAAAAACGCTGCTCCCCGCGCCAGTTGAGCAATGCTGCCAGGGCTTGCTGCACTGAAGTTGTTAGATTCTTTTCGAGCACAGCCTCGCGCAACTGGTGTAACTTGGTACGTCCCAGGTTCATTTTCCTGCCTTCGGCAAGCAAATCTAGCAGCAATCGCAGATTTTGCACTGTGTACGGGCGCAATGTGGCATAGAACTCAGGTTCCCCCTTCTGTTCATCTTTCCTGTGATAGAGTTCGTTATAGACATCTTTGAAGTCGGGTTCGCTACCCCCTGTCAGTTTGAAGAAGTTGATGCGCGTTTTATCGCCGTCTTTCGCACGCGCTCCATCCTTCTTGGCAAATTTCAGGGCGCTCTCGGCGAGGTCTTGCAGCAAGCCGAAGGGATACTTGATGGGCGCGAGCACCACTCCGACCGACAGATCGTACTTATTTTTTGTTAATGAGCGGAACTCTTGAGCAATAGCCAAAGCAACATGCATAGCCTTTGCCGCATCCGTGACCATCACTACATCATCGCCGCCAAGCAGCAAGATATCGAAAGGGAAGACAGGGATGGTCTCACCGTCTCTGCGGATTCTGGCTATGGGCAGGTATCTTTTAATCGCTTGACTCATTGCCTGGTGAATTGCGCCATCAACGCCCGTCGCAAAATCCTTCAGGTCTCGTAGCGTACCCTGCTTCTCACTTTCCGCACCCATGTTGTTAGCATCGGCATAGATCAAACCAAGATAGTCCTTTGTCTCAGCAAATTGAGAGAACTCGTTGAAATCGTCGGGGCGGTCCAGGCGGCCTATATCGTTTGGATCATCTGGAAAGCTGTAATCTACATTTTGCAGGTAGCGGAGGATGCGCCCCCACATATCATCGCCCCTTACCCACTCGCCTTTGATGATACGCCTGACCGTATCAGAGATACGGCTTTTTATCCACCCATCCTCCTCCTGTTTCTCCAGGCAACTGGCGCAGTAGAATGTATCACGTCCGCCAGGTTCAGGCTGCACATGCTCGGCGTAATCGGTGCCGCATGAATCACATGGCCGCATAAAAGGATGAGAGGGTGGTGCGATGACATCGGGAGGACTATCTTTTTCCACGCGCAATCGATAGCGCATGAGGTCGAGAGGACGTTTGAGGTTGTATCTCATCAGAGCCTCTATATCATCAGGGGCATCATCTGGAAGTTCCTGTATCACGCCGGTAATAGACGCTCTCCCTTTGCTCTTCTCCCTGTATAGCTCTTGAATGCGTAACTTAAACGCCTGCGCTTTGTCTGCATCAACCACGAAAAGCCCTGCTCCCCCGTTAGTGTAGATAGACCTGGCTTGAAGTTTTCCGGCTACTTTCTCCATCTCCCACCTGTTAAGCCGATCAAGTATCGAACTTGCCCCACGAATCTCCTTCAGTTTATCAGTAGCGAACACATATCCTTTGATATGGTCGGTATCCAACGCTACAAGTGATAACCCCACGACTGTTTCACCTCCAACCTTTATAAGTTTGCGTTTGAGGTATAGCTAAAGCAAATACCTGCATATAACGCAGAACCGAGATTGAATTGCATAAATTTATACAAAATACTTATCCCCCTTCTCCTCACGAGAACTGTGTACGGGTCTTGCTTGCCCCATCCCCATTGCTGTCTTATGCCCTATGCCGCAATAAAACGCCAGGTGTCCCAATAGCAGCATTTGCTGGCGCACAGTGAAGGGTGACTCTTCGGTGGTGGGATCGTCAGGGCCACGCAGGAGGTACTTGCATGTGCCGACGAAGCCCTGCTGCCAATGGGTGGTAAATTTCACGCTGTGAGGTTTGAGGTCGTAATCGGCGATGATGACACCTTCATCCAGGGCGTATTGCTCAATAGACGCTCTCTCTACAAGATGCGCCAGTTCGGGTGGGGCTAACTCATTCCAGCGTTTCGCCAGGTAGGGGAATACGTAATAGGGAAGTGGGAGACGCGCGCAGTGGCTGCCATATTCCCTATTTTTCGCATTACCCCGGTTAAACGTGGTGAGCGAGGCAAATTCAAGTTTCAACGGCACAACGCTTCCTAGCTTTTTTGCTCGCACTGCTTCCACAAGGTCAGCGAACGAAGTAAAACCTGTCCAGCCCATCGCATCGTTGTTCTCAAGCACGACTTCTTCGAGCAGCAGTGATTGTTTGCCGAGACGCATGAACGGCGGCTTGCTGCCAGCGGTACTGCCGGTTTGTGTGAAATCGGTCAGGGCTTTATGGAAGAGCGGGAAAAGCTCTCCCAGCAGCAGGGTGATGCGGATGGCGTACGTCTTTTCGGGAGTGAGCGGCCAGTGGACGTTACGGCGCTCTACTTCGAGCATTTTTTCCTGGGCAAGGGGAAATAGCAAGCTGGAACAGGTAAAGAGGCGGCGCTTGTTGCCTTCGTGGAGCCATGAAGCTACATCAGGAGCTGCGGACCTCAACCATCCGAGCCATGCAGCTTGTACCAGTTCACCTGAGAAGGGCATCAGCGTTCCCTCCTGGAGCGGACGTAATTTTAAGAGGAAAGCATAGAGTTTGGCAGGGACCGCAGGTGAAAACGGTATATCCATATTAAAATTTCCCTTTCTCTCCGAGATTATAGTACATTGATATACATTTGAACTACTCTAGTAGTAATTTTTTACCTATACTACTTAACCTTTCCCCAAATTTCCATACTGATAAAGTTCCTTGTAGAGAAGTATCGTGCATGCTATACTAACCTCGAGCTAGGCTATCCACCTGTCTCTGGTCAATGCACTAGGCAGTTGCTCTCTTTTGCTTTGAGGATTAGTTTACCTGGGAAATTTGGGAATGCATGAGACATCTTGAGAAAAGATGACATATTTCCTATTGTCGTTGAGAAGAGTCTCTAGACAAGGGTGAGAAGGCCAGGAAATGTATCAATTTGGAGAATTTCTATCTAATCTACGCAATAGCAAGGGACTTACTCTTGAAGAGCTGGCACCATTGGTTGGAACCAGCAAAAGTACTTTGTCACGCCTGGAAAACAACGAGATCCCTCGACCATTTAAGGGGAGCGTACGCAAGCTGATCTTTGATCTCGCGAGAACGCTTTGTGATTCGAAGAAAGAAACCGAGCGTTATCTTACCCTGGCCGGTATCGATATTGCATTATTGACGGAGCATGAAGAGATACTATTATTTGCTCCTCGTATTACTGCCAGTGAACAAGCAGGGTCAGGCAGAGATGGTATGCTCGTACTCAACTTCGCCCATCCTTTAACGGAACAGCAACGGGCACAAATTGAGGAGCTATCTGGTGCTACCATTGAGGATGTAATCACTGTGCCTACTCTCGTTAATGAAGAGGAACCACTGGGGCCGCAAATTACTGGATTGGTTGAGGCTATAGGCCTATCCAGCGATGATTGGCGCAGGCGCAATATACTTATTAACCCACCTGGGTATACGCCAGCGGCGACTCTACTACTTGCAGAAATACATGGGCGCTCCGGCCATTTCCCAACACTCCTACGTATGCGTCCAAAGCATGGCTCGGTAACCTGTTACGAAGTCGTTGAACTTCTCAATTTACAGACCGTTCGAGATGCAGCACGCACGTCGAGTGACACCTCAATGATGCATGAGAACCATGCCATCAAATCATTGACTTGATGAGGTACCAAACCAGAATAGCTACTACCTCCATCTCCACATACAAGATTAAAAAGCTTGGCATAAGTTTGGAAAAAGCTTAGCATTTTTATTGCTGACTTGTAGGATCGAAGCGCTCTAGTTTAATGTATAGATAGCAAATGCGGACAATGGAACTTTTTCAGTGAGATGCGCGCCATAGATAGTCGTTCATTGAAGCACAGCATTTGCGAAAGTTTCGATCAGAGAAGTAAATAGACAGAAGGAGAAAAGTAACATGACACTTGCGAATATGGTTCTGGCAGACATTAGTCTGTCTGGCTTAGTATGGTGGCTGGTCGTCGGTTTGATTGCCGGTTTTCTTGCCAGCCTGGTCATGCGCGG
>Ga0070698_100001784_pt1 | contig 23953 bp, 15 predicted proteins | sample KBSK1502metaG_FD_65477 | JGI IMG/M metagenome (GOLD analysis project Ga0070698, IMG submission 65477) | Corn, switchgrass and miscanthus rhizosphere microbial communities from Kellogg Biological Station, Michigan, USA - KBS K1-50-2 metaG | ecosystem: Host-associated > Plants > Roots >... | reverse complement strand
CCGGGCTTGCGGGTTTTCCCCCGGCTGGATCCTCCGTTGCCGACGCCGGGGCAGTATGACGTCGAGCTGGTACTGGAGAGCGACGCACCGCCGGAGGAGCTGCTGGCGACGGTCGGCCAGGTGGTCGGTGCCGGCTGGCAGAGCGGGAAGTTCCTGTATGTCGATACCGATCTGAAGATGGATCTGCCCCAGGCCGAAGTCGTGATCGACCGCGACCAGGTCGCCGATCTCGGGCTCGACCTGGCCAGCGTGGGCCGCGAGCTGGGGACCCTCCTGGGCGGCGGATACGTCAACCGCTTCAACTATTTCGACCGGAGTTACAAGGTCATTCCCCAGATCGGCGATGCGGGCCGGGCAACGGCAGGTCCGCTGCTCGATCTCAAGATCAAGACGCCGAGCGGGCAGCTGGTGCCGGTATCGACGTTTACCCATATCGAGACCAGCACCGCGCCCCGGACCCTCAACCGGTTCCAGCAGCGCAACGCGGTCCGGATCTTCGGCGGCGTGCAGCCCGGCGTCACCAAGGAAGAGGGATTGCGGGTGCTGGAGAACGCGGCGACCGCCGCGGCCGGCCCTGGTGTCGCCATGGATTACGTGGGCGAGTCCCGCCAGATCCGCCGCGAAGGCTCGGCGCTCACCACCACGCTGGGCTTCGCCGTGGTGCTGATCTACCTGGTGCTCGCGGCGCAGTTCAAGAGTTTCCGCGATCCGCTGATCGTGTTGCTGGGCTCGGTGCCGCTGGCCATTTCCGGCGCGCTGGTGTTCAGCTTCCTGAATCTCACCACGATCAACATCTACTCCCAGGTCGGATTGATCACGCTGGTCGGCCTGATCGCGAAGAACGGCATCCTGATCGTCCAGTTCGCCAACACGCTGCAGTCCAAGGGCATGGCGAAGCTGGCCGCGATTCGCGAGGCCTCGCTGACCCGGTTGCGGCCGGTCCTCATGACCTCGGCCGCGACCGTATTCGGTCATTTCCCCCTGGTGCTGGCGACCGGTCCGGGATCGGCAGCTCGGAACAGCATCGGCACCGTGCTGGTCACCGGAATGACTTTAGGTACCATCTTTACCCTGTTTGTCGTCCCGGTGTTCTACATGCTGATCGCCGCGGAGCACTCTCCGGAGACGGTGATCGATGAGGACGGCCTGGTGCTGGAGCCGGCGAACGTGGAGGCAGCACATGCGTAAGCTTATGATCACGATGTTGGCGGCGCTGGCCTTTCCGGCCGCAGTCTCGGCCCAGGGCCAGATGTCGGTCGAGGCCCGGGTGCCATCGGCCCGGATAGAAGACGCTGAAATCAACTTCTGGCAACAGCTGGGAGACACCACTCTTACCCGGCTGATCGCTGAAGTGCAGCGGGCCAATCTTGACGTGCGTGCCGCCGAGGCCCGGGTTTCGGGCGCGCGGGCCAACCGGGTCCACGCCGCGCTGGACCTGGCTCCCACCGCGAGGTTCGGAGCAGGTTACTCGAGGCAGCGGTTGTCGAGCGCCACCTTCCCCGGCGCAACCGGGGTATTTCCCGATCAAAGCGTCTGGGATGCGGGGTTCGATGCTTCCTGGGAGCTCGATGTCTTCGGGCGGATCCGGCGCAACATGCAGGCGCAGGGGGCGCTGGTGGAGTTTGCGCAGGAAGACCGGCGGGACGTGCTGGTCAGTCTTACCGCGGAGCTGGCTCGGGCCTATTTCGAGCTTCGAGGGGCGCAGGAACAACTCAGCGTCGCCCGGCAAAATGCCGACAACCAGCGCCACACCCTCAGCATCACCCAGGAACGGCTCGACGCGGGGCGGGGATCCGCTTTCGATACCGAGCGGGCCCGGGCGCAGCTCAATACAACGCTGGCATCTATTCCCACGCGCGAAGCCGACGTTGCGGCCGCGCAGTATCGGGTGGGCGTCCTGGTGGGCCGCTCGCCGGTCGCCGTGGCCCGCGAGCTGAACGACTCGACAGGACTTCCCACATTGCCGAACGTGACCGAGATCGGGAACCCCGATTCGGTGATCCGCAATCGGCCCGACATCGCCGCCGCCGAGCGGTTTGCCGCGGCGCAGCACGCGCTGGTCGGCGCGGCCAAGGCGGATTATCTGCCGCGGTTCACTATCGGAGGCCGCGCGGGCTACACGACCTCGGAATTTCACGCGCTGGGCGACCAGGGGACCTTCCGCTATGCGGTGGGGCCGGTGGTGACCTGGGAGGCCTTCAACCTGGGGAGGGTCAAGACCAATGTGAATCTGTACCAGGCCAGGGAGGAAGAAGCCCGCGCCCAGTACGACCAGGCGGTGTTGGCCGCCATCCAGGATGTGGAGACTTCACTGGCTCGCTACAAAGCGGCGCTGAGTCGAGTGGAGCTTCTCGGGGAAGCCAGTGCGGCGAGTGAACACGCGGCGGAGCTGGCCCGGCTCCGGTTCACGGAGGGAGTAGCGGATTTCCTTCAGGTGCTGGATGCCGAGCGCACCCAGCTGGAGTCGCAAAACCAGTTGGCGCAGGGCCGGACCGACGCGGCGACGGCGTATGCGGCACTGTACAAGGCGGTAGGGGGAAGGTGAGGCCAGGTCCCCTGGGGACGGAATGCGCCGAGGGCACGCTGACAGCGTGCCCTCTTGGCGTTCAGGAGCTGGCTCTCGCCTGTGCTCCTGTTACGTCGACGCCCTCGAACCCCAGCCGGCGGCCAAATTCCCGGCGCAGCAGCACCAGCGCCAGGGCCAGCTGAACGTACACCGAGGCCACCGACAGGTACCACAGCCAGTTGAGCTGGAATCCCGCCATCCTGGATACGATCACTCCGGGAACCGCCACCAGGACGATTCGCACCACGGACGCGACCAGCGAGGGAACCGTATTGCCCAGCGCCTGGAACATGCTCGAAGCCACGAAGATCAGCCCCGATGCCAGGAAGTTGAAGGAGATGATGCGCAGGTACTCGGTCCCGATCGCGATCACGGCCGGATCTTTCGAGAAGATCTTCACCAGCGGGCCGGGCAAGAGATGGCAGAGGATCCCGAACAGGCCCATCGCCGCTACCGCCAGCCACGCCGCATCCCTGAAGGTATCCTTCACCCGCTGCGCCAGCCGGGCCCCGAAATTCTGGCCGGCGACCGGCGCTACCGCAAAGCCAAGCGCCACGACGGGCATGAACCCGGCCTGGATGATTCGCATGCCGATCCCGAACCCGGCCTGCGCCGCCGCCCCGAAGGGGCGGGCGATGGAATACACCAGCGCCAGGTAGACGGTCGTGATGCCGAATTCGAAGCCACTGGGCAGGCCGATGCTCAGCATCCGCCGCCAGACCGCGAGTTTCGGTCTCCAGGTGCCGACGTCGAAGCGAAGAAAGGGTTCGAACCTGACGAAGTACACGGTCAGCCACACGATGGCGAACACCACGGCGACCAGCGATGACAGGGCCGCGCCGGCCACGCCCATCGGACGGCCGGTTCCCCAGCCGAAGATAAGGAACGGCGCCAGGACCATGTTGACGATCACGCTGGCCGTGGACACCTGCATTCCGGTCTTGAAGTTGCCGACGGCGCGGAGCGCGGCGCCCATGGCGACCATGCAGAACTGGAGCGCCATCGCGGGAATGAACCAGAGCAGGTACTGCGCGGCCAGTGCGGCAGTGGCCGGGTCGGCGGCCATTGCCCGGACGTACGGCCCGCGACTGAGCCAGCCGACCAGCATGAACAGCAAACCGGTCACCATCGCCAGCACCTGGGCCTGATTGAAGAGCACGACCGTCTCGGTGTGATCCTTTCGGCCGGCGGCGTGAGAGATGACCGCGGTGGTGCCCACTCCGAGCATCTGGGTCAGGGCGAGGACGATGAAGGTGAGATTGCCCGCGATGCCGACGGCGGCGACGGCCGCGGTGCCCAGCCTCCCCACCCAGTAGAGGTCGATGAGGAAATAGAGGGTCTGAAAGACCATCGTCACCAGCATGAAGCCGGTGGTTTTGAGCAGGTGACGGGTGACGGGGCCGGTGGTAAGGTCCTGCATCAGGTGGCGTCGCCCTGCCGGTTGGTCGCCATCCAGACCACCGTGTCCCAGGCATTGTGAATGCCGATGAAGAGCAACAGCAGGTTCGCACCGGCGACGATGAATAACGCGGTCTCGGTCGTGGAATTCAGGATGATGGCAGCCAGCAGGAGCGCGGCGTAGGCGAGGAAGGGGAGTACCCAGTGCCAGATAACGTCCTCGAGCACCGGGTGGTAAACGCTTTGTCGCAGGGCCCGCCGAATGACCAGGAGGACGTACAGCATGCCCGCAATGCCGCAGGCCCCAAAGCCAAAGTCCACCGGACGGGTGCTGTGCCAGGGCGCGCTCAGCAGGGCGGACACCAGCAACACCGAGCAGAAGTGCACGATGGTAGGGGTAGCAAAGGCGCCGACCGTGACGGGGGTAGGCGTCGTCGTCCTGGACTCGGCGCCCAGCGCGATCACTACAAAGTTGAGGCCGGTCAGCGCCGCGGCCGACGAACCAATGATGACGTAGTAGCTTTCCCAGCTCGAGAACGGCAGGGCGGATTCTACCAAGGTGGCCTCGGGTCAGGGTCCGCTTATTTTAGTGGCAATCCGCTCCGCAAGCGAGGACATCGTGACTGGCTCCATCGCCCGACTCAGTATCAAGCCGCGGGTTCCCGGTGAGGTCGGCCTGCCCAAGGGCGCCGTTCCCGTGCTTCGCATCGAGGTGAGCGGGGCCGAGGGCGACTATAATCACTACCGGACGACCGAGCTGCACGACGACCACGAGCAGGCGCTGCTTCTGGTCACCGAGGATCTGTTGTCCCAATTGAACGCAGCCGGTTGGCCGGTCCAGCCTGGGGACCTCGGCGAGAATCTGACGCTTCGCGGTATCCCCGAGGCGATGTTGAAACCCGGCGTAAGAATGACGATCGGGCCGATTGCTCTGGAGGTGACCAAAGCGTGCGATCCGTGCGCAAACCTCTATCACCTTCCCTATGTGGGCCGGGAGAAGGGACCCGGCTTCCTTAAGGCGACAGTCGGCCGGCGGGGCTGGTATGCCAGGGTCCTGATCGGTGGGGAGATTCGGACTGACGCGAGCGTCGTGTTCAATCCGGCGGGATGAGAGGAGATCTCCGATGAACGGCTATCGGGAGGGTAGCGATGCGGAACGGACAGACCCCGGCCCACCGGCCGAGCGGCGGATTCCGGGTCTCGACGATCCGCGGGCCGTGGATATCCTCACCACTGAACACTGGAGCCTCCTGTCCACCCGAAGCCTCGGATACCAGGAGATGTTCGGCCGCACCACCATCTTCATCGCGATTCTGTCGGCCGGTGTGGTCGCGCTGGCCCTCCTGGCTCAAGCCACGGATTTTCGGCGGACCACGCTGTGGGTAGCCTTGATGCTGATCGCCGTCGTGCTTTTCATCGGCATTGCGACTTTCGTCCGGAGCGTGGTGATCAACTACGAGGACGCCCGCTGGGTCACGGGCATGAATCTGCTGCGCCAGGCCTACCTGAAGATCGTCCCGGAGCTGGAACCGTTCTTCGTGGCGGGGCATGAGCCCGGTGATGACCGGCAATCCCTTGGCCACGGCTTACCCCAGCGGCTCAGCAACCTGGCGAACAGCCTCACCACGACCTCAGGCGTCGTGGCAGCCCTGAATTCGATCCTCGCCGGTGCTCTGGCGGGTGATCTGGGCGCGCTCATCGGCACAGGGGCGCTCATGAACGCGGGGATCGGGGCTGGGGTTTCGCTGGTGTCGGCAGCCCTTCACGTCCGCTACGCGGCGCGGTTCCGGCGGCGTCACCCGCCACAGGCCACTGGAAAGTCACGAGAATGAAATACCGCTATCACATCTGCGACGTCTTCACCGACACCCGCTTCGGCGGGAATCCGCTGGCCGTGCTACCCGAGGCAACCGGCCTCACTGAGCGGCAGATGCAGCAGGTCGCCATGGAGTTCGGGTTCTCGGAGACCACGTTTGTCCTCCCACCGGAAGCGGGAAACACCCGCCGAGTCCGAATCTTCACTCCCACCAAGGAACTGCCCTTCGCCGGCCATCCCAACATCGGGACCGCGTTCGTTCTGGCGACGGCTGGCGCGTTGGGCACGATCGCATCGCCCATCACAGTGACCTTCGAGGAGAAGGCGGGGCTGGTCCCGGTCTCACTTCACCAGCGGGACGGGAATCTCTGGTGTGAGCTGAAGGCGCCCGGCCGTCTGTCGCTGGGCCAGACCATTTCGGTGGACAACCTGGCGGCCGCGGTATCGCTCTACCCGGAGGATGTGCTCAGCGCCAACCACCCGCCGCTGGTTGCCTCCGTCGGGCTGCCGTTCATCGTCGCGGAGCTGCGGAATCTCACGGCGTTGGGGCGGGCGAGACCGAGTATGGATCGATTTGCCGCCCTAGAAGTGCTGGGTGTTCCCCCGGATGTGCACCTCTATGTGAAGCCGGCGGGATCCTTCGATGTAAGAGCCCGCATGTTTGCCCCGGGAGACCGGGTGCCGGAGGATCCCGCGACCGGCAGCGCGAACTGCGCTTTGGCGGGGTTGCTCAGCCACCTCGATCCGGCGAAGGACGGCAACTTCTCCTACCGCATCACGCAGGGCATCGAGATGGGACGGCCCAGCGTGCTCGAGGCTCGGACCGAAAAGCAAAGTGGTGAAGTGGTGGGTGTCTGGATCGGCGGGACCAGTGTGCTGGTGAGTGAGGGGTGGATTGAGGTGTAAATCACTTCGCCCGGGCACCGGCGTGATAGAGGTTAACGCATTTGAAATGCGACCGTTTTCAACACGTAGTCACGTAGAACACATAGGTCACATAGAAAGACCGTAAACAGTCACTTCTACGTGTCCTACGTGCCCTATGTGGCTACGTGTTGAAAACGTTGGATTGGTAAGGAAGCCCAAGGTGTTGACCCGGGGCCGTTTTGCCATGATGTTGTCGCCATGTCCATTGCGTATCGCGGATCCAGCGGTTTGACCGTAGCAACCCTCCTGCTCATCGCCACCGCCCACGCCCAGGAAAGCCAGCGTCCCCGCGCCCCGGGTGCCCCGCCACCGGTGAGCGCCACCGCCGACACCGTCCGCGCCACCATTCCTTTCTTCCCTCTCGGCGAGTCGCCGCTCGCGCTGGCGGGCGACGTGCGGCCCGGCATGTTCGTCTCCGCCGTCGGCCGGCGCGCCATCGCGATGGGCACCGAGGATGGCCGCTTCGAGCTCTGGTCCTGGCCCATCAAGTGGCTGCATGACTTCGAGCTGTATTTCCAGATACCGAAATACGTCGAGCCGATCCCGGGCTCGTCCATCGCCCGCCGGATGATCGAGCGTCCCGAAGGCGTGACGATCGAGTATGCCTACGAGCAGTTCACCGTGCGGCAGCACGTGTTCGTGCCGCTGGATTTGCCCGCGGTGGTCATGCTCCTCGAAGTAGATGCGGTGCGGCCGCTGGACATCATCGCCCGCTGGACACCCGACATCCACTTTGCCTGGCCGGCGGGGCTCGGCGGCCAGTACCTCATCTGGGAAGCGAACGCCCAGGCATTTCTCTTTTCGGAAGGCAAAGGCAAGACTAACGCCTTTCTCGGGTCACCCGCGGTCACTCGTGCTTCCGACGTCCCGGCCCACATGCTGGCCGCCGAGCGTCCCGAGCTGGTGCTCGCGGTGGGCGGGGCGGGCGAGCACTACACCGTCCCGAACCTGGGCGAACCGCCGGGCCATAACGTCAACCTGCACGTGGCCTACATCCCGATCGTGCTTGCGGGCGGGGACATGCCGCGTGACTCCGCGCTGGCCCTGTATCGCCGGCTGATCACGCCCGGGGCGGCCGAGCGGGAGTGGCGGCGCCGGGTGGCCCATGCGGACAGCATGCAGAGTACCCAGCTCGTGCTGCGCAGTCCTGATACCCTGCTTAACCGCGCCGTCGAATACGCCAAGGTCAACCTCGACGAGAGCATGGTCTGTAACCCCGACCTGGGTTGCGGACTGGTGGCGGGGTACGGACTCTCCGGCGGCGCCTCGGACCGTCCGGGCTTCGGCTGGTTCTTCGGGGGCGACGCCTCAATCAATTCGTTCGCGATGACAGGCGCGGGCCAGCGCGAGCTGGTCCGCCAGGGCACCCTCCGGTTCTTCGCCGCCTATCAGCGGGCTGACGGCAAGATTACCCACGAGATCTCCCAGTCGGCCGGGAAGATCCCCTGGTTCACCGAATACCCCTACGCCTACTATCACGGCGACACCACCCCGTTCTGGATCCTCGCGTTCGGAGAATACTGGCGGCAGACCGCCGATACCGCACTACTGCGCGAATTGTGGCCCAACCTGCTGAAGGCGTACCAGTGGTCGCGACAAACCGATAGCGATGGCGACGGCCTGATGGAGAATCCCCGGGCGGGCGCCGGCGCGCTCGAGGTAGGCGATCTCCAGATCGGCATTTTGTCCGATGTGTATCTGAGCGGGGTCTGGGTGTCGGCGCTGGATCGCTTCGCGCGCATGGCGCAGGTCATGGGCCTGCCGGCGCTGGCGGACAGCGCGCGGGACATCCGGGTTCGGGCGCTCAGGACAATGGAAAGTCGGCTCTGGATGCCGGCACTCAAGCAGTACGCGTTCGCGCTGCTCAAGGACGGTACGGTCAACGAGAACCTGACGTCCTGGCCCGCCACGGCGATGTCGTTCGATGTGTTCGACCAGGCGCATGGCGCCGACATGGCCGCGCGACTGGCGTCGAGCGAGATCATGACCGACTGGGGCGCTCGACCGCTCGCCGCCTCGAGTTCACTCTTCGATCCGTTGCATTACAACAACGGCGCGGTCTGGCCCTTCGTCACGGGATGGGTGTCCCTGGCGCAGTATCGCTATCACAACGCGGCGGCCGGCAAGTTCGCGCTGGATGCGATTGTGCGCACCGGATTCGATGAAGCCCGGGGCCGCAACCCGGAAGTGATCTCGGGCCGGTTTTACAAACCGCTCGATACCGCGGTGCCGCAGCAGTTCTTCGCAACCTCCATGGTACTGACACCGCTGATCCGTGGACTCCTGGGGCTGGACGTAGACGCCCCGGCACACCGGTTGACCCTCGCGCCGCACCTGCCCCCGGACTGGGATTCGGTGGCGGTCGACAACATTCCATTTGGGGCAGGGGCGGTGAGCGTTCGATTGACGCGCAGCAGCTCCGGCTTTCGCGCCGAGTTGTGGCAGCATGGAGGCACTGGCGCCATTGACGTGGTGTTCTCACCGGCTCTCCCCCTGGGTGCAAAGACTTCGGTGGAGACGGCCCAGACACCGGGGGACATGCACGCCACGACGGGTGGAGTTCTCCGCGATAGCCTGACTCTGAGGGTGCCGTACAGCGGCGGGTGGAGCATCGTACCGCCGGAGAGCCGCCCGGCCATCGGAGATCGGTCGGTGGCACCACGGGTGCTGAGCGAGCGTCTGGTGAACGGAGTCTACACGGTGGCAGTCGAGGGTCCGGCCGGACGCACCTACCCATTTCAGATTCGTGAGGCGGATCACTGGCGCGATGTTGAAGTCAGCGTCCCGGCCGGCGGTAACGCCGACGGCTATGCCAGGACGACCTTGTCGCTGCGTCCCACCTCTACCGGAATGAGCGTGATCTCACCTCGAGTCTCGAAGGCGCCCTTCGGCCGGCTCCCCGATGGCACCCTGGTGGACGGCTACACCATTCACAATGCCGGCGGCATGTCGCTGCACGTGATCACCTACGGCGCCATCATCACTTCGCTCCGCACCAGGGATCGCGGCGGCCGGTTCGATGACATCGTCCTCGGCTTTGACGATCTCGATGGCTACCTGCATGATCCGCCCTACTTCGGCGCCATCGTGGGCCGCTATGCTAACCGGATCGCGAAGGGGCGCTTCAGCTTGAACGGGAGGACCTACCAGCTGCCGGTGAACAACGGGCCCAACTCTCTGCACGGCGGCACCCGGGGATTCGACAAGGTGGTATGGAACGCCACGCCGTTCGAGAACGACTCGGCGGCAGGGGTGGTGCTCACCCACGTGAGCCCCGACGGCGACATGGGATATCCCGGGCGGCTGGATGTGCGGGTCACCTATACCCTGAACGACCATGATGAGCTGGTAGTGGACTACCTGGCCACGACCAATAAGCCGACCCCGGTCAATCTCTCGCAGCACAGCTATTTCAACCTCGCGGGCGACGGTCGCCGCGACATCCTGGATCATGTACTGCAACTCGATGCCGACAGGTTCACTCCGGTCGATTCAACCCTGATCCCCACGGGGGAGCTGGCCCCGGTGGCCGGCACGCCATTCGACTTCCGGACGCCCACCGCGATCGGCGCCCGGATCGGCCAGGCCGACCAGCAGCTGCGGTTCGGCCTGGGCTACGATCACAATTTCGTCCTCGAGCAGCGCGGTCCCGGATTGCAGCATGTCGCTCGCGTGGTAGAGCCCGGCACGGGCCGGACAATGGATATTTCCAGTGACCAGCCGGGAATCCAGTTCTATTCGGGGAATTTCCTGGATGGGACGATTCGCGGCAAAGCTGGGAGGGTGTACGCGCACCGCTACGGGTTCTGTCTGGAGACGCAGCACTTCCCCGACTCCCCGAACCAGCCCTCGTTCCCTTCGACCATCCTTCGCCCCGGCGAGCGGTATACCACTCGCACTGTTTTCCGGTTCGGAACTAAAGATTGAGTCGTAGCATTTGTAGTTCGCCGCGGCCGCCGCGCTTCACCGCGTACACCGCGAGGAGTAGTTGCAGTCGAGTTCCAGTGTTTCCATCTGAGGTAGATGCACTGGCAGAAACGTGACTTGAGGCGACCAGCCATTGCATCTGGCCTCATTTCCGATACGGTCCCTTGATGCAACGGCACCTCGCGGTGGACGCGGTGGAGCGCGGTGACCGCGGTGCATTTCTTCGTGGCTTTCGTGGAGTTTCGTGGCTTTCGTGAGGATGTGTTGCAAGGCTCACCTTGAAGAAGATCTCTCCTAGCGGTCTCCCCAGGCCTCGATCTCCGTCAATCCCAGGGTCGACTCCGGCCGCGGCACCAGAACGACCCGGATCCGGCTGGTAGAGATCGACGGGAACGACACTGTATTCGCGCGGTGTCCTTCGGGGCGCTCGGGGTCGCGCCGCTGTGTTGGGATAGTTACCCATCGACCATTGCGCCACAACTGCACCTCGTATCGCGCCGGCGCTCGAATCCCACCGGGCACCCCATCGTCCAGCACATACAGCACGATCCGCTGAATGCTTCGCGCTCTCCCGAAATCCACCGTCACCGTATCCTCGCTGTGAACCGTGCCGACGGTGGTCCAGCGATTGGCCGGCGCGATATGGTAGTAGTAGTTCCCGTCCACCAGGTTGGCCGCGGGTTGCTCCGCCGTGGCGAATGATGCCGCGATCGAGGGATACCCGCCGCGGCCGTTGTTGACCGCGTGATTCACCAGCCGAGGCGGTGCAGGGGGAACCCGGGGTGGCCCAAGCCAGGCGACCAGTCGCCCGAGTGCTGGTGAACGGGCGATGAGGCGGCCGTCGGCCAGGATGAGGAGTCCGGCTCCGCGGCGGTACCGGCTGCCGTCCTTGTCCCAGAGCACCGCCAGCCGGTGCCCGTGATAGCGCACATCGTCCAGCGCGAACCAGGACCAGTCGCTGGGCGCCAACGGATTCACTTCCACGCTGTCATCGGCCCGCGGGCGCAGTCCCACCAGGCCGGTGATTACCAGGTTCACGTACCCGGAATGGAAGTAGTTCTCGCTGTGGTGCGGCGTGTCGTGCCCCTCCCACGATCCATTGTCCGGGTTCGCCGCCTCGGCGATGTAGGGATGGCCGTCTTTGCGCTGGGTCCGGGTGTAAATGTCGAACAGGGTCATCCAATCGCTGGAAGTCACCACGTCCTGCCGGTAGCGATTCAGCAGGTTGGCCATGGCGACCAGCGTCTGGGTCGTAGCGTAAGGCCAGGAGTTGCCGCTCCACCAGCAGCACCTGGGCGAGATGAAGAACTGCGGGTCGTGCCGCTCGGCCGTGGTCGGCCCAAATGGGGACAGGAAATAGGCGGTGTCCATGAGGAACCGCCATGCGCGCTCGTACCCCTTGCCGGGCTCCGGCAAGTTGAACTGCCAGGGGACGTAGCCGATCAGCTCCCGGCCGTGGGAGTCACCGGCGTAGCGCCCGCTGTCGTAGGTGCGGGTGAGCCCCTTGACTCCATCCTTGTCGTCGTGGGCGAACTGGTGCAGAAAGAAGCCGCGCCGGTCATCCCACAACTCCTCCTCCACCCGCCGACGCAGCGATTCGGCGCGGGCGGCGAACTCCCGGGCCGCTGCCGTGTCCCCGAATAACGTGGAGGCGTTCGCGATGGCTTCCGCATCGGCGAACAGGTAGCTGTTAAGCGTCGGGCGATACCCCTCGGCGCCTTCGTCGATGTCGTCGGTCTGCCGGCTGTTGATATTGCGCTCCATGCCATCGTGCAGCCCGTCCCAGCGGAACATCCGGTGTTCTGCATCCCAGTGTTCCGTCATCCACCCGGCGTATTGCCGCTTCATATAAGGAAGGAGCCGGTGCAGGAGCCCGCTGTCCCCAAGCACTTCGTAAGTTTCCCAGACCGCCGCGCCGTACCAGTTGCTGTAGCTCCGGGGTTGGGCGCCCGGCGCCTCGAACCAGTAACGGGCAAAGTCTTCGATGATACCCCGGTCGTTGAGCCAGCGAACTTCCTCCATCTGGTGGCCCAGGGGACAGCTGATGGCGCCGTAGGCGCCGGACCAGAAGGGGCGGTCGATGAACTCGGTGAAAGTGTACCCGGTCTCGGGCGCTCCGTAGGTGAGATGCTTGGTGACCAGCTCCCAGCGGTAGTAGTAGGTCGTGTTAATCGCAGAGTCGGGGGAGTCGAAGGCGGGGATCCGCGCGGCAAACCAATCGATGTCCCTATTGTCCCAGAAGGTCTGGCGGGTGAGGAGGGCGTGTTTGTCCAACACCTGGGCAGATAGCGCCGGCGCGAGCTCCACTAATCCGATGAGGCAGTAGAATACCAGACGGCTGCGCATGGCCTATCCGGAGGTGTGTGGGCGGCGATGTCGTAAAGCGGGTTAGGCTTCGAGGCGCATTACCGCAGGGAACGCAGGGAAGCAGGGCTCGCAGTAAACTGCATTAATGATAGCTGAATGGAACTGACTGTTTCCCCTGCGTGCTGTTTCTGCTCCCCTGCGTTCCCTGCGGTGAAGCGCCCCGCTACCAGCGGAGCGTGATCTTTATGCACGCAATGCCGTGTCGTACCGACAGGTCAGAACATCCCATTCTCATTCGGTGAGTTCGGGGGAACCGGTTCGGCGATATCCCACAACTCGGCGACCCGGTCTTCCTCGAAGCGGAAGATATGCACCAGGGCGATCTCGGGTGCATCGGGTTGGAGCCGGACCCGCGAGTGCACTACGACCAGGTCGCCTTCCTCGAGTGCGTGCTCGATCTGCAGCGTTTTGTCGGGATTGTCCCGCGCGTTGTCTTCCATGGCGTTAGCAAGTGATTGGGCGTCACCAGGGAAATGCGGATTGTGGTGCCGGAAGTCCGGTGCCACGAAGGCGTCGAACGCATGCCGCACCCGGCCTGAGGCGGCGAACTGCAGGAACGACATAGCGGCTTCTTTATGCAGGCTGACGCCGGCGATGGTGGATCTCATGGCGCTGTCCGGTTGAGATGACTCGACAAAACTAGGTAAGCCGGACCGGCTGGTCGTGTGATGTGGGACACGCTTACCGGTCCGGTGCGCGGGCGGCGATTTCGTACAGTGGTTCAGGCTTCGAGGCGCATTACCGCAGGGAACGCCGGGAAGCAGGGACCGCAGTTAACAGCACGCATATCCAACTGAACAGGATTAGCTGTTGTCCCCTGCGTGCTGTTTCTGCTTCCCTGCGCTCCCTGCGGTGAAGCGCCCCGACGTATCGTCAAACGAGATCCAAATGCACGCACTACTTGAGCACGAACAAAACAGTGGGATCCAGCGGATACCGCCCGAAACGTTCCCCATAAATCGCCAGCCCGCCGGGCAGCGCCTCGTCCACTTCCAGCCTGATGACCACCTCGCCCGCGCGAGCAGCCTGGGCGACAGCCTCAGGCGGAATCGATACCCGGAGCAGCTGTCCGTAGGATCCCGCCTCGTGGAGATGGCCATCGTGAGGCTGGGTCTGCCAGCTCAGGACACCGCGCGAATCGGCCGGGTCGTCCGCTAGGTCGTAGCGTCCGGCCGGAAACCCATTCACCCGCACCATCACCGCGCTGGGGAACGGCGTGGCGTTAGTCATCGGGTAGCTGTTGGGGTTCCGGCTCCGGTCGTGGAACCCACCGCCTCGCATGTAATCGCCGTTGTCCGCCATGGTGCTGTCGCGGTCTTTCCCGTTGAGCCGCTTGGCGGAGGCCTCCACCAGGAAGGTCGCGCCGGCCACGTCCCGGGGGTCAAGTCCCGCCGGCCAGGGGATGTGATACTCGAAGTAGCCGCTCCCGGCCCCGTCCAGCTTCTGGTCGAGCACCGTCCATTGCTTGAGCGACCAATGCCCGTCACTAACCCTCGTGGCGGGGATATGGACCACCCGAGCCCGGCTGCCGTTGCCGAGCGTGGCCGTGGTCGGCGGATCGCCCTGGACCGTAAAGGTGGTGAAGTTGCGCTGGAGCACCGTGCCGCTGCGATCGACTAATTGCGTCGCCAGCACCAGCACCGCGGGTTCGTTCGGCATAGTGACCGGGAGCGGCGGGAGCGGTCCGGTCATCCACGGGTGGTAGGGCACCTGTCGGGAGGAGGACGCGTAGGTCTTTTCCTCGCCCAGTGCATTCCAGCCGCGGAGTTCGGTGCGCAGCGTGAGCGAATCACCGAGGCCCGACCTGCCGGTCAGGAAGGATGCAAAGAGGGGGACCTCGATCGTCTCACCGGGGCGGACTCTGTGCGCGAGCTCGGAATCGCCAACGACGAGGTAGAACGGTGAATGGAGGTCGTTGAGCGACATGCCGCCCACCAGGCTCCCCAGGCCGGTCTCCTTCCACGAGCGATCGAAGCGCCAGTAGCCGTTCCACTCGTTGATCACGTCGTGGTGCTCGGTGTAGAGCCAGCCGGCGAGCCTGGGGTTGCGGCGGAAGGCATTGATGGCGCGATGGTAGTCCCAGCTCCAGTCCACGTCCCCGGTGCTGCCCTCATACCCCCAGACGTTCCCGAACTCCGAGTTGAGCATCGGCTGCCGCCCCTGGCGCCACCCTGATTCGAAATTCCAGGTCGATCCCGGAAACGTGCTGTCGCTGACCCGCTGGACGTAGGTCTCCCAGCGCCAGCCGGGCAGGTACTCGTGCCAGGAATTGAGATCGGTCTCGGTATGCTTCCATCCGCAGCAGGGGGAATTGTCCTCCACCAACCGGGTCGGGTCCAGCGACTTGGCGAGCCGATAATCCGCGGCGACTCTGCGCTGAGTCTCCGGGAGGTAGTGCTCCTGGTCTCCTTCCTTGGTGATCAGTCCCCAGCCCTCGTTGAACATCACATACGCGAAGACGGCGGGATGGTTGTAGTCCCGGTCGATCATGCCGCGCAGGGCCACCTCGTGCTCATGAAAAGCGGTGGAATCGGGTGGGCCCCACCAGTTCGGCACGTCGGCCATGATGAGGATGCCCAGCCGGTCGGCCCAGTACAGCTTGCGCGGCGATTCGATCTTGATGTGCTCGCGGAGCCCGTTGAGCCCGATCTGCCGGGGGCGCAGAATCTCTTCCCGGAGGGCGCTATCGGTCGGAAAAGTGTAGAAGCCCTCGGGATGATAGGCCTGGTCCAGGGTGAGCTGGAGAAAAACCGGCGTCCCATTGATGGCGACGTAGGGAATGGAGGTGCCGGGAAGATTGACCACCGAGATGCTGCGCATGCCAAAATAGGTGCCCACCCGGTCCTCGGCGATGCCGTCCCCGGCCACGCTTACCGTCACCTGGTGCAGAAAGGGGTCCTCCAGGGACCAGCGCCGAGCATTGGGGAGCGGGATGTCGATGTGGGTGGCCGTGGCACCGCGCCGAACCCGCTGGGTGATATCCGGCTGGCCGGCGCGGTTGGTGAAGGTCAGGCGCAGCGCCAGGTCCTTCGGCGCCGGCTCCAGCAACCTTATGTCCACACCCACACCCGTCAGGTCCGGCCTGGGTGTGAAGTGTACCGCCGCGAGCGGATCGGAGCCCCGTGCCTCGAGATAGGCCGTCTGCCACATTCCGCGAGCCGGTCCGTAGCCCTGCTTGCCTTCCAGTTTGAAGGGATGCGGCGTGTCGTCCACCCGAAGCACCAGCCGTTGCGCGCGATCGAGATGGAGATAGGGCGTCAGCTCAAACTCGAAGGGCGTATAGCCACCCTGGTGCTCACCCAGTCTGGCGCCGTCGAGCCAGACGGTGGTGCGCCAGTCCACCGCGCCGAATACCACGAACACCCGACGGCCGCTCCAACTCTGCGGCACGGTGATGGAGCGCGCGTACCAGCCGACATTTCCACTGTCGGGGACCCCGGAAAGCGGCGCTCCCCAGGAGAACGGCACCAGGATCTGTCGTTCACCCGGCAGCGAGCCGCTGGACCAGCCGGCCTGCTCACCCTGGTCCCCCGCATCGAAAGCGAATTGCCAGGGGCCGTTCAGGTTCAGCCACTCGGCGCGCTCGAAATCGGGGCGGGGGTGCTCGGGAAGCGGGATGGTGGAGAAACGGGCAGGGCTTTGGGCGAGAAGCGTTTTACCGGAGCAAACCAGCGCGAGAAGGCCTAGGAGATGGAGGCGAGTCATGGTGATAGAAGGTACTTCCCCGTCCGGCGGCTTCCAACCAGAGATGTAAGGCAGCGTAGGCCCGCCACGGGCGCCACCGCTCCGCCTTCTCAAGCAGGGCACCCGCGCTGGCGACGCCGGCGGCCCGTTGCAAGGCCGGGTCGGTCGCGGGAAACGCGTCCGGCCAATAAAGAGTGCGCATCGCGATGGTGGTTGCCAGCTGCTCGCTGATGCCGTCGATCTCCCGCAGGCCGTGTTGCAACCCCTCCAAGTCGCCCCCCGGGTCGAGCCAGAGCCGGCCGTTCGCGATCGCACTCGCCAGCGCAATGATGCTCGCGGCCCGGCGCGAGGGCACACCGAGAGCTTCCAGCCGAGCCCCACCAACCGCGGCGATCTGCGCGGCTGCCGGCGCCACGTGGGTGAGACCGGGGATCCCGGTCGCGATTGGCTCGCCGAAGGCCTCGGTCAGCCGTGCCGCGAGCGGGCCGCTCAGGAGCATCCGGAGCGCGGTCTCGAAACCGTCGAATGCGCCGGGGACTCGCATGCCGGGCCGCTTCGCGACCAGCGCGCCCAGTCCGCCCTGCTCCAGGTGGGCGTCCACCACGGTGGGCTCGGCGTCCAAGTCAAAGACCCGGCGCAGCCGAGCGATCAGCGGCATCAGGACAGGGAGCAGTGAAGCGGAGACCTCCACCACCACGTGGGTGTCGGCGGTGTTGCCCGATGCCCGCGGTCTAGGCGGTGCGTCCCAGGCCAGGACGAAGCCGGTATGGTTGTCTATCCGTACCGTGCGACCGTAACTGTTGTCTGCAACCCGTTGAACGCACGGGGTAGCCTCGCCGCCGAGGAAATCCAGGAGCGCGTCCCAGGCGAAGGGTGCGCGGTAGGCCAGGGTGAACCGGATCGATTCGCCTTCCGGCCCGGAGGCCGGGGAGGGGCGCCGGGTCTCCGGCCTGCGGCGGAGCGCAGTCGGCGCCATCCGATACTGCTCCCGGAATGCCGCGTTGAAACGGCGCAAGCTCTGGAAGCCGCTGGCGTACGCGACCCGGGTCACCGGCAGCCCGGTGTCAACCAGCAGGCGCTTGGCCAGTAACAGGCGGTGGGTTTGCGCCAGCTCGAGCGGGGAGACCCCGATCTCGCGCTCAAGCGCCCGCCGAAGGTGCCGCCCGCTGACGCCGAGCTCGCCGGCCAGGTCCGCGACGCTCCGGCCATTCAGTCCGCCCGCGCTGATGCGCTGGGCCGCCATCCTGGCGAGTCGAGACACTGCATCGCACAGCGCGAGGCCCGGGGCAAGCTCGGGTCGGCAGCGCATGCAAGGCCGGAACCCCGCGCTCTCGGCCGCGGCCGCGGAATTGAAGAAGCGCCGATGGTCGTGGTAGGCCACCCGCGCCGGACACACCGGGCGGCAGTACACCCTGGTGGTAGTAATTCCGACGAAGAAGACCCCGTCGAAGCGCGGATCGCGCGCATCGAGCGCGCGGGCGTAGGCGTCGGGGTGCAGCGATGGGTGTGCGATGGGAAGCCTCCTGGGTTCTGGGTACTGGGTACTGGGTACTGGGTACTGCGTACTGGGGCTGCAGTAGCTGTTACCCAGCACCCAGTACCCAGTACGCAGTACCTTTTGACGAACGTCCGGTCTCAACCGGTACAGCTAGGGCAATGGCGTCGCCACAAAGGGGACGGTCTTGCCCGTAGCGGCATCGAACACCCTGCCGGTGATCTGCCCGGCGTCGTTGATGTCCTGGGCGGAGCGGAAGATATCGCCATTCCCGGTCCCCAGAATGTTGTTGAGATCGGTCATCTGGCCGTTCTGATAGATGAACGCATGAGAGCCGTTGGCTCCTCCAAAAGAAACCCCGACCACCTGGCCGTCCTGGTTTATCGCGAATGCCTGGCTGAACAGATCTCCTGGAAGGGTTTGCAGGTCCACCGCCGCGGCGGTGCCGTAGATCCAGAGATAGGCGTGGGGTTCGAAGTCGTCCTCGGGAACCACTCCGGCCGGATTGGAGAATCCCGCAACGTCCCCGCGTTGATTGATGTCCATCGGGGTATGCCAGGTCACGCCTCCGAGGTGGGGAATTTCTCTCACTCGCCCCGACTTATCCCACATGACGGAATGGATGGCGCTGTAACGACCCACCGCCTGGTCACAGGGGCCGGAGATGCCAACCGCCTGGCCAGCTTCATTGATCGCCGTGGCCGCGGAGGTCGAATCACCCGGGAGGGGCCGTAGCTGGCGAACGCTGATTGCGCCCTTCTTCAGCTCGTACAGGGCTGCACGAAACTGAAGCACCTGTTTGGTGGTGGGGTCGCAGGTCGGATCGTGGACCGGCGTTTCCGCCCATCCCACGATTTGGCCCTGGTTATTGACCCCGGCCGCAAAGCTGTGATAGCCGCCCAGGGGAGGCAGCTCCCGCATCACGTTATTCTGCCAGACGAACCCGCGACAGATCAGGTTTGTAACCTCGGTGAGGAATCCCGCGAATTCACAGGCCCAATCCTCATCCAGCGGGTCAACCAGGCCGGTGTGCGAAATACCGACCACCATGCCCTGCTCGTTGAGGCCGGGCCAAGGTACGGTACTGCTGGGCCCGCCCAGTGTACCGAGGGGCATGATCGAGTTGCTGTTTTGCCACAGTACAGCGCGCCGGGTTCCATCCGCCTGCATTGACCACCCTGCGGCCACGCCATGGTTATTGATGGCCATACCCCGACTCAGCGACCCACCGAGAGTCGGGTATTTGACGACCTGGTATGTGGTGTTGGCTCCAAGCTGACTGCGCGATTCGGACGGCTGGGTGACCTGGGCTTCCCTGCTGCAGGCGCTGAGCGCGGCGGCCAGAAGCGCGTACTTGATGATTCGCATGGCATCCCCAATGATAGAACGGTGAGTACGCACCGCTCCCACCATAGGCCGCGATACATCTGGCTGCGCGCCGGATTCGGACATTGAATTAAGGTGGCCATTTACGGACCTCGAATCTTGGGGGTCTATGGCAACCTCGTGCGACCCGGATTGGGTACTGGGTGGTCGATACCACTGGTCGCTGCCACCTGCCATACGCCATAGCCAGATTCAAACCGAGGACTGTCGACTGGTATCTCAGGTGAGCGCCCTATTGCACCTGTCCGGCTGTTGCTGCTTTCCTTGTCTCCAGGGCTACCATGCCACGCTACACCACTCCCGCTCTCCTGCTTGCCCTGTTGCCATCGCTGGCGCTGGCCCAGAATCCGTACCAGCACTATACCGACGCCTTTGAGCTCCGGTTCGCCCGGTCCCAGCCGGTCGTGAGCTACACGCTTACGATCGATTCGGCGGACCTCTCGGGTTGGAGCGTCGCCATGCACTTGAAGAACCTGCCCGACAGCTTTCGCCTGGCGATGTCCGCCCATCCGGAATACGATGACCGCTACTGGCGATTTGTCCGTGACCTCCGGGTCGATTCGACCGGTGCTGCCGCCACGATCGCGCGGGAGGACAGCGCGGTCTGGCGGGTGAGCGCTCCGGGAGGAACGGCGGTCGTTCACTACCGGATTCAGCTCCCGCCGCCCTCTCCGCCGCCCCGCGCGGCGTGGCGCCCATTTCTCTCGCCGACCGGCGGCCTCACCGGGGCCGCCCACGCGTTCATGTATGTCCTTGGTGCCGAGCTGGCGCCGGCCCACGTCACGCTGGTCCTGCCGGCGGGCTGGCAGATTGCGACCGGACTGGAACCCACGGCGGATCCCCGCACTTTCTTCGCGCCGACCGTCGACGTGCTGGTCGAATCTCCCATCCTGGTTGGCCGGCTGCACACCTGGCGCTTTGCGGTGGACGATGTCCCCCACAACGTGGTCTACTGGGCCCTCCCTGATGCGACCCCATTCGACACCGTTGCGTTCGTCGGTGGGGTCGAGGGAATTGTGCGGCAGGCGGTGGCCCTCTTCGGGCGGCCTCCTTATCGGGAATACACCTTCCTGTACCAGGATGGGTCGTACGGGGCCCTGGAACATCCCAACTCGGTGACCCTGGGGGCACCCAGTGCGGATCTGGCCAAGGGCTTCGCCGACGCACTGGGGGAAACATCTCATGAGTACTTCCATACCTGGAACCTGATGCGGATCAGGCCCGCCGAATATCGAGCTGTGACCTACAAGCCTCAGCCGCCGACCCTCGGTCTCTGGTTCAGTGAAGGGCTCACCATGTTCTATGCCGACCTCCTGCTTCGACGGGCAGGGCTACCGACCGAGGACTCGACTCGAGTCGTACATCTAGAACGCCTTATTGCCCGCTACCTGGGCAGCACCGGCAATTCGTACTTCTCCGCCGAGTCGGTTGCCAGCGTGGCCTACGGAGCAGCGCCTGGTGCGCTGGGTGATTACCAGGCGAGCACTCATCTTCAGGGAGAGCTTCTGGGCGGGATGATGGACCTGATCATTCGCGGCGCGACTCACGGGCAGCGCTCGATGGACGACGTCATGCGATTGATGCTGGAGCGCTTTTCGGGGGAGCGGGGTTTTGCCGGCAAGGATGTCGAAGCCACGGTGGAAGCGGTGTGCCGCTGCGACGTCACTCCTTTCTTTGACGGGTACATCAGGAGCGGGGGTCACCCGATTGATTTCGATCGCTACCTCGCCCTGGCCGGGCTCCGGACCCGGGTCACCTGGGGTCCCGCGTTCTGGGATAACCATGAGCAACCCGATCTCCGGATCTGGGGCTGGCCCCGGCCGGATTCCACTGTGGGCTTGGGCATCGGCGATCCGGAGAGCATCTGGGCCAGGGCTGGGCTTCACACCGGGGACCAGCTGGTGTCGGTGAACGGCGTGCCGGCCACCTCCTGGCGAGCGGCCCGGGTGGTGTTCGGCAACCTCAAGCTGGGGGACACGACCCGGGTGGAGGTGCGCCGGCCGTCCGGGCCGTTTACGGCGAGGGTCGTGGTGACAGGCTACCAGGAGCCCACCGTGCACATCGAGGAGATTCCGAATGCCTCTGAGAGGCAACGGGCGTTGCGAGCGGTTTGGATGACGGGGCGACCTTAATCGGTTGGTGTAGGGGTCGATCTCGTAGGGGTCGATCTCAGATCGACCCCTGACCGTTGTTTCCCGGCCGCATCAGTCATGGCGGCGTGGACACATCCCGGGCGACCCGCGGTGATTCAAGAAGCCAAGTGGTAGCAATGGTTTAGCCCTGGGGGCGGGAGGCGGTACCAGACTTGCTTTCATAGCAGGCAAGTGAGCACGGACGGGACTCGGTGGCCATCAGCGGCCGTCACCACTCGGATCTCACAGGTCCTTCCCGTCCCTGCTCGCTTTCTTTTTGCGCGCCATCCTACCGCGTCCTCTTGGCGAAATCGCCTACCGAAGTCAGCTGCAGTGGGAATCTCTTCAGCATTTCCTTCATATCGATGACGTCCCCATTGGCATAGGCCAGCATCAGCGCCGCGAAACTCTGTTGCAGCGGATCGGTGGCAGCGGCCCGGTTGTCGCCCAGAGCCTTCTCGTCCATGTGATCCACGCGGAAGGGTCGTCCCGTGACCTGTTCGAATTGGCGCACCACCTGAAGCGGGCTCAGCGCCTCGGGGCCGCCCAGCTCGAGGGTCGCATTCTTCGCCGCGGGTTGGTCCAGGGCCAGGACGGCGAACCGGGCCACGTCCCCGAAGCTGATCCAGCTGATGGGGTTTTCACCCGTCCCGTAGATGGTGGCGTGCGCGTTGGCGGCGTCGAACCCCAGGTGGGGACTCAACCATATCTCCATGAAGAAGGTGGGCGCGAGGATGGTCCAGGTCATGCCGCTTTGTTTGAGATGCTTCTCGACCGTACGTTTGGCCGTGGTCAGCGGACAGTCCACGTCGATGTGGTGGGAAAATGAGACGTAGGCGAATCGGGCAACTCCGGCGGCCCTGGCTGCGTCGATGAGCCGGACCTGGCCATCCTGGTCGACGGTTCGTAACGAGTCCCCCGCCTGGCGCGAGGTGGTGGTGGACGCCGTGGTGATAACGGTATCAGCACCGCGGCACGCGGCATCGAGCGAGGGGGCATCCTTGAGGTCAGCCTGCACCAGGGCCGCGCCGGAACTCTTGAGCTGATCCAGTTTCGCCGGGTCGGAGGTGGGGCGGGCCAACGCCCGGACCGGCTTCCCGGCCTGCCTCAGTTGCCGGCAAATCGCTCCGCCGAGGAGCCCGGTGGCGCCGACGACGAGGATCATGGCCATCGCGTTGTGGGAGACGGCATCATGATACGGTCCTGGACAGGGGCCGGCTAGGGGCAGGTCCTCCTGCCGTGTTGACGCCTCCCAAATCCTGCCACTTTGATGACTTCCGTCCCCGGATGACCCCCATCACATCGCGCCCTTTCAATACCAGCCATTGTGTCTCCGTACCTGAACGGAGGATTCCATGGCAACCACGGCTGAACCCATTTTCGTCCGACGACCAGATTCGCCGGCCGATCGACGGGTAACCCCAAGTTACGACAGCAAGGCGGCAGCCAAGGCGAGCGAATGGACCCGGTATCTCGTCCCGCTTGGCCGCGTGCTCTTCGCGGCGATATTCCTGGTGGCATTGCCCTCGCAATTCAGCGCGACCACCATCGGCTACGCGACCCAGGCCGGCGTTCCCTACGCCAATATCCTGGTCCCCTTCGCCGGCATCGTTGCGGCGATCGGAGGGCTCAGCATCCTGCTCGGCTTCCATGCCCGGGCCGGTGCGTGGCTGCTGATCGCATTCCTCATTCCGGTGACGTTCACGATGCACGCCTTCTGGAACGTGACCGATCCCGCGATGCGCGCGATTCAGCAGGCCAATTTCATGAAGAACATTGCCCTGATAGGCGCCGCCCTGATGCTGGCCTATTGGGGTGCGGGCCCCTCCAGTGTGGACTTGAAGAAGTTGTGGCGGGCGTAGGTCGGGTAAGGGGTCGATCTTAGATCGACCCCTGCACAGGTTTCCTGGTCCCACCCCGCGGCTAATCGCCGCGGGGTTTTTCGTCCGGGCGGGCTCGACCTGGCGATGCTGAAGGTCGGAGGGATACGACGGACGAGCAATCTGGAACGTGACTCGACAGACGTGACGAAGCTGGTGCTTGACAGGCGAACTCCATCAGAGAAAATAGAAGGCCCAGATCTTTCAGTCGGGGAGCCAAAAACCAGCCATCAAGGGGTTGAGCCATGATGAAAGAGGAATTCACCAAGTTCCTGCAGACTTGGGACGATGAGGCCGCGCTGACGGTCAAGGTGATGCAGTCAATTCCGAGTGATCAGTACGATTTCCGTCCCGACCCCGGTGGACGCTCGATCG
>Ga0070698_100001783_pt1 | contig 23954 bp, 26 predicted proteins | sample KBSK1502metaG_FD_65477 | JGI IMG/M metagenome (GOLD analysis project Ga0070698, IMG submission 65477) | Corn, switchgrass and miscanthus rhizosphere microbial communities from Kellogg Biological Station, Michigan, USA - KBS K1-50-2 metaG | ecosystem: Host-associated > Plants > Roots >... | reverse complement strand
AGTGGGCGGCACCTGCCCTACGTCCTGGTCGTGGTCGACGAGATGGCGGAACTGAGCGCCGTTGAGTCGAGCAGTAGAGACGAGAAAGGGCGCCGACAGGCAGCCCTTGCTTCGATATCTCGGATATGCCGTCTCGGGCGGGCGACAGGTTTCCACGTGATCGTGTCGACCCAACGCCCAGACGCTGAGGCGGTGCCTGGCCAGATCAAGGCGAACATCCCTGCGACGGTCGCCTTTCGTGTTCGTTCAGCGATCAATAGCCGCATCCTGCTGGGCGAAGACAACACCGGAGCCGCCAGCCTACCTCCGCTGCCGGGTCGTGGCATTTGGCAGTTCGACACGGATGCCAGGTTCCAGTCGATCTGGCTGGATAAGCAGGCGGCCGAGGCGGCGCTCGCACCTCTAACGGCTCAGGCGGCAGGCACGGAACGCGTATCACCGTGCCTTCCAGGGCGTTGGCAGAGCCAGCTGTAGATGCCCATCGCCGTGCTCAGCGCTGGGATTGACACGCTCCATCTGTCGGCCCGTGGCCAGCTGAAGTCAAGTGTTCGGGAAGACTTGGAAGAGGCCAAGGTCCGGGCGCTGGCTGCCGAAGAGCCGGTCCCGTTCGAGTTGCCCGTCACTAGCCAGGCGTTTCTTATGAAGCCGTTCGGCCTCCGCGGTTATGCCTACTGGCTCACGTCGCCTGACTTCGAGCTCGTCCTTGGCAAGGGAGAGCGATTTCCAGCGGCCCTGGTCCAGTTTCACTCGGCTTATCTGCACTCGTGCGGGCCGGCCATGGCCTGGGACCTGGTGAACCTGATGCTCAGGCACGACCTCTTTGTGGCTCCGCCTGACGTAGCCGTTTCGCGCGTCGACCTATATGTCGACTTTCAAGGCTGGATCCCTGTCGTCGACGACTTGCGCCGATTCGTCTGTCAGGGCCGGCAACGTCGCGTTTTTGAAGAGGTGTTCGTGACCGGTAGGCAGCTAACCGGTTTCATGTTTGGCAGGGGAGGCCTGGCGGCGCGTATCTACGACAAGACAGAGGAGTGCCGTAAGAGAAGCAACGGCTGGCTGCTCGATGTGTGGGAGGGCGGTGATCGTAGCCTCCCGGTTTGGAGGCTTGAGTTCCAGTTCCGCCGGCTCGTGCTGGGTGAATTCCACCTGAGAGGGGTCGAGGAAGTCACTGGCAGCATCCAGGACCTGTGGGATTACAGCACTGATCGCTGGCTCTCACTGCGTAGGCCGACCGGAGACAAGCAAGTCAAGCATTGGCCGGAGGATCCGGCTTGGCGTCAGCTCCGGGCGGCGACACTGGCCCCTGCCAGTACCGGCATCGTCCGGCAGCGAATAGAGGAAGCATCCGAGGAAATGCTTGTGCGCGGGCTAATGGGATACGCAACCAGCCTTGCTGCGCTGCGACAGCAGACTGATCTGGGCGATGCCCTCGCAGATGCTGAGCCTTTGGTCCGCAGCTATCTCGCGAATCGCGACCGCGATTTCGTTGGCGAGGTGCGCCGGAAGGCAGCGCGACTCATGAACGTGACCGCACCGCTCCCAAGTTCGGGGGATGGCGCACCGCCGTGGCGTGCAAGGGAGCTACCCCGAACATGACCGGTGCGACCCGTATCGGCGGTCGCCAGGACGGTCGTGGTGGCTCTTGTTCGCCTTCACGCTTAACCCGAAATCGAATACGGATTAACAGGACGGCTTGATTCGGATGGAACGCGTCCTTATCACTCCAGCTGAGGCAGCTGCGATGTTGGGAATTAGCCGGGCAACGCTGTACCGCGTGATGCGCGACACGGATTTTCCGTTGATCCGCGTCGGCCGTTCTCCGCGCATACCAATCCGGGCGCTTCACAACTGGGTTGATTCAAAGCTTGGGGAGCACCAACTGTCCTCTGATCAGGCAAAGGTCAGATGACTCGAAGGGCGCCTGGCGAGGGTTCGATCTATCGCCGTAGAGATGGCCGCTGGGTTGGTCAGGCGCATAAGGAGACTGGCGGCAGGGTCTTCGTGTACGGCACGACGCAGCGCGAGGTGCGGGAACGAATGACTGCCGTCAAACGCGAACTTCAGCAGAACATTCCTCCCATTACTGGCCGGATGACCCTAGCCGTTTACCTCCAACACTGGCTGGTCGAATCGGCCAAACCGACCATTAGGGAATCAACGTACGTCTCGTACCGGACAATCGTCCGCAACCACCTGGTCCCACAGCTGGGCAGGGTTCAGCTCGCGAAGCTGACCCCTGAGATGATCGAGCGATTCCTAAATGAACGGATTGGGACTGGACTCTCGCCGCGCCGTGTCCAGTACTTCCACGCGGTGCTGCGTCGGGCCCTGAACCGGGCCGTGAAGGCGGGCTACCTGGGACGCAACGTCGCTACTCTCGTTGACCCACCGCGCGTCCCACACAAGGAAATCGAGCCGTTCACGCCGAGCCAGGTCCGAGTGTTGCTTGAGGCTATCAAAGGGAATCGGCTGGAAGCGCTGTACTCCGTGGCGTTGGCCATTGGGCTGCGCCAAGGCGAAGCTCTCGGGCTTCGTTGGGAGGACGTGGACTTCCAGGCTGGGCTGATTCATGCCCGCTACGAACTGCAGCGATTCGAAGGAAAGTTCCATTTGGTCGAGCTGAAGAGTCGACGCAGCCATCGAACCTTAGCGATGCCCCCGTACATCGCCGAGAAGTTGCGCGAACACGGGGCTATGCAGCGTGAGGAGCACCTGCGCCTGGGTCCGGAGTGGCACGACAACGACCTTGTGTTCACGAGTCAGACGGGTCTGCCACTCGACGGAAAGAACGTGACGAGGGCATTCCAAAGGCTGCTCAGAAGGGCGGGACTGCCGAAGCGACGGTTCTACGACCTGAGGCACTCGTGCGCAACCTTGTTACTGGTCCAGGGTGTCCCCGCCCGAGTAGTGATGGAGATCCTCGGGCACTCACAGATCGGGCTGACGATGAACACGTACACGCATGTCTTGCCTGAACTGAGCCGCGCTGCAGCCAGCGGAATGCAGAAATTTCTCGCCGATAACGGAAACCTCAGCGTTTCTTGAGGTTTTCCTGATGCTCCGATGAGGTTTCCCGAGCTGTGCCTGCATAGCCTGCAGTCACGAGTTGGTGAAACCCGTCAGTTAGTGGAAGGGAGGTCGAAGTCATCCATGCGCAAGAGTTTGGTTCGTACCGTCCTGTTCGTCGCGGCCACGCTCGTGGCCACCAATCAGCCGGTCTTGGCAGCAGATGCGATTGACCAAACGCTGGGCAATATCACTGGCTGGGCCCAGGGCCTGCTGATCTCGCTTGGGGTGTTGGGCTTTGTGCTTGGCGGGGCGTTCTTCATCTTCGATCACACGATCGGCGGCCAGGAACGGGGCAAGCAGTTCATGGTCGGTTCGGTCGGTGGAGTCGTGCTCGGACTTCTGGCCGGCCCCATCGTCCGTTTGTTCGCAGGCTTCGTTGCTCACTGATGTCAGCGAACGTTCGGATTGGACTCGTCGTTTGCGTGCTTCTCCTGGCTCTGGGCACCGGGGCGATGGCTGCTCAGGCGTCAACTAGTCCGACACCAAGCCCATTGTCAACGGCAGGGTCGCCCACCGGGCAGCCATCGCCAACGCAGGCGCGAGGGGCCGGCATCTTTCCGGACTTCAATCCCACCAAGGTGATCTATCAGGCGATTGGCGGCCTTCTCTACGGGATGGACTCGATGTTCAGCGACGAGATGAGCCAAATCTGGAATCCGTTGGTGGCCGGCGGCGACAACCTGGATGGGACCGAAAACGCCGGCGTCCTGGTGGACAACACGAAGCTCAAGCAGATGTGGGGGATCTCGCTCGGGATCGCGGGCGGTTCGCTGCTGGTGCTTCTTTTCACCGTGATGGTGCTCCTGTGGATGGTGGGCGAGTTCGTCGGCGCTGGCCATGAGCTCGGACGCTTGTTGGTCAACTTTCTCGTTTTCTTCGTCCTAATGGGCGCGTCTTACTTCCTGATCACGCAACTCGTCAACATCGATAACGCGCTTGTCGGCGGCATCAATACGAACGTCGTCGTGGAGCTGCGCTCGCTCAAGGCCTTCCAACTCATTCAACTGCAGGACCCCAGCACAATCGACGACATCAACGCGCTGATCAGAGCTTTGGTCGACGCGCTGTTGATGGTGTTCGTGGTTGTCGAGCTGCTGATCTTGTTCGTCGTCTACTTCATTCGCATCGTCGCCCTGTGGATCCTCGTGGTCGTGTCGCCGTTCGTCCTTGCCCTCGCGATCCTCCCGGCCGCGAGAGGGCTAGTTGTCTATTGGTTCCGGATGCTCTGCGGTGTGATCTTCCTGAAGTTCGTGAACGTGCTGGTCTTCATGACCTTCGTATTTATCGGTGCGGCATCGAATATCGCGGTGATGAACGTGCTCTTGGTGTTCACGATGCTGCTCTTCATGATCCTGATCCCCTCCGCTGTGATACGTGCGCTGGGCGAGCCGAGTGGAGCGATCAGTTCGGCGCGGAGAACGGGCCATCAGTTGGCAATTTCGCGGCCGGTCCAGATTGCGCGGAACCGACTGGCTGCTAGGAAGGCCGCATGAGACTGCTCATGCTTCCGTTTCGTTTCGCTGCCGCAGTCATTGCGTGGGCCATCGGCGCGGCACTTGTAATAGTGATCGAAGCGGGACTCACCCGCGGCCATGCTTACGCGGCGCTGGTCATCGGTGCTCCGCTCTTGGCGCTTGGCCTCGGAGCAGTCGTTGGGACCGTCGTTTGGCGGATGAGTCGATTGCATCCCGTCCAGGCGGCCAGCCTGCTGGCGGTCCTAGTCGTGGCGTTCGTTGTGGCAGCCGTGCTTGGTGGCGCAGCGGTCAGAGGTTGAGAGATGGAGACCTATCGCATAACTTCCGACATTGAGCGCATCGAGACGTCGGTGACGGTGGCCGGTCGACGCGTTGGGATCCGCGCCGCCCTGCTCCTGCTGATCGGCCTAATGCTCTCGATTGGTTTGGTCGGCCTGCTGGCTCCAATGTTCGTCTCTCCGACTCTGTTCGTTCCTATTGGACTCGTGCCGCTCTACTTCGCCGCCTTGATCGCATTCGTGCGTCCGGGCGACGGGCGGCCGATTGAAAGGCAGCTCTTGGACCGGGTGCGTTTTGCGCGCGGCGCCAAGCGCGCCGCCAATCTCGGGCTCGCGCGCTTGGAATCCGGCTCAAGTTTTCTCGACTTGACTAAGGAGGTGTTCCCTGTGAAGGACGTTCGAGTGGGTCATGAGGTCGAGGCGGCCCTTACCGATCTCGACATGCCGTTCACCGTGCGTGGCCGTTCGGATCTGCGCTTGTTGATCGATGACCTGCGGATCACCGTGCATCGCGAGGAGGGCAGCGATGAGATCGCCATTACCGTTCACCAGGCGTAACCGCAATGCGGCGCGAAACGATGACTCGAGGTCGCATCTGCTGGTGGAGGCCATCGAGGATGGCGTTCTGCATGTGCGGGGCGAAGGACCGCGGATCGTGCTGGAGGCGGGCGGGGTCAACTTCGACCTGAAGTCAGAGTCGGAGCAACGGGCGCTGCTCGAGGTCATGGCGGAGCTGCTCAGCTACCTGCCCGGTCCGCTCCAGATCCTTGTTCGGAGCCGTGTATACGAACCGGATGAGTACTTTGAGACTCTCGAGCGCTGGCAGCACTCGTGGGAGGCAAAGGCCGACCTACGCGAGAAGCGGCTCGCCGAGTACCGCGCGAAGGTGCGGTACCTCGTTCAGAACAAGAGAGTCAAGGACCGGCGTTTCTACATAGTCGTTCCTTTCACCCAGCCGGCCGTCCAAAGGCTCACGCATAGGCCATCGCGAGATGAGGTGGATGCGCAGCTGCTACAGAAGGATCAGCAGATCGCCCGCATCCTGGAACGGGCCGGTGTGAAGACGCGTCGGCTGGCGTCTGCCGAGATCGAGGAGCTCTTCTACTACTCATACGACTCGTCCATGGCAAGGCTACAAAAGATGCGAGCGAAATCGGCGCCCGTGCGACGAGTCACTGTGCGAGCACTTACGGATGAAGAGGTGGTCAGTCTTGAGGTCCGCACGGCTGACGTCCGAGAGATGGTCATCCCTGCGGTGATGCAGATCAACGAGGACCACATCGTGTGTCGGAACCGAGACCAGCTATACCTGAGAACTCTGTACGTCCAGGACTACCCGCACGACGTGGAGCGGAACTGGCTGCGTGAGGTCTTGAAGCTCGACTTCAACATCGACGTGTCCCTGCACATCCGACCGTTGGATGTGCAGCAATCGCGGCGCCGGCTCGATGCAAACGAGCGCGAGCTGGTGGGAACTCTCGGCGCGGTCGCCGGCGATGCGCCAAGCGAGCGCGAGATCAGGGACAAGCTCGACGACATCGACTATGCGAAGGACGAGTTCCGGAAGAAGAACAAGTGGTTTCAGCTGTCCCTGTACTTCATGCCCTACGCCCAATCGCTAGACGAACTCGAGCAGGCGACCAGGGCGATCGAGGATCAGCTCGCGGGCCTGTTCTTCAGGTCGCAGCGCGCCATCTACCGCCAGGAGCAGGGGCTGCAGTCGATGCTGCCCCAAGCTACGGACCGACTTGGACAGACCCGTGGCATTTCCACAAGACCGCTTGCGGCCGCCTTTCCGTTCAACGCAGCGGACCAGGTGGAAGCAGGAGGTTACCTCTTCGGAATCGTGGGAACGGGTAGCACAGCCAAGACGCTTCTCGTGCTCAACCCGCGGACCTGGGACAACCCGCACCTTCTCGTCCTGGGCTGGAGCGGGAACGGCAAGAGCCACAACGTCAAGGAGAAGATCCTCGAGGAGTGGCTCGCCGGCGCCCGAGTCGCGGTCATAGATCCGCGAGGCGAATACGGCCCGGCCGCGGAGCATTGCGCCGGCGAGGTGATCCCGGTGCACCTCGGGAGCCCCAAGACCATCAACCTTTGGGATCTTCCACACGAGCACGGCAGAAACCCCTTCACCTCGAAGGTCCCTCAGCTCATCAACTTCTGGAAGCTGGCCCTTGGCTATCTGCCTGAAGAGGAGCTGCAGCTCGTCGACGGCGCGATAACGGCCGCGTACCAGAGGGTCGGAATCAATCCTGCCGATCCCGCCACCTGGACGCAGCCTGCTCCGGTGACAGCCGATTTCCAGGCGGCAATCCGGGAGCGGTACGGCTCGGAGGATCGCACCCGGTTGGCGGCTCGGAGCCTCTTCGACAGGTTGGAGCGTTTCACGACGGGCTACCTCGGTGCGATGTTCAACCAGAGAACGAACGTCAATTTGGGGAACGACTTTGTAGTCTTTGACGTGCGCACGGTTCGGCTGGAGCAGGTCGAGCTGCTGCCGCTCGTGTACTGGTTGATCCTCAACCATCTGCGCACCTGGATGACGGTCGAAACCAAGCGTCGAGTCATCTGCATTGACGAGTTCTGGTCATTGACCAAGCACGACGAGGGCATGGCCTTCATCGAGGAGATGGCACGAACCGCGCGCCATTCGAACACTCAGCTCGTGCTGGTGTCCCAAAGCGTGTCGGAGATGCTTTCCTCGCCCAGAGCGGTTGCGAGTCTCTCCAACATGGCGATGACGATCTTGCACAAGCAGCATCCGGATCACGTGGCTCGCGTTGTACAGGCTTTCCACCTTTCCGAGGTGGAGGCCGCCTATCTGCAGGGTGCGCAGCGGGGTCAGTGCTTGGTGATCACAGGCGTAGGTGAGCACGTCGCTATGCAGACGGTCGACTACGCGCCGGAACATCACCTCTACTGCACGGAGCCATTCAAATGCGGGATCTGCTCGCAGCAGGCCGCGCTCTACGCAGGCGAGCCGGTGGAGGCGCGGCGATAGATGGCTGCGCCTGCGGCCGCTGCCGGGGCCGTTCTGAAACAGTTGGCGTGGACCCTCGCCCGCCGAGAAGGTTCGAGGCTGCTTCGCACATTCTGGAAGGTGATTGCGGTCAGCGCTCTGATTCTGCTCGTCGCGCCGATCGGCCTGGTGGTGGTTGCCTTCCTCGCTCTGGCCAATCAGCTCGGTGGCGGCGCGGTTGTTACGGGTTACGCCGGCGGCGTGGCGGGAACCATGGCCTGTCCGGTTCTTGGGGCTGTGGTGACACAGGGTTTCGGGCCGACATCGGCGCCGTTCGAGCCACCAGGGTTTGGCTATCCACACTTCCACACCGGGATCGATCTCGCTGCGCCGTTGGGAACTCCGGTGCACGCAGCAAACGACGGATTCGTGGAGGTCGCCGGCACGATGGTCGACGCATTAGGAATGCCTGTCGGCTATGGCAACTACATCAAGGTTGGTGTCGGTGGTTCGGAAGAGGAGATCTACGGCCATCTGTCTGTGATTTCAGTCGCGCCTAATCAAGTGGTTAGAGCAGGTCAACTGATTGGCACCGTCGGCAGCACGGGCAGCTCGACCGGTCCTCACGTTCACTTCGAGGTTCGTGTTCGCGGAGTTCCGCTTGACCCGTCACCCGCACTCCAATGCTGAATCTCATTGGACGATCAGCTGCGGAGCGGGCGAAGTCTGTCGCGATTTGTGTCTTGGCTGGATTACTGCTGCTTGCTCTGTGGCAGCTGGAAACCCAGTCAGCCCTGGCCACGCACGAGGATCAAAATCGGCAAGTCGCAGTAAACGTCGCGAAGCGATTCGCCATCGCGCTGACCACGTACGACTATGCCCATCCGAACGCGCAGCTCGTCACCGTGGCGGCGGTTAGTTCATTAGTTGTGCAAGAGCGGGTGAGAGCTGCCTTCGGCGATGTCGTAGCTGCAAAGGCTACTTCGCTCGGTGGGGTCACTGGTGCCATCGTTACGAATCTAACGGCGTCGAAGGCCGATGTTCTTCTGGAAACCGCACAGGTCGTCGGGGGCAGCTATGCCGAAACCGGGACAACACTCGGAGGGCTTCTCGAGGTCACGGTGGGCCAGTCCGGCGCAGGCTGGGTGGTAGTTGACTTTCGGTGGCTCCTAGCTCCGAGCGGGGCCGCGTGAACTCAATTCGCATCTCACGCACCCCCCGGGTAGCGTCAGGCAATCCCAAACGGTCAGCCATGAATCGGGCGTGCGCGACGCCGAGCCGCGATCGCAGGCGGACGACGGAGCACGCCGGCTTGCTCCCGGTTCGGATGTCCACGAGGTGATGTGGAGGTCTGCCTGTTACCCTGTGGACGGCCCGCCAGCACGGCCACAATGACAACACCCACTCAGGGCAGAATGCCCCTCGACGAACTCGCGCTGGTGCGGCTCGCACTTGACTTTGGCGCTGCCACGGTTGGTGGCAACCTGAGCTCTGCAGAGAACTCAATCGCCCGATCCGCAGCAGACCTTCCATCCCCAGTGAGCGCCGCACTCAAGCGAGTGCGCGACGATATCCTGGCCGGCGAGGATCCCCTGGGGATCGCCCTCTACGCTGCGCGTTCCCCCGCCGCCCGTCGTCAATCTGGTGCTATCTATACTCCGCCCGAGCTTGTCCGCCCGATGGTCTTATGGGCATTAGAGAGAAACCCGCGCCGACTGGTCGACGCTGGGTGCGGCAGCGGACGGTATTCGGTCGCGGCCGCGATGAGAGATAGGAAGGTCGAGATCGTCGCGATCGATGTCGATCCAGTTGCTACGCTGCTGACGCGTGGAGCGCTCGCACTAATCCGGCGGGGCGGCGTTCGGGTGATCAATGACGATTACACAACGATTCTCCTCCCATCCATTGATGGCCGGACGGCATTCATTGGAAATCCTCCTTATGTACGTCATCACCGTATTGCCGCTGACTCCAAAAAATGGTTGGTTGCGGCCGCGGCCGAGCTTCGGCATTCTGGTGTGTCGACCCGCGCTGGGCTACACGCTTACTTCTTCTTCGCTACCGCGCTCCACGGTCGGCCTGGTGATATCGGTTGCTTTCTTACGTCGTCTGAATGGTTGGATGTCGATTACGGCAAGTCCGTGCGCCATCTGCTACTCAACGGCTTGGGCGCCAAGTCGATGCACATCATCGATCCAGCGATCGATACCTTTCCCAATGTGAAGGCAACCGGGCTCATCACTTGCTTTCAGCTGGGCACGTCAACCAAGACAATCAAAATTAGGCAGGTCACGGCTCTCACGGAGCTTGCGACGCTGGCTGGCGGCGACAAGCTGGATCGGCACCTGTTCCGCTCCGACGGCCATTGGACACAACTGGTCCGACCCCGTGACGGTGCTGTCCCCAAGGATTTTCAGCGTGTGCCCTTGGGATCTCTCTTCCGCGTGCGAAGGGGGGTAGCGACGGGAGCCAACAGCTACTTTGTGATGACACGGGAGCGCGCAAAGGATCGCGGTCTCGAAACTTGGTCTGTTCCTGTGATCGCTCATGCGAGTGAAATCCTGGATGCTAAAGGCGTTGTTCGCGCCGGCGCCAATCGCATGCTGCTGCTTTCCCCGAGCGGCGACGTTCGTCGACGTGACTTCGCACAACTCAACTCGTACCTGGCGCAAGGGGAACATCCTCGGGGAGGCCTACCTCGAATCAAGGACCGCTACCTCTGTCAGCAACGGGATCCGTGGTGGCGGATCGAACGGCCTGATCCCGCACCCGTCCTTGCGACATACATGGCTCGTCGCCCGCCCGCATTCGCCCTCAACCCCGACAAGCTCGCCTTGCTAAACATTGGCCACTACTTATATCCGAGTCGCAACGATTTGGATCTTGAGGCCATCGTGTGGGAGTTGAACCGGCAGAAGGTTCGGTTAGCCGGGCACGGACGCACCTACCACGGGGGCCTAGAGAAATTCGAGCCCAGAGAGATGGGCTTGCTAGAGATCGACCTGCCCAGCAAGCTCTTGTAAGTCCCTCTGCCCGGGGGCTGTAGCATACACGTACATACAACGTGCTACACTGTGGTTTGTGCAAGGGGGCAATGTCCTGGTTGATCTGCTACGTACCGCTGAGGCAGAACTCGCCGAAATTCGGGGCCGTAGAGCTGAGCTAGAGCGCATTGAGCGCACCTCGACCGAGAAGGTCGCGCATCTTCGAGCGCTCGTTGACCTGGAGGGGAGCGCGACCGAGGGAGCTGAGCCCGATGAGTCTCGACCGACAGCCGTGACGGTCAGCGACATGAGGGTCCAGGACTTGGCCGCTGAGATTCTCGGCGAACGGGGCCCGCTGCATTACCAAGAGCTGTGGGACGAAGTCGCACGACGGGGCGGTGTGCTTCTAAGCGGCAACCCGGCTGCCGTCCTGCTCACCCGCATCAGCCGAGATGACCGGTTCCGGCGCTCGAAACCCCGGGGCGTTTACGACCTAGCGCTTGGTAGTACCCCCCCTGCACCGAAGGTCAAGCGGAGGCGCCGGCGCAAGACTGGACGTCGTGGATCTGGGAGGATCCCCAGCCCCACGAAGTGAGCGGTACAGCCTCAACCAGACCCTTTGACTCGGGCAATGACGTATCGAATGTTGTCTTGGCACTGAGCGCCCTTGACCAGGTGGGTGGCTCGGTCAAGTTTGTCGACATCGAAGACGTCGCTCTTGAGGCGTTCAAGATCGCGCCAGATCGCTTCGGGTGGCGGACCAGGAAGGAATTCCCGTCGTGGGAGCGCGTACGGACCGCTTTCGTACACGCCAACCAGAGCCAGCAACGCAGAACAGCGCCCGTCTTGGTCGTAAGCAATACGGATGGATCTGCGTGGAGACTCACAGCCGAGGGAGTTGCGTTCGTCCGGGAGAACGCGGCCAAGACCGAGAAGCTAACTGGTCACAAGCGCGCTCGGGCAAGCTCGTCGAGTCCTTCAGGACGACGCGTGCGGGAGATCCGAAAGCATCGCGTCTTCACGAAGTTCGCACATGGAACACCGATAAGTGAAGTCGCGCGGTTTGAGCTGGCGGATCTGTTGGCTTGCCCGCCAGACTCGCCTATGAGTGCGGTTAAGCGGAAGGTCGACCAAGCGCGTGCGGCTGCTGTTGACGTTGACGATGTCGAGGTCGTTGAGTTCCTTGGGGAGGTCGCTAAAGAAGTGCAGCGACAGTGGTCATGAGCTCTGCGTTGACAGGAACCAAGACCGTCAGCCTCGGACAGGTTGAGCGCACTGCACGAGCCTTCTGGCAAGACGCATGGGCAGCAATGCAGGGAAGCATCGTGCGGGCATTGGTTGAGTACATCACCAACGCCGACGACGCTTACACACGAACGACCGCCGTCAAGGGTCGGATCTTTGTTGAGGTCGAGCACAAGCGAGGCGACGAGCCGTGGCAGGTGCGTGTACGCGACCGAGCCACGGGCATGACTCTGGACGCCATGAAGGAGTTAATTGGCAAGCAGGGAGTACGTACATCCGGCTTCGCCGAAGGCCAGAACGTCCGCGGCAATCTTGGCCTCGGCAGTAAAGACCCCGCTTGCTTCGGCAAAGTTACTTTTGAAAGCATCAAGGACGGAATGTACGCGTGGTTTGCAATCGACAACGAAGGTGAGAGAACCTCAATTGACAAGCCGCTAAAAGCTACGCGGGAAGTGCGGGACGAGCTGGGCATCCCGGCAAACGGGATGGTCGTCACGATCGATGTCACGGCGCACATCAACACCCCGCGGCACGATACGCTCCGACAGATCCTGAGCAACCACGTATTGCTTCGGGACATCATGCAGGACCCCGACCGTGAGGTCTTTCTCCTACACGCGAGCAAGCCCGACGCTAAGCCAGTACGCCTTCACTATGAATCGCCAAAGGTCGTGACCCGCGTCAGCAAGAAAGGCGTAGATCTGCCCGGCTACAAAGGCGCCACCGCTGACATCTTTCTGGCCGAGTCGGATGAGCAGTTCGCTGATGAGGGACGGCGCAGTCCCACGCGCCAGGCGGGGCTCTTGATTAAGGGACGGCGGGCGATTTACGAGTCAACCCTCTTTGGCTTTGAGGGAAACCAATATGCGCTCGCCTTTACGGGCTGGATCAAATGCGCCGACATTGACCGCATTGCAAACGACTACGACGAATGTGCAGAGAAGCGGCTACCGCACCCTGTTGACAACCCGAGGCCGATCATCAGCAGACAGAGGGATGGCCTTGTCGAGGATCACCCCCTTTACATGGCGATCCGTCGTCTCGCCGAGGAGGAGCTCGCCCCGCTGATTGCAGAACGTGAGAAGAAGGTCAGGGAGCGTAGCCGGCAGGTCGAGAACGCCAAGACCACGAAACTTCTTTCGCAACTCGCAAAAGAGGCCGCGAAGTTCATGCAGGAGGCGGCTGAGGAAGAGGAGCTCGATCTGTTCGTGACGGGCACCGACAAGGCTACTCCTCCGCTGGTGATCATCCCACGAGCGATCGAGATGGCTCCTAACAGTGATCGGACAGTAACGGTAATGGCAGCTAAGACTGACGTAGGCGATGCAGGCGATCTTGAGGTCGAGCTCAGTTTTGCGCCACCTGGAGTCGTTCGAGCCGGGGCAGACCGAGTCCGTATTGGCCCGAGCCGCCGCCGTGACGACGTTCTGACAGCCACCGCCAAACTAACTGCTGGACCTGCAGTCGGCGCGACGATGCTTAACGCGCGCCTTGGCGCACGTACCGCCGACTGCGCGGTCGAGGTAATTGAGCCGACCGCGAAGCCAGATCCCGTCCCTCCCGCGGGACTCGAGTTTGAGCGCTCTTCGTATCGCCTCGTGTTGAACAAGCGCAAGGCCATTCGGGTGCGCGCGCCTCTGAGCGCGTACGCCGATGGCGCTGTAGTCCGCGTGACGTCGAGTCAGAAGGGAATCGTCGTACTTGATGGTGGACAGGTGAGCCTCCGACAGCGCGCAGAGGCCTTGGCGATGGAGGGCACTATTCACGTCGAGGGGCGAGTCGAGAACGAGCTAGGCGACCTTACTGTGACCGATGCGAGCCATCGCAGCGCCACGACTAGGGTCGAGGTCGTACGGCGCGAAGAAAGCGGCACCGACTTCGAGACCAAGCTTGTTGACGAGTATCAAGGTGATCAGCGTGCCCAATGGTCGACGGATTACGGGCAGTTGCGGATTATGGGCGAGCACCCGGCTGTGCGGCCGTATCTTGGCGATAGAGACAAGGGCTATCCCGGGCAGGATTCGCCCGAATTCAAGCTGCTTACGGCGGAACTGGTTGCCGACGCTGTCGTGCGTCGCATTCTCTTGGAGAAACACCGTGAGGACGAACTTGATGCCGGGAGTTTTTATGTAGCGCAGTACAGGCTCATGTCTCGCCTACTGGCGCGAGCTCACCGGATCGTTGCGGCAAGTCAGTAGTAGCGATGGGTCGAATGTCCGTGTCATGCGAACAATTTCCGGTCTCCAACTCGACACCCCCGGACCCTTCGCGATGAGTATCCACCAAATCGTGGCCGACGCTTTGGCAGACGCTCATACCGATCAATCGACCCGAGACCTGTGGTCGGAGATCCACCGCACGTTTGAGGATGGAGGACCCGACGCGGTCAAACAACTGGTGCGGAGCAAGGTGCGGGAGTCGGAACGCCGGGCAGAGAGGGAGGCCAAAGCGGTTCGGTCCGTCGCAGTCGCGGTAGCCAAGCCTAAGGCGAAACGGGCAGCGAAAACGAAGCGGGTCGCCAAGGCTGAGTGATGGCCGAGGAGAAACTGCGTCTTCATCACATCGAGATCGAGGGATTCCGCGGAGTCAACCGGGCGCTTCGGCTGGATTTCGGCGATCGTGGATCGCTGATCTGCGCTCCGAACGGGCAAGGAAAAACGAGCGTGCTCGGAGCCATCGAGTGGTGCCTATTTGGGGAGCTGGCCTATCAGATGAAGGAAAACACGACCAACGACGAGGTCGTCAACATGCATCATCCCACGGGTGAGTCAGTAGTTCGACTGACTCTCCGGCGAGAGAGTGAGGAGTTCGTAATTGAGCGCACTCGCCGCGTGGGTCGACGCGAAACTACATTGCGTGTTACGACAACTCAAGGCGAGGTCGTAGAAGGATCCGACGCTGACAGCTTCCTCTTCAGATTGCTCGGTCTGACATTTGATGATTTCTATCGCGCGTCATTTCTACACCAGGAAAGCGTTCGGGGCTTGCTGGTCGACGAGCCGCGAGTGCGGAATGAGGCGTTGGACCGATTGTTTGGTCTGGACAAGCTTCGCGACATTCTTGCGTCGATCCAGATTCGGCCCGTTACCGAAGCAATCGACGACATCCGAGGTAAACAAACGAGGGTCTATGACAAGCTCTCGGGCGCCTCTCAACAACTTGAGGTGCAGCGACACCGACACCTTCAAGAAGCGCTGGCGGTGGGTCTGTCAGAGCGGAACCTAACTCTGGATGCGGGGCGCGCGCTTGCCAGAGAAGCGCTCCAGGGGATTAGTGACTTCAGTGCAAGGAATGGGATGGCCGCGCCAGAAATATCGGATCCGGAAACGGTGGACGAGCTCGAGCGAGTCGCTCGCCGGGTCAAAGATGCCATCCGCGAAAGCAGGCTTAATGCCGCGAATCAGTCGACGGTGTCCGCAGCTAGTGGCCGTCTCGTGGACGTGGAGGCGATGCAGGGGACCTTGCAGGGCGCTGCAACGGTTGCGGCGCTGGCCGCGGCAGCCGTTGAGCGCCACATACAAGCGAGTGGCTCTGACGAAGAGCTCCGCCAACGGAAGGCCGAACTCGCGAGTAAGCGTGAGGAAGTACGTCGGGCCATTGGCGCACAAGAAATGACTACGCGGCTGCTTGGCGATGCCATGAGTTTGGTGCGCGAAGACCCTGGGATGAAATCGTGCCCCGTCTGTAACCAGGAGGTAGTCGCCTCGACCCTATTCGATTTGCTCGAAACTCGAATGAGCGGAGTTCAGAGGACAGAGCACGAACGGCTGATATTCGACCTCGAGCGAGCTACAAACGGGCTCGACTCGCTCGGTCGTGTGGAAAAAGAGCGGTCATCGTTGCGCGAGGCAAGTGCTCGTGCGCAATCCGAATACGAGCGAATAGTCCAAGATGCGCAGCGAACTCTGCCTGGGCTGCCGGTCGGATCAGAGGCCTCGGATTTCCTCCAGGCGGAGGTTAACGCTGCCCGGATTGAGCTTGAACAGATCAAGGCCGCCTATCTCAACCGCGAGCAGGAACTTGATGCCGTCGATCAAGCAGTGGACAGACTTCGCGCCTTACAGAAAGTTGTCAAGGATGATGAGGACTCAGCTGGGCTTGAGGCGAAGGTGAGTGCGCAAAGTCAGGACGGCGAAGAGAATGTGTTGAGCGAAGAGCTAAATCGGCTAGCCAGTCTTCAGGAGTCTCTGGAGGCGATCGCAAGGGCCGTTCAGGGAGTCGCTCGAATTCGCGCACACGAGGCAATCGACTCGTCGCGCGCGACGACCGCCGAGTATTACAGGCTCCTATGCAATCACCCCTACTTCGACCGCCTTCGAATCGATGCTCAGGAGAAGATGCTGGCGGGCATCGCCAAGAACAGTTACGTCATCCGCGTCTTCAGCAGTTCCGACGGGAAAGCAACCCTCGCGAGCTCGCGACTGTCGACTGCGCAGATGAATTGCGTCGCCCTAAGCATTTACCTAGGTTTGTCCAGCGTACTCACCCACAATCTGGGCTTCGTCATACTCGACGACCCGAGCCAGAACCTGGACACAAGCCACAAAGCGTCCCTGGCCGGCGTGCTCAGTGGTCTGCTTTCGGGCCTTCAGGTCATTGTGTCTACACAAGACCTCGAATTGGAGGGGTTTCTCAAGGAGCGCTTTGGGAAAGACCAAGTCACGACATATCGTCTGGCATGGACGGCTAAGGAGGGGACGAGCGCGTCCGCCGCATAAGCGTCGATGACCACCTACACCCCGACGTCGAGCCGCTGCATTGCTCTTCTGGATGCCTTGCTGGAGGACCATGGCCCTCAGGGATTCGGGCGAGTCATGCAAAAGCTCTTGGCACATTGCTTCAGGCGCCACGAATACTGGGTGATGAACAACCCAATTGGAGTACCGGATTTCGTGGCCGTGCGGCCTGGCAAGGTGCAAGGCTATGCGGTGGAAGTGAAGACGGCCACTGGCCGCAAGCTTCAACTCAAGGAGCGAGAGTTGAAGGCGGTGAGGATGTCTGACCACTATCCCGTGGTTGCGGTGCTCATTTTTCCGGACCTGAATCCACGATGGCTTTGTATTGATGCGCACGGGCTGCAGCCTGGAGCCCTCGACACCCGGAGTCTGGTGCGCTACCAAAGGGTGACCATTGATTTCGACTTGGACAGCGAGTTCCGAGCAGTACTCGCAGAATTCCACGAGGCGGCCATGACGAGCTCGTACGCGCTAGACCATGCACTGCACAGCGAAGCTCCAACAGTTTGATGCCGCGGTGCAAGCGATGTCGACTAGATGTTGAAGATCTGGAAGAGCACACGTTCTACGCTTGGGACGTCACGCACGAATGTCTCCACAAGGTCGTGTACCGGGCCGTCTGTGACCCTCACGCCTTCTCGTCGCCGCAGGTTGGCATCAACACATCTGCGTTCCTCGCGCGCATCGCAGGCGAACCCTGCCCCTGGTGTGGCGGGGAGGTTTATGGCAACTCCGAATCGGTGCTCAAACCTCCAGCGGGAATCGAAGTTCTAAAGCTGACAGGCACCGACCTGACGGCGCGCCTGCTGGCTTTCCGCCGCACCCAATAAATCGGTGTCCGGAGCTCTCAAGGTCAAGTTGCCTCCGTATGAGACGCCGAGGAATGCCTGGCGCAAGAAGATCCACAGCGCGGTTGCGCGCTCGATGGAAACTGCCAATGTGAAGTACTCAAAGGACGATCGGCTCGTACTAGAGATTGAGCTGTACATGACCGAGCGAATGCTCGGCTTCCACGACGTAGATAACCGCCTCAAAGACGTTCTAGACGCCCTTCAAGGTCGCATGGGCGGTCCCAAGAACATCCACGAGCACGCGAAGTTGATCCCCAACGACAGGCAGATCTTTCAGGTGGTAATCCAGAAGGTAGTCGTTCCGAACGGTTCCACTGAAGGGGGGCGCCTCACCATTAGGCGGATGCGTTGACCGCACGCCTTCACCGCGGATCCGCGTGCTCGCGACGCGAAATCGCCGTGATGTGGGGCGCCACGCTTGCGACCGTGAGTCCACGATGACGATGCTGTACTCGTTTTACAGCGCGGAGGGCATCGTGTACGCCGCCGACGGTCGAATCACCCGTCATGGTGCGCATGCACCCCTGCCGGCGCAACGAAAGGTCTTGCCAATTCCCGGGCTCGGCGAGTCCAGCGGCGTAATTGGCTACTTCGGGCTCGCACAGGTGGCAGGCTTGCCAATGGATGATTGGCTGCGGGACGTCATCGCCAAGTACACCTTTTTCCGCGATGCTGACTCGTTCGCTCGTTACCTCATTGCTCGCATCGAAGGTGAGGCCACTCCAGCCGAACTCGGGCAGGTTTCTGGATTCCACATCGGTACGTTCGAAAAACGCGACACCGTCGTCGTGCCCACGTTCACGTTCGTCCGGAACGCGCGCAGCTTCCAGGGAGGGCGTTACTCGAATGTGGGGCGTTTTATGGTGCCTGAGGAGCAGCTACTCGGCCGCGACTTGCGAGGAGTCCCAATGGCACACATCCGCGATGCGCTCCGTGACCGCCAGAGAGCGATTGGCATGCCACATTGGTACCGGAACGGCGACGTCCCTTACTTCGGGCCGATCACGAGCTTGCTCGAGGCGGCCCTACAAGGGCTCGTCCAGCAGCCGAAGTCTCGGTTTCGCGCTCCGGCCTCACTGGACTCTTGGAGCCGACTGGCGAGCACCCTGGTCGCCTCGACTGGAAGCCTGTATCGCATCTACTTCGCTGGCGTTATTCCTCCCGTCGGGGATCGAGTCGTCGTCGAGACGGTCCGCTGGCCGTAAGGATCGGTGCGGTTCAATGCGCCGGTCCAGAGCTCACCATCAGCCCGCCCCGGTCTATCTTGGCCACGTGTGTTGCAGCAGTATTTGTGAGCGGCGATGAGCGACTCGGCTGGCGGCAGGTCACGTCGGCTGGAAGATTGGGCTTTCTACTACCCTGGGCCAATTTGGTTAGACGGCAATGCCATCAAGAACTTGATCCTCTTTTTCGACGGGCTGGCTGTATTGGTGCCCGACTACCTGAGCGGCAAGCCATTTAGAACCGACCCGGCGATAGCCTCAGGTCTCCACGAGCACGGCCTACTTAGAGAGGTATCGCCAGAAACCTTCATCGATCGAGGTGCCGCCGAGCAACTGGCAAAACACCTAGGGAAAATCATTGATTCCGGCGCCCTTGATCGTGTGGACAAGAGGGGCGCTTTCAACGAACTCTCGATGTCACGACTTGGATGGGATGCCGCTCCGGAACTAGCGCAAAAACTCTTCAGGAAACTCGAGAAGCGTGGCCTGGCGCGGAAGTCCGAGGACCGCCTATCAATTCCGATGCATGGAAGTGTGCGCATTCTGATCTTGGTCCTGTTAGCCCAAATCCTGGCACCTCGTGGGCCTGCTGCCTTGAATATCCGACTGTCGCCCTGCACCGATCAAGGGGAGATCGTGCGCGGACTTATTGAGTTTCTGAGCTTACCGAGCGTGCCGACTGCGGGTGCAGTGATAAGTGCCGACATCGAAGTGGTTGGAATCGATCTCTCGGCTGTACCCATCGATGAAGTTCTCGGCTTTCGGAAAGAAAACGCATCGGCCTATCGGGGCTATCGGCGGGATTTGCACAAGTTCGTCCGGGACCTTGCAATGGCGGGGCCAGGAGAGGAAGCGCATGAATTCGAAGACCGGCGGCGCGAAATAGAAGAGGAGGCGAAGGCTTTACTCGAGCGAGCAAAACGAGCCTGGCACGGACCGGCCACCTTCGGTCTAGGCCTCGCTGGCGCGCTATGGGGTGTCAAGGCTGGCGATCCGGTGTATGGACTCATTGGCACAGGGCTGGCCTTGGCCGGACTTCGCGCCACCAAACCTGAGACCCCGGGAGCGTTCTCATATCTCTTTGCTGCAAGCAAACGGTTCCCGCGCCGGTAACCGCAGGCACGGTCTTTTCCAGCGTCGCTCGCTAAGACTCGACGGGAGGCGACAATTCCGACTGGAACGTTGTCTCTAACCCGAATTGCGATGTGGAAGTGACCGACCTCGAGGGGGCCGAAAGGCGCGCAACAAGGGCCGCGCGCCTAATCTCGGCCGCTGGGCCGGTCTTCCTGCGGGAGGCCGGCGAGCGGGAATTCAGCTATCAGGCCGAGATACGTGGACGTCAGCGACGCGACGCGACGTATCGAGACCCCCGAAGCCAGGTCGTTGATAGGGCGCGCACTGCAGCCACCGAAGCAGGCAGGCATTCTCAGGTAGCTAGAGCGATGGAGCAACTCTCCCAACACGCGTTCGACTTCATTACGGATGCGGACACCGTAGGCGATGACTATGAGGAGCAGCCAGGGGATCGTCTCCGGTGGGGAACGCAGCGCAAAGCGTCGGAGCGGCGAGCCTACGCTTTGCGCAAAGCGGCGGAGGATCTGATCCTTGCAGCGGCAGTCCGTGATTTTCTCACTGAAGCCGAGTTCCGCATGGTATGGCTGCCGTTTGAGAGCGCCGTAGCGCTTGATGCGTTTGATGAAGTCGTGCGTGGTCAATACGGTCCTAACACCAAGCTGGCCGAGGCCTTCATCGCAATGCTTGCGGACCTCAAGCGACAGGACCTTCGTGAGCTGTTCAGGGACTGTCGGTCAGGAAAGGACTCTTACGTTCGTGCGATGTATTTGATTGACAAAGCCGCGGCCTTCACGGGGTTGAAGAAGGAGGTCGACGACGCTCAGAGAGTTACAAGACACACTATCGACAATTCCGAAATCCAAGGCGGAACTTGGAATCAAAGTTCCTGGTTTCAGCGGGCTTTCAATGAAGACTTGGAGCGAATGCACCGTTACGGTCGGAATGAAGCTCGAGAACGAGGACAGCGCGCAGTCGCTGCGCTGGTCGTGCGCCAAGTCCTCGCCAAAGCAGACTTCGACTGGCTGTTTTGGCCTTTTCAGCGCCGATTTTCGGCTTGGGAGTAGAGGAGATTTCAGAAGGGCCCTCAAGATCACGGTCGGTTCGAGTAGGCCGCGTCGTGGACTCGGTATGACAGCTTCGTTGACAGCTTCGCCGTACAAATCAGAGGGCGAACTCGGAAAGCTGGGCCATCAGCCGAGAGTCACGATTGGTAAGGGGTGATCGTTAGGGTCCAGCTGACCGTCCCGCTCGGTATCACGTTCAGCGGCCCGGCGGGAAGCTGTACGACCTGTTTGGCCGACAGCGAGCAGATCCCATTGGGGTAAGGATTAGTGCCGGGCGGCGGCGTCGTATCGGGTGCGAGGAGTACCTCATGCGAGCCGGAGGCGACTGGCTGAATAACCATGGTCGGCGAGGTTTTGCAGTTGTAGGTCCATGCCTCGGTCTGCACATCGAACTGAACCACGTAGAAGCCTGGGGTCGTGACGTTCGTAACAATCGGACTGTCCCCGCGGCCCGACAGCTTAATTGGGGCAGGCGACGAGCTTGAGCTCCCTCCGCAGGCTGCCAATAGACAGGCTGCCGACGCCATTGCGACCATCCGCCAACGCACGACGTTCGCACTCTAGCTCAGGCAGCGAGCGCTTCGGAAGCTCCGGACGGGCAAGAACCTGTGCGTCACCTTTCTGACGCCGTGAGGAACGATGCGGACGTCATCGCTGCGTGTCGAGCGTGTTCGAAATAACCCTGTCGCCGGGCACTCTCGTGCGGGACACTTTGGTAGACCGATTTCAGCCCGTACAGAGAGGAATCCAGTCGATGTCAACGTTCGAGGAAAAGCAGGCGCAACGGTTTCGTCTCATGAACGTGATGTACAAACTGACTGACGGCGACACATCCATAGCGCTGCACCTCTCCAAGGTCGCCGCCGCAGTCGGGCTTCCCGAACCTGAGGCCGATCTGATTGCTCAGTACCTCGTCGACAGGGGCCTCTTGAAGTTCGTGACATTTGGCCCAACCCTCTCGATCACGCCCCGGGGCGTTGATGAGGTCGAACGCGCGCACGCACAGCCGAAGCAACCGACACCGAACTTCGGGGTGATCAACAACTACATGCACATCGAGACCATGAGCGGTGGTCAGGTCCAGCAGGGAAACGTCGGCAGCACACAAGAGATGAACTTGTCGTCCGACGACACGCAGGCAGTACTTGCGTGGCTGATAGCGATCCGTCACGCGGAGATCAGCGGCGAAGCTCGAGCCCAAGCAAACATGCAAATTGAGATCATCGAAGCAGAGGTCAAGTCCGCTAGCCCGGCAGTACGGGTCATGCGCGCCGCCGCCGCTGTACTTCTGGGGATCCTTAACGGCGTCGGAACCGCAGGGGCCATTGAGCTCGCAAAGCACATTCCCCAAGTGCTGCACGGTTAGCTGTGGGCCGTGGTCGACGAATGTTGATCGAGGGGCTTCGGAACCTGTCTGAGTTAAGAACGTAGGGCGCCTTCATCGGCGGTTTGTACTCGGGGGTCGCGTGACTAAATGGGAGCTTTGTAGCAATGATGACCGGCCTGCTCAAGCAACCAAAGCATGTTCCCGGGCTCACTAATGGCGTGGTTCTTCCCGACGATGACTATTCCCCAGCGCTTCTTGGGTTGGCCGTCAGGCCTACGAGCGTCGCGGTCAGGGTCGTCCCTATCGAGTCCAATCTGGTCCAGAATTTTAGTAGCGAACTTGACGTCCCTATCGGGTCTGCGGTCGTTGCGCTTCGCGTGGTCTAAATCGTCCGCGCCCTGTCGCAGTCGATCGATGAGGTCCGATGCGTCTTGGTCTGTGGGATGAGCTTCAACAAATCGCTTGAGGTCGTCAAGCTGCCTTGATGCGAAAACCGACGGATCGCGAAGGTCGCCATCGTCGAGCCACAGGATCGGTGTGCGATCGAAAATGCCAACTTGAGAATCGCCTTCGAAACCCAGCGCCATCGCGATCTCGTCCTTAGCCGCCGAGGGGGCCTTCGGCCACACTTTATCCAGCTCATCGCGAAGCCAGCGACGTTGTGTCAGGGCGATGTTCAGAAACTGGTTGCCAGCCCATTCCACGGCGATGAAGTGCGCGGTATCGCCGTTGCTGTTCTTAAGCCCTTGTAGCCAGCTTTGCAAAACCTTGCGATGGGTCGGGTTGTAGTGACTTATGCCGGCAATCTCTAGGTCCATCTTGCTTTCATTACACGCGAATCTGTATTAGACGGGACGGCCTTGAGCGCACTCGGGCAGAGAGCATAGCTGGCTCACGAATGTCAGAACGGATTCACGGCATGTGGCCTAGGCATCAGCGCCTCGCCAGCGCAGTTCCTCTCCCCGCCTCCGCTGGTCCATGAATTCGGTGAAGGAATCAGCCTGCAGGATGGCCTCGCTCCAGTCGGTTGACACTAGGTTGACCAGGATCACGGTTGGTGGGCTGCGTCTGAAGTCAAAGGCGATTGCCTCGCCTCCGCCGTCAGAGCCGATGTGGATCAATTCCGGCTGATACGAGAGATGTCCGTGAATCTCGTTGAGCTCGACTACTTGCTCGACTGTGTATAGGGAGAGGTAGACATCGCCAAACCACTGGTCGAGGCGGCTCTCAGACTTAAGGAAGGTTCGGTAGTCGTCGGGGAAGCGTTGGCGGAGCCGATTCTCGGCCGCCTCGATCGTCGACTCGCTCGCGCCGGCACCAACGTCGCCCATGTTCCAGGCTAGTCTGATGTGGACGCACCGGACCGTCACTTGGTTAGCGTTTACGGAAATTACGAACCCCGGCCGATTTGACAGCTTCGTTGACAGCTTCGCCGGGAGATTCGTTGAGACTTCGGCAGACGTGCTGAGACGACTGCGTCAAAACTCAAATACGGCAGCGACGCCCTGACATGCCCTGCGATGCCCTGAGACGATCTGTCTTGAGTCTCTTAATCCCAAGGTTCAGGGTTCGACTCCCTGCGCGAGCACCATCAGTTATTGAGCACCATCAGTGTGGTGGCTGCTGCCCTAGCTCTTGCGAATCTCAGACCTGGCCACGCCTGGAG